>Ga0315899_10000040_pt1 | contig 189961 bp, 183 predicted proteins | sample LakEriMetagenome_2_FD_203518 | JGI IMG/M metagenome (GOLD analysis project Ga0315899, IMG submission 203518) | Freshwater fungal communities from buoy surface, Lake Erie, Ohio, United States - Buoy 4 MA112 | ecosystem: Environmental > Aquatic > Freshwater > Lake | place: USA: Lake Erie, Ohio...
TCGGCATGAACGAACAAAAACTTGCCCGCGCTGCAGCGATCCTCGCCGATCTCGTTGGATTTCCAACAATCAGCGCGCGCTCAAATCTTGATCTCATCGAATATATTCGCGCGCTGCTCTTGAATCGTGGCATCGAGTCGATTCCTGTTTTCAATGAAGAGCGCACAAAGGCCAATCTTGTGGCGTCGATTGGCCCAAAAAATCAAACGGGTGGCGTGCTTCTCTCCGGCCACACAGATGTTGTTCCGGTTGAAGGCCAGGCCTGGTCAAGTGATCCATTTTCTCTAACAGAGTGCGACGGAAAATTTTTTGGTCGTGGCACCTGCGATATGAAAGGGTTCATCGCTTGCGTCTTGGCGCATGTCGAAAACCTTGATTACAAAACGCTCAAAAGCCCACTTCAAATGGTCTTCAGTTTTGATGAAGAAATCGGCTGTGTGGGCGTCAGAAGCGTCGTTGAGAATTTTTCAACGCTTGCGGCACGCCCATCGTTGATCATCATTGGCGAACCAACCCTGATGGAACCAGCGATCGGACATAAGGGAAAAATCGCCGGCATCATGCGGTGCAAAGGGCATGAATGTCATTCAAGCGACGCGCCGAAAGGATTAAACGCGATCCATCTTGCCAATGAGATGATTACAGCGACCAGAAAACTGCAAGAAAAAATCGCTCAACACCCGCGCCCTGAAGAAGGTTTTACAATTCCCTATACAACACTTCACATCGGGACAATCAAAGGCGGAACAGCGCTCAACATTGTGCCTGCAGATTGCACGCTGGAATTTGAAATCAGAAACAGTCCTTCAGATCCGGCGAAAAACGTGCTGCACTCTCTCTTTGATGAAGCCGCTCTTGTGACTGAGCGCGTGAAAGGCCGCTTTCCCGAATGTGGTGTTACGCTTGAAATCACCAATGAATATCCGGGCCTTTTGATGCGCGAGAACGAGACTTCACTCACGACTTTGCAGACGCTTGTCGGTTCACAAAAGGCAAAGAAGATTTCCTTTGGAACCGAAGGCGGTCTCTTTCATCAGGCGCTTAATGTGCCGACTTATATTTGCGGCCCCGGTGATATCGCTCAAGCGCATAGGCCGGATGAATTTATTTCGCGTGATCAAATGGCACGCTGTCTCGCATTTCTTGAAAACTTATCTCACACGCTTCGCGCCTAAGAGTCACTTGTTGCCGGGCACGCCATAAGAGGGCGCTTTGGTCGGATCAAGCGCACGCGTCACATAGGCGTCAAGCTGCGGTTTCCAACGCTCCCACAACTCTGCCAAAGCACCAACAGGATCATCGTCATGCCAATCGACACGAAGATCCGCCACAGGCCATGAAACTTCTCGCACGATGACAAGGCCTGCCGAATGGACCGGCCCTTCTTCACCACCTGCGGCAAGCCCCGCAAGCATCGATCCAATCAAACGATCACCAAAATCAGCGCCCTCACTTGCTTCAAAAAACTTGCGCATCGACTGAAGCACGTCGAGATCACGCAACATATTGCCGGCAACGGCACCATTTTTAAATGCAAGCGCACCATAGGTGCCGAGCGCCTCAGCGCCTGAATGAACAGCTGAGAGACCATGACGATCCACGAACGCGATTTGACGATATTCAATATGAGCGGATGTCGCTTTCATGCGCTCAAGCGCCTCTTGTGCCGAAAGACCTTCCGCCATCAACGCCAAACCCTTTGGCCCGATTGTGGGATCCGTGACATTTTGTGTAGCGACCGCACCCACACCGGCGCGGGCATGCGCGCACCGAGCGGCGACCGCAGGACTGGATGAAGAGACAGCAACGCCGAATTGTCCCGTTCGCTCACACCGCGCGGAGATTGAGAAGGTCATGCGAGAACTCTTTCTTCACTCACTCAGGAATGACGGCGGTGACTTCAATTTCAACAAGCCATTCAGGGCGCGCAAGCGCCGTCACCACAAGACCCGTTGAACAATAATGCACGCCTTTGAGCCATTTGCCCATTTCGACATAAACCGCCTCGCGAAAGCGGATATCGGTCAGATAAATCGTGATGCGACAGATATGGGATAAATCGCTGCCTGCTTCCTCGAGCAACATTTTGACATTGCGCATGGCGACCCGCGCCTGCCCTTCAGGATCACCAACCGCGAGATTTTCGCGTGTCTCGAGATCCTGCGAGACCTGCCCACGCACAAACACCATGGTGCCGCGCGCTACCACCGCTTGGGCAAGATCATTATCGAGTTTTTGTTCAGGATATGTGGCCTTTGTGTTGAAGGGACGGATACGCGTGTGAACCATAAACCCCAATCCTCTTCGCCGTTTTTGATCAGAAGTGATGCTTGTCTCGGGCTTTTTCATGAATGCGTCAAGCTAAGTGGCGGGCGAGTGACCCTGCCCTCTCTCATTCGTGGTTGCATCTTGAGCCTAAAAACGCCCGTGTATGGATGGGAAAGACCGGCCCGATGAGCCTATCCTTTTGCTAGAATTTGAATACACTGACCCTCCGGAAACGCTGTATTGAGTGCCAACTAGCCCAACCCTGTGAGGACCCCTTCGATGAGCAAAAAGCAGAAACGTACGGATTACCCCCTGAATTCAACACGCCGTAAGGCGGCAGCTCCTGCTGCGGCACATGCCTCGGAAAGCCATGGTGATCACCATGGGGACGGCGGTCATCAAGCCAGCCACGATCACCAAGATCATCATGAAGACCATCACAGCGGAAGCCATCACAAGGATGATCATTCCAGCAATTGACCTGTGAGGGCAAACGCCCCACCCCGTCGGGGCGCGATCCATGATGGCCGATCGTCTCGGCCATCATTTTTTTGGCACTTTGACCTTGTTCGACCACGCGTTCGACAAGTGCTGCCGCGCCAGGCGCTGAGAGACCAAAACGGCCTGCCCCTTCGGGACAATTCGTACAATTTATCGACATATATTTGAAATATGACGGATCCAACAGCCAAGAACGACCGTAACATCACCAATACGGGAGATCTGCGATGTCTGACCAGCTCATATCGCAAGCCCTTTTGGCTTGGGAACACTTTCTCTCAGGGGCCGGCTTTGGTGAACCTGCCCGGGCAGCCGCTCAAAAAAGAGGGTGGATTGACCAAGATGGCCGCCCCACGACGGACGGTCGCCGCCTGATTGAAGCCTTGATCGAGCAAAAAGAGCAAAGAAGCGTCTTTCGCAATTTGATCTGATCGACAAACACGCCCCAGGGCGTGTCCCACGGCCGCTTGATGTCGCTGGAATTTAACCTGAAAACAAGGATGGTGCTCCAATGAAAAATCTGACTTTCGCTGCGCTTTTGGTTCTCGGTCTGGCCTCGCCCGCTTTGGCAAGCCATTGCCCGATGGATATGAAAAAGATCGAAGCCGCAATGAAAACCGCGATGCTGGATGATGCTAAAAAGAAGAAAGTCATGGAGCTTTACGAAAAAGGTAAAGCTGAGCATGAATCAGGCAATCATAAAGCCTCTGAAGCTGATCTTGCGGAAGCGATGAAATTGCTCGGGATCTAATCGCACAATCGACTAGCAACGGTTCACTCATGAAAGCCCGAACATGTTTCGGGCTTTTTTGTATTAAACCAAGTTTCACTTACTTTTTGGCAACAGAGTTAAACTGTACCGAAGGCAAAAAAGCGATAACGAGCTGACATGATCAAGAAAATGATCGCTGATCAAATTCGGTCTTTTGCTGGAAGCGGGCGTCCGCCGACAGATTTCCTCATACCCGCAAATGATCCTGGTTTATTCGGTCCAGAGTCAATGGCATGGGAAATCCACCGTGACTTTGTATCCATGATGATCGGGGGGATTAGCGCGCTCATACTCCAAGCTCAACATCCAGCGGCTTTGGCAGGCGTATGGGATCACTCCACGTTCCGCAAAGATCTTCGCGGTCGATTAAAGCGCACAGCCTATTTTATTGCAGCAACAACTTATGGCGGAAAAGAAATGGCGATGACCTCGATTCATCGCGTCAAATCGATCCATGACCATCTTCATGGCGTGCTTCCGGATGGCAGAACTTATCGGGTGAGCGATCCTCACCTTCTTTACTGGGTTCACCTTACCGAGATCACGAGCTTTTTAAAATCTTACGAAACCTATCGCGGGCGACGGCTCAGTCGCGCTTTGAAAGATCAATATATTGCCGAGATGAGTTTGATCGTGCGTGGACTGGGTTGCGACTTGAAGGATGAGAAAGGCCATGACCGGATCGCAATGACTTATAGTCAGGCCCTTGATGATATTCGCGCCTATCGCTCAGAGCTTGAATATACTGAGCGTACACAAACTGTCATCAACCTCATCGAGAATGCCCCGACCGAACCGCAGCTTTACGCGATGAATAAACTGATTATCAAAGCCGGATTCAACAATCTTCCTGATTGGATTTATCCGTTGATCAACCGACAAGTGCCCACAGAAAGTGAACGCTATCTCGTCGAAGCGGCCATAAAGGCCATGGCGGTACCCGTGCGCTGGGCACTCTCAGATGGCGTTCACGCCCATGCACTTCGTCGAATGAGATCTAGTGCCGTCAGAGAAGATTGAACTCTCGACTGGCCTCCCCAATTCGCGCTCTTTAGCTATAGATTAGCCGTATGACAGGAATAATCCACGCGGAGACCGCAGTGCTTGTTAAAATACTCTTTTCATGCGGCCCCCATACGAATCTAAGAGCCGCTAAATTGGGCTGACATTTATATAAAATTTATTTGATCCCTTTTTGACGCCTGAGATGCAAAGAGCCCCAATGAGCAAGAGCTTCAATAACAGGCTTTAATGAACGTCCATGCGGGGTCATCCTATATTCAACCCGTGGCGGGACTTCAGCGAAGATCGTACGCTGAACCAATCCATTAGCCTCCAGCTCTCGAAGACTCGTCGTGAGCATATGCTGGGTAATTCCAGGGATCGTCCGCTTCAATTCATTGAAACGAGCAACCCTTTTTGAAAGCTGACAGAGGATCATCAGCGTCCATTTGCCAGATAATACTTTTAGCGCCGCCTTAATCTCAGGCGGCGGCCCGTCCAATAAATCGCGGTCAGAAACACAGGGATCTTCAACTCTTCGCTTTATGGTCATATTTTTCATACTACACCACTTTATTCATCCTACTTCATCAATCCGTATTGGAATGATATGCAAAGTTCAGAGGAAATGCGACCACAAAAATATTTCATAAATCAATCAAGAAAGAGATAATTATGTCGGGTGAAAAAGTTTTGGTTCTTAATGCCACGGGAAAAGTAGGCCGCAATACATGCCGGGCCCTGAAAGAAGCGGGCTTTAATGTCTATGGAACAACGCGCTCCAACACGAGTGAACTTAAGAAGTTAGGGGTCCATCCTGTCAGATGTAACTATACAGATCGCTCAGATCTTGATCATGCGCTTGCTGAGACAGGAGCAAAAAAGGTCTTCTCGATTACGGACTATTTCTTAGCCGCAAAATCTAAACCTGAAGTCGAGATCCAACATGGCAAGAACGCTATTGACGCAGCCAAAGCCGCTCAGGTTGATCACTTCATTTTTGTCAGCGTCGTTGATGCTGAATTTTTTAATGAGCATGTAAAACATATTAAAACAAAGATTGTGATAGAGGATTATCTCCGTAAATCAGGTATCCCCTACTCGATCTTGCGTCCGACGGCATTTTTTGAAAATTTTGATGATCCCAAGAATTGGAACCCGCTCAAGAAAGGTGCGCTGAAATTTCTCTCCACCAAGACCATAAAATATTGCGCGACTTATGATATTGGCCGTGCCGCGGCAATCATGTTCACTAACAGAGAGGCTTGGATTGGACGATCATTAGATGTCATTGGATGGGAAGGTGATTTATCTGCGGTTGCCAAAGCACTTGAGAACGTAGGTGGCGTGCCAGTTAAATACAAACTCGCCATGCCGGTCTTCCTCCGCCGTCTCTTGCTCAAAGATCTCCATAATATGTTTCTCTATTTTGAAGCCGGCGGCCCAAAAGGCTCACCCGCTGATTTCAAAAAGATCATCCCCGATGCGTTGTCAGCCGAAGACTGGTTCCGTTTCCATGGACACTATTCAAATGGTGAGAAAATAGTTCAGTGAACCGAACAAAGAGATTTTCTGGTGTCGGACCGCGTCGAAATCATCATCCATAATAAGCGTCTATGAGTTTTCAAAATTACGCGTCTCTTAGATGGTGATTTGTGTGCCCACCTCAACAACTCGATCACTCGGGATATGAAAATATGCTGTTGCATCATGAGCCCGGCGCGCAAGAAAGATGAAAAGTGAATCCTGCCAGTCCGGCATTTCGGAGTGCGCTGCCTGTTTGAGGCTTCTGCGAGACAAGAAGAACGATGTGTTCATCGCATCAAATTTCAGACCCCGCTGACGTATTTCCGGAATTGTTTTCGGTACATTCGGCTCGTCCATATAGCCGAAGGTCAACCGAACAAGATGAAATGTCTCTGAGAGAGTTTCGATTTCGACACGGTCATGCGGCGCAATGTGAGGCCGATCTGCGGTTTCGATCGTAAGAATAATATTTTGCTCATGCAGTACTTTATTGTGCTTCAGATTATGGAGAAGCGCACTTGGTGCCGTATCAGCATGGCCCGTCAGATAAATCGCGGTGCCATCAGCACGCCAAGGTGGTCGCTTCTCAAGACTGTGAATGAAAGCGCGAAGAGGAACTTCATCGCGCTTGGTTCGCGCCCGCAGCAAAGCCGAACCTTTGCGCCAGGTAAGCATAATCACCATCAACCAAATGCCGATAAGCAAGGGCAACCACCCGCCGTCGGCAATTTTCAAACAATTTGCGATTAAAAATGCCAAGTCGATAAAAAGGAACGGCAAGACAATCAAAGCGGCGAGCCAAAATGGTCGCTTCCATAATTTCCAAACAACGATCAATGCGAGGCAGGCCGTAATCACCATCGTGCCGGTGACTGAAATACCATAGGCCGCGGCCAGACTGCTTGAGGTTTCAAAGGTTACAACGAGTGCGATCACGGCAAACAGCAAAAGCCAATTCACCCCTGGTACATAGATTTGCCCCCGTTCAAATTCCGACGTCGCGCGAATATCAAATCGCGGAAGCAGGCCGAGCTGCACGGCTTGTTGGGTCATGGAATACGCGCCCGTGATCACGGCTTGACTTGCGATAATCGTCGCCATCGTGGCGAGGATCACCATCGGGAGCAAAGACCATTCCGGATAAAGGAGAAAAAATGGATTTTCGATGGTCTCAGCGTTTGTCAACACGAGCGCGCCCTGTCCGAAATAATTAAGAGCAAGACAAGGAAAAACAAAGATAAGCCAAGCGAGACGAATCGGCCCGCGACCAAAATGTCCAAGATCAGCATAGAGTGCTTCTGCACCCGTCACAGCAAGAAACACGGCGCCCAAAGTCAGGAGACCCACAAAGCCGTGGCTGGCAAGAAAACCCAAGCCGTAAAGAGGATTGACGGCGGCAAGAATACCGGGATGCAGCAAAATGCCGCTCAAGCCGCCCAAGGCAAGGACCGCAAACCACACCACCATTGCGGGACCAAAAAAAGTGCCTACGACGGCCGTACCTTTTGACTGAACAAGAAAAAGCCCGATGAGAATCGCAAGACTAATCTTCATCAGAAAAGGATCAAAAGCGGGCGTCACAAGATTGAGACCTTCGACCGCCGAAAGTACCGAGATTGCGGGCGTGATAATCGAGTCACCATAAAACAGAGCTGCCCCCGCAGTCCCGAGAATAGGGATCAACAATCCCCCGCGCCCAAGTGAACTTTGCGCGAGCGCCATCAGACTGAGTGTCCCGCCCTCGCCTTTGTTATCGGCACGAAGCATCACAACCACATATTTCAATGTCACAATGATTGTGAGCGCCCAGAAGATCAAAGACACAACGCCAAACACAACGGGCTGATTAATGGCACCACCCCCCGAAGCAGCCTTTACAGACTCTTTCAATGCATAGAGGGGGCTCGTTCCGATATCACCATAAACGACCCCAATAGAGCCAACCATCAGGGGAACGAAGCCGGGTTTCTGGTGGGAAGCCGAACCATGCGCCATCACGAAGATCTCCAAAGCCCGGCACAAGCGGGCGCCAGGAGACCTCGCTCGTTCGGGATAAGGAAACCATGATGAAAGCGGGGAGAGCGTATAAGGATTTCATAAAAACATGAAAGCGCATGTGATAAAGCTTCATCGGATTATTGAAATCAGGCTAGGATAAATCTACTCGCTCGCTGTTTCACGCCGCCCTAGCGTGGAATGTCGTGACCGTCAGTGAACCAATTCCGTGGCTGAGTTACTGAAAAATCCCCTCCCCGTTTTGATGCGCATTATGGCCGCGCTGGCTCTTGTGGTCCTCGCAATCACAGCCTGCGCGATGCTGAATGGTAATCTCCCACAACCCTATCTCGCGCTCATCTTTATTGTGGCCGTGTTAATTGCAGCAGCAGGATTTGGACGAGGAGCCGGTTTGACCGCCGCATTCGCTTCATTTTTTGCCTATAATTTCTTTTTTGTTCCCCCGACCTTTACCTTCGCTGTTGCCGATCCTCGCGAATTTGTCGCGCTCGTTGCATTTCTGCTTGTGGCGCTTTTAACCGGAAGCCTCGCAGGCCGCCTCAAAGAGAAGGCTGCTGCTGCTGATCATCGCGCACAATTAATCCAATCGCTTTATGATTATGCGGGCGATCTAGCAGGAACAACGGATCTCGAAACAGCACTTCGCCTTGTCTGTGAAAAAATTCAAACGACATTAAATTGCCGCGCGGCTTTCCTTTCCCGAAAGCACAGCGCCGTAAAGACAAAGCCCTCGCCGATGATCGGCGCGCTCGAACTTGATGAACAAGATCACGAACAAATCGCAACACTATTGAACACTCGTGTACCACAGTCTCACACATTAAAGCGCGCCGACGAAACATTTCGTGATTATCTTCCTGTTGCAGGCACACAAGGTGCAATCGGTATCGTGATCATTGAACGAAACAAAGATCATCGATTAAGCGAGATCGAAAATCACGCGTTGCAGGCACTTATTAAACAAGCAGGCATTGCCATCGAACGCATCGAATTTGCTGCCGACTCGCAAGAGTCCCGATTGCAAGCCGATCAGGAACGGTTACGATCGGCCATACTCTCCGCACTTTCCCATGATTTACGCACACCCCTTGCATCAATCTTGGGCTCGTCGACAGCGTTGCGCCAACTCGGCGAGAATATGACCGCCGCTGACCGCGATGATCTTCTTGCAGCGATTGAAGAAGAAGCGATCCGTCTTAATCTGTTTGTCGGCAATCTACTTGCCATGACACGGCTTGAAACCGGCATTATTGATTTAAAGTCCGAACAAGTCGATTGTGCTGAAAGTCTCCGTGCCGCGCTTGAACGTGCAAAACGGAATTTTCCTCAACTGCGCTTCTCTTTGTTTATCGACGAGTCGCTTGGCCTTGTGCGCGGCGATGCCGTATTGCTTGAACAGGTGATCTTCAACCTGATTGACAATGCAATAAAATTTGGCGGCACGAAGGACCCCATAACGCTAAAACTTCTCAAAAATGGAAAAAATCTACGTCTGGCCATCGAAGATCATGGCCCGGGCATCGCGCCGCACGATCTCGAAAAGATCTTTGATAAATTCTATCGCGGTCCCTCAACACCAAGCTCTACAAGCGGTTTTGGCTTAGGCCTTACAATTGGCCGCGGTGTTGTGACGGCGATGGGTGGGACCCTTCATGCTGAAAGTCCTCTCGTCAATAATCGCGGTGCACGTTTTGTGCTTGAATTACCCCTTCTCAATTTATGATCACGTGAAATCCGATATGGCGCTTACACCTTCCATTCTCGTCGTCGATGATGAACCGCAAATTCAGAGATTTTTGAAGCCGAGCTTAACGGCTGCGGGCTATTATGTCGCGCAAGCGCTAACAGCCGCTTATGCCTTAAAAGCCATTGCCGAGCGTGAATATGATTTGATCCTTGTTGATCTTGGATTACCTGACCTTGATGGCAAGGATTTAATTCGCTCTATTCGACAAAAAAACGCGACAGCCATTATCGTATTGTCCGCCCGGGAGGAAGAAAACGAAAAAATAGACGCCCTTGATGCCGGTGCGGATGATTTCGTCAACAAGCCATTTTCAATTGGTGAGTTGCTTGCGCGCATTCGAGCCGCAATGCGTCGTGGCCATATCGAACCAATGATCCAAAGCCGATTTCAAATTGGCGATGTATCAATCGATACGATCCGTCATGATGTTACGAAAGCAGGGAAACCGATTCATTTAACGCCGAAAGAATTTGACCTTCTGGTTGTGCTAGCACGCCACGTTGGACGTGTGGTGACCCATCGCCAAATTCTAAAAATGGTTTGGGGTCCCGCCCATGTTGAGGATACGCAATATCTGCGTGTCTTCATCGGCCAGTTAAGGCAAAAGATTGAGACGACGCCCCAAGCGCCCACACTCATTCAAACCGAGCCGGGGGTTGGCTACCGCATTGCGGATTCCGAAATCGATCTCGACTCAAAAATACAAAGATAGACATTAGTTTCTGATGTTTCGCCGAAGAGACCCAACAGGAACGTAAGAATAAAAGTTGGCTTTCTCGCACGCCTCGTCTTAACTGGTGCTGCCGGAGAGGATTGAACTCTCGACCTCTCCCTTACCAAGGGCATTTTGACGTCCCACACGGTCCAACATCATCACCCATCGGACCAAATTATAGCATTGAAAATAATGGCTTTTTCTATATATCATCCAACATGATCCCACATCAAGCCTCGTATCCGCTCGCAAAATCTGACGACGTGGCTGACGACGCAGAACAGGGAAAATGGCGGCGTCTATGTTGACTGGCTCCAACTACAAATCCTTGTCCGTTGATCCGGGCAGAAAAGAACAAGTCTTCTTTGATGGGAGCGTCAAAGGCCTTGCTCTGAGAGTATATAAATCCGGCAAAGCAACTTGGATTTTGCAGTATAGGCCTAAACACGTTGCAGGCAGTCGAGCCAAGATGGGGACAAAGAAAGCCGTCCTTGGTGACAGGGAGCATATGTCCTTGAGCGATGCGAGAGTAGCGGCCCGTGCCTTATTAGCCAAAATTGATCAGGGTCATGACCCGGTTGAAACAAAGAAGCTGCTCTTGAAGCAAGAGAGAGCGACAATCCAATCACAACTCACCGAATATCAGCACGATCTAACAAGACGACAGGTGGTGAACACCAAAACTATTCTTTCATCGCTCAGACGAGGCTTCCAAGGCAAGATGAGTCGTGAAGTGAGTAAAATCTCGCTCCCCGACCTTCTACAGATCATTAAATCTATAGAGGGAGCCGGAAAGCCCGGAGCGGCACAGGATTTTAGAAAACATGCGTCGGCGTTTCTTTCATTCTGTGCAGCCGGAGGAATGATTCCATCTAACCCGCTTGCAGGTTATCGCCGCACACGTCGAACACGAGCAGAAATTACTGAAACCGCTGAGAATGGCCGAACACTTACAGATACAGAACTGGCTAAACTCTGGAAGGCTGCGGACAGCCGAAACGATAGTTTTGGACGAGTCGTTCAATTCTTGATCCTCTCGGGTACTAGGCGCAATGAAGCCGCCTCTCTGCGCCGCAGTTTTATTGAAGATGACTGGATTAATTATCCGGCGACCTTCACCAAGCAAGCCCGTGGACACAGCGTTCCACGTAGTAGCGGGATAAATGACTTACTGGCATCGACACCAAATCGCGGAGAGCTTCTCTGGCCCTCTCACCGACGTGTTGGAGGCGACACCCCCCTTTCCGGTTGGACGCAAATGCTAAAAGAGCTGCAACAAGCGGCGGACGTCTATGATTTTACGCTCCATGATTTGAGACGTACATTCCGGACATGGGCCGAAGAGAAATATGGCGCATCAGACTCATTGTGTGAGGCGGCAATCGGTCATGTTTCAAAGCAGATTCTGAACAGGATTTATTCTCGCCCTAAATGGCAAAGCGATCTTGTTCTGCTCTTTCAGGCGTGGAGCGATCATGTTTACAGTATCACAAAATCGCATTTTTCCATTCAGCCTGAGAAGTGAGTTGCCAGATGGGAAAGCGTGGACCAGCAACTGAAGTAAAATCATATTCATTTTGCGAAGTACTTGACACTTTATTGAAAGATATTGCTGAATTTTCAAGCTTCCTCGCTGATTTAGTTCATTCAGACGTTATCACGAGAAATCAAGCGGAAGCTATAATACAAGCAATTACAATTGATTTTGAAAAATTTATTGAATCTCAGTCAACTGATGGCCTACCAAATCGAGGGCGGCCAACTAATTTATTGGCTTCACTAAAACTTACATATGGCCAAAATGCGCAAAGAAAAAGGAACCTTGGACTTTCCGATTTAAGCTGCCACCTAACAAATATCTTTGACGGGAAGGCAAATTCCAAAGCTCCTGAGGAAACGATAACAATACCTAAAGTATCCCCGACGACTTTAATAAATTGGTCCCGTGATGTTAATTCCCACGCACCCAAAATAGCCATTCTTAACAGACTTGCAGATCGTCTTTTTATACATAGAGGCTTAAAAAAATACGAATGACTCCTCACTTCCCGATTTTTGACTAAGTTATTTCATCGACTCGTGTGATAGCTGTGATGCCTCGCAATCAAACGCCGAGGCACAAATGCAACTACGACCCCACACGACTCCACCAAAGAACAGTCGGATTCGGCCGCTCCATGAGCTGAGAAAGCTGCCCGACGACGCCATCATCAACATCACGGAAGCCAGCCTTCTACTAGGAAAGCACCCCGAGACAATTCGGCGTTGGCGTAAATTGAAGGCTGGACCGCGCCATTTGCGGCATCCCATCTACATCAACCATGTAGAATATCTCATCGGTGACGTGCGGACATGGATCATGAGGCGCTGTACGCCGCCTGATGATAAATCACCACGCATGTGGGAACGCTCCGGCACCCAACATTCAAACACACAACATCACAACCCCTGAAACAAAACGAGCCGCCCCAATCTGGAGCAGCCCGGTTTCTAATTTATCGCTTCACATCAGATAGTTAGCAGTATTTCAGGCAATATCCAAGGGCGGATTCTCTTGAGGAGAATGGCTATGCATCAACTCAACAAAGACGACCGCGACGATGTCATTGAGAACTTTGCGGCACAAGGAAACGCCTTAGAAATCTCAAGCGCAAAGTCCAGAGAAAGCGGACAAAATGTCCGCACGAGGCGCACCCAAAACGCCCCAAAAAGCACCGAGCAACTGTCGTCAAAAAACATTGGTACGGAGAGCCACCAACTGATTGACGAAACACAGAAAAACGAGTCAGCAACTGAACAGGCAAATCCCAACCATACATTAAAGGTTGAGGCACGACCGACATCCAATCCACAACATGACCGTCATCCACGCACGAGAGGACGCCGCAAGACTAAGGCTCGTAAGAAGACAGGAGGTTGGCCAATTACCTCTGGCATTTCACATCAGGACTTCAAGCACCTGATAAGGAGCGTGGAGTATCTAGACTATCGTGGTTTCCCATTCCGTCATTTCATATCAATCCGCCCTCCCGCTGAAATCACAGGTAATGCGGCCCGGAAAAAATACTGCAGGGATGTGAGCGACTCTCTCCGCAGAAGATTCAACCGCAATGGCCATGAATTCATTGGGATTGCGGTTTTTGAATTGGAACCGGGAGGATTACTTCATCTTCACTTGGCTATATATACCACATCCAAATCCGCTAAGCTATTGAAATATATTAAAGATACAGAGATTTTCCACGCCCGGCCTTACGATAGTAAAGGACTTGGTTATCTTCTGAAGAGCCGCTTACCCACACATCCTGACCGTGAGCGTGAGCTAATTAGAAAATTCCCCAGAAGAAAAAATGAAAAGATCAGAGGTAAACGTTGGTTTTGGACCAAAGACGCAAAAGCAATCCTTCCAAATGAAGGCCGAACGCCAGTCAGAGACACAGAGCTGAATGAAATAAGAGTGAAGATGACCTTACACGCCACGACTCCTCTTGGCTGATAATCGGTGAAGATTGGAGGATGCACTTTAAAGCCACCAGAACCGGGCAAGGATTCCTTTGAGCATGAAAGTGGTTGGCGATTGCACAGTCAGAAAAAGACCGCCCAGAGGTTTCTATGGCGATTCTAGAAACGGTCGGATGTCTTGAGATGCTACGTCGGCAGATACACGGAACACACGACTCTATGACCCCCATTTGAATGGGTATTAGAAATCAAAAAAGGCGAGGATCGGCTTGTGAGCAATTATGAATTATCACCAAAGACACCATAATCCCCAACGAGTAGCTGCAACGACGCTGAATGATCCTAAACCGATCTTGAAGTCATGAAAAAATTGTATTATTTTTCAGAAGCTTACGCCCCATTAATCAGAGCTTACCATGCCCAAAGGCGGTCATAGACCCGGTGCCGGACGCCCCAAAGGCTCAAAGCAGGTCCGCTCGTCTGCGCCATTGATCCGACGCGCCAAAGCCGCTGGCAAACCGATGCCGCTCGACTATCTCCTCGACGTCATGAATGATCCGGCGCAAGGCTCGAGAGAACGCCTGTCGGCTGCAATTGCCGCCGCTCCCTATGTTCATCCGCGCTTGGCAAGTGTTCAGGTCAGCGGGGAAGTTAAAGACAGAAGTCAATTAAACACAGATCTATTAAAAGCCTTGAAAGACCTATCAGAGATTGCGAGAACACGAGCAAGTTAAAAGATCGACCTAAATATCAACTGATACAATGAATGATCTATATTGAAGAATTTTCTTAAAAAATAAACCTAAATGGTCAAATTTGACATGATAGAAATAATTTAACGGTCGAAAGCTAATAAAAAAATTAATTCAACAAGTCTTCAAAGCGAAGATATTTTTGGCGACTTTAAAAAAATCTAATTTGATAAATTTAACTAGCGCAAGTCGCATGTTTTAAAATCATACAAATTCAATTGTCTCTCAATTTCTGAATTACTTATACCAATTTCTTGCAAGTCTTTTTGTATCTGCTTTCTGATTAATGCAACATCAGAAATCTCACTTGTATTTTTTTTACATGACAGCGAAATATAGGAACGATTGATGTCGTCTTGCTTTACAAGCAAACCCTTCGGCTCGACTTCACTAGACTGTTTCTTTGATCTTAAAGCGGTTTGGTTAAAATTATTATGATCTACCTGAGAGGTTGAAGTTGCACAGGCCGCTAATAATAACACGGGCAACAAAATGATTACTTTAGACCAAGTCAGAGCGCTTCCATATTTCAGTTCCATCACTGGCTCATGACTGCTTGTTGACACTCCACCATTGAATTTAAGGCCCTACGCGAGCCTATCAACGATAGAGATGCGAGTTGATTGTCTTCTTCAAAAATTTTTATCCCAGAAGCTGCCGCAATTTCCTCTAAAAAACTTTCCTTAACATTTCCAATTTCAAATGTTACCAGATTGTCTCTCAAAACGGTATGAAAAAAACCAGACACTACGCGCCCACGACTAAGTTCAAAATTAAGCTCAAAGTCTTTTCTTAATGGATATGATCGCCATTTATTATTTGATATATTGAAAAAATAGTCTCTGACAATTCCATCATAACCCAATCTGACAGTTGTCCCATCTTGATAGGATGCTGACGCTAAACAACCCTGATATTCAACTGATACAAAAACTTTCCATCCTGAAAAATTCTCCCACGTTCTATCCGAACTGATGTTTTGAGCAGAAGCATTTGACACAATAGTCAACAACCCAAGAGTAAATAAAATTTTTTGATAGCTTCTCATTTTTTGCCTATTGAAAAAGCTTTTTTAGATCTTCTTGAGAGGCAGATCCGGCTTCAAAGTCTGCCTTGCCCTCTCTAAGCATGTGATTGATATATGCTTGAAGAACTAGACCGCTTTTTACAGAAACGTTATATCCTTCTTCATATTTACCCTTATTCCTTTGTATTCTTCCGCTGGTAGATCCGTCTTCATTTATTGAAAAAATAATTTCAGTGGATGCCTTAGCATCTAATTTTTGACCCTCGGGCGGGCAATCCGGCACTGGGAAACATTCCAATCTGACATCAAGCTTCCGCCGTATTTTTTTCTCGTGAGCTATTTTAGAATTAGCTACAAGCTTGATTAATGCCTTTTGTGTTTTCTCTAATTCTTCTGGCTTCATCTCGATTGAAGAACGGACTTTCTCTGCCGCTGTCGACTTTATATCTACAAACTTAAATCTAAAAATGAGACTTCCTGTATCCGAAACAACTGGTTCAATCCAAAACTCACCAGTTTCAGGCGTTCCCGGAATATAGTAAGGAACTTTTGGATAAATCTCAGACGCCTTTCTGGCAGTTAACGCCAAATCTGCATCATCCGGCTTGATTGGGGTAGCATATTGATTTGTTAGTGTAGCGGCCTTTTCATCAAATAGCTTTTTTAGCTCCGCAATCCGTTCCTCTAATGAAGTTATGGTATCAGTTATGACTGCTGAATCGCCCCCAGCAGATAATAATTTTTTTTGCTCTTCTACCACTAGGGTAAGTACTGCAATTTGCCCCTTTACATCAACTGCTTCAGATTTCAATTGAATGATTACTGTATTATTTACAGTCTGATTATTTGTAACATTATTAGTCACTTCTTTCGGAGCCACAACAACTGTATTTTGTTGTATCTTACCCGTCCGTGCAGCTTCGTAAGATGCGAAAAATTCCTCAGAAACTGGTTCATATTGGTTGCTAGACGGTGCGCCTTGTCGCTTGCAATAGGCTCTGCCATTTGTTGCTCGTTGGCAATCATACAACCCATTGATGACAATCGTCTGAGCCATCACGTCGTTTACAAAGTACAACGTAAATATTGATAAGATCCAAGCAACATTGATGATACGCATTTTTGAAACCAATCTGATAGTTTGACTACTTAACTATTAAAGCAGACCGTCTCCGTTGAGGTGCCTTGCTTTCCGTCAGGTAAGGTTATCGTTTCCTGTACTTTTTGACAATTCTTACCTCCTATTGACTCTGCTGCACCAACCTTTTTGTAAGTCGCTTTTTTTCCATTTGAACCGGACGTTGACCAGTTTGCTTTACCCGATTTTGCTGCTGCTTGTAGGGCATTTTCACGCTTAGCCTTTTCAGCTTCTGAAAGCTGTTGGAGAATTGTCGCCATTGCTACGCCTATTATTGCGCCTGCAATCGCATCGCCTGTATTTCCCTTTTGCCCGCCAATCGCTGCACCTAAAGCGCCACCTAGTAGTTGGTTCATATCTTGAGCGCGTGCAGCAAAGGAAGAAAAAGTAATTAAAACAGAAAGTGCAACAATGGCGGATTTTCTCGATAATTCTTGAAGCATTTTTGTCCCCCGCGGATAATTCTCTTTGAAATAATAACAAGCGGTATTAGGCTTTTGTCAATTCTTGCTGTTAGCTGAAGTTGCATTAATTGGACAAAAGCTAATACTCAAACGCCAAAATTTGATAACCCTCTGAATCAATGCATTTATTTGCGGATGACTATACTGTTTTGAGTACACTTCGTTTGCGTTTGACATTTTCAGAGTGTTTCAAAGGGGTAACTCCTTTGATAGTTGGCCAGTCAGCCTTACGCGATTTCTAGGACTGAAGAAGTATCTCAATATATCTGACGCCGCAGCTGACGACGCAGCGATCTGGCTCTAAATTGGTGATTTAATAAGCTATTGAAAAAATTGGCTTATCTGGTGCTGCCGGAGAGGATTGAACTCTCGACCTCTCCCTTACCAAGGGAGTGCTCTACCACTGAGCTACGGCAGCATTGGGCGCCATCCGATAATCGGCCCCAAAGAGCGGGCGACAAGCTGATCGCACGCGTGAAGCGGCGCGGGTATGCCATACGGGGTGCGGCGAGGCAAGCCACGCGGCCGCTGCAATGGCTCTAAGGCTTTCGGCTATTCAACGCGGCAAGGGGATGACACCTCGAACAAGCCGTTGCGGGCTTGCCAAGTCGCGGCCAATCGGCCAAGAGGCATCATCCGGCGCAGACTTTACGATGATTGAGTGCGTTTAGGCTGTTGCCTTCCTTATTTTTACACTTTTCCTGTCCCAAATGCCAAAAGACATTCGGAAATCGCGATTTGAAGCCGCCGCGGCAGCTTTGCGTGAAAATTTGAAACGCCGGAAGGCCCAGAGCCGCGGTCGGGCGGAGCATGGGTCGGACCCCGGGCGGGAGTCGTCGGCCGGTACTTCTGGCCATGAAACCGCCACCACCCCGCGCGATACGCCTTAAAAGACGAGACAAAGAAAAAGAGATCATGGATCGAATTAAGATCACCGGCGGTCGCCCGCTTGAAGGCATCATCCCCATCTCAGGCGCAAAAAATGCCGCGCTGCCTCTGATGATCGCGAGCATTCTCACGCGCGAAACTTTGACGCTGCATAATGTGCCGCGCCTCTCGGATGTGCGTTTGCTTATGCGCATTTTGGGCAATCATGGCGTTGATGCCGCGATCAGTGGCAAACGTCTCGGCCAATCCGAAGAGAGTGGCGAAACCATTACGCTTTCCGCGCGTGACATTGTGGATACCACTGCGCCTTATGAACTTGTCTCGCGCATGCGAGCGAGTTTCTGGGTCATTGCGCCAATGCTCGCGCGTATGGGGGAAGCGCGCGTGTCGCTTCCCGGCGGCTGTGCGATTGGTACAAGACCAGTGGATCTTCTTTTGATGGCGCTCGAAAAACTCGGCGCTGATATTGAAATTGATTCCGGCTATGTCATCGCCAAAGCGCCGAAAGGTTTGAAAGGCGGTAAAATCGATTTTCCGAAAGTCACAGTTGGTGGCACGCATGTCGCGTTGATGGCGGCAAGTTTGGCCGATGGCACAACGATTATCGACAACGCCGCGCGCGAACCGGAAATCACCGATCTTGCGGAATGCCTCACAAAAATGGGCGCGAAGATTGAAGGTGCAGGCACATCGCGCATCATGATTGAAGGTGTGTCACGTCTTGATGGTGCACATCACACAGTTCTGCCTGATCGTATTGAGACCGGCACCTATGCGATTGCGGTGGCGATGACGGGTGGCAATGTCTTGCTCGAAGGGGCGCGCGCTGATTTGTTGCAAAACGCGCTTGATCATCTTGAAAAGACAGGCGCAAAAATTGACAGAGAGCCCAATGGCATTCGTGTATCGCGTGCCCCAGGACTGCTCGCGCCTGTTGATGTTACCACTGAACCGTTCCCCGGTTTTCCGACCGATCTTCAAGCACAATTCATGGCCCTCATGACGCGGGCAAGCGGGCCGTCGCGTATTCATGAAACCATTTTCGAAAATCGTTTCATGCATGTACAGGAACTTGCGCGGCTTGGCGCGCAGATCAAGCTTGAAGGCGATGTGGCAATTGTCAAAGGTCAAAGCCGTTTGAAGGGCGCACCTGTTATGGCCACGGATTTACGCGCTTCTGTATCCTTGATTGTTGCGGCGCTCGTTGCCGAAGGCACAACCACGGTGAACCGTGTTTATCATCTTGACCGCGGCTTTGAAGCGCTTGAGAAAAAGCTCGGACGGTGCGGCGCCGAAATTGAACGGATCTCAGGCGAAGGCTGATCCGATCCGCGATATATCTCATACGTAGAGACCAAGGTCTAAATCAGACACCAAACTCGGGATTTGCAGGCCGGGCCAAGGCATGATTTATGACCGCGATAGACGGAGCCCACGCCTTTTGGCGCGGGCAAGGAATGGTTCCAGCGATGAAAATGGCGGCCTTGGATGCGGAAGACCTGATCGTGCTGTCGAGCTTGCTCGAGGGCGCGCGGTTCAACGTGTCTGATATGACCTACCAATCGCGTGAACAGAGATTTGTAACCGTGCTCACGCGTAAAGACGATCCATCGCATTCTCCTTCAATTGCTGCGGGCCTCCATTTTGATCGCGTAACAAAGGTTCAATCCATCAGCCTGCCGCCACGCGGGTCAAACACCGCTCTCACTCTCATCGGCATTATGTTTAATCCGGCTGAACCTCCTTCTGGCCATGTCATTCTTGCTTTTGAAGGGGATATCGCCATCAAATTAACAGTTGAGTGTCTTGAAGTAGCGCTCTCCGATCTTTTGCCCAAGACCTGAAAGGGTATTGTTGTGGTCAAACGACTTAACTCTTCCGATCCGACTTTTGAAAAAGATTTCGTATCGCTTCTCGTGACCAAACGCGAAGTGTCGGAAGATGTTGATCACGCGGTTGCCGCCATCATTGCGGACGTGATCGCGCGCGGTGATGATGCGCTTGCCGATTATACAAAGCGCTTTGATCAATTCGATCCAGCAACAAAATCTTTGCGAGTGAGCGAAGATGAAATCAATGCCGCAGAAGTCGCTTGTTCGAAGCCAGCGCTTGACGCGTTACGCGTTGCGCATGATCGAATCAAATCTCATCATACACGTCAAATACCCAAAGATGATCGCTACACAGATGCGCTGGGCGTTACGCTCGGTCATCGCTGGACGGCCATTGAAGCGGTGGGTCTTTATGTGCCAGGCGGCACGGCAAGCTATCCCTCTTCCGTTTTGATGAATGCGGTGCCCGCGCGCGTCGCCGGTGTGCCGCGCATTGTGATGGTGGTTCCCGCACCAAAGGGTGAGATCAATCCACTTGTTCTTGCGGCTGCAAAGCTTGCAGGCGTTGATGAAATCTATCGTATTGGTGGCGCGCAAGCCGTGGCAGCGCTTGCCTATGGCACAGCCATGATCAAACCCGTTGCGAAAATTGTTGGCCCCGGTAACGCCTATGTCGCCGCAGCGAAACGTCGCGTATTCGGAACAGTTGGCATTGATATGATCGCTGGTCCTTCCGAAGTCGTAATCATGGCGGATGAAAGTGCTAATCCTGATTGGGTTGCAGCCGATCTTCTCGCACAAGCGGAACATGATGTGGCGGCGCAATCGATTTTGGTCACATCATCTTCAAAGCTTGCCGACGCGGTTGAAAAAGCGGTTGATCATCAATTGAAATTATTGGCGCGCGGCGAGATTGCCGGTCGCAGCTGGCAGGATCATGGTGCGATCATCAAAGTGGCATCACTTAGAGACTCCATCGCGCTTGTTGATCGCTTAGCGCCCGAACATCTCGAAATCGAAGCAGATGATGCTGAACAACTTGCAGCAGCTATCCGCAATGCGGGCGCAATTTTTCTAGGCGCGCATACGCCGGAAGCGATTGGCGATTATGTCGGCGGGTCAAACCATGTGCTGCCCACCGCACGTTCCGCGCGCTTTTCGTCTGGGCTTGGCGTTCTTGATTTTATGAAACGCACATCGATTTTGTCTTGCACGCCGGACTCACTTCGCGCTTTGGCCCCTTCCGCTCTGGCTCTTGCTGAAAGCGAAGGACTCGGTGCCCATGCGCGATCGGTCGCAATCCGATTAAATCTGGAGTGACGGCGGATTATGAGTCAGGATCCGAGACATCGCCTCGTTTCTGTGACGCTTGATGAAGCATCGATCGGTCGCGCCGGTACTGAACAGGAACATGAGCGCGCAATCGCCATTTATGACCTCATTGAATCTAATCAATTCATCATCCCAGATCATGACGGTGGGCCTTATTCTCTCATCGTAAGTCTCATCACCAATAAATTGGCACTTGAAATCAAAGATCAAGGTGGAGCGCCCGTTATCATTCATATCTTGTCACTCACGCCCTTTCGCCGTGTCATCAAAGATTATTTCTTGATCTGCGAAAGCTATTATAACGCCATCCGCTCTGCATCTCCTTCACAAATTGAGGCCATTGATATGGGGCGTCGTGGACTTCACAACGAAGCCGCGCAACTTCTCATTGATCGCCTAGAGGGCAAGATCACCATCGATTTTGACACAGCACGACGTTTGTTCACATTGATCTCCTCTTTGCATTGGAAAGGGTGAACACGCGTGGTGACGGAGCATCGCGGAAAAATTCAGGCAGTATTATTTGCCTGCGCGATGAATGCGATCCGGTCTCCCATGGCAGAAGCCATTGCCAGACATTACTTTGGTAAGACCCATTTCATTCAATCCGCAGGTATCCGCAAAGGCGACATTGATGGATTCACGGTCGCTGTTCTTGCCGAAATCGGCATTGATGCTAAAGATCACAAACCCCATACGCTTGAAGAGCTCGCCGAATGGGAGGGACTGAATTTCGATTTGATTGTTACCTTAAGTCCTGAAGCGCATCATACCGCGCTAGAACTCACACGCACGCTTGCGGTTGATGTCATCTATTGGCCCACGATGGATCCATCCATGATCGAAGGCAGCCGCGAGGAAAAACTTGAAGCCTATCGCGCGGTGCGTGAAAAACTGACCGAACAAATTCTTGGCTTGCTCAGGTAGTTGCGCCTATTCGCGTCTCAAGACGCGATCAATCAGCCAATCGCCCCATGAATTTGTTTTAAATTCACGCTCAAGTGCGGAAGGATCATAAATCGTTTCAACCCAGGTTTGAAACGAAATGCCTTTTTCCAATCCCTCACGACGATAGCGTTCAAAAAATTCATCAAGAATGCCCGTCTTGGCAAATTTGAAATGGCCATAACGCCAAGAAAGTTGGCGAAGCGCTTCATCAAGCGGGCGTTTTTCATGAACAAGCAAATAAAGTGCGGACATAAAGCCCGCGCGATCTGCACCTGATTTGCAATGCGCGAGCGCCGGATATTCAAGACTCTCAAAAAACTTTGCTGCCGAGGCGATCCGCTCGCGATCCGGTGCGCCGCGCGAGCGCAGCACAAAATCGACAAGGACCAGCCCTTTTGATTCGCAGACCTCACGCTCGAGTGGCCAAGAGCCGAATTCACGACCACCACGCAGATTGACGATGGTCTTGATCCCGTCCCGCGCCGCCTGCCGCAATTGTCCGGGCGTGGGCTGGGCCGCGCGCCAGAATTTGTGCGAAACGGGGTGTAAATTGAGATAAATGAAGCGAAAAATGCCGTGATCGACAAAAACCATATGCACCCATGCTCGGAAACGCCGCCAAAGCGTATTCAGCGGCTTGTTCCAGCGGGCAACGCTGCGGCGTCGCCGTTGTTCTCGCTGTTCTTGAGTGCTCAATTTCATCGTAAAAAAACGAAAACCTGCCGAAATGGGGGCGGAACCAGGCTCGATTGCCTTAATTTCGTGCCAAGTGTCTATCAGGCAGAAGGGGGCGCGGCAAGCAAGCATGGTTTTTTCTGGAGCCGAGACATGCTATGATGCGCCCATCCGCATCGAACCGGCACAGACTGACTGAGGGAATTCCCATGACCTATCTCGACTATGGTGCGCTTCAACAGGCACCCCTTCAGACCGACCCGTACGACTATCTGATTGTCGAGAATTTCGTGAAACCGGAAAAATTCGCGGAGGCCATGGCCGATTTTCCCGATGTGCCGGGCCCGGGTTCCCATCCACCGTCCGAATTAAACATCTCGGGCCGTTTCCGCGCGCTGCTTGATGAATTGCAGGATGAAGCCTTCCGCAAGGCGATTGAAGAGAAATTCAAAATTGATCTCACGGGTCGCCCGACCATGTACACCGTCCGTGGTTTCTTGCGCAAAAATGACGGCTCGATTCACACCGACAGCGAAACCAAAATCATCACCGTTCTTCTCTATCTCAATGATAATTGGAGCGTTGATGGTGGACGTTTGCGTATTTTGCGTTCAGGCACCGACCTTGAAGATTATGTGGCTGAAGTGCCACCATCGAATGGAACGCTTCTCGTATTTCGCCGCTCCGACAATTCGTGGCATGGGCACAAGCCTTTCGAAGGTCAACGCCGCGTGGTGCAGATGAATTGGGTTCTGGATGAGGATGTCGTCAATCGCGAACAACGCCGCCACAGTGTTTCGACGCGCTTCAAGAAATTGAAGAATTTCTTCACCGGTCGTGCAGCATAAATCCACGCTTTGCCTGACATCAAAAAGCAAAGCGCGTTAAGCGGGCGTAGTTCAGTGGTAGAACGACAGCTTCCCAAGCTGTATGTCGAGGGTTCGATTCCCTTCGCCCGCTCCAGAACATCGAACGTCCGCGAGTCGAACCCTCGACTTTATTCCCGATCCGCGGTCGGACTGGTCCGGAGCGGATCGGCAGAGAATCTGGGTTCGATTCCCTTCGCCCGCTCCATCTTTGATTACCAATCCGCTCCGGACTTTGCTCGACCGCGGATTGATTGGGTGAGAAGACAAAGTTAAAGCTAACGCATCTTATGACAACTTTATCCGATCAAACGACTTCAGATTCACACGACACGCGCGGCTTGACGGCGACGCACAGGGTGATGATCGGTGTGGTGATTGGAATCGCATTGTTAACGGGCGCGGGATTTTGGACCTATCGCGGATCTGTGGTCTTCACCGAGCTTGTTGATTTGGCTTTGGCCTATTGTTTTTAAAACATCATGAAACAGCGCATCGGTTTATCACTCATTATTGCCTTAGCCGGATTGGTGCTGATCGGCGCTATGGCGCTGTTTGTGCTCAACCCCGAACGCTCATCGACCGACGCGATTGGTGGTGCATTTACGCTGACCGATCAGCGCGGCGCGCGCGTGACCGAGGCAGCGCTCAAAGGCCAACCCAGCCTTGTCTTTTTTGGCTTCACCCATTGCCCCGATGTCTGTCCGACGGCGCTTTTTGAAATCAGCGAAGTCTATAAAGCGCTTGGCCCCAAAGGTGACGGCCTCAAAACCTTTTTCATCACGGTTGACCCCGAGCGCGATCGCCCTGAAACGCTCAAAGCCTATCTCGAAAGTTTCGACCCCCGAATCATTGGCCTCACCGGATCACGCGAGGAAGTCGACATCGCCACACGCGCCTATCGCGCCTTCGCCCGCAAAGTGCCGCTTGACGGGGGCGGCTATGTGATGGACCACACCGCGCTTGTTTATCTCATGGACAAGAAAGGCCGTTTTGTTTCGAGTATGAATTTCGAACGGCCCCCGGAAGAAAATGCGAAGCGGATCGCGGATCTTTTTTAGGCTTTAATCCCGTCGCTCTTCACCTCGAAATTTCTCGCTCTCCCATGGGGCGTTTTACGCCAATGACTTGGTGCTACCATCAATTCAAAAAGCGCGAACCAAGCCGCAGCTGTTTTTAAAAGCGAATACGGTAATTGCAAAAGAAAATCGCTAAACCTCAAGCGATAAGAGCGATGATGCGCCGCGCGGGCGAGCATTATAAAGCTAATAGCAATATGGGAAAGCAGCAGAATAAGCATCGCCCATACACCCTTTTCTCGAAATAACTGTCCCGACAGATCGTGATTGATCAAGTCGATAAAGCCCGTGGCAAGAATAATAAGCAGTGGATGATAAAGTGAGGTAACAAAAGAGGTTGTCGCAATAAGAGCAATCGAAAGTCGCATCCAAATTGATCGCTTTAATCCCAGTCGCTTCGCACGACCCAAATGAATAATAGAAGTTTGCATCCATCCTTTGAACCATCGTGTTCTTTGCTGAAACCATACCAGGAATTCATTTGGTGCTTCTTCAAAAGTGGTCGAAGATAAATAATGCGTTTCATAACCGAACCGACTGAGTCTTAATCCGAGATCAGCATCTTCTGTGACATTCCAAGGATCCCAGCCTTGGACGGCACTCAACGCGCTCCGTCGCAAATGGTTGGACGTCCCGCCGAGCGGAATGGGCATAGAAAACCGCGCCATTCCCGGAATAATCACATCAAACAACACTGCATATTCATAGGAAAACATGCGCGCGAGCCAAGAGTCCTTTCGATTGTAAATGGCGAGCGAAGCCTGAACACAGCCCAGACGTGGAGATGCGTGAGCAAATATAGTTGCGGCGCGGCGCAATTGCTGCGGCTCGGGTAAATCCTCCGCGTCAAAGACAACGATAAATTCACCGCGTGCATAGACTTGCCCAATCGCCAAAGCGCGGGGCTTGGTTTTTGGCAAACCTTCAGGACAAATGACCGTTTCAAAATAAGAAAAATACGACGATGATTTAATGGCCTCTCGCGTGATTTTATCATTTTCTTCGATTAAGAGAATAATTTGTAATTTTGATCGTGGGTAATCGATCTTGAGCATATGATCTAAGAGGCGTGGAACAATCTCAGCCTCGCGGTGAAGTGGCAGCAGAATTGTATAAAGGGGAAGCTTTGAATCATCCAACAAACCGGTCGGTGTTGGATCATTTCTTACATGTGTAACTGCCGCTTTGAAAAGCAAAGACGGAACGGCAAAGAGGCTAGAAAACACATAAAGCCCCGTGGTCCAGAATTCAGTCTTAAATGCAAGTTCTAAAAAAAATAATGTTGGCAGAATAATCATCAATCCTAAAAATGAGCCACGCTTTAAATCCGCTGCGGAAAATTCTGGCATAGATTGTCCGAGGCGAGTGACATCTTGGTCGGCTTGAGTTTTTCCAAATTGTGTAAGCAATGATCTCCTAAAATTTGAAGGTGTCGTCAAAATAATTGGTGGCGCCTTTTCACCCGTGAAGACTCGCATCAATAAATCTTCAAAGAATATACCGCGCGGCGCCGCAATCACTGAGGCGCCTCCTGTGCCGTCCTCAAATCGAGCGACCCCCGACGACAAAAGCATTTCAAAAGGATAGCCGGACGTCAGACGAAATGGATGATTGATAAATTGCGCGCCGAGCGCTTCAGCCAGACCGCGATAGAGTTCCGTTTCTTCAATCAATCCACGTGCTAGCAGAAATGCATCGAGTGTCACGCGTTCAACCCGCGCTAAGGCAATGGCGTCTGCGAGCGTTTCAACATCGAGTTGAAAATAGCGTTGCAAAATGGCGTGATGATCCGGCGCATCATGATTGGAAGCTTGGCTTTTCCTAAGCCTCTCTGTGCCGCGCGTCTCGGGCCCATATCCGAAGTGTCTTTGATCTCCGCTCATACATAAAGCATGCGGTAGGCGGTAAAAAAATCACCTGTCCAATAGACCAGTCATATCGCGCGCTCTACAAAGCGCGGGGCGCGCGGCCCCGAGCCCCGCCACCCCGAAAGGCTCCCCTTTCCCAGGGGCACGATCTGCTCTAGGGTGCGCGCCTTTCCCGCTTCTTTTAGCTCTTGTGACTGTATACCCATGATTTCGATTGCCGATTTGCTCGCCGACCCCGCTGTTCTGACTGCCGCGCGCGAAAGCGCCGCCTGGCCTTTCGAGGAAGCGCGGAAACTCGTCGACCGCCTCTCCCGCACCGGCCGCCAAAGCGTGTTGTTTGAAACGGGCTATGGACCGTCGGGCCTGCCACATATCGGCACATTCGGTGAAGTTGCGCGCACCACCATGGTGCGCACCGCGTTCCGCATTCTGACGGAAGACAAAATTCCGACCCGCCTTCTCGCTTTTTCCGACGATATGGACGGAATGCGGAAAGTTCCGGACAATGTGCCAAACCGCGAGATGCTGTTTGACCATCTTCATAAGCCTTTGACGCGTGTACCGGATCCGTTTGGCACGCATGAAAGTTTTGGCCATCACAACAACGCGATGCTGCGCCGCTTTCTCGATACATTCGGTTTCGACTATGAATTTGCGAGCGCCACCGATTATTACACTTCCGGAAAATTCGACTCGATTTTGCTCCGCGCGGCTGAACGCTACCAAGCGCTAATGGACATTATGTTGCCGACACTCGGCGAAGAACGGCAGGCGACTTATAGTTGCTTCTTGCCGATCTCACCTTCAACCGGCCGCGTGCTTTATGTGCCGATGAAACATGTCGATGGTAAAAAAGGGGAAGTGACCTTCACCGATGAAGATGGCACCGACGTTACGGTTCCGGTCACCGGCGGTCATGTGAAATTGCAATGGAAGCCGGATTTTGGCGCGCGCTGGGCCGCGCTCGGCGTCGATTTTGAAATGTATGGCAAAGACCATCAACCCAATACTGTGGTTTATGATTCAATTTGTCGTGCGCTTGGCGGTGAGGCGCCAGAACATTTTGTCTATGAATTGTTCTTGGATGACAAAGGCCAAAAAATTTCTAAATCAAAAGGCAATGGCCTGACAATCGACGAATGGTTGACTTATGCAAGCCCGCAATCGCTGGCGCTCTTCATGTATTCAAAGCCGCGCGAAGCGAAGAAGCTCTATTTCGATGTCATTCCGCGCCAGGTGGATGATTATCTCACGTTCTTGGAAAAATATCCAAAGCAAGAGTGGAAAGAAAAACTCGGCAATCCGGTATTCCATATTCATGGCGGCCACCCGCCACAGGCCGAAGTGTTGAATGATACCGCAGGGCATTCAACCACGGTCAATTTCGCGATGTTACTTAATCTTGTGGCGGTTGCAAATTCCGACGACAAACAAGTTGTCTGGGGCTTTTTAAAACGCTATGCGCCCACGGCATCAGCAGAAAATCATCCGACACTTGATCATTTGATCTCTTATGCGCTCGTTTATTACCGTGATTTTGTGCGCCCCGGAAAAGTCTTCCACGCACCAACGCCGGAAGAACATCAAGCACTCTCTGATTTATCGAAGGCGCTTGCCGCACATGAAGGCTCAACTGATAGCGATGCGTTACAAGCGGTTGTGTATGAAATTGGCCGTGCGCATTTTCCAGATCTCTCGGGCAAATCGAAAAGTCCCGATGGTCGGCCCGGTGTGTCGCAAGTCTGGTTTTCGACGCTCTATCGCGTCTTGCTCGGCGCTGAGCGCGGACCGCGCTTCGGGTCGTTCATCGCGCTTTACGGTGTTCAAGAAACGCGTGCGCTGATTGCGAAGGGTTTAGAAGGTGCGCTGATTGCCGATCACGCGCATTTTATGGCGACGCGCGAAGGCCGTTAACAAGATTAGTTATTGGCTCGCCCAAAGAATACGGGCGATCCAATTTTTATCATTCGCAGCAATCAGCTTTTCAGAGGAACCGCTTGTTCCGAAGGGTTGAAGATCGATCCCCGCAATCGTCTTGCGACGCAAAGTGCCGGCGAGAATTTCGCCGGTTTTCAATTTCAAAATCACGCGATCCCCACGGCGCACCGGAATGGTTGTGGTGCAGACAAGAATATCGCCCTCGCGATAGATCGGCATCATCCGGTCATCAGTCAGTTCAAGCGCGAAGAGATCGCCTGCGGGTAATTCCGGAAATCCCACTTCATCCCATTTAGACCCTTGCGGGCGACCTTCGCCATCGAAAGCCTCAGCGCAATCACTCATGGCAATCAACGGGATCGCACGCGTTGGCGCGGGAGGACGATCGGCCAATACCAGCGCCATGAACACTTCGAGATCGGTCGATGTCGATTCAAGAATCTTCGCAATGGATTCGGTCGATGGCCATCTGAGTCGTCCATCCGACGAGACGCGCTTTGATTTGTTGAAGGCCGTGGGATCAAGCCCCGCGCGACGAGCAAGCCCCGATGCCGAGAGGCAATTCCGCGCTGCCAGAAGGTCAACCGCCTTCCAGATCCGTTCATGCGTCAGCATCAACCGCCCCCGAGCAAGGATATTTATCTGAAATTTGACTGTTTATAGGTTTATTTTCTCCTTATTGGCAAGCATGTTAGGGTTGAGAAAGTGCCGGATTCGTGGCTCTTAACGCGCATTGCGACTTGAAAGACATCGGGCGTTCGCCCGCCCCTTCCGCCCGTGGCTGTGCTTATGTTGATCTATAAAATCATCTCGAAAGGGCTCTGGCAGGACGCCGAAAAGACGGGCGTGTTTAACGGAGCGCCTGTTGATCTCGCCGATGGCTTCATCCATTTTTCAACCGCAGCCCAAGTGCAAGAAACGGCGCGTCGACATTTTCGAGGACAGAGTGATCTCCTCTTGCTCACACTTGATGATCACGATTTGGGTGAGGCTTTGATTTATGAACCTTCACGCGGCGGTGATCTTTTTCCGCATCTTTATGGACCACTTGCCACAAAGCTTGTGACGCGCATAAGTCCACTCCCTCTTCTTGCAGATGGCATGCATGATTTTGAAGGACTCTTGCCATGACATTTTTGTTTTCTCTGGCAAAACCCCTTCTTCACCGGATGGATCCGGAGAACGCACATAATCTGACGATTGATCTTTTAAAACGTTTTGGACCCCGTAAGCCGATCGATGACGATCCGCGTTTGGGCGTCTCACTTTTTGGTTTGAATTTCTCAAATCCTATCGGCCTTGCGGCTGGCTTTGATAAAAATGCCGAAGTGCCTGATGCGATGCTGGGTTTGGGTTTCGGATTTGTGGAATGCGGTACCGTTACGCCTTTACCACAAAAGGGAAATGCAAGACCACGATTGTTTCGCCTCGTGCCTGATGAAGCGGTCATCAACCGTTTTGGATTTAATAATCATGGACATGATATTGTGGCGGATCGTTTGAAAGCGCGTACAACAACACAAGGGATCGTCGGTATTAATGTTGGGGCAAATAAGGATTCAACTGACCGGGTTTCCGATTATGTCAAAGGCATCCGCGCATTTGCTTCACTCGCTTCTTATTTCACGGTCAATATTTCTTCACCAAACACGCCTGGCTTACGTACGCTACAAAACCGCGACAGCCTTGATGATCTTCTTGCCTGGACATTGAACGAGCGCGATGAAGCCGCAAAGCATGGTCCAAAGAAGCCGGTCTTCTTGAAAATTGCGCCTGATCTTTCTTTTCAAGATCTTGATGATGTTGTTGAAGTTTCACGCAAGCGCGGCATTGATGCGCTGATCATTTCTAACACAACGGTCAAACGACCAAAGTCTTTGCATGATAAAAGGCAAAGATTGGAAAGCGGTGGTCTATCCGGAAAGCCGCTCTATCCGCTGTCAACAAAAATGCTCTCAGAAGCCTTTATTCGCGTTGAAAATCAATTTCCCCTCATCGGGGTTGGTGGCATCGACTCTGCCAGAACCGCGATTGGTAAAATCGAAGCGGGAGCGAGTCTCATTCAACTCTATTCATCACTTGTCTACAAAGGTCCGGGCTTGATCAACGAGATCAAGCGGGGACTCATTGAGCGAATGAATAAAGACGGCCTTTCCTCACCACTTCAACTTGTTGGACGCGCGGTTGAAGATTGGCAAACTTGGCCTATTGAAAGCTTTCTGTGAAATTTTCAGAACGTGCAATAACCATCTAGGTGATGGATTGCGAAACTCCGGTCCATTGACCGGCTGCAATTTTTGACGCGGCAATCACGGCTTGCGTACGACTATCAACATCAAGCTTTTGCAATATAGCTGATACATGAGCTTTAACTGTGGCTTCCGAAACTGAAAGTTCATAAGCAATTTGTTTATTCAGAAGACCCGTCGACAACATCATCAACACACGCACTTGTTGCGGTGTGAGTGTTGCCAAGCGCCGGACCATATCGCTTGTTTCACGATCTGGAGACTCTGAGAGATCAACATCATCCGGCGTGAACACTTGACCATCAAGGACCGATTTGATCGCCGCTTTCATGGCGCCCGGATCAAGTGATTTCGGTAAATAGCCAGACGCACCGAGTTCAATGCACCGTCTGATCACCATGCGATCTTCATTGCCTGATACGACCGCTACCGGCGCTTCAGGATGAGACGCACGCAAAAAGAGAAGGCCTGAAAAACCTTGCACGCCCGGCATCGTTAAATCGAGCAGAACGAGATCAATATCGGCATCAGATTGAAACGCTGCAACGAGCTCATCAAAAGAGCCTGCTTCAATCACGGTTGAGTTTTTAACAATCGCGGAAACCGCCTCGCGAAGGGCGCCACGGACAAGCGGATGATCATCGGCGATCAAAATCGTGTGATCCGTCAACTCAACTCCCCCTATGCTGACATCCTTATCCGATGCATTGGGCCACTATCATTCAATGCAATAAGAAGGAGCGCAACCCCGTTTGAGGCTGAACGGTGACGCTTTTTATCAAGAAATCGGGACTCCTCGGCCCCGAAGGTTGACCGCCGGGCCGAATTGGATTCCGATAGGCCCATGACGAGCGAGACGGGCCCCTCAAATGACCTCGATCCTTCGACCATCAAACAGGTCGGGGCGCTTCCGGTTGAGCGGTCTCCAGACGGATCCTGGCATGTCATCCTCATTACGACGCGAGATTCCGGCCGCTGGTCGATCCCCAAAGGCAATCCGATGAAGGAGCTAACCCCCTCTGAGGCGGCGGCTCAGGAGGCTCTTGAAGAAGGCGGATTGACCGGAAACATCGACGACGAGCCAATCGGCTCTTATGTCTTCTGGAAACGGCGCTCAGGCCATTGGGAATTGGCGCGTGTGGACGTGTATCTCATGGAAGTCCGCAAGCAGGTTGATGACTACAAGGAAAAAGGCCTTCGCAAAATCGAACGTTTCGGCTTTGACGACGCGGAGGATGCTATTCTTGAGCCAGGCCTCAAATCCATCATAGCGGCAACGAAAGACCGCCTCATTGGATCAAAGGCTTGACAGAAAGCCCTCGGCCATGCCGAAAGCCTTGACCCTCTGCTAGACCCAGATTGTGAGCCTCGTGCATCGTCAATGGTGATCCGCATCCTGATCCGAAAACTGGCAGGCCTCGTGCTCTTCTTAGCGCTTGCGAGTCTTCTTATCTTTTTGATTGTCGATGTGTTGCCTGGCGATCCCGCTGAACTCATGCTCGGCACCGATGCGCGCCCCGACACGCTGCAAGCGCTTCGTCATCAATTAGGTCTCGATCGGTCGCTGATCATTCAATATGTTTCATGGATCGGCGGATTGCTGCGCTTTGATCTCGGAACGAGCATGACCTATGCAACGCCAGTTCTCACTTTAATCGCGGAACGTCTTCCCGTGAGCCTGCCTCTTGCCATTATGGCACTCGCTCTCACAACACTTCTAGCCATTCCACTCGGTGCGCTTTCCGCGCAGCATTATGGATCAAGACTCGATCACGCCATCAAAACCGGGTTTCAGCTGACGCTCGCGCTTCCCAATATTTGGCTCGCTCTCTTATTGATCATGATTTTTGCTGTAAGCCTTCATTGGTTTCCGGCAGGTGGCTTTGCAGGATGGAAGAGCGGTAGCCTTATTGCTTTGAAGTCATTGTTTCTGCCCGTCTTGGCTTTGGCGCTTCCGCAAGCGGCGATTTTGGCACGCATTGTTCGCACTGAAATGCGCGATAAAGCGCAAGAAAATTTTGTTCTGGGCGCACGCGCCCGCGGTCTCTCAGAGAAAGAGATTTTTTGGTATCATATTTTGCCCAATGCGCTGCTGCCTGTGTTGTCGATCATGGGTTTGCAATTTTCATTTCTGCTTGCGGGAACCGTGATCATCGAAACGGTGTTCTCGCTTCCAGGTCTTGGACGTTTAATTTTTCAAGCGATCACACAACGCGACCTTCCATTAATCAAAGGTGCCGCGATGCTGCTTGTCGGCAGTGTCATTCTCGTTAATTACATCGTAGATCTGATCGCAACTTTGGTGGATCCGCGTTTGCGGCGCATCGGAGCCGCGGCATGACAAAGAGATTTCAATATAAACTCATCACCGGCGGATTTCTCTTTGTGATGATCTATGTCGCATTGGCGGCCGCCATGTCTCTCATGGACCATCATTATCAAATTCGAATTGATCAGCGTCTTCTTCCGATCTCCTCAACATATTGGCTCGGTACAGACCAATTTGGACGCGATACATTCGCGATGGTCATTGGTGGATGCTTTGCATCACTCTCGGTGGCGGCGATGGCTGTCATCATTGGTGCGGGCATCGGAATTCCGCTGGGACTCATCGCCTCTGCGGAAGAGAATGTGCTTAGTCGCTCCATTCTCTCGCTTAACGATTTGATCTTCGCTTTTCCCGCACTTGTGATTGCGATTCTTCTTCACAATATTTTAGGACCCGGCATTCTGACGGCCGGACTTGCCATCGGGCTCTTTAACATTCCAGTATTTGCCCGCACCATTTATGGCGCTTCACGTCCACTGTGGACGAAAGATTTTGTCAAAGCCGCACGGCTTGCAGGACGATCGACAATTACGATTGCTGTAATCCATATTTTGCCCCTCGTCTCGAGCGTGGCACTCGCACAAATCGCGTTACAAATGGGTCTTGGCATTCTCGCAGAAGCGGGCCTCTCTTATGTCGGCCTTGGTGTTGTGCCCCCGATGCCGAGCTGGGGTCGTATGCTCAATGAAGCGCAGACCTTGATTGTCATCGCTCCACGACTCGCGATCATTCCAGGTTTAGCGATTGCGGCATCGGCATTTTTATTCACATGGATCGGCGATAAGCTTGCAGAAAATGCAGATCCGCGACGGCGCGAGGCTCATGATCATGGCCGTGCTTGAACTCAAAGGCTTGCATGTCGATTTCGGCGTGCATCCTGTGCTGGATGATGTGTCATTCACGCTCAAGAAGGGCGAGATACTTGGGCTTGTCGGGGCATCAGGTTCTGGCAAATCGATGACTGCTCGCGCATTGTGCGGTTTGTTACCGCCACGCGCGCGATATAGCGGAACACTTATCCTTGACGACGAAAAATTGTCACTTTCTCAAAACGCATCCTTCGAATCTCTTCGGGGTCGAAAAATTGGATTAATCTTTCAAGATCCAGCGGGCGCCTTCAATCCTTTAATGACACTTGGCGATCATGTCGCTGAAGCGCTTCATCGTGTTGATGGATTAAGCTGGGGAGAAGCGCGCGAGAAAGCACAAATGAATCTTGATCGTGTCGGTTTTCCAAAAGATATCCCCGCCTTTAAACGCTATCCCCATGAAGTATCCGGTGGACAGCGCCAGCGTGTGATGATCGCGGCGGCCTTAGTGCTTTCGCCACAAATTCTGATCGCTGATGAACCTACAACCGCGCTTGACGTGATGACAGAAAATGCAATCATCGATTTATTAAAACAACTCGCAAAAGATGACGGACTTGGCATCATCTTGATCAGTCATGATTTACCGATTTTGGCGCGTGTTGCTGATAGATTCATCTTGATGAAGAATGGTCGTATTACGGAGTCGGGCACACTTCCGCTCTTAAAGGATCAGGCACCTGAACTCTCGCGCCTCTTGGCGCTCAGTCACAAAGAAGATACTGTAACATCATCACAAAAAGTTCCACCCCTTTTGCAAATAAAGACTCTAGAAAAAACCTATCGCACTCCTTCACGATTTTTTTTCAAGTCTTCACACTCCTTTGATGCGCTCACAAATATCTCACTTACAATCAATAAAGGCGAGATCGTCGCACTTGTGGGCAAGTCCGGCTCGGGCAAATCGACACTCGCGCGCATCCTGGCAGGACTTGATCGCGCGTCACGAGGCGAAATCATTTGGTCATCAGGCAAAGGCCGTGTGCAAATGGTGTTTCAAGATCCGGTCGGTTCATTAAACCCGCGATGGATGATTGGCGAAAGCATTGGCGAGCCTCTATCACTTTCTACCAATGATCCGAAAGTCGCAGAAGCTGCGCGCGATTGCGGACTCGATCCGCATTTGCTCACACGATACCCGCATGAGATTTCAGGCGGCCAAGCGCAGCGCGCGGCGATTGCCCGCGCCATCATCGCAAGACCCGATCTTCTGATCCTTGACGAGCCGGTCTCAGCAGTTGATTTTGAAATTCGCGATCAAATTCTCTCGCTTCTTGAGCGACTTCGTGCCATTCACGGCATCACTATGCTTTTCATTACGCATGATACCGCCGCAGCGCGCCGCCTCTCTGATCGCATCTTCATTCTCGACAAAGGAGATATTGTCGAGCGCGGCCTCACGCGCGATCTTTATCTTGCACCAAAGCATCCCGTCACAAAGGCCTTGCTCAGGGCCGCTGATCCCTCGTCATCGAACGAGGCGCGCGCATCATGACCATGATCCCGATCAAAGCGATGCGTTTTGCAGTGGCGCCTATGATGGAGTGGACGGATCGCCATTGCCGCTCCTTTCATCGACTCCTTAGTCGTCATGCCACGCTGTATACAGAGATGGTCACTGCCGCTGCGATCATTCATGGACCACGCGAGAGGCTTCTTGGTTTTGATGAAGCTGAGCATCGTGTTGTCGTGCAGCTTGGTGGCTCTGATCCCGATGCATTGGCCAAAGCCGCGAAGATTGCTGAAACTTTTGGTTATGATGAAATCAATTTGAATGTCGGCTGCCCATCAGATCGTGTGCAAGGTGGAAATTTTGGCGCCTGCTTGATGCTCACGCCGAATCTTGTTGCTTCATGTGTCAGCGCGATGAAAGCGGTTGTCAAAATTCCTGTCTCGGTCAAATGTCGCTTGGGCGTTGATGAACAAGATATTGAAACGGCACTTGATGACCTCGCCGATGGCGTGATCAAAGCGGGATGCGACGCCTTAACGGTGCATGCGCGTAAAGCCTGGCTCAAAGGATTGTCACCGAAAGAAAATCGCGAGATCCCGCCGCTTGATTATGAGCGCGTCTATCGCTTGAAACAACGTCTTGGTGTCTATCCAGTTGCGATCAATGGCGGCATAGACACAATCAATGCGATCGAAACTCATCTTCAACATGTTGATGGCGTGATGATCGGGCGCGCAGCGTACCACACGCCTGAACTTCTTCTTGAAGTCGACCCTCATCTCTTCGGTGACGATGCGCCGTTTGAAAATGCTTTTGATGCGCTTGAAGCCTATTTCCCTTATGTCGAAAAGCAACTCAAAGACGGTGTACCGCTTCACGCAATGACACGGCACCTTTTGGGTCTTTTTCACGGTCGTCCGGGCGCACGGTCTTATCGCCGTCATCTCGCTACAGAAGGTGTGAAGCGCGATGCCACGCTTCAAACACTCAAAGATGCGCTTTCGCATGTGGCACGTGATGTCACCCGCGCCGCCTGATCACAAGGACTAAAGTCATGTTTTCAAGTATGAGTTATGAAGCCCTTATCCTGCTTGCGGTGAGCCTCCTCATTGCAGGGGCGGCAACTGGCTTCTTTGCCGGTATTTTTGGTGTCGGCGGCGGCATCATCATTGTGCCGGTTCTTTATGAATTATTCCGCATCCTGGATGTTGCTGATGAAGTGCGCATGCCCTTGGCGGTCGGCTCTTCCTTGGCGATTATTGTTCCGACATCCATCCGCTCTTTTAGAGCTCATCTTGATAAGGGCGCGGTCGATCAAGAGCTTTTGAAAGCTTGGGCCATTCCGGTTGTGATTGGCGTTATTGGTGGCTCGCTGATCGCGCGTGTGGCGCCGCCCGCGGTGTTCAAAACACTTTTCGCAGGCATTGCGGCTTTCACGAGTTTCCGCCTCCTCTTGGCCAAAGACAATTGGGTTTTAAAAAGCGACATGCCAAAGGGCTTTTGGCTTAAAGCCTATGGTCTTGTGATTGGTCTCTTATCATCGCTGATGGGGATTGGTGGTGGCCAACTCTGCAACGTCTATATGATGCTCTATCGCCGCCCCATTCATCAGGCCGTTGCGACATCATCAGGGCTTGGCGTGTTGATTTCGATTCCCGGTGCGCTCGGCTATGTCTATGCGGGATGGCCGAAAATGGATTTACTGCCGCCTTTATCACTTGGCTTTGTGTCTTTGATTGGCGTCGCGCTTTTTGTACCCACCAGCATGTTGGTGGTGCCTTATGGCGTTAAGCTTGCGCATCGTTTGCCAAAGCGCAAACTGGAAATCGCTTTTGGATGTTTTCTGCTGATTGTTGTCTTACGCTTTTTATGGACAACGCTTGTCTAAACGTCGTCTCACTCACCGTTGGCGTTGACGCACGCGTTCGCGCGTTCGTCCGCCGCGCGCTTCGCGGCTCGTCATGCCCTTCAAGCGCTCCGGCAATGTCTCCATGAGAGAGCGACGCTCCTCTTCGGGAATAAAGGGCCATTGTGCGATTTCTGAACCTGTGCGGCCGCACCCGATGCAATAGCCGGTCACCTGGTCGATCACACAGATTTTCACGCAAGGGGTTGAGACATTCATGGCACGCTCCGATGACCCTCTATGCCACAGAAAGCGCGATGAGAAACACAATCTCAGCGACCTGTTGTGTGGCCCCTGCGACATCGCCTGTCTGCCCACCGATTTTTGATTGCGCGAGAACCAACATTGGAAAAACGCTCGCAAAGCCCAAAAGCAGACCCGCCGAGATGCCGCGCGGCGGAATACCGCCGAAAAAAAGGATTAATGCGCCAAGACTAAGCACTGTCACAACCGCAATGGTGGTAACAACCACGCTTGGACGGCCGACACTCGCTGATCTTCCACCCGGCCGCACGGGAGGCAAAAAGACGAGCGGTAAAATGCCGGCAACACGCGACAACGCGCCGCTTACGAGAATCGCCGCGGACAAAGCCATGACACCATGATGATCAAAGAGCGTGGCAAATGAAGAAGCCTTCACGCCAAGCGCCAGAATCAATGCCACAACACCAAAAGCACCCACGCGGCTATCGGCCATAATCTCGAGGCGGCGTTCAGCCGTGTGACCTCCGAAGAAGCCATCCGCCACATCGGCAAAACCATCTTCCGCCATAGCACCCGTTACGATCACGAGCGATGCAACAACCAGTAAAGCGAGCGTGAAGGAAGAAAGATCAATCAAGGCCGCAATCCACGCGACGAAGAGAGCGGGCACTGTGATTATCGCACCCGCAAACGGAAGAATACGGGGCAATGTCCGAAAATCGGGCGCTCGATGCGGATCGCCTTCAAAAGCAAAAGAAGGCACTGGCAAGCGTGAATAAAAGCGCAATGCTAAAAGCGTCTCGCTCGCCAGAATCGCAAGAATCGAATGAGGGGAAGAATTTGTCTCACTCATGGCGCTACGGGTCTCATGTCAAACAGGGTGATCAGCGCCATCATAATCAACACCCACAAGATAAAGTCCATCGGGCGGTGCAAGCGGCCCACAGCGCGAACGATCACAGGCTTTAAGCGCCGCTTCAAGATCATCAGGCGTCCATTTTCCCGTCGCCACCAAAATCAATGATCCGACTATGGAGCGGACTTGCGAGTGAAGAAAAGACCGCGCAGAGGCCTCAATCCGCACTTCGTTTCCCTCGCGTGAAACGGCAAGACGTTCAAGGGTGCGCAGCGGGCTCTTCGCCTGACATTCGGACGCGCGAAAGGTTGTGAAATCATGTTTGCCAATCAAGCGATCGGCACCCGCTTGCATGCGCTTCTCGTCAATCGGCCATTTCAGTTGCCAAGCGCGCCCCGCATCAAGAACCGCAAAAGCACGACGATTGATGATGCGATAAAGATAGTGACGTTTTACCGGCGAAATACGCGCATCAAATGTATCGGCAACGCGACGCGCATCGAGAATGGCGACACCATTGCCTTTCAGATGCGCATTCATCGCATCAGCAATTGTGCGCGTCGGCCAATCGCGTTCAAGATCGACATGGATGACTTGATGCGTCGCATGCACGCCCGTATCAGTGCGCCCCGCTGCTACGATGCGTCGCGTTTCGCCACTAAAAGCGGTGATCGCGTTTTCGACCGCTTCTTGCACACTGGTGCCATCTTGTTGATGCTGCCAGCCGTGAAAGCGTGTGCCATCATATTCAACAATGAGTTTAAAACGCGGCATCAGCCTAAGGCCTTGCCTTGAGGCATTTGAACGCCGCGCAAAAATTCTGATGCCGCCATCGGTTTCGATCCGGCGCGTTGAAGTTCAAGAATTTGCAATGCTTCTGAACCGCAAGCAATGGTCATCGCGTCATCAAGCATGTAACCCGGCTCGCCTTGGCCAACCACGCGTTTAACACGCAAGATTTTCAATCGCTCAGGACCTTTGCCAATATCAAAGAATGTAAAGGCGCCGGGAAATGGGGATAGGCCATGAATATGATGAAGCACATCAAGCGCAGACCGCGACCAGTCGATGCGGCATTCTTCATTCGTGATCTTGCGCGCATATTCAATGCCGCTTTCTGATTGCGGTTGAAACGCCAAAGTTCCGCGTGAAAGGGCTGCAACCGCGCGTGCCATCAAATCCGCACCCAATGTCGCTAGGCGATCATGCGCTTCGCCTGTTGTCAGCGCTTCTGTAATGAGCAAACGCTCAACCATCGCAACGGGGCCTGTATCAAGCCCCTCTTCCATCCGCATGACGGCAACACCTGTTTCAGCATCACCGGCCATAAGCGCGCGTTGAATGGGCGCAGCGCCACGCCAGCGCGGCAAGAGCGAGGCATGAAGATTGACGCAGCCCAATCGCGGCGTATCCAAAATCGCTTTCGGTAAAATCATGCCATAGGCGACGACCACAGCAATATCGGCGTCATGTGATTTGAAAACTTCAAGCGCTTCGTCGTCACGCAATGTCGATGGCGTGAAAACCGGAATGGCAAAACGATCGGCTGCCTCATGTACGGGCGAGCGCTTCAACGCCATGCCCCGGCCAGCAGGCGCTGGCGCGCGTGTGTAACATGCGACGACCTCATGGCCATAGCCGACAAGCGCCGACAAAGTCGGCACCGCAAAATCAGGCGTGCCCATAAAGACGATGCGCAAGCTCATTGCATGCGCCTTAGCCACCGCCCTGATGGCGGGCAATCTTTTGAAATTTTTTCAATACGCGATCGCGTTTGAGTTTTGAAAGATGATCAATAAAGAGCTTGCCATTGAGATGATCAATCTCGTGCTGAATGACGGTTGCCGCCAATCCATCCATCTCGCGCTCTTCAATTTTGCCAGCAAGGGTCAGAAACCTTACGCCGACTTTTGCAGGACGCGTGACAACTTCATGATAATCGGGGATCGACAGACAGCCTTCTTCATAATCACTGAGCTCATCCGATGACCAGATGATTTCCGGATTGATCAAAGCCAGCGGTTGTTTCTCGTCATCGCCCCGCGTGGCGTCCATCGTAACAATACGTTGGGTCACGCCGATCTGCACCGCCGCCAAGCCCACGCCCGGTGCGTCATACATGGTTTCGAACATGTCATCGATCAGTGCTTTCACGCGCCCATCAAGCTCGGCGACGGGCTTGGAGATTTCGCGCAACAGCGGATCGGGTAAAATCACAAGAGGAAGAAGGCTCATGCGGCGTGAGATAATCATCCCGCTCGCTTTCGTCAAACTGTTCTTGATTTGTTCTTGATCGACGATAAGCGACCTGCTAGAGCTCTAGAATTCAGACAAAGAAAGCGAGCGCGCCATGTCCTTTTTGATTGATGTGATCCTGATTTTGATCGGTATCGCCGCGCTCGGCATTCTGATCTGGCTCGGGCTCACTTTGAGACAAGCACGTGAAGATCGTCTGCTTGAAACAGCCGCTGCCCTTGAGCGTCAACGTCGACTTGATGAGGAGATGTCGGCCGTCAAAACGCTTCAAGCAGCGGTGACGGGACGCATCGATATGCTTACCCAAAGTGTTGGCCAACGTTTTGACAGTTTGCAAAACCGTGTGGGAGATGGACTCAAAGAAAATGTCAAAGAGACGACCGAAAGTCTCTCGAAACTGAACGAACGCCTTGCGGTTATTGACGCTGCGCAGAAAAACCTCACCTCGCTCACAAGCGAAGTGCTGACACTCAAAGATGTACTTTCAAACAAACAGACGCGCGGCGCCTTCGGTCAAGGTCGAATGGAAGCGATTATCCGCGATGCGCTTGCACCGAACTCATTTGAATTTCAAGCAACGCTGAAAAATGGAAAGCGTCCAGATTGCGTTATTCATCTGCCGAATGATCCGAGACCCTTGATCATTGACGCAAAATTCCCGCTTGAAAGCATCACCGCTTTTCGTGAAGCAAAAACGGATGAGGAGAAGAAACTCGCCATCGCCCGTGTGGGCAACGATGTTTCGACGCATCTCAAAGACATCGCCGATAAATATATCGTGCCAGGTGAAACGCAGGAAATGGCCATCATGTTTGTGCCATCGGAATCAATCTATGCCGATTTGCACGAATATTTTGAAGACATCATCCAGAAAGCGCAGCGCGCGCGCATTATGATCACATCGCCTTCGCTTCTGATGATGGCGGTGCAAATGCTGCAAGTGATCGTGAAAGATTCCCGGATGCGCGAACAGGCGTTTCTGGTACAAAGTGAAGTTGGAAAAATTCTTGACGATGTCAACCGCCTCTCCGACCGTGTTGGCAAGCTTGCCACGCATTTCGGCCAAGCCCAGACCGATATTCAAAACATCACAACCTCGACGGATAAAATTACGCGTCGCGCTGAAAAGATTGCCACGATGGAGCTGGATGATCCGGCGGCAATCACAGACTCAAGTGACGATAAAATTGTAAACCTTCTTCAACGCGAGCGGCGCGACTAAAGACGCCTAAACTTGCGGTGTGATGAGATGATCGCGCTTTCGTAAATCAGGGAAGAGCCACGCCCATAAAAGCACAATGCCGATGGCCCCCAAGCCGCCCATCACAACCGAGGGCACCGTGCCAAATGCCGCCGCCATCATGCCACTTTCAAATTCCCCTAATTCATTTGAAGCGCCAATAAACACTGTTGAAACGGCCGACACTCGACCGCGCATCGCATCAGGTGTTTCGATCTGTACGAGTGTTTGGCGCACATAGACACTCACCATATCAGCAGCCCCCATGATGAAGAGCATGATGAGCGAGATCACGAGGCTTGTTGAAACCGCAAAGCCAATCGTCGCCAAGCCGAATACGCCCACCGCCAACAACATACGCGTGCCTGCGCGTCGTTGCAGCGGAAACCTTGCAAGCAGAACCGCCATCAAAATCGCACCAACGGAAACAGAGGCACGCAGCAAGCCCAAACCCCATGGGCCTGTTTGCAAAATATCGCGCGCATAAATCGGCAGCATTGCCACCGCACCACCAAGCAACACCGCAAAAAGATCAAGCGAAATCGCGCCGAAGATCACCGGATTGTTGCGAATGAATTTGAAACCCGCGAGCGCGACCGCAAGCGTTGCCGGTTCGCGCGGCTTACGCTCCGCGCGTGTTTTCAGCGCCGCAAGACAAAGCGCTGAACCCAAAAACATCGCCATACCCGAACCAAACACAACGGCTGGTCCGAAAATATAAAGCACACCACCAAGGGCGGGGCCTATGATTGACGCCGTCTGCCAAGCAAAAGTGCCCCATGAGATGGCATTCGGCAGCGCTTCCGTTTTGATGAGTGACGGCATCAGCGCTTGCGTGGCGGGCGACGCAAATGCGCGCGCGGTGCCGAGCAACGCGGCAATCGCATAGACCGCATAAAGCGCATCCTTGCCAATGATCGCCGCAACGATGAGACCAAATGACCCAAGCGCAACCGCAAGATAGCAAAGGATTGAAATCAAGCGCCGATCAAAACGATCCGCTGCATGACCGGCCGGTATTGTCATCAAAAAGACAGGCGCAAAACTCGCTAAGCCTATAAGCCCAAGCGCAAAGGCACTCTCGGTCATCGAATAGACAAGCCAGCCAATCGCGACAACTTCCATCTGATGCCCGAGCGCGGACATCAGACGCGAAGCAAAGAACACACGAAAGTCACGCGAGGCGAAGGCGGAATGAGAAGCAGACACGGAGGTCTCTTTTCGCTTGTAATCAAACGTCCAAATTCGCAACACTCAATGCGTTGGTTTGGATGAATTCGCGGCGTGGCTCGACAACATCGCCCATCAATTTGGTGAAGATGTCGTCGGCATCGACCGCCTCGCGCACTTTCACCTGCAACAGGGAGCGCACGTTACGGTCGAGCGTTGTCTCCCATAATTGTTCGGGATTCATTTCGCCCAAGCCTTTGTAGCGCTGCATGGTAAGGCCTTTGCGCCCGACTGCGGTGAACGCATCAAACAAAGCGACAGGTCCTGTGACCACTGTTTCATCACCTTTGCGCGTGAGCAGCGCGGGTGTACCATAGACGTCGCCCAATGTTGTGGCATGTTCCGAAAGTTTCATCGCGTCCGCTGAGGCAAGCAGCGCTTGATCCAAAGTGGCCACTTGTTTAACACCGCGAAGCGTGCGTTCAAGCACATAGCCATTTTTCTCAACGCGACCCGTCCATCCGCGCTCTGTATCTTCAGCAAGATGATCAAGACGCGCAGCCAGCGCAGCAACGCCCTGCTCTGCTGCCGTCAAATCATTGATGGGGCGAAGAAGACCGGCAATCGCCGCCTGTTCAACAATCGCCTTGTCATAACGCGAATGAAGGCCGCCCAACACCGTGCGCACAAGGCGCGATTCATCAATCAGTTTTTTAAGATCAAGGCCCGAGCGCTCTTCTCCTGATGCCAGACGCAGCAGCGCACCTTCAATACCATTATCGATGAGATAATCTTCAAGCGCGCGTTCATCTTTCAGATATTGCTGCGACTTGCCACGTGTGACTTTGTAAAGCGGTGGCTGCGCAATATAAAGATGACCACGCTCAATGAGTTCCGGCATCTGGCGGAAGAAGAAGGTCAAGAGCAGCGTGCGAATATGCGAGCCGTCGACATCGGCGTCCGTCATGATGATGATTTTATGATAGCGCAGCTTATCGATATTAAATTCGTCTTTGCCAATGCCTGTGCCAAGCGCCGTGATCAGCGTGCCGATTTCCTGGCTCGAAAGCATCTTGTCAAAACGTGCGCGCTCAACATTCAAAATCTTACCACGCAGCGGCAACACCGCCTGATATTCGCGATTGCGTCCTTGCTTCGCAGAACCACCGGCCGAGTCACCCTCGACGATGAAGATTTCGGCATTCGCCGGATCACGCTCCTGACAATCAGCGAGCTTACCAGGGAGATTGGCGACATCAAGCGCGCCTTTGCGCCGCGTGAGTTCGCGCGCTTTGCGAGCCGCTTCGCGCGCAGCAGCGGCTTCCACCACTTTGCCGACGATCGTGCGCGCATCTGAAGGATGTTCTTCAAACCATGTGGCAAGCGCTTCGCCGAGTGCGCTTTCTACAACGGGACGCACTTCGGAGGAGACGAGCTTGTCTTTTGTTTGCGAAGAAAATTTAGGGTCCGGCACTTTCACCGAGAGAATTGCCGTCAATCCCTCGCGCGTATCATCGCCCGTGAGTGACACTTTCTCTTTCTTCGCGATGCCGCTCTCTTCGGCGTAATTTGTGACTTGACGCGTAAGCGCGCCACGGAAACCGGCGAGATGTGTGCCGCCATCGCGCTGCGGGATGTTGTTGGTGAAACACAAAACATTTTCATGGTAGGAATCATTCCACCACATCGCGACTTCAACCGTGATGCCGTCTTTCTCTGTTGAAACATAAATCGGCTCATTGATGAGCGGCGATTTCGCGCGATCAAGAAAACGCGTAAAAGCAATCAAACCGCCTTGATAAACCATGTCTTCTTGCTTGACCTCCGAGCGACGCGCATCGGTCAACACAATGCGCACCCCGGAATTTAAGAAGGCCAATTCACGCAAACGATGCTCAAGCGTTGCGTAATCAAATTCAACCATGGTGAAGGTTTCAGCCGATGGTTTGAACGTCACTTCGGTGCCATTGCGACGATCCGCCGGACCAATGAGCGCAAGCGGCGCGTCTGCCACGCCATGCGTGAAACTCATCGCGTGTTCTTGACCGCCACGCCAAATGCGAAGCTTCAACCATTCGGAAAGCGCGTTCACAACCGACACGCCGACGCCATGAAGACCGCCCGAAACCTTGTAGGAATTCTGGTCAAATTTCCCGCCCGCATGAAGCTGCGTCATGATCACTTCGGCGGTCGAAACGCCTTCAGAGGGGTGAATATCGGTCGGAATGCCGCGACCATTGTCGGTGACCGTCACGGAGCCATCAGCATTGAGCGTCACGGTTACGAGGTCGGCATGGCCCGCAAGCGCCTCGTCAATCGCGTTGTCGACGACCTCATAGACCATATGATGGAGGCCCGAGCCGTCATCCGTGTCGCCAATATACATCCCTGGGCGTTTGCGGACAGCGTCTAACCCCTTCAAAACCTTGATGGATTCGGCTCCATAGGCTTCTGCAGCCTCGTCGCGGCGGTCTGAATCGGTCATGGGGGTTTAATCCTGGCGGGTAATCGTGCGGAACGCATTGATTCGTCTTTATTTTTTCTATCCTATTTCGGCCTCGATTACACCTCAGAAGAGTTCCCAAGGCAGGGCTCTCCCCAGCTCGCTGTTTGAGTTCGAAGCTAAGTCCCTAAGCCCTTGAACAGGGTAACTTTTGTACCGCTCGATTTACGAAAATCATGGCTTGCCGAGAGGGGGGCTTCGCGCATAGGGTCTGCGTCACGCTTTCGACTGTTAATATAAAGTGACAGTAATAAGCGTCAGGATAGGTTTACATGATCGCACGCATTTCTCCCCTCTTGGCCAATCTCACCCGTCGCGCGGCTGAGGGGCGGCCTGTCACTCTCGGCGTGGTCGGGGCCGGTCAGATGGGGACGGATCTCGCGGTCCAAGTGTCCCGAATCCCGGGCATGAGATTGGGCGGCATTGCTGTACGCAATGTCACCAATGCGATTGAAATGGCGGTGAGCGTCGGCCACCGGCGCGATCGGGTTGTTACTGCGAAAACCGCGTCGGCTATCGATTCGGCCATCGAGCGGGGCGCGTTACCCATTACCGATGACATTGAGGCTTTGACGGCAGCCGGTCGGATCGACGCGATATTGGACGCGACGGGCAATCCGAATACAGGCACCTCCATCGCTCTTTCCGCCATTCGCAATGGCAAACATATGGTGATGATGAATGTCGAAGCCGACATCACCATCGGCCGTTATCTCCATGCCGAAGCGCGCTCGGCTGGTATTATCTATACAGGCGCGGCCGGGGATGAGCCCGCTGCGGCCATTGAACTCATCGGCTTTGCTCAGTCTTTGGGGCTCGACATTGTGTGCGCCGGCAAGGGCAAGAATAACCCGCTGAAATTTGATGCCGTGCCTGCCGATTATGAAGAAGAAGCCCGCGCACGAAATATGAATCCACGCATGCTTGTCGAATTTGTCGATGGTTCGAAAACAATGGTGGAAATGGTCGCCATCGCCAATGCGACAGGGCTTATTCCTGATCGTCCGGGCATGCACGGCCCCGCTGCTGCGCGCGAGACACTCGCGGATATTCTCATTCCGAAACGCGATGGCGGCGTACTCGCCGGTAAAGGTCGCGTTGATTACTCGACCGGTAAAGGCGTGGCTCCTGGCGTGTTCTGCGTTGTTGAATCAGACAATGCGCGTGTGATCGAACGCATGGCGGATTTGAAGGTCGGTAAAGGCCCCTATTTCTGCCTCTTCCGTCCCTTCCATTTGACAAGCCTTGAAGCACCACTTTCAGCAGCGCGCGCGGTTCTTTACGGACAAGCCGATATGGTGCCGCTTGATCGTCCGGTTGCCGAAGCCACAACACTCGCCAAACGCAATCTCGCAGTGGGCGAAACACTCGGCAAGATTGGCGAGACGCAATATCGCGCATGGGCCATGACCCATCAGGACGCGCAAGCTGCAAAAGCGATCCCGCTCGGCCTTGCCGAGGGCGCGAAGATTTTGAAGCCCGTTCGCGCGGGTGAGAGCCTGACTTACGAGAATTGTGCGCCAGATAAATCCTTGATCGTGACCCAAATCCGCCACCGCCTTGATGCCGCTGACGCGGGTCTGATGGCGGCGGAGTAGGATCTGAAATCATCCGCGATCCACGCCTTTTTGGGCGGGTTGCGGAAAAGCGCAACAGACCGAGTTGTTTGACTGTCAATTGGATGTTACGGTTTCTTGTATGGATATGTTGACACCCGTCCTCGACCGTCTGGTCGAACCGTCTGACATCCGCGCCCTCGAAAAGCGCGATCTCAACCGGCTGGCTGATGAAGTCCGCGCCGAGATCATTTCGGCGGCTTCAGAAACCGGCGGCCATTTCGGCGCTGGCCTTGGTGTCGTTGAACTGACCGTCGCGCTTCATCACGTTTTCAACACGCCGGAAGACCGGTTGATCTGGGATGTGAGCCATCAAGCCTATCCGCATAAGCTTCTAACCGGACGCCGCAAAGCCTTGCGCAGCATCCGCAAAAAGGGCGGTCTCTACGGATTCACCAAGCGCAGCGAGAGCGACTATGATCCGTTCGGCACGGCACATTCTTCAACCTCAATTTCCGCTGGGCTCGGTATGGCGGTGGCGCGTGATCTCAAAGGCGCGCGTAATCATGTGATCGCCGTGATTGGTGATGGCGCGATTACAGGCGGTATGGCCTATGAAGCGCTCAATCATGCGGGCGCGGAAAAAAGCCGTTTGATTGTCATCGTGAATGATAATGGCATGTCGATTGGACCTGCGGTCGGCGCGCTCTCAACGCATCTCACTGAACTGCGTGATACACCCAAGCGCACAGGTTCGAACGGCCCTTCAAGCTTTTTCGAAACTTTAGGCTTCCGGCATATCGGTCCGGTTGATGGACATGATCTTGATCGACTCGTGTCAACACTTTCTGCTCTGCGCGATGAAAGTGATTGCGGGCCAGTTGTGATTCATGTCGTGACTGAAAAAGGTCACGGCCATCCTTTTTCAAAACCTGATAAAGAAAAATATCACGCCGTCGGTCCCTTCAATCCCGAAACGCTCGAATTCAAAGCGACACCGGCAACTAAGCCGACTTACACAAAAGTCTTTGCCGAAGCTTTGAGTGATGCGGCTTCAAAAGATCCAAAAATCGTTGCGATTACGGCCGCGATGGGCTCAGGCACGGGGCTTGATCACTTTGGCGCCGCCTTCCCCGATCGTTGTTTTGATGTCGGCATCGCCGAGCAACATGCCGTAACTTTCGCTGCAGGTCTCGCAACAGAAGGTATGAAACCTTTCTGCGCGATATACTCGACCTTTCTGCAACGCGCTTATGATCAAGTCATCCATGATGTCGCGCTACAAAATCTACCTGTTCGTTTTGCGATTGATCGCGCGGGGCTTGTCGGTCAAGACGGCGCAACTCATGCGGGCTCATTTGATCTTACCTATCTCGGCACCGTGCCGAATATGATTGTGATGGCCCCTTCTGACGCACATGAATTGCGCCGCATGGTGGCGACCGCTGCCGCTTATGATGACGGTCCGATCGCCTTCCGCTATCCGCGCGGTGATATACATGGCGAAGATACAAAGAACGATGTGAATATTCTTGAAATCGGCAAAGGCCGAATCATCGAAGAAGGCAAAGAGATTGCGCTTGTGGGCCTTGGCTCTCGCGTGTCTGCCTGTATCGGTGCGGCCAGCCTTCTTCGCGAGCATGGACTTCATGTGACAATTGCCGATGCGCGTTTTGCAAAGCCTATCGACACGGATTTGATTGAGCGTCTCGTTAAATCGCATCGTGTTGTTATGCTTGTTGAAGAAGGATCGATCGGCGGTTTCTCCGCGCAGGTGCTCACTCATCTTGCGCAAGCGCGGCTTCTCGATCGCGCAGAGATTGATCCCATGATTTTACCGGATCGTTTCATCGCTCATGGTTCAGCCGCCGAACAATTGGCGGATGCCGGGCTTGATGCACAATCCATTGCCGCGCGCGTTATCGAGCGCCATCGGACGGCCGCGCGAAAGGTTGCTTGATCTCATGAGTTCTCGGTTTCCCTTCTCGGCCATTGCGGGCCAAGACGAGATGAAGCGTGCGCTTCTTTTGACAGCAGTTGATCCGATGATTGGCGGCTTGCTTGCGTTTGGGGATCGCGGCACTGGTAAATCCACCGCCGTGCGCGCGCTTGCAGCGCTTCTGCCCGCGATGAAAGCAATTGAAGGCTGCCCCTATCATTGCGATCCTGCAACGCCGCAAGCGCAATGCGATGCCTGTCGCAGCAAGACGAAACCCAAAACAAAAACGATTCCGATTCCCGTTGTTGATCTGCCTCTCGGCGCAACAGAGGATCGCGTGGTTGGCGCGCTTGATCTTGAACGCGCGCTTGCTTCCGGCGAGAAAGCTTTTGAGCCCGGTCTTTTGGCCGCCGCCAATCGCGGTTATCTTTATGTTGATGAAGTCAATCTGCTCGAAGATCACATTGTTGATCTTCTCTTGGATGTGGCAGCATCAGGCGAGAATGTTGTCGAACGCGAAGGTTTGAGCATTCGTCATCCGGCGCGCTTCGTTCTTGTGGGCAGCGGCAACCCTGAAGAAGGTGAATTGCGTCCGCAATTACTGGATCGTTTCGGCCTCTCTGTTGATGTACGCACCCCAACCGATGTCGCGACATGGGTTGAAATTGCGCGTCGTCGTTTGGCGTATGAAGCCGATCCTGACTCTTATGCCGCGCAATGGGCCGCACAAGAAAGCGAGCTTCAACGCAAGCTTGTTGCTGCGCGCAAAAAGGTGGAAAGCGTCACGCTTTCTGATGAGATCATGGAACGTGCCGCCGCTTTGTGTTTGGCGCTTCAAACAGATGGGTTGCGCGGCCAACTCACTTTGATGCGTGCCGCGCGTGCGCTTGCGGCTTTCGAAAGTCGCAAACAAGTGACACTTGATGATGTGAAGCGAATGGCGGGCCCGGCTTTGCGCCATCGCTTGCGGCGTAATCCGCTTGATGAAACGGGTTCGCAAACACGGATTGACCGCGCGCTTGCGGAGTTGTTCGGATGACGATGCCGACGGACGCAGCGCCCCGCGACGCGTCCGGTGACGCCCTTTTAATTTGCCGTTTGTTGGCAGCTGATCCGCATGGATTAGGCGGTGTTGTGCTTGCGAGTGGGCCCGGCCCCGGACGCGATGCGTTTTTATCATGCTACAAAAAATTCGCCCCCGCTTCGGCTCCTTTGATTACGGTGCCCGCGCATGTTTCACCTGATCGGCTTGAAGGCGGTCTTGATATTGCGGCTACGCTCGCACAAGGAAAGCCGATATCCAGTCGCGGTCTCATCGCTTCGGCCGATCACGGTGTTATGCTGCTTCTCTCAGCAGAGCGCTTGAGTCTCGATAAAGCGGCACGCATTGCATCCGCTATGGATGACGGTCAGACGTCTCAATTTGGCGTGATCGCTTGCGATGAAAGCCGCGAGGATGATGAGTCGCTGCCGAAAATTCTGAGCGAACGTTTAGCCTTTCGCGTTAATCCCGATGAGGGCGTCAAAGCCCTTCATGGCGATGTCGACTTGCCCCTCGATCTCGGACAAAGAGCACATAGGCTTTCAATACCGAAAGCCATTGAGCAGGCTTTGGCTGAAACGGCCTTGATGCTGGGTATTGCTTCACCGCGTGCATTGATTTTTGCGTTTCGTGTCGCGCGCCTTCACTCAGCACTTTCAAAGCAGAAGACCGTTACTGAAGCAGATGCGACGATAGCAGCGCAACTTGTATTTGCGCATCGCGCCACGCAAATGCCTTTTGAAGAGCACCCGTCAGAAGCCGAAACCAAACCACAAAATCAGGACTCAGACCCACAATCATCTGATCATGCTGAAGAACACAGCGGTGCGCTTGCCGATCGTGTTTTGGATGCTGTGCGTGCGCATTTGCCAGAAGGTTTGTTGGCCAAACTTGATGCATCAGCCTTTTCGCGTCAGGGCCGTTCAGGTCATGGTGCGAAGGCGGCAAAGGCAGGTAAAACGCGCGGACGACCTTTGGGCGCGCGACGTGGTGATCCACGATCAGGCGCGCGACTTGATTTAGTTGAAACCTTACGTGTTGCAGCACCTTGGCAAAGATTAAGGCGTCAAACTCAGCCTATGCGCAGCGGCGTGATCGTTCATAAAGATGATTTTCGCGTGCGTCGTTTCAAAGAACATCGCGAGACAACGGCGATCTTTGTCGTGGATGCATCGGGATCCTCCGCGATCAAAAGATTAGCCGAAGCAAAAGGCGCGGTCGAACTCATTCTTGCTGATTGTTATGTGCGGCGTGATCGCGTGGCCGTGATTGCCTTTCGCAGCAAGAGTGCCGAAATATTGTTGCATCCCACACGGTCGCTTCAACGCGCAAAACGGAGCCTCGCCGAATTGCCGGGTGGTGGCGGCACGCCATTAACGGCCGCGATTGAAACAACACTCGCACTTGCCGATCAGGTGAAAAGAACAGGCGGTGTGCCGCTTGCCGTATTCTTAACCGATGGGCGGGCGAATATCACACGCGATGGAACGCCTGATAAAGCCAAGGCGTTAAGTGAAACGGAATCGGCGGCAAAAGCTTTGCGTGCATCAGGGATAAAAAGTCTTGTGATTGATCTTTCTGATCGCCCGGAAGGCGCGGCAAAAACACTCGCTGCAGCGCTTGATGCGCTTTATCTTCCGCTTCCTCACGCGGAAGCGAATACAATCTCAAATCATGTCGGCGCGGCGATGAAATCGGCGGGGCGTTCCTCATGAGCGCGGCCCTTGATTTCAATCGCGATGGTCGCTCTTGGCCGCACCGCGATAAAAGTCACTTCATTAAAGCGGGAGACCTCACTTTTCATGTCCAGATCATGGGTGAAGGTGAGCCCCTGCTTTTGATTCATGGCACGGGGGCGTCGTCTCATTCTTGGCGCGATGTTATGCCCTTACTCGCACGCACTCATCTGGTCATCGTGCCCGATTTGCCCGGCCATGCTTTTACAAAAGGCGCCTCGCGCGCTGATTTATCGCTCCAAGGCATGGCACGCGCACTGGGTCAACTTATGAAAGCCTTGCAAATTTCACCGAAGATTGTTGTCGGCCATTCCGCAGGCGCAGCGATTGCCGTTGAGATGGTGGATCGCAAACTCATTTCTCCTGAAAAAATTGTGAGTTTTAATGGCGCCTTTTTTCCGGTCGCTGGCCCCGTGGGTCATTTTTTCTCCCCACTTGCAAAACTCATTGCCTCATTCAGTTTTTTGAATGGCATATTCGCGAGGCTGGTTGATCGCGCAGCGGTTGAACGCCTGCTTGATTCAACCGGATCGCAGCTGAGCGAAAAGAGTATCGATTGTTATCAAACACTTTTTACCAATGAATCTCATATCACGGGCACATTGACGATGATGGCCGAGTGGGTTCTCACATCCATGCCCGAAAAATTGAAGCGCTTGTCGATACCGCTCATTCTGGTCAAAGCGACGTATGACAAAACCGTTCCGCCGGAAACTGCGGATGACGCGGCGAAGATAACGCCCTTATCGACAATTGTGACGCTGAAAGGGCTCGGTCATCTCGCTCATGAAGAGAGACCTGACGCCGCAGCCGAGATTATTAGCAATCCAACCGTTTTCACGCACGTATCGGAAGATGACACACTTTCTGCGAGGAGATCCGCATGAAACCCGCCGATCACGCTTTACGCCGCGTGCTCAATGATGAAGTTCATGCGCGGCCGCCCGAACAAGTACGGCCGCCTGTTCGTCTTTCTTATCTCGCTCTGGTTCCCGATGAGGAACGCGCAGCCGACATCAAAGCGCTTCATGATCTTGTGACACGCCATGGAGCGCCTGCGCCGCGCCCTGACCAAAATCATTACAGCGCTGATCTTGGTGCGTTCCGCATTAAATGGGAACGACACACAGAATTTCTGCGCTATAAATTTTTTGTGAGCGGTGCAGAGGCAACGCCTTTTTCCAATCCCGCTATTGCATCCGTTCCGCAAGAGTGGCTCGCGGCCCTGCCGGGCAAAGTGATATCAGCCTATCATGCCGTTCTTTTGCCAGAGCCTGCGGGCGGTGTGGCCGTCGAGGCGATGGCTGAGTCTTATTTCAACGGGAATGCATTGATTGGATCAATGACGTCGGGCGGCAAGGGCTTGGCGTTTACTGATTTTCGCATTCACGATGATGGCTTCGGCCGGCTGATGATTTTTGATAGCGGATTATCGCCCCGTCAAATGGGTCGTCTTGTTCAACGCATCATGGAAATCGACACTTATCGCATGATGGCTTTATTAGCGTTTCCGGTTGCCCGCGCACTTGGTTCGCAATTGCAACAGGCCGAGCAGGAATTGCTTGCCATCATTGATGCGATGCAGGTGGCAAAAGAGGAAGATGAGCCGGTGCTTTTTGACCGTATAACCAAGCTTGAAGCACAAGTGGAAAAGACGCGGAGTGACACGCATTTTCGATTTAGTGCAGCGGTCGCCTATCATACGCTTGTCGAACAACGTGTTGAGGAATTGCGCGAACAACGCATCGAAGGCTTACAAACGTTCCGCGAGTTTAATGAACGTCGACTCTCCCCTGCCATGGCCACTTGCCGCACCACGTCGGCGCGCCTCGAAGCGATCCTCGATCGTGTAGGCCGCACGACCATGTTGCTTTCGACTCGTGTGAATGTCACGCGCGAGAAACAAAATCAGCAAGTGCTGAAATCCATGGATCGGCGCGCGACCATGCAATTGCGCTTGCAACAAACAGTCGAAGGTCTCTCGGTTGCCGCGATCAGCTATTATATTGTGGGTCTCGTCGGCTATGCGGCGAAGGGCATTAAAGCCTCAGGCCGCGACATCAATCTTGATCTTGTTACGGCTTGGTCCATTCCCGTGGTGATTGTTCTGGTTGCCTTCGGGCTCTATCGGTTCCGCCGCGCGATCGAAAAGGATGATGACAAATGAGTAATGCGCAACCGCATGCCATTGTCATCGGATCAGGTTTCGGCGGGCTAGCCGCCGCCATTCGTTTGCTTGCCAAAAACTATCGCGTCACTGTTCTCGAACAACTCGATAAAGTTGGCGGCCGCGCTTATGTCTATGAGCAAGATGGCTTTGTCTTTGATGCGGGCCCCACCATCATCACCGCACCCTATTTGCTTGAAGAACTCTGGCAGATTTCAGGGCAGCGCATGGAAGATCATGTTGATCTTAGACCCATCGATCCCTTTTATACCATCCGCTTTGATGATGGCACAGTCTTGAATTGCGTCGCATCCGTTGATGGAATGCGCGAGGAAGTGCGTCGCATCGCGCCGGAAGATGTTGAAGGCTATGACCGGTTTATTGCGGCGAGCAAAGACATCTATGCCGTGGCGTTCAGCGAATTGGCAGACAAGCCTTTTCACGATTTCATGTCGGTGATTCGCGCAGCGCCGGATCTCATTCGCTTGAAGGGCTATCGTTCGGTTTTTGGATTGGTTAGCGATTATTTCACCAATGAAAAACTGAAAATCGCATTCAGCTTTCATCCACTTTTGATCGGTGGCAATCCGCTTACAACCACTGCCTATTATTGTCTCATCGCACATCTTGAGCGGTTACACCTCGTTCATTTCGCGATGGGCGGAACAGGCGCCGTCGTTAAAGGTCTGGCGGGCCTCATCACCCATCAAGGTGGATCCATTCGCTTAAGTGCTAAGGTCGATACGATCTTGACCGAGCAGAATCGCGTTACGGGCGTTCGTCTCGCGGATGGCGAAATCATCAAAGCCGATCTGGTTATCTCAAACGCCGATGCGGCAACAACCTATCGTACTTTATTGAAAGATCATCCGCGTCGCCGCTGGACGGACGCGAAACTCGCGCGCGCCAAATATTCAATGAGTTTGTTCGTTTGGTATTTCGGCACCAATCGCCGCTATGACGACGTCTATCACCATATGATGGTGCTTGGGCCGCGCTATCAGGAATTGCTAAAAGACATATTCAACCGAAAACATCTTGCCAATGATTTCAGCCTTTATCTTCATCGGCCCACAATGACCGATCCATCATTGGCGCCTGAGGGTTGCGATGCTTTCTATGTGCTCTCACCTGTACCTCATCTCGAAAGCGGCACAGACTGGTCAACAGAGGCCGAAATCTATCGCAAGAAAATCGAACGCCGTTTAGAAGATACGATTCTGCCAGATCTTTCAAAACATATTGTGACTTCACGCATGTTGACGCCGCAGGATTTTCAAGACCGCCTTCTTTCTTTCAAAGGTGCGGCGTTTTCTTTGCAGCCGCAACTGTTTCAAAGCGCGTGGTTTCGTCCGCACAACCAATCAGAAGAGCTCAAAGGGCTTTATCTCGTTGGCGCCGGCACACATCCCGGTGCAGGCTTGCCGGGCGTGATCTCTTCCGCAAAAGTGGTGGCCGATCTTTTGCCCGATGCGCGCGATTATCGGCGCTAACTCTCACGCAGGCGTTTTTAAAAGAAACGCATAAAAGGGCCGGAAGCGATCAATCTTCCACCAATGATAAAGAATAATCGCAATGCCGATTGAAAGCGGTATGGCCCACATGAGCGGATTAAGCGCGAGCATTGGGAAAATTCGCACCGAACCAAAAGCCATAAAGGCCGTGTAAACCGAAATGCCCGAGCCGACGAGCGCTTTCAAATGTTCTTTGAGCCAGTCTTTTGGTGCGGGTTTCGGCTTATAGAGAAACCATAGATTGGTGCCTGCTGTTGCAAAGCCCACAAAAGAAATTGCGACCATCAAAATCTGATCGATCTTCAAACCTTGTACCGCGCAATTCGCTGAAGCGACGACGAGAATGTATTGCAAGCCGACGTTACGCCACTCCCGCATCGCGGCGCGGTTCTGTTTATGCTCGACACAAAGCCAGCCATACCAAGTGAGATTGATGGTGAGTACACCGAGATAGAACATCATCCATCCGAAGATGCCGCGAATGAAGGCCGCATCAAATTGACCAACAAGATGGGGATGGGTTCCAAGCGGATCATAGAGCGTCAAAAGGCTCAGCGAAATCGCCAAGGAGCCGGTAACCAACAACACATGGGTAAAGACCCGACCCCAGCGGCGATGAACTTCGCCGCCCTTACGCCCGATCACCGGCACCCAAAAACTGATAGCCCCTGTCGCGCCGGTTACGATGTGAAAGCCGACCAGCGCGATAAAGAGATCATGGATTGATAATTCGCCCATCAACAGCGCGCCCCCGGCTCCAGCCCCGATTGAACAAATCGCAAAGACTTGACATGATCAAGTGTCAACCTTGCCGTGCATGTGGAGGAGCGGCAGCGCCATGTATAAGCCGCCCCGTCCCGCGCCTCTGTCCGCCTTGTTCTCGCTTGTTCGCGCGGTAACGAGCGGTGATGGCAATCTTTTGAACCTTCTCCCCGGCGCGGCCTATGAAATGGATATCGGGCCGCTGGGCTGGTCCCGCCGCTCCACCCTGATTGTCAATCGGCCTGATCTCGTGCGCGAGGTGCTGATAGATGAAAAGGGTATTTTTCCGAAATCCGATTTGATGGTGAATGCGCTGGATGCGCTGATCGGCAATTCGATTTTCGTGTCTTCGGGTGAGACATGGCGGCGGCAACGCGCGATGGTTGATCCCTCACTCACCATGATGCGGATCAATCGCGCCTTTCCCGATATGCAAGCGGGTGTTGCAGAGACTTTGAAAAATCTGAGTGCTTTCGCCGCACGCGGAGAGACATTCAGCCTTGACCTCATGATGTCGCATCTGACAGCCGACATCATCTGCCGCACTGTCTTTTCAACGGGCGTGTCCGAAAAAGTGACGCATGAGGTTTTCGAAGCCTTCACTTTGTTTGAGAAAAGCGTGGCGCAGGTCGAAATTTTTCGCCTCGTGATCGAGAAGGCGTTTACGAAAACACCGCAAAAACCGCATGTGTTAGAAGCGTGCCATGTGATCCGCAAAGCAATTGGTGAATTGCTTGATACACATACAGGGGAAGGCGGGAAAAATTATGATGATATCGCGTCGGCTTTAATGCTCGCGCGTGACGAGGAGGGGCGCGGCTTCACGCGCGAAGAACTTATCGATCAATTGGGCGTGATGTTTCTTGCCGGCCATGAAACAAGTGCCAGCGCGCTGACATGGGTCTTTTTTATTCTAAGCCAACAGCCGGAGTGTGTGAAACGTATTCGCGCCGAGGTCGATGCGCTTTGCAGCGATCAGCCTATTTCTTTCGAGCAAAGCAAGAAGCTCGCCTTCACCCGCAATGTGTTTCGTGAAGTGATTCGGCTCTATCCGCCGATTACCTTTCTGCCGCGCGTGGCGATGGAAGATACACGGCTTGGCTCACGACACATCAAGCGCGGTGCACTTGTGATTGTCGCGCCATGGGTTTTACATCGTCATAAAGCCTATTGGCGCGATCCCGATCTTTTCGATCCGGATCGTTTCTCAGCCGAGCGTGAAAATGAAATCACCTCCAATGCCTATATTCCTTTTGGGCTTGGACCACGCATCTGTTCTGGTGCCGCTTTTGCGAGCGTTGAAGCGGTATTGATCATCGCAAGCCTCATTCGCGCTTTTGATATTGAGGCGCTTGACGCCGACAAAGTCTCGCCCGCGGCGCGTTTAACCACACGGCCGACGCAGCAAATCCTTTGTCGTGTGAAAGCGCGGGCTTCATGAACGCCGTTCTCATCACACTCGGGCGTTTGCCAAAAGGGCTCGACATCGCACGGAGTTTTCATCAAGCCGGATGGCGTGTGATTATTGCTGATCCCGCGCGTGATCATCTCTCGCGTGTTTCAAATCATGTTACTAAATCCTGTTGCGTTCCACCCCCGGCAACACAATACGAGGATTATCTGGAGGCGTTGCAGCAGATCATCCAAAGCGAAGCGATTAATCTCATCGTGCCTGTTTCCGAAGAGATCATGTATGTGTCGCTTCTGAAAACTGACCCCAAACTAAATTCTCTGCTTTTCAGCATGGACCACGAACTCATTCATCGCACGCATAACAAAGGCGCCTTTATCACGATGTGCCAATCGCTCGGCTTGACGGCTCCTGAAACCGCATTTGCCGATTCAAATGAAGCATCAGAAATCGCGCGATCAGGCCCCTTCATCACCAAACCGATTCATTCTTGTGCGGGGGATCGGGTGAGCCTTCATGAGAGAGGTGAAGCCTTTACGCCTGATCCGGAACGACTCGTTCAGCGACGAATAATTGGCGATGAAGTGAGCACATGCTCACTTGCTCGCAACGGCAAAAGACAGGCGACAAGTATTTATCGCGGCACGCTGATGGGCGGCACGGTGGCCGTGGCATTCGAGCGGATTGAAAATGATGCTGTGATGCGTTGGGTGGATCAGTTTATTGCGGCAACTCAATGGACTGGATTTATTTCCTTCGATTTTATCATTGATGCCGGGGGTATACCCCATGCGATCGAATGCAATCCGCGCACCACAAGCGGGATTCATTTTTTTGAAACTGCTGACGTGGCGCGCGCAATCCTTGACGAGAGCCATCGCATTAAGTTCCGACCGGAACGCCGCTTGATGCAATTCTGGTCTTGTATGGAAGAGCTGCAAAAAGCTTTTAGCGACAGAGATAAAACGCTGAGAGCCCTGACCCATCTTGCCGCTTGTCGCGATGTGACATGGACCTGGCGAGATCCGCTGCCGCTCCTCACAATGCCTTGGACCGCGCGCGGGATCATCAAAGCGGCGCGGCAGAACGCTGTCCCCTTCGGGATCGCCGCAACGCGGGATCTCGTCTGGACAGGGGCAACCGAAACTGTGCATGATCCGGCTCAAAGTTCTGAACGGATCAGGGAAAGCGCCTTTCGATGACGGCCCTCCAAGCGCCCTATGTGACTCATGCCGATTTGGCGCTCTGCCGCGCAATGATTCGGGAGGGCTCAAAGACTTTTTACACAAGCTCAAAACTATTTCCGCGGCGCATTCGCGACGCGTCGCGTGCCCTTTATGCGTTTTGCCGCGTGGCCGATGATGCGGTCGATCAAACCGATGATATTGAAGCCGCTTTACGTGACCTCAAAGACCGTCTTGACGCGATTGAGCGGCATGAACCGCATCCTCATGCGGCGGATCGTGTCTATGCCGATCTTGCTTATCGCTATGCGATACCGCGCACTTTACCCGATGCATTGATCGACGGCTTTGTGTGGGATGCGTCTGGCCAGCGCTGTCGCTCCGAGAGCGATCTCATTGCCTATGCCGTGCGCGTTGCCGGCGCCGTTGGCGCGATGATGGCGATCATTATGGAAGCACGCTCGCCAGAAGCGATCGCGCGCGCAACCGATCTCGGTATTGCGATGCAACTCACCAATATCGCACGCGATGTCGGCGAAGATGCGCGCATGAATCGCCTCTATTTGCCCGAAACATGGATGCGGGAAGCAGAGCTTGATCCTGACGCATTTGTGAAAGCCCCAAAACACTCACCGCAACTCGTGATCGTCATCAAAAGACTGCTTGCACTCGCCGATCACTTTTATGATCGCGCTTTGCCGGGAATCGCTTTATTGCCTCGCCGCTGCCGTCCCGCCATTCATGCGGCACGGCTTCTTTATCGCGAAATCGGGCGGCAGGTTGAACGCAACGCCTATGACTCGATCACACAGCGTGCGGTTGTTTCAAAATCACGAAAATTCGCACTGCTCGGCGAAGCGTTGTTGCTTTCAGCCGCCCCGCAAAGCGATGCGCTCGCTGATCCCGCTGATGAAGCGCGCTTTGTGGTGGATGCGGTGATTGCCACGCCGATCCCGAAACCCTATCCGGTCGGCTTTGATGAAAAAGCGGAATGGGTCACGAATTTGTTTCTCCGCCTTGATGGCAAAAAATCATGACAGGATTGATTCCCCCCTCATGGTTCGGCCCGATTGAAATGATTTTGGCCTTCGGGCTGATTGTGGGTTTCTGCGCGTGGGAAATCTGGAAACTGAAAAAAGAAAAACGCGATAAAGGCGGTCATTTTTAGACTGACACTCAGCGCCGCCGAGGCATTTTGAACGGCAGCATCTTTTGAATGATTGGATTTGTGAATCGTTCGAGCGACAGACTTTCGTGAAACACCGCAACTTTTTCATCATCAATCACCGTATGAAAAAGTGATCTTGTATAAAAGGGGGCATCTTCAAGAGACGTAAGGTCCTCAATTTTATGATCGGCGTGAGCGGGTCTCTTCATGCGCCAAAACGCAGTGCCAAGTTCTATTTTTTTCGGCATCGCAATTTTTGTAAGCGCGCCGTCAGGCCCGATGCGCAAAGCAAAACCAGATTCCGATCCATCACGCATAACGCGGTCATAAACAATATGCGCGTGATCACCGAGGGCCGCACGTGACCACACCCATGATGAAAAATCTGCTTCAAGCGGACGCGCACCCCAATTCATGTCGTGATAGCCGATACCGCGCCAAGAAATATCGGGTGAATCAAACCGTGCTTCGACATCAGCAACGGGGGAAACAGGCCGCCAATGGTGCTGCGCTTCCGGATCAAGAGCGATCACTTCTTCTGAAATCACGCGAGGCTTAAGCCTGATTTCACCTCTGACACGCGAGGGGAAAGGCACAGTCATTTCATCAATGCGGATGACAAGCGTACCCTCTTCCCAGCTCATGGATGAGGGACCGATTTTAAACTGCGTGGATGTTCTTGTAAGATGACGTTTCGCGCGTTCCGTCATGCACCATTTATGACCCGTCGCGCCATAAAGACAGACATTTAAAGAACAAAAATCCTCCGGATTTGCAGAGGCTTTTTTACGCGCTGAAAAATAATAGGGTGAAAAAACACTGCCCACGAATCCGATGATCGCAACACCATAACGCGCATCATCACTCAATGCATCAAGATACCACCAGCGATAACCATTATCCGGAACGGCTACTGAGAAATTTGTTAGCGCCATCATGACTCACCCTGCATGAAGCGCGCACCTTTATGGTGCGAAGGCGATGAAAGGAAATCTATCACCGCGTCTGCTGCAAGACGCCCTGAATAGGCGGCCATGGGCACGCCAGCACCGGGATGCGCGCTTCCGCCAGCGAGAAAGAGGCCGGGTATTTTTGTCTTCGCTCCAGGTCGTTTGAAGGACGCATAAAATCCATGTGAAGAACGGCCATAAAGCGCGCCGCCCGTTGCAGGAAAAAGCGCATGAAAACCTTGCGGCGAGGTGATTGTTGTTTCTGCAGACGACCAATCGATTTGCAACCCGCATTCATTTAATTTTTTGCGCATCGCTTGCTCAATCATATCACGATTTTTTTCGAGGCTGTCGCCATTCGCTGGGGAATTAATCAAGATCAACAAGCGTTCTTTATCTTGCACAACGCCATTCCGATCTTGCGCGCAAATATAGGTGGTAGGATCAGGTGGATAGGACTGCCGAAGCATTTCAAATTCGCGTTTGTAGTCTTTTGAAAAGAACACGTTATGAAAAGCGAGCGGAAATCCGGATGTATGCGCATGAGAGCACCATGTGATTGCTGATAAAGATCGATCAGCTTTATTTAATTCTTGCACCACATGTGAAACATCATCACCGAAATGACCCGTCGCAATCGCATTCGCATCAGCATTTGAGATGACAGCGCGGCAAGGAATCTCTTCACCTTGCGCGGTGATCACTGCGCGAACACGATCACCCGATGTCACAATACGACGCACCGATGTTTCATATCGGATCGATCCTCCTTTGTTTTTAAATACACGCTCGAAAGCACGCGCAACCGCATGCATTCCGCCTTGAACGGTCCATACACCCTCTTGTTCGACATGAGCGATCAACAACAACGTCGCCACCGCTTGATAAGGTGAAGAGCCAACATAAGTTGCATATCGTCCAAAGAGTTGTTGCAAGCGTGGATCTTTGAGATGACGTGATACAGCCTGCCACAAAGTCTCGAACGGATTGATTTTCATCATCGCGATAAGGCCGGAGAGTCCTGCACCGAAGGCGACATCAAAAGGCGATGGCCTTTGCTTCTCGATATAGGCTTTGCGAAGCGTCTCATACATATGTTTCGCCTCGCGCGTCAGTGAATAGTAACCTTGCGCGGCATCCGCGCCCGCAAAGGCGCCGATTGCATCTGCGGAGCGATCGAGATCAGCGAAAAGATCAAGCTCGGGTCCGTTGCCCCAGGAATGGCGCGCGAGTACATCCAATGGCGTGAGCGTGAGTTCCGCCCCAAGCGACGTCCCCGCCGCTTCAAAAAGCGCGTCAAAAATCGAGCGCATCGTGAAAACGGTCGGCCCGCCATCAATCTCCGCACCGCCCGCACGCACGAGGCGCATTTTGCCGCCGGGGGCTGATTGTTTTTCGAGGATCAAAACGGGTTCGCCGCGCGCGGCCAGAAGCATTCCGGCGGCTAAGCCCCCGATCCCGGCCCCGATCACGATGATGGGCGTCTCGGCCATGAAGGGGCTCCGGTTGCGCGTCACGAAAGATTATGTCAATATTTTCTGACAGTCTCAAGCGACCATCTGTTTTGACAGTCAAATAGAGGTCGATTTTAGGGGGGACGCGGGAATGGATGTCGCCACCCGTCTGGAATCCGAACTTGATCACGCCCTTTCCCGAGCGGGCGGATCCGATTGCCCACCCATTCTTGCCGAAGCCTTGCGCTATGCGGTTTTCCCTGGGGGCGCCCGTATTCGGCCCCGTTTGACGCTCGCTGTGGCAATGGCCTGCGGCGACCCACTGCCAATCGCGGCTGACTCAGGCGCTGCGGCCATTGAGCTTCTTCATTGCGCCTCGCTCGTCCACGACGATCTTCCCTGTTTCGATGCCGCGGATCTCAGACGCGGCAAACCCTCCGTTCACGCCGCCTATGGTGAACGCACAGCCGTGTTGGTGGGCGATGCCCTGATTGTTTTGGCGTTCGAGCAACTCGCCATTCGGCTGGCTTTACATGGCGACCGCTTGGCCCCGCTCGTCCGGATCATTGGAAGCGCGGTTGGCGGCCCCAATGGAATTGCAGCCGGACAAGCTTGGGAATGTGAGCCAAAAATCGATCTTGTGAGCTATCAACGCGCCAAGACCGGCGCGCTTTTCGCCGCCTGCACCATGGTGGGAGCCGCCGCCGCTGGCCGCGAGCCAGAGCCTTGGCGCGCGCTTGGTTACGCGATTGGTGAGGCGTTTCAGGTTGCCGACGACCTCCGCGACGTCGCCGGATCGGAACAGACACTTGGTAAACCGGTGGGGCAAGACGCGACCCACCACCGCCCAAATGCTGTGGCGGCTTTTGGTTTTGACGGGGCAATGCAGCGGTTCGAGGGCCTTCTGGCTGAGGCCCTCGCCGCGATCCCGCCCTGCCCGGGCGCTGTCCCTCTGGCCCATCAGATCGAGGCTGTTTCGAAAAGCCTCGTGACGGGATTATCCGCCCGTACGGCTGCGGCCTAAACGGGCTTTTGCCTCATGGGCTTCGAAGATCAGTGGCGTCGTTGGCGCAATCGCATGATTGCGAGCCCGCGCTTTCAGGCTTTTGCCGCTGATTTTCCGCTGACACGCCCCATCGCCCGCGCCCGCTCGAAGGCACTTTTTGATCTCATTGCCGGTTTCACCTATTCGCAGACGCTGGCTGCCTGTCTTGAATTGGGCCTCTTTGAACGGCTCGCCATGGAGCCGGCTTCGCTCGAAAGTCTCGCCAAAGACCTTGGCTTCGAGCCCAAAAACCTCGAAAGACTGCTGAAAGCTGCCGTTTCACTCGATCTTTTAGAGAAAACCAGTACGGGCACCTATGATCTCGGGATTCATGGCGCCGCTTTGCGCGGAAACCCCTATATCGCCGGATTTATCCGCCATCACGCTCTGCTTTATGCCGATTTATTGAATCCCGTCGCTTTGATCAGAGGCGGGCAGGAAACGGCCCTTTCCCGCTATTGGGCCTATGCGGGAGCCAGCGAGAATAGCCCTGCCAGCCGCAACGCCGTTGCCGACTACACAGAATTGATGGCCGCCTCCCAAAAAGCCGTTGCTCGGGAAATTCTGGCGCTCCACGACTTCTCGGACGCAAGCCAGTTGATCGATGTTGGCGGGAGCAATGGGACATTCATCGCAGCGGCGGCCGGGCGTTATCCCCATCTTCATTTCACGCTGTTTGATCTACCCGCTGTCACCGAGATTGGGCTTGAAACCTTTGAAAAACAGGGGATTTCCGACCGCACCCAGATCGCGCCCGGGTCATTTCTGACGGATCCATTGCCGAAAGGTGCGGATGTCGCAACCCTCATCCGCGTCCTCCACGACCATGACGACGACTCGGCGCTGGTTATATTAACGGGCATCCGGAAGGCACTTCCGCCCAAAGGACGGCTCATTTTGGCCGAACCCCTGTCAGGCGCGCCTGACACTGCCCCCATCGCGGATGCCTATTTCGGCCTCTACTTTGCCGCTATGGGCCAAGGAAAGACGCGAAATCCTGAAGAAATCGCCCATTTGGGCCGGAAAGCGGGCTTTAACCGCATCTCGGCGCCGGTAAGCCGCATGCCCCTCATCACCTCTGTCATGGTGCTTGAACATTAAGTGGGCAAGATATGTCATGTTCTATTGACGTTTAATTGTGTCATAGTAAAGTGACAGTTCAGACAGTCGCGAGAGGCTTCATCCGGCCTCATTCTGTCGGGGGGAAAATGATGGAAACCCAAGCCATCGTCCTGGAACGGCCGGGAGATCTGGCTCTACGCACTGTCGCACTCACGTCCGGCGGTCCCGATGCGATTCAGGTCGATGTCGAGTGGAGCGGAATCAGCTCCGGCACAGAGAAATTGCTCTGGTCCGGCAAAATGCCCCCCTTCCCCGGCCTCGCTTATCCGCTTGTCCCTGGTTACGAAACCGTCGGCCGCGTGACGAAAGCGCCGAAAGGCGTGGGCCTCTCCGAAGGCGATCGCGTTTTTGTGCCTGGCGCCAATTGTTATCAAGATGTGCGCGGTCTTTTTGGCGGCGCTGCCAAACATTTGATTGTTCCTGCCGCGCGCGTTGTGAAACTCGATCAGCGCTTCGATGATCGTGGTGTTTTGATTGCGCTTGCCGCCACCGCTTATCACGCGATTGCCGGTGAAGGCGCAACCGTTCCAGAACTCATCATCGGTCACGGCATTGTTGGTCGCTTGATTGCGCGCATCGCTGTTGCGCTTGGCGCAGACGCACCACTCGTTTGGGAAACGAACGACACACGTCGTGAAGGCGCACTTGGATATACCGTTGTTAATCCGGCCGAAGATCTGCGTCGTGATTATCACGCGATCTGCGATGCGAGCGGTGATGCATCATTGCTTGATATCTTAATCGGCCGCTTGGCAAAGCGCGGTGAAATCACACTCGCCGGCTTTTATGAAACACCTTTATCTTTCACATTCCCGCCAGCGTTTATGCGTGAAGCGCGCTTCCGCGTCGCTGCAGAATGGGCCCGCGCAGATATTGATGCGGTGATGGATTTGATCATGTCCGGTAAGCTTTCGCTTGAAGGACTCGTGACCAATCACGCGAAGCCCCATGAAGCGCCGGACGCATATCGCACGGCCTTTACCGATCCCACTTGTCTCAAAATGATTCTCGATTGGAGAGAAGCTGCATGACTGCGATCGAAATCAATCACGCGTTAAAATCAGGTCTTCGTTCTGAAGCGGCAATCGAACCCGATCCCGTTCACACCGGCGAAGTGAAAAAAGAAACGCAGGTCATTGCCATTTACGGCAAAGGCGGCATTGGCAAGAGTTTTACACTCGCCAATCTCTCTTACATGATGGCGCAGATGGGCAAACGTGTGTTGCTCATTGGTTGCGATCCGAAAAGCGATACAACATCGCTGCTCTTCGGCGGTCGTGCCTGCCCAACAATCATTGAAACAAGTGCGAAGAAAAAACTCGCGGGCGATGAAGTCACAATCGGTGATGTGTGCTTCAAGCGCGATGGTGTTTTTGCGATGGAACTTGGTGGTCCTGAAGTTGGCCGCGGCTGCGGCGGACGTGGGATTATTCATGGCTTCGAGCTTTTGGAAAAGCTCGGCTTCCATGAATGGGGTTTCGATTATGTGTTGCTCGATTTCTTGGGCGACGTGGTTTGTGGCGGCTTTGGTCTGCCGATCGCACGTGACATGTGTCAGAAAGTGATCATCGTCGGATCGAATGATCTGCAATCGCTTTATGTGGCAAACAACGTCTGCTCGGCGGTCGAATATTTCCGTAAACTCGGCGGTAATGTCGGTGTTGCTGGCATCGTTATCAACAAAGATGATGGCACAGGTGAAGCGCACGCCTTTGCAGAAGCTGTTGGCATTCCGGTGCTCTCTGCCATTCCACAGAATGAAGATATTCGCCGTAAAAGCGCGAATTACGAAATCATTGGTCGCCCCGGTGGTGAATGGGCCTCATTATTCGAAGCGCTTGCTGACAATGTCGTGAGCGCACCACCCGTGCGTCCCACGCCGCTCGATCAAGATGGTCTCTTGGGACTCTTTGCAGGCGATACGGTCGGCCGTGACGTTGTTCTCGTGCCAGCGTCTCAAGAAGATATGCGCGGCGGTATCGCGCAATCACATACGTCCCTCGAAGTTGTTTACGACACGGTGTGATCGATATGAATGATAAACCCATGACAGACGGAAAGACGAGTGCGGAAAATACATCCGTCACGTCCGCACTTGCGGGCTTGTCTTGTCATGGCGGTAAGGAAGAATTGCAAAAAGCCGCGGCCGCTGCAGGCAAGAGCGAAATTCTCAATCGCTACGCGGAAGATTATCCGCTTGGTCCGCATGATCAACCGCAAAGCATGTGCCCCGCATTTGGTTCACTGCGTGTCGGTTTGCGTATGCGCCGCACGGCCACCATTCTCTCAGGCTCTGCTTGTTGCGTTTATGGGTTGACCTTCACATCGCATTTTTATGGTGCACGCCGCAGCGTTGGCTATGTGCCGTTTAATTCGGAAACGCTTGTTACGGGCAAACTTTTTGAAGACATCCGCGATGCAGTCTTCAAACTCGCTGATCCCGAGCATTATGACACAATCGTCATCACCAATCTCTGTGTGCCGACCGCTTCCGGTGTGCCACTTCAGCTTCTGCCGAAAGAGATCAATGGTGTGCGCATCATTGGCATCGATGTACCGGGCTTTGGCGTGCCGACACATGCTGAAGCGAAAGACATTCTCTCCGGCGCGATGCTGAAATATGCGGCGAATGAAATTCGCCAAGGCCCAGTGGCGGCACCGCGCGCAGGCAAAACAAAATTACCAACCATCACTTTGCTCGGCGAAATGTTTCCGGCTGATCCCGTCGTGATCGGTCGCTTGCTTGAGCCTATGGGTTTGGCTGTGGGTCCGGTTGTGCCGGTGCGCGAGTGGCGCGAACTCTTTGCTGCATTTGATTGTGCAGCAGTGGCCGCAATCCATCCATTTTATACAGCGTCAATTCGTGAATTTGAATCAGCGGGTCGCAAAGTTGTGGGCTCTGCTCCTGTGGGTCATGACGGCACTGCCGAGTGGCTTTCTGCTATTGGACAGGCAGCCGGTGTTTCAGCTGAAAAAATCGCAGCCGCACAGAATGCCATTCTTCCTGCCATTCGTGGCGCGCTTTCAGCAAAGCCCATCAAAGGCCGCATCACGGTTTCGGGATATGAAGGCTCTGAATTGCTTGTTGCGCGTTTGCTTGTTGAGAGTGGCGCGGACGTGCCTTATGTCGGCACAGCATGCCCGAAAACACAGTGGTCGGACGCAGATCGTCACTGGCTCGAATCACGTGGCGTCGCGATCAATTATCGTGCGTCACTTGAAGATGATGTTGCGGCGGTTCTTCATTTCAAACCCGATCTTGCAATCGGCACAACGCCGGTCGTTCAGAAAGCCAAAGAGCTTTCCATTCCGTCTCTCTATTTCACCAATCTCATTTCAGCACGGCCTTTGATGGGCCCTGCTGGTGCAGGCTCGCTTGCGGAAGTCATCAATTCAGCGATCGGCAATAAAGCGCGCTTCGATAAAATGAGTGAATTCTTCGATGGCGTTGGTCGCGGACCGAATGCTGGCGTGTGGGAAGATGTGCCACGCGATCATCCAGAATTCCGCGCGAAATATCAGGCGATGCTTGCTGCACGCGCCAAAGCGGAGGAGTCGACCGCAACATGATGACTCCGCATTTCATTCATGCATCTAAGATCTGGAGGGCTTGCTAATGCTTGTTCTCGATCATGATCGTGCGGGCGGTTATTGGGGCTCTGTCTATGTATTCACCGCCATCAAAGGCTTGCAGGTGATCATTGACGGTCCTGTGGGTTGCGAAAATCTGCCGGTGACATCCGTGTTGCATTACACAGATGCGTTGCCACCGCATGAATTGCCGATTGTTGTGACGGGTCTTGGCGAAGAAGAACTCGGTCAACACGGAACTGAAGCGGCGATGAAGCGCGCGCATAAGACTCTTGATCCCGGTTTGCCAAGCGTTGTCGTGACAGGCTCTATCGCCGAGATGATTGGCGGCGGTGTCACACCGCAAGGTACAGGCATTCAACGCTTTCTGCCGCGCACCATTGATGAAGATCAATGGCAAAGCGCTGATCGCGCGCTTGTCTGGCTCTGGACAGAATTTGGTGCGAAGAAAAAAGCCGTTCCACCTGCACCGAAGCGCAAAGAGGGTGAAAAGCCACGTGTCAATTTGATTGGCACGATCTATGGCACATTCAATTCGCCTTCAGATCTTGCTGAGATCCGTCGCCTTGTCGAAGGCATCGGCGCGGAAGTGAATATGACCTTCCCGCTTGGCAGCCATCTTGCCGATGTGACGAAGCTCACAAATGCTGAAGCCAATATCAATCTTTATCGCGAATTCGGATCAAAGCTTTGCGAGAAGCTCGATCGTCCTTGGTTGCAAGCGCCGATTGGTCTGCATTCGACGACAAAATTCTTGCGCGCGCTTGGTGAAATCTTGGGTCTTGATCCTGAGCCCTTTATCGAACGCGAAAAACATACAACCATCAAACCGCTTTGGGATTTGTGGCGTTCGGTGACACAGGATTTCTTCGGCACCGCGAGTTTCGCGGTTGTGGCGAATGAAACCTATACACGCGGCCTCAAACATTTCCTTGAAGAGGAAATGGGCTTGCCCTGTGCTTTTGCTATTCCGCGCAAAGCCGGCGGTAAAACCGATAATGAAGCGATCAGGCAGCTTGTGAAAGACAAAGCGCCGTTGGTGATCTTTGGCAGTTACAACGAAAATATGTATCTCGCCGAAGCGGGTGGACGCGGTGTCTATATTCCCGCCTCATTCCCCGGCGCGATCATTCGTCGGCATACCGGTACACCTTTTATGGGCTATTCGGGTGCGACCTATCTCATCCAGGAAATTTGCAACGCGCTCTTCAACGCGCTCTTCAACATCTTGCCGCTTGGCACCGATATGGATCGTGTTGAAGCGACACCCGTGAAAGATCGCGACGATCTTGTTTGGGATGATGAAGCACATCAAGTGCTCGAAGCGATTGTTGAAAAAGAACCCGTTCTTATTCGCATCTCGGCCGCAAAGAGATTGCGCGATGGTGCAGAACGCCTCGCCCGCAAGAGCCAAAGCGGACGCGTGGGTATCGAAGATGTTCAAAAAGCGCGGAAGGAATTTGCCTGATGGCCAACTCTTTATCGCATCAATTCCGATTTCTCATGGGACAGGAAGGAGCCTGATCATGTCGATGACCAGAGCCGATAAAAACCAAACACGTCTTGAATATAATCTCGTGTTTTATGCGGTCTATCCGATCTTTCTCATTGCGGTCGCATTCTCGCGCCTCTTACCCCGCGCTTCGCGTTGGTCAGTCAGCGCACGCGATGAAGGGAAATCCATCTTCAAAGTCGCACGCATCGCGACACTGAATTCGATTCCGTTCGCCTTCATGTGAGGTGAACGTCCACTTATTCGTCTTTGTCGCAAGGCAAAGATGAATACCCACCGAAAGATTTCGCAAGAAATCCAAGGTGGCCTGCGCCGCGAGGGTTGTCGCGGTAACGGGTTCCAGAAATGGGCCCTCAGCCGGAGATTCAGATATGGCTGATCACAAAAGCCCGCTCAATTCGAGCGGACTGACCGAGGCGGAAGCCAAGGAATATCACAGCATGTTCATGTCCAGCACCATTGCTTACGTGGTTGTGGCGATTATCGCTCACTTCCTCGTTTGGCAGTGGCGGCCGTGGTTCTGATAGGAGGTTACTAACATGTGGCGCATTTGGCTGATGTTCGACCCTCGCAGAACGCTCGTCGCGCTGACGGTGTGGCTTGCTGTTCTTGCTCTCCTCATCCACTTCATTCTTCTTTCAACGGCCAAGTACAATTGGATCGAAGGCAAGAAGGCTGCAGCTTTGGATGTGGCTGTGACCGAAATGATTGGCTAACCCCAATCCTTTCACACAATCGTGGACGGGATGGCACGCTTTAGGCGTCTGTTCCGTCCACTTCTCACCTCATTTGTTTTTCTTCCCATCGCAACGGCCACGGCCGAGACGGAGATTCCGGGATGGCAATGCTCAGCTTCGAAAAAAAGTATCGCGTCCGCGGCGGTACCTTAATCGGTGGTGACCTGTTCGATTTTTGGGTAGGTCCCTTTTATGTCGGCTTCTTTGGCGTTTTGACGATGTTATTCGCAACGCTAGGAACCGCCCTCATCATTTATGCGGCCTCACAAGGTCCAACATGGAATATCTGGCAGATCAATATCGCTCCGCCGGATCTTAAATATGGTCTCGCTCTCGCACCTTTGAAAGAAGGTGGTTTTTGGCAGATCATCACGATTTGCGCGACGGGTGCCTTTGTCTCTTGGGCGCTGCGTGAAGTGGAAATCTGCCGCAAACTTGGCATTGGTTATCATGTGCCTGTGGCTTTCGGCTTCGCCATTTTAGCTTATGTGACATTGGTGATCATTCGTCCGATCCTTCTGGGTGCATGGGGTCACGGCTTTCCATACGGGATCATCTCACATCTCGATTGGGTGTCGAATGTCGGCTACCAATATCTGCACTTCCATTACAATCCCGCGCATATGATTGCGGTGTCACTGTTCTTTACAACGACACTCGCGCTCGCATTGCACGGTGCTCTTGTTCTCTCCGCAACAAATCCGCCGAAAGGCGAAGTGGTGAAGACACCTGAGCATGAAGACACGTTTTTCCGCGACACCATCGGTTATTCGATCGGCACACTCGGCATCCATCGCTTGGGTCTTTTCCTCGCATTGGCTGCAGTGTTCTGGAGCGCGGTCTGTATTGTCATCAGTGGACCTTTCTGGACACGCGGCTGGCCAGAATGGTGGAACTGGTGGCTTGACCTTCCGATCTGGCGCTGAGCGGGGGAGACAGCACAATGATCCAATATCAAAATCTCTATAACCGCGTTCAGGTCCATGGCCCGGCTGATATGGGCGTGCCGATGAACGAGACCGGTATGTTCGAGCGTCAAGGCACGCCGTTCACAAGCCGTCTCTTTGGTCTCATCGGTAACGCACAAATCGGTCCGATCTATTTGGGTTGGCTCGGTACCATCTCACTCGTCTGCGGCTTGATCGCGTTCGAAATCATCGGCCTCAATATGTGGGCGTCGGTGAATTGGGATCCGGTGCAATTTGTCCGTCAGCTCTTCTGGCTTTCGCTTGAACCGCCGCCGGCAAAATATGGTTTGCACTTCCCGCCTTTGCGTGAAGGCGGCTGGTGGTTGATTGCCGGTCTCTTTCTCACAACAAGCATTTTGTTGTGGTGGGTTCGTACCTATCGCCGCGCCCGCGCGCTCGGCATGGGCACACATGTCGCTTGGGCATTCGCCGCTGCGATCTGGCTCTATCTCGTTCTCGGCTTCATCCGGCCGGTACTGATGGGCAATTTCTCGGAAGCGGTTCCTTTCGGCATCTTCCCGCATCTTGATTGGACGGCAGCGTTCTCCATTCGCTACGGCAATCTTTTCTACAACCCCTTCCACATGATCTCGATCGCGTTCCTTTATGGTTCGGCTTTGCTCTTCGCGATGCATGGCGCAACGATCCTCGCGGTATCGCATCTCGGCGGTGATCGCGAAATCGAACAGATCCTTGATCGTGGGACAGCCTCGGAACGTGCGGCTTTGTTCTGGCGCTGGACAATGGGTTTCAACGCGACGATGGAATCGATCCATCGCTGGGCGTGGTGGTTTGCTGTGCTCTGCCCGCTTGCGGGCGGCATCGGCATTCTTCTGACCGGCACCGTCGTCGACAATTGGTATCTCTGGGCCGTCAAACACGGTGTGGCACCGACCTACGCTTACGATATGTGGGCGCCGGTTCTCGATCCCGCACTTAAAGGCCAGTGAGGGGGAGAGCGACGTCATGAAATACGCACTCGCATTTATCGGCATCATCGCGGGCACATTGCTCACTATTGCGATGATGCTCTCATGGGAGCGGCCCCCGATGGCCTCAACCCAGATCGGTCCACGGGGCGTGGGCATGGTGGAAATCAACAATCCGCGGATGGAAGCAAAACTCCAAAAAGCGAATGTTGCACCAGAGCCTGATCCGCCGGTGAAACTCTCGGGCGTGAAAGTGAAAGATTCAAAAGACTATCAAAACGTCAAAGTTCTTGGCGATCTTGATGTCGAAGAATTCAATCGCTTGATGGGCGCGATCACCAATTGGGTCTCCCCAGAACAAGGCTGCACCTACTGCCATAATCCAGAGAACATGGCAGATGACAGCCTCTACACGAAAGTGGTGGCGCGTCGCATGTTGCAGATGACACGCGCGATCAACACGATGTGGACACCTCACGTCGCGCAGACAGGCGTCACCTGCTACACCTGCCATCGCGGCAATCCGGTTCCGGCGAATATCTGGTTCAAGAATGAAGGTTCGCCGCAAGCGGCCGGTATGGCGTCAAGCCGTCAAGGCCAGAACCTCGCGTCGAAAGTCGTCGGTACAACATCTCTGACTTACGACCCCTTCACGCCGCTCTTGGCAAAAGGCGCCAATATCCGCGTGAATGCCACAACGGCTTTGCCTGAAGGCACAACCAAAGCCTCGATCCATGACACAGAAACCACTTATGCGCTGATGATGCATCTCTCCACAGCGCTCGGTGTGAACTGCACCTATTGCCACAATTCACGGCAATTCGCGTCATGGGCTGAAAGCCGTCCGCAACGTGTGACCGCATGGCATGGCATCCATATGGTCAGCGAAGTGAATGAAACCTATCTCAACTCGCTCCAAGGGGTCTTCCCGAAAGAGCGGCTTGGGCCTTCAGGCGATGTTGCGAAAGTGAACTGCGCAACCTGCCACCAAGGCGTCTACAAACCTCTTTATGGTGCGGCCATGGTCAAAGACTATGAGGAGCTGCGTCAACCCAATCCCTGAGCGGTTGTTCCACCCAGGCGACTTGAGCCGGAGCGAAAGCTCCGGCTTTTTTTTTATTTAAGAAATGAAACGGTGATTTCGAACGGATTCCAATCGTCATTGCGAGCGAACGCAATAACAAATAAAACGCGCGCTACCGCAAGGCGGCTTTACGCAACGCGCGCAGATCTTTCGACCCCGTCGCGAAACACGCCAAGCGCAACGCGCGGGCAAAAAATTCAACATGCGCAATCACGGCTTCAGTCCCCTGCATCGCGGGCGCGAGCAACGCCGCAGCTTGGCCGACAAGATCAGCACCGAGACGAATCGCTTTAGCCGCATCAAGACCGTGACGCACACCGCCTGATGCAATCAATGGCAGATCAGGAAAACGTCCCCGCAAAGACGCAAGGGCTTCAACAGTGGGTATGCCCCAATCACGAAACAATTCAGCAAGATCATGCGTTGGTTGATCAGACGCGCGACGACCTTCAACAGCGGCCCAACTTGTGCCACCGGCGCCCGCAACATCAATCGCAGCCACACCGCACTCAAGCAGACGCCGCGCGACATCAACCGAAATGCCGAAGCCCACTTCTTTGACAATCACCGGCGCGGAAAATTTCGCGACAAGGTCGGCAATGGCTTTGGTAACACCGCGCCAATCATGATCACCATCTTTTTGTAAAACTTCTTGGATGGGATTGAGATGCAAGATCAGAGCGTCCGCTCCAATCTCTTCAAGCGCGCGCCGTGCATAATCAAGGCCCATACCATTCACAAGCTGCACAGCACCAAGATTGGCATAGATGGGAATTGTCGGCGCATGATCACGCAAGCGCCGATCAAGTCCATGCGACTTCCCGCCTGCGAGCGCGATGCGTTGCGACCCAACGCCCATCGCAAAGCCGCATTGTTCTGCCGCTTCCGCAATCGCAAGATTGATGCGATCAGAATCGGCCGGGCCGCCAGTCATGGACGACGCAAGATAAGGCAGCTTCAACGTCTTGCCGAGAAAGCGCGTCGAAAGATCGATGTCGTTAAATGATAATTCGGGAAGCGCATTGTGCTCGAAGGCGATGCCGTCAAATCCGGCAGAGGCGCTGTGGCGGGCCGCGCCCGACAACACGATCTCAATGTGATCGCGTTTGCGTTGTTCGATATCACTCATGCGGCACCTCTGAGCGACGCGCCGCATGAAGTAAATTCAAAAATGCCGATTATGGCTTGGTCTTGAGATAGGCGATGACGTCGGCCACTTCTTGCGGGTTCTTCAAACCAGCAAACGCCATTTTGGTGCCCGGCACATAGGCCTTCGGATCGGGGAGATAGGCTGTGAGTGTGGCTTCGTCCCAGACGAGACCTTCGGCGCCCTTCGCCTTCATAGCATCCGAATAGGCATAACCTTCGACCGAAGCGCCCTTGCGACCAACGATGCCCTTCAGCGTCGGGCCAATCTTGTTCACACCTTGCTCGATCTCGTGACAAGCTTTGCATTTGATGAAGACTTTTTCGCCAGCGGCGGCATCGCCATCTGCGAGGGCCGGCGTAGCGGCCATCACCATGGCGGCGAGTGACGAAATGATCAGAATTCTGGACATGCGCGATTTCCTTCCTGCAGTCGGCCTGAGTGTCAGACGACATCATCTTACGCGCGCCCCTCATAGTCCGGATTAGTCGGCACGGAAACAATCTTAAGGGCCAACTCAATCAAATGGGCTGCAAAGCTCAGACCCATACAAACCACAATGACCACCACGCTGCCGCCCGTAAGCGCCGCCCTTAACGCCAAGACCAAAGCGGCACCCGCAATAAGCGCGGCCCAGAAACCGGGGATATAGCGAGAAAGCCCGCGTTTCTTAAGATAAACCCCCAAGAAAATCGCCTCAAACACCATAACAACCAGAATAAGATCGGCCGCGTGACCGCTCGCAACAAAGTCCTCAATCATGAGAGAGGGCTCCGAAGGGACGATTGAGAACAACAATTTTCCAGTTCAAAAGGCTCGCGATCCCAACCCAAAAAAGATAAGGCAAAAAGTAAAGTGCCGCGAATGGCGCATGGCTGCCAATCACGAACATCACAGCCAAAATCGAGAGCCAGAAAATCACCACTTCGATAAAGGCCCAATCGGGTCGGCGAAGCGCAAAGAAAATCGCGTTCCAGAGAATGTTCAAACCCGCGTTAAGCCCAAGAACGGCGACGCATAGCCAGTAGGTTTGATCATCAGGCGCCGCTTGGAGACCCTTCGCCGAACCCAAGGTCGCGCATACAAGAACAAGCGTCCATATGGGACCGAAAGCCCAATCCGGGGGTTTCCATGAAGGAAATTTCATCGAGCGGTACCATGGGCCTGTATCAGTCATGAAACCGCCCGCACCCGCAACGAGAATCGAGACCGCTGCCGAACCCGCAAGCGCCGACAAAAAGCCGGGTTCAAAATCAATCATGCCGGTTTCACGAGCCCAAGAAGATGCGCCATGTCTTTGAAGAAGATCTTCACATGTGCGAGCGGGTCAGCGCGAACGAGTTTCTTTTCCGTATAGGCTTGCCATGTGAGACGCTGCACATCTTTGTCAGCACACATCGACACGAAACGCTCACGCAATCCATCCGTGCGATACCAGAAACGTTGCATGATGCCGAGGATAAAAAAGACGCGGCCATGATCCTTCATGAATTTCTTACGCGCCACTTTCAGCGCACGTGCATCATTGGTGACAAGACAGGCTTCAACCGCTTCTGCGGCCAATCGTCCGCCAAGCATCGCGTAATAAATGCCCTCGCCTGATGCCGGCGCAACAACACCCGCGGCATCACCTGCCAGCAACACATCGCGGCCATTATCCCACCGCTTCAACGGTTTCAACGGAATCGGTGCGCCTTCTTTACGAATGGTTTCGAGCGAAGCGAAACCCGCATCACGACGCAATTCCGCAACTGATCCTTTCAGAGAGAATCCTTTATTCGCACTACCTGTGCCAATACTCATGGTTTTGCCATGCGGAAAAACCCAAGCGTAAAAATCGGGTGACAAAGTTCCGCGATAATAAACATCGCAGCGCGCTGGCTCATAATCGACATCTTGTGTCTCAGGTGCTTTGACAATTTCATGATAGGCAAAGACATAGGGCATACGATCGCCCCCACGGATCGTATCGCGCGCGACTTTCGACAACGCACCGTCAGCACCAATGACAAGACGTGCGACAATCGACGCTTCCTTACCATCCGCATTTTTATAGATGATCCGCGGCGTGCCATCGCCTTCGCGTTCAAAGCGTTCATAGGTTCCTGTGAACCGATGCGCCCCCGATGAAGCGGCGCGTTCACGCAGCCATTCATCAAATTCGTCGCGATCAACCATGCCGACATAAGAACCTTCAACCGGCATATCGACATGACGACCGGAAGGTGAAACAATCCGCGCGCAATCAACACGCGCGACGATCAATTCATCAGGAATTGAAAAATCACGAATGAGACGCGGTGGGATCGCACCGCCACAAGGTTTGATGCGTCCTGCGCGATCAAGCAAAGCAACTTTTCTTCCGGCACGCGCGAGATCATCCGCCGCTGTAGCCCCTGAAGGGCCACCGCCAATCACAACCACATCGAAATGGTCCGAGGCGCTTTGATTGTTCATGGTCAACTCAACCTCCCTCAACGCCGATCTCATGCCCTGCTGCAAGCACAAGCGGATTTTGATTTTCTGAATGCGCAGTGTTGCGACCAATCGATGTGGCAAGCCACGCCGCGACAACAAATAAAAGCGCTTCAATGGCGAAAACGGATGCATAGGCAATTTCTGGCGCATCCATAAAGATGCGGAAAAAATCAGAAAGACCTGTCCCTGCAACACCACCTAACCCAAAGGCCACCGCTTGCGCGGCACCAAAGAGGCCCATGCGAAGCCCTTCATGCTCTGAGCCTTCAGCACGCGCAGATGTAAACATCGAACCGATGGCTGCGACGGCATAAACGCCATTCGCGAACCCAAGCGCAAAGACTGATGCAGAGATCGGCCATGGTGGCCCCATTCGTGCTGCAACAACAAGACCGATCAAAGCCAAAGAGGAGCCAAAACATCCAAGCATGACCCAGTTGCGCAACTCCATAAAGCGATAGCGATTAAACATGGTCGCAAGAACACCAACCAAAATCATTCCGAAAAGAACACCACCATTCTGCATGCCGGAAAGAGACGCTGTTTGTCCGGGTGTCAAACCAAAACGAAGTGCGGCAAAGGGTTCAAGGATGAGATCCTGCGCGCTGTAAGCGAGCATGGAGATGAAAACGAAAATGGCAAAGCGGCGCGCATCGGCCATACGCCACACATGCGCAAAGGCTTCACGAAAGGCAGGCTTTGCCGCGTCACTATTCGATTGAATATGTGATGTTTGTTTTTGACGAGGCTCAAGACGATAAAGTGCAACGAGCGAAATCAAAAATGCAAAGGCGCAAATTGTCGATGCGAGCGTAACGAGACGAAGTGGCGTGAACGGATCGAGGAAATGGCCGACAAAAGCGGATGTCAGAATGAATCCGACAATCATCATAATCCACACGATGGTGGCTGCTGCCGCGCGTCGTTCACGTTCGACATGGCTTGCTAAGAAAATCAACAAGGATGTTCCTGAAGCGCCAACGCCGATGCCGATCAGCGTAAAAGCAACAAAAGCAACGCATAGACCGAGTATGGTTGAAGAAGCGGTCAGTCCGACAGAAGCCGCAGCCAGAGCACCGCCTAAAGCCAGAACAAACATCCCACCAATGATCCACGGCGTACGGCGCGCACCACGATCAGATCCGTATCCCCATCTTGGTCTTAGAATCTGCAAGGCATAGTGCCATGTCACAAGAAGGCCCGGCACAAGAGCCGGCAAAGCCAGCTCAACAATCATCAAACGATTGATGGTTGATGTGGTGAGAACAACGATTCCTCCGAGAGCTGCCTGAACGAGGCCCACGCGAATAATGCCAAACCAGCTCAATTGATTTTCTGTCATCCTATCCTCCCGCCATGCCATGCACGGCAAAAGCCGAGACCAACATGCCAAGCACATAAAGCGTTGTACCGGTTGCGTTGTAGAAAGCCGCTTGCCCTTTGGGATCTTTCAAGAGACGCCGCATGAGAAAGCCCTGCGCAATCAAAAGCGCAACGACACCTAGCGCGTGGAAAGGGCTTTGCCATTGGAAGAGCAAAGCGATGACGATGAGTTGCGGAACGGCCATCACAGCGCAGGCTAAACGTGCGGCGCGATCTACACCAAGTTGCGCGGGCAAAGACCCAATCCCCATTTTGAGATCGCCTTCGACCGATTTGAAATCATTAAGCGTCATGATTCCATGAGCGCCAATACTGTAGAGCAAAGCGAGCAAAAGAATCGGCAATGTCGGTACACCGCCTTGCAACGCAGCGGCGCCCGTGAACCAAGGCAGACCCTCATAGCAAAGACCAACGGCAGCATTGCCCCACCAGCCATTACGCTTCAGTCGAATTGGCGGCGCGCTATAGGCCCATGCGGCAGCAAGGCCGAAGACAGCCGCCCAAAACACCGCTTCGCCGAGAAGCGCTGCCACGACGAGGGATAACCCGCTCCAGATGATTCCGATGATTAAACCCCAACGACCGGGGATGCGGCCAGAAGGAATCGGGCGGTTCGGCTCATTGAGCGCGTCGACATGGCGATCGAACCAGTCATTCACCGCCTGGCTCGTCCCGCAGACCAGCGGACCCGACAAAGCGATGCCCAAAACCAACAGGCCGAGGTGATCGAGAACCGGAACACCGGAAGAGACCACGCCGCAGCCAAAGGCCCACATCGGCGCGAACCAGGTAATTGGTTTCAAAAGTTCAAGAATGGCCGCCGGCGCCGGCAGCGCGAGGGTCGAGCGCGTTGAGACCGAATTCGCCATGGCATGACGGTATGCCTGACAGTTTTTTATGTCAATTGAAGCTGACGATCAGATTAGTCCTTTTCCGGACTACCCTTTTCCTCAATGCCATGACGATGGAGCTTCACATAGAGGCTCTGACGACTAAGACCCAGCATATCGGCCGAGCTCGCCCGGTTATTGTCGTTGAGCTGGAGCGCGGCCTCAATACAAAGCCGCTCGATAATGTCGGTTGTCTCGCGGACAAGATCTTTGAGCGGGACTTTGCCGACAAGCTTGGTCATCTCATCGACCGACCGCAGCAGGCTGCGCTTGCCCGGATCATCGGTTGCGGCCCGCCGCGCGATACGACGGATCGTGAAGCCAATCACAGGCGGATCCGATTCTTTCAGCGCTACGCCTGAAACTTCGACATCTTCAACCGTGCCGAATTGGCCGCGCAATACGGTAGAGAATTGGCGGATGATTTTGTGTTCGATCACGCTTGAATAAAGGAGGCCGGTATCAACACCGACGCGCCCCAACCAACGATCAAGCGGTTCGCCGCGCGCTTGCTCCTCAGTGCCAAGCTGAACAATTTCAAGAAAGGCCGCATTGGTTGCGATGATGCGACGATCCAAATCCGTGAGAACAAACGCATCAGGCATCGCTTGAATGGCGGCAAGCGCTTGTGATTGCTGACGCGGCACCACGACACCACGTGCGCCGACAGCAAGTGGGAACAAGCGGAACATATAGAGCACCGCATTATTTTCGCGGAATACCGTTGCGCTTGTGACAGCTTGTTGTTCACCGCCAAGCGAGAGCGCAACATCATCGACGCGACCCACAGAACGCAGCGACGCCAACATCGCAGATACTTTATCAAGATCAGCGCCAGAGAACGCATCGGTAAAGGCGGAGCCCACCAAACGACGCAATTGCTTATTGAGCAAATTCGCCGCTGCGGGATTGGCTTCCACAACGCGGCCCGAGCGGCCATCGACAACGATCAGTGCTTCGGTTGCGACTTGCATCAACAAGCGATAGCGTGTCTCGACATGACGCAAACGCGCATAATCTTGCTCAATCGACAATTCCGCTGAGACAAGCCGCTGCTGCATTGAAGCGACCATGCGCATGTCACGACCAACAGCGACCGCATGTCCATCGCGACCCGCGCGGATCAACTTATAACGAACAGGAAGATCTTCGCCCGCTTTCAAAGGATGATTGAGCTGACGCCACCGCGGTGGTTGGCCCGTCACAACATCCTGCAACATCTCTGTAACTTTAGGGCGGCTCTCAAGCGTCACCGTGTCGATCAACGCTTTGCCAGGCCAGCCAATGAAAAAATCAGAAGGCAAATCGCCCGAAGCAAACACGCCATCCGTGATCATGCCGTCCGCATTGATGATGAACACAATATCACCGGCAGCGGAGAGCACCGAAGCCGCAACCGACGGATCAACCGCTTCGAGATGGGCAGAGAGCGCACCAATCCCTTGGCCCGCAAGCGGCGCAGATCCCTTTTGTATGGCCTGGTTCTGGTTCACGGAATCAACATGACTAACTTGTGGCAGACTTCCTGACCCAGGAATTGGCCAGGTTTACGGCATCATTAACATCCGTCACGCAGGCATCCGCTTCCACAAGGGCCGTCAAATTCGGATAGTCAGCGAGACCAACACCGCCAATCACCACTTTGATCGACCGATTGAGAGAATGATAACGCGCGAGCGTGATAGCGGAGCGAAGCGGCTCTAGCAAGCGGTGGCCGCCAAGCGTCAAGCCCATGATATCATAGGGTTTCTCGGCAACAGTGGCGGCAATCTCCTCGGCGCCCGCGCGCATGAGACAGTCAACATCCCAGCCATCCCGAAGGAAAAACTCCTCAACAATCTTCAAGCCGAATGTGTGCTGCTCGCCCGGTGTCGGAACGAGCAAAACTGAACCTTTTTGGCCATTTTGGTCCAAATTACCGCCATTTACGGGTCGAATCTGCCTTGTAATCTGCTGAACACGCGCCAAGCCGACCGTCACATCAACAAAATTGCACAAATCGGCTTCCCACATTTCGCCCATTGTGCGGGCGGCAGGGGCCATCAAATCGAGCAAAATGGCTTCAACACTCACCCCACGCTCGAGTAAAATCTCGACAAACCGCAAGGCATCGCGACTGTCCGGTCCCACCACAAGGCGGCAAAATCCCGAAATCACATCCCGATCGAGCGGGTTTCCAGCAGAAATCGTCTCAACAACCGCTGCGGTATCCACACCAAAATTAAGCTGCAAACGGGGAATAATGACATTCTCGACCGTCTCAGCGAGGAGCCCCCGCAAGGGCAAAGCGGCGCTTTCTTGGGCAAAGTGACCGCGAATATCCAGTCCAGGGCTTGAAACCGCCGAAAAACCGGCTGAATTGCCGGAATATCCTAATTCATGATCGGAAAAAGGGTCGCGTCGAGGTCCGGCCATGCCGCCAGCGGCTTGACCGTCTCTGTCCGTCGTATGATCGGACGTCGACACAGATAACCCCCAAACTACCCGAAATCGGGCACGATATCCGGTCCCGAATGACCGAATACGGGATCGGCGTTTACCGGCATTTCCGCCGAAATGCCCGCCCGTGACGACGAGCCCCTAAACTCCGACCTGCGACAGTCTAACGCGGATCAACTCCCAGGGACAGAGAATTCTTTCGCCCGCCCCTGATCACCATATTAAGTGTCATTTTTATAAGACGTCAACATTGCTTGACACCTATAGAGGGCAAGGGGTAGCTTTTTCTCTTGGGGGATCAGGCCGGCCGTTGGTGCCGGAGGGAGCCCTCGGGAGGATCAGGATGACCGATCCCGACCATTTCGGGGCACCGCAGCCGCAGCTTTACACAGAAGCTGAGCGGCAAAGGCGGGATTCGTCTCCTTGGACGCTGGTTCAGGGGATCCTTGCGCCTGTCCAATTCATAATCTTTCTTGTGAGCCTCGGTCTCGTCATGCGCACGCTCATGACCGGCGAAGGCGTCTTCGCTGCACATCTTTCGATCCTCGCGAAAACGCTCGCGCTCTACACCATCATGATCACCGGCGCGCTTTGGGAAAAAGATGTCTTCGGACAATATCTCTTCGCACCCGCTTTCTTCTGGGAAGATGTTGTGAGCTTCGGCGTCATTGCCTTGCATACGCTTTATCTTGCTGGACTCATTTTTGGATGGATGGATGACCGCACACTCTTCGTCATCACACTCTTTGCCTATGCGACTTATGTGGTGAATGCGGCACAGTTTCTTTTGAAACTTCGCGCGGCTCGCCTCTCTGCACCCGCCTCTCGGCAAGCGGAGGCGCTCTCATGAATCTACCGTTCCGTCCTTCGCCGAATGGTAATGACCGCGGCTGCACCGATCAGCAGACATTAAAGCAACGTGGACAACATGAAGTGTTCTGCGGGCTTACAAGCATCGTATGGCTTCATCGCAAGATCGAAAACGCTTTCTTTCTTGTTGTGGGCTCACGCACATGCGCGCATCTCATTCAATCGGCTGCGGGTGTGATGATTTTTGCCGAGCCGCGTTTTGGTACAGCCATCATTGATGAACGTGATCTTGCCGGCCTTGCTGATATCGATGATGAACTTGATTCCGTGGTCGGGCGTTTACTTGAACGTCGTCCTGATATCGAGCTTCTGTTTCTTGTCGGCTCCTGCCCTTCCGAAGTCATCAAGCTTGATTTGAAACGAGCAGCACAACGACTTTCAAAACTTCATATGCCAAAAGTGCGTGTGTTGAATTATTCAGGCTCGGGCATTGAGACCACTTTCACGCAAGGTGAAGACGCGTGTCTTTCCGCGCTTGCCGCCGAAGGGCAAACAGAAACACAAAACGCATCCGATCATTTGGTCGTTGTCGGTGCCTTGGCTGATATTGTTGAAGATCAATTCCGTAGGCTCTTCTCAGAAATGGGCATTGATAATGTCACATTTCTGCCAGCAAAGAAGGCGAATGCGCCACTCATCATTGGGTCCAAAACAAAATATCTTCTCGCTCAACCTTTTTTGGGTGACACCGCACGCGTTCTTGAAGATCGCGGCGCGAAGCGGATTACGGCCCCTTTCCCGCTCGGGGCTGAAGGCACAACAGCTTGGTTGAAAGCCGCTGCACAGACCTTTGGCGTGAGTGAAGAAAAATTCGAAAGTGCAACGGCAGCCGGTCATCGTCGTGCGTTGATTGCCATGGAAGCGCATCGGGATGCGTTGCAAGGTAAGCGCATTTTCTTCTTCCCCGATTCGCAATTGGAAGTGCCACTCGCGCGTTTTGTTTCCGAAGAACTCGGTATGCGGCTTGTTGAGGTAGGCACCCCCTATCTTCACCGCGCGCATCTTTCCGAAGATCTCGCACGTCTTCCTTCCGGCACATTACTGTCAGAAGGACAGGATGTTGAACGTCAGCTTGATCGCTGTCGTGCCGAAGATCCTGATCTTGTTGTGTGTGGTTTGGGCCTTGCCAATCCGCTTGAAGCGGAAGGCATGACAACCAAATGGTCAATCGAACTCGTCTTCACACCAATCCAAGGTTATGATCAGGCCGGTGACCTCGCCCGATTATTCTCGCGACCCCTTGATCGTCGCACAAGACTCGGGGGGCTCCTATGCAACTAACCGTTTGGACTTATGAAGGCCCGCCCCATGTCGGCGCGATGCGCATCGCCACCGCAATGAAGGGGCTTCATTATGTTCTGCATGCGCCGCAAGGCGACACTTATGCCGATCTTCTTTTCACGATGATTGAGCGTCGTAATGCGCGTCCACCTGTGACTTACACGACGTTTCAGGCGCGTGATCTTGGTGGCGATACGGCAGAACTTTTCAAGACATCATGCTTTGATGCTTATGAGCGCTTCATGCCGGAAGCGATGATTGTCGGCGCTTCATGCACGGCGGAACTCATTCAAGATGATCCGGGGGGCCTTGCTAAAGCACTCGCCTTGCCAATTCCCGTCATTCCGCTCGAATTGCCTTCTTATCAAAAGAAAGAAAATTGGGGCGCAGCTGAAACCTTCTATCGGATTGTGCGTGAATTGGCGCGCGGTGATGGTGATCGCGCGACACGCAATCCAAAGAGTTGCAATATTCTCGGCCCCACCGCTTTGGGCTTCCGTCATCGCGATGATGTGGTCGAAATCAAAAGATTACTCGGTGCGCTGGGCATTACCGTGAATGTGGTTGCACCGCTTGATGCGCGCCCGTCCGATATCGCGCGTTTGGGCGATGCCGCCTTCAATGTCGTGCTTTATCCAGAGATTGCAGAACCCGCGGCGCGCTATCTTGCAAAAACGCTTGGCCAACCGATGACAACATTTGTGCCCATCGGCGTTCATGCCACTCGCGATTTCATTCGCGAAGTTGCCGAGCTCGCAGGTGTGAATCCGGATGATGTATTAAATGATCGTCAGAGCCGTTTGCCTTGGTATTCGGCGTCTGTTGATTCCACCTATCTCACGGGCAAACGCGTTTTTATCTTTGGTGATGCGACGCATGCGCTGGCGGCAGCGCGCATTGCAAAACAAGAACTTGGCTTCGACGTTGTGGGCCTGGGCACGTTTAGCCGTGAATTTGCGCGCCCCATGCGCGAAGCCGCTGCTGCGCTCGGTTTAGAAGCGCTCATCACCGATGATTATCTCGATGTTGAAAAGGCCATCATTGACGCACAGCCGGAACTCATTCTCGGCACGCAGATGGAACGGCACATCGCGAAACGGTTGGGTCTTCCTTGCGCTGTGATTTCAGCGCCTGTGCATGTGCAAGATTTCCCCGCGCGCCATTCGCCGCAAATGGGTTTTGAAGGCGCAAATGTGATTTTCGACACATGGGTTCATCCTTTGATGATGGGCCTTGAAGAACATCTTCTTGCGATGTTCCGCAATGATCATGAATTTCACGATGGTGCGGCCCCCTCGCATCTTGGTCATGCACCGCGCGCGCCAGAACCGGAGGCCGTGCAAACAGCGCCATCAGAAAAAGCACCCATCATCACAGGCTGGGCGGCGGACGCTGAAAAAGAGCTCAATAAAATTCCCTTCTTCGTGCGCGGAAAAGCGCGCCGCAACACTGAACGCTACGCCGCCGAACGCGGTGTGCCCTTGATTACGATTGAGACACTCTACGATGCCAAAGCGCATTTCAGCCGATAGATCCGGTCTCCGGGTCGTCATACTGACGCTGGACAATCATGTGTCCGGCGCGGTGGCGCGCGTGGCGTCAACGGTTGCAAAAGAAACGCCGGGATTAAGCGTCACCGTTCATGCGGCTTCGAATTGGGCCGATCCGGCACTCTTGAATGCATGCATCGCCGACATCGAAGACGGCGACATCATCATCGCCAATATGCTCTTTATGGAAGATCATATTCGCGCCGTGATGCCCGCACTCGAAGCGCGACGCGAATCTTGCGACGCGATGGTTGTCTTCATGTCGTCGGGCGAAGTGATCAAGCTCACAAAGCTTGGCCGCTTCCGTATGGATGCGCCCACAGGCGCAGTTGTGAATCTTCTTAAAAAACTGCGCGGCGGTAAAACCGAGGATGCGGGCGACAAAGCCAAAGCCGGTGCGCGTCAATTACAAATGCTGAAGCGTCTGCCCAAAATTTTGCGCTTTATCCCGGGTACCGCTCAAGATGTGCGCGCCTATTTCTTGACGATGCAATATTGGCTTGCGGGATCAGAAGACAATCTTGCTCATCTTGTTCGTTTCCTTGTTGCCCGCTATGGCGACACGAAACGGTCAGGCCTTTCAACGCCTGCTTATGAAGCGCCAAAATCCTATCCGGAAGTGGGGCTTTATCACCCGCGCGCGAAAGGGCGTATCGCCACAGATTTATCCGCGCTTCCAAAAGGTCCACAGGATGCCAAAGGCACTGTTGGGCTCTTGTTGATGCGCTCTTACGTGCTCTCCGGCGATACCGGCCATTATGATGGAGCAATTGCGGCTTTTGAAGCTGCGGGACTGCGTGTGATTCCGAGTTTCGCGACTGGTCTTGATCAACGCCCTGCGATTGAGGCCTATTTCCGCGACAAAAGCGGTACCAAGATTGATGCGCTTGTATCGCTCACGGGTTTCTCGCTTGTTGGGGGCCCAGCCTATAATGATGCACGCGCTGCAGAAAATATCTTAGCTGAATTGGATATCCCCTATATTGCCGCACAGCCGGTTGAATTCCAATCGGTTTCGGAATGGGAAGCTTCACCGCGCGGCCTTCATCCGATTGAAACCACGATGATGGTGGCGATACCGGAACTTGATGGCGCGATCATGCCGATGGTGTTTGGCGGTCGTGGTGATGGCGCGATTGGCGAGCGCACAATGACGGCGCATCCCGAACGTGTGAAAAAGCTCGCTCAACGTGTCGAAGCGATGATTGCGTTGAGACGCTCTGAAAAGGCCGAACGCAAAGTTGCGATCATTCTCTTCAACTTCCCGCCCAATGCGGGTGCGACCGGTACCGCTGCGTTTCTTGCCGTTTTTGAATCGCTCTTCAACACGCTGAAAGCAATGAAGGCCGATGGCTACACAGTTGATGTACCAGAGAGCGTTGACGCCTTGCGTGAAGCGCTCCTCAAAGGCAATGCCGAACGTTATGGCGCGGATGCGAATGTGATCCATCGCATTCCGGTAGATGATCATGTGCGCCGCGAACCGCATTTGAAAGAAATCGAATCGCAATGGGGCCCCGCGCCCGGCAAACAGCAAAGCGATGGGTCAACCATCCATGTGCTCGGTCAACGCTTCGGCAATGTGCTTGTGGGCGTGCAACCCGCCTTTGGCTATGAAGGCGATCCGATGCGCCTGCTCTTCGAGCACGGTTTCTCACCCACGCATGCTTTCTCGGCTTTCTATCGCTATCTGCGTGAAGATTTTGCAGCGGATGCAATTTTGCATTTTGGTACACATGGTGCGCTTGAATTCATGCCGGGTAAACAATCGGGCATGAGTGCGGCGTGCTGGCCGGATCGCCTTATCGGCACAACACCGAACCTCTATCTCTATGCCGCGAATAATCCGTCGGAAGGCACAATTGCCAAACGCCGCTCAGGCGCGACGCTCATCAGCTATCTCTCGCCGCCTTTATCACAAGCGGGACTTTATCGCGGCCTTGTCGATTTGAAAGCGTCACTTACGCGGTATCGCACGCTTGAGCCGGGCTCTGCTGATGCCTCTGATCTTGCCGAACTCATACAAGCGCAAGCCGCGAGCCTTGATCTTTCCGAAGTCGAGCCGCGCTGGGATGATCATGCGAAACGCATCACCGCGCTTCAAAACGCAGTGCTTGAACTTGAATATACGCTCATTCCGCATGGGCTTCATGTTGTCGGCGAATCTATGAGCGCGGAAGAACGCGCTTCAACGCTTGAGAGCTTGAAAGACGCGGGCGTTGATGCAAAGCGCCTTAACGATGCTGAAGCAATGCTACAGGATGAGACGGAGCTTACATCTCTCTTGCGCGCGCTTGACGGGCGTTTCATTCGCCCTGTCGCCGGTGGCGATCTTATCCGCACGCCGGAAATTCTGCCGACAGGCCGCAACATTCATGGTTTTGATCCGTTCCGCCTGCCTTCAAGCTTCGCGTTGAAAGACGGCGCGAAACAGGCCGAACTTCTCTTGACGACGCATCGCGCGAGTGGTCGCGCTTTGCCTGAGACCATCGCGCTTGTGCTGTGGGGCACGGATAATCTCAAAAGTGAAGGCGGGCCGATTGCGCAAGCGCTCGCTTTGATGGGCGCTGAACCGAAATGGGATTCTTATGGCCGTCTTTGCGGCGCGTCTCTCATTCCGCTCGAGAAGTTGGGTCGTCCGCGCATCGATGTGATGCTCACACTTTCGGGCATCTTCCGCGATCTCCTGCCCTTACAGACGAAAATGCTTGCAGAAGCCGCCTATCTTGCAGCGAGCGCCGATGAATCTGTTGAAATGAATTTCATCCGCAAACATGCGCTTCAAGTAATGCAGGAGCAAAATTGTACGCTTGAGACTGCGGCACTCCGCGTCTTCTCGAATGCTGATGGGGCCTATGGCGCGAACGTCAATATGATGATCGAGAATGGCCGCTGGGATGATGAAGATGAACTCGGAGCCGTCTTCAGCGCGCGTAAGAGTTTCGCACATGGGCGCGATGGCAAGGCCTCATCACAGACTGCGATGATGCAAGCCGTGTTGCGCGGCGTTGACTTGGCCTATCAGAATCTTGAATCGGTTGAACTCGGCGTGACGACGATTGATCATTATTTCGATTCGCTTGGCGGCATTTCGCGCGCCGCTGAAAAACAACGCGGTGAAGCGATTCCTGTTTACATCGGCGATCAAACGCGCGGCGCGGGTGTTGTCCGCACGCTTGCCGAACAAGTTGCACTTGAAAGCCGCACACGGCTTCTCAATCCGAAATGGTATGAAGGCATGTTGAAGCACGGCCATGAAGGTGTGCGCTCCATCGAAAGCCATTTGACCAATACGATGGGCTGGTCGGCAACAACCGGCCAAGTCCAGCCTTGGGTCTATCAAAAGGCAACTGAAACTTTTGTGCTCGATGAAGCGATGCGTAATCGCTTGGCCGCGCTCAACCCGAAAGCAGCGGTGAAACTCGCGAACCGTCTGCTCGAAGCTCAAAGACGCGAATTTTGGAACCCTGATGCCGAAACCCTCGCCGCGCTTGAACGCGCGAGCGAAGATCTCGAGGACAGACTCGAGGGCATCTCCGTGGAGGCTGCCGCATGAGTACGATTCTTCTCGACCGTATGCCGAAAAGGCCGCCTGCGCGCGGTGATGGTGAAGGCAGTGTTCAAGTTCATCTTGATCCGACCGCAAGCATCGGGACCGCGAAAGTGTTTTCCGTCTATGGCAAAGGTGGCATCGGCAAATCGACGACCTCGTCGAATTTGTCAGCGGCTTTTTCAAAGCTTGGCAAGCGGGTTTTGCAGATCGGTTGCGATCCGAAACATGATTCGACATTCACATTGACAAAACGTCTCGTGCCCACGGTGATCGACGTTTTGGAAAGCGTGGATTTTCATTCCGAAGAATTGCGCCCTGAAGATTTCGTCTATGAAGGCTATAATGGCGTGATGTGCGTGGAAGCCGGCGGTCCGCCTGCGGGCACAGGCTGCGGCGGTTATGTCGTTGGTCAAACCGTCAAGCTTCTCAAAGAGCATCATCTTCTTGAAGACACGGATGTCGTGATTTTTGATGTACTCGGTGACGTTGTATGCGGCGGTTTTGCTTCACCGCTTCAACATGCCGATCTGGCTTTGATTGTCGCGGCGAATGATTTCGACTCGATCTTTGCGATGAACCGCATTGTGGCGGCTATTAATGCGAAAGCCAAAAATTACGGCGTGCGCGTCGGCGGTGTGATTGCCAATCGCTCGAAAGACACCGATCAGATTGACCGCTTCGCCGATGCGACGGGATTAAAGCGCCTTGCGCATCTCCCCGATGTCGATGCCATCCGCATCAGCCGCCTCAAAAAGTCGGTTCTCTTCGAGATGGAGTCAACGCCGGAAGTTGATCTCGTTCAAAACGAATATCTGCGTTTGGCGGCCTCTCTTTGGGCAGGCGCTACACCTTGTGACGCACGCTCGATGAAAGATCGCGAGATTTTTGATTTTCTTGGCTTTGACTGAGTGAAGGACAAAACAAGCTCATGACGATGCAAGGCATGGATACGACTTATACAACACGACGCGGCGAGATCGAGACCTATTTCGATCGCACGGCTGCGGTCGCGTGGTCGCGCCTGACATCCGATGCGCCGGTCTCGGGTATTCGCGCCACGGTGCGTGCAGGACGCGATCGCATGCGCGCGACGCTTCTCTCGCATCTGCCACAAAATCTTTCAGGCTTGCGCCTTCTCGATGCGGGCTGTGGCACCGGCGCTCTCGCGGTTGAAGCCGCAGCGCGTGGCGCGGAAGTCGTTGCCATTGATCTCTCGCCGACTTTGGTCGATCTCGCGCGCGAACGCAGCCCAAAAGATCTCAAAGGCACGATCACTTATCTTTCCGGCGATATGCTCGATCCTCGTTTGGGTCGCTTTGATCATATTGTCGGCATGGATTCACTCATCCATTACGAGATGCCGGATATGATTGATATGCTCGCGCGCTTAGCCGCGATGAGCCGTCAAAGCGTGCAAATCACCTTCGCGCCTTACACGCCTCTTCTGGGTGCCATGCATCTTGCCGGTAAACTCTTCCCGCGCAGTGATCGTTCACCGGCCATCGTGCCGCATCGCGCGGACAAATTGCATGAAGCGATCAAGCAGGATCCGCGCTTCGAAGGCTGGGCGATTGGGCGCGATCACCGCATTAATAGCGGTTTCTACATTTCTCACGCGCAGGAGCTTGTCCACGCATGAGAAGATTGAACAACGCGCTCGCAAGAGGCTGGCAACAGGTCGGAACAGGATTCCTGCCTTTTGCTGATGCTGCAACGGCTGAATTGCCGTTGCCGCGCCTGTTGCGTTTGGCCTTGTTCCAAGTCTCTGTGGGTATCGCAACGGTTCTCCTCACCGGCACATTAAACCGCGTGATGATTGTCGAATTGGGTGTGCCCGCCACACTTGTCGGCTTTATGGTCTCGTTGCCGGTTGTCTTCGCGCCCTTCCGTGCTTTGATTGGTTTTAAATCTGACACACATCGCTCCGCCTTGGGCTGGAAACGTGTTCCTTATATTTGGTTTGGCACTTTGTTGCAGTTTGGTGGTTTCTCCATTCTGCCTTTCGCGCTGATTGTTCTCTCTGGCGATACAAGCGGTCCGGTGTTTTATGGCGAAGCGGGCGCGGCAATTGCGTTTCTGATGATCGGCGCCGGCTTGAACACAACGCAAACGGCAGGCCTTGCGCTCGCCAATGATCTTGCTCCCGAACATGTGCGCCCGCGTGTTGTGGCGCTTCTCTTTACTACGCTTTTGATCGGCATGGTCGCCAGCGCGATTGTCTTCTCTCAATTGCTCCAGACCTTTGATGAGATTCGTCTCATCAAAATCATCCAAGGCGTGGCGCTGACCATTATGGTGCTCAATGGGATTGCTTTGTGGAAGCAAGAGCCGCGTCGTCCGGGCGGCACGATTGATGAACCTGCAACACCAAGCTTTAGCGAAACATGGAAGACGCTGGCCGCGATCCCCGGCTTTAAACGTCTTCTGACCGTTGTGGGCCTCGGTACAGCCGCCTTCAACATGCAAGACATTCTGCTCGAACCTTTTGGTGGCCAAGTGTTTGGTCTGCCTGTTGGTGAAACAACGATGCTGATGGCCGCCCTTGCAGGTGGCATGTTGATCGGTTTCTTCATTGCTGAGCGTATGCTCAATCTCGCTGTGATGGCGATGCGTGTGGCGGGTCTTGGATTGATCATTGGCCTTCTTGCTTTTGCGGGCGTGATTGCCGCGCCCTTCTTGTCATCGCTCGGTCTCTTCAGAATCGCATCACTCACTGTCGGTATTGGTGCGGGATTGTTTTCAGTCGGCACGCTGACCGCCGCAATGGGTTGCGGAACGCCAAAAATGAGCGGCATTCTTTTAGGCAGCTGGGGCGCGGTGCAAGCGACTGTTGCTGGCCTTTCCATCGCGTTCTCAGGTGCGGCGCGCGATATCATTGCCGCTCTTGCCCGCGCAGGCCGTTTCGGCGAAGCGCTCGCCCATCCCGCGACCGGTTACGTCGCCGTGTTCATTCTCGAAATTGCGTTGCTTCTCGCAACGCTGATTGCCGCTCTGCCTCTCTTGGGCACGGGCGGACGCCGCCTCGCGCGGCAAAACCCACTTTCATCCTCTTGGGATGAGGGACGAAGCGAAGGCTACAAGGAGGCCTGACATGCACGCAGCTATAACCAGCTATTTTGATGTTGCCCAGATCACACTCTATCTGTTCTGGGGTTTGCTCGCCGCGGTGATTTATTATCTGCATCGCGAGAACAAGCGCGAAGGTTATCCGCTTGTTTCTGATCGTTCAGAGTACATCACCGTTCAAGGCTATCCGGCGATCCCGGAACCGAAGACCTATCATCTCGCTGATGGCTCAACGATTCAAAAGCCTGATGCGCGTTCTGGCGATAATCGTCCGGTGAAAGCCTCGCCGGCTGAACCTTGGCCCGGCGCACCACTCGTTCCGACCGGAAATCCAATGCTTGATGGTGTTGGTCCGGCTTCTTATGCAGAGCGTCTCGATATTCCGGACACAACCACATCGGGTGCTGCGAAAATCGTCCCGCTGCGTCAGGCAGCGAATGACGGTTTCCATATCGATCACAATGATCCGGATCCACGCGGCATGCCGGTTCTCGGCGCTGATGGTGTAACGGGTGGTATTGTGCGTGATATCTGGCTTGATCGCGCTGAACACATGATCCGCTATCTCGAAGTGGAAGTGTCAAGCGCTTCGGGCAAACGCAATGTTCTGTTGCCGACCGCGATGATCCATATTTCCGGTTCAAGCGGTACAGTGAAAGTGCAATCCATCCTTGGATCGCAATTTGCGAATGTGCCGAGCCATAAAGCGCCGGATGTTGTCACGCGTCTCGAGGAAGATAAGATTTGCGCCTATTATGCTGGCGGCAATCTTTACGCGACGCCGGATCGTGCGGAGCCCGTGCTGTGAGCCATCACGACGACTTCGCTTTCGATCCCGTAAAGGGCTTGCCAGAGCATTTGCCGCAAGGCGAAGTCATGCTCTGGCAAGGCTCGCCTCATTGGCAGTCACTCGCGCTGCGCGCTTTCCACATCCGTAAAGTGGCGATCTATTTCGCCATTCTTGCGGCGGCGCAAAGCGTGTTCCGATTTGCCGATGGCGCGGCAGCGGGCGATGCGTTGAAGCCTTTCATTTGGTATTCAATCCTCGCTTTGCTTTCGATTGCGATTTTGGCGGGCCTTGCCTGGCTCTCCGCGCGTACGACGATCTACACAATTACGTCCAAACGCGTGGTGATGCGGATTGGTATGGCTTTGCCTCTCACGCTCAATCTTCCCTATTCAAAAATCGAAAGCGCCGATTTGCGACTCTATCGCGATGGTACCGGCGATTTGCCGCTCATGCTTTCGAAAGAGGATCGGATTGCGTGGGCTGTATTATGGCCCCACGCGCGCCCCTTCCGCTTCAGCCACCCTGAACCGATGCTGCGCGCGGTTCCGGATGCTGAACAAGTCGGAGCCTGCCTTGCATCGGCTTTGCAAGGCCTGCCCCAAAGCCCGATGAAATCACCAAAGAGTGCTGTGCGCTTCGCGCCCCATATTGTGACGGCTTAAGAGATGATGGACAGAACCGTAACCGATATCCGCTTCCCGAAAATGCCTCTTTTCGGCGTGGCTGCGCTTGTGGTCATCACAATCGCATCGGTTGCGGTTCAACGTCTGTCATCACTGCCTGCTCCTTCCCCAACTGCGTCTCTCCCTGTGATCGAGACACGACTTTTGACTTTTGAAGATTCGAATGACGGCAGTGTGATCATCCGTGATGCGAATGATCATGCGCTGATCGCGATTGCCGAACCTGGCACAAATGGTTTTCTTCGCGGAACATTACGCGGTCTTATGCGCACGCGTTCACGTGAATCGATTGATCTTTTAGCGCCCTTCCGTTTGTCGAAGCTCGGCAATGGCGCGCTCATGCTGATCGATGAAACCAATAATGTGACGCTCAATCTTGATGCGTTTGGCCACACCAATGCGGATACATTCCGCGCCTTTCTTACCAAAGCTGAATGAGGATCATGATGCTCTCGCCGCTTTTCAAAAATGTCCATGAAGATGTGATGTGTACGGTGCGCGTTGTGAATACTTTTGAAAGCCTCGCCGCCCATGTCGAGCTTGATGGTGACGTCACCGTCGGCCCTGGCGATGAAGTTCTCGTTCATGGCGCCGAAATTCGTGTGCCCTATGGCGAAACGCATGAAGAACGCCGCAAAGCGACAATCAAACGCGCAACATGGTTTGAGCAGGCGTGGGTCCGGATGACCGGCGATCTAGAATATATGGAATTATTGGAATTCAGCTTCTCGGGAGAAGACCTATGACAATCGAACGGCTTGGCATTTCCGCGAAGGACACACTCCGTAAAGCGCAGGAATCAACAGTTCTCTCCCCGCGCTTTTACACAACCGATTACAAAGCGCTTGATGCGATCGACGTGTCACCCGTGCGTGAAGAATGGGACAGGCTGATTGCTGAAATGCAATCCGATCCCAATAGGCTCCATTTCAAGCGCAATGCTGAATGGGACAAAGTCACGCTTGAGGATTTGCCCGAGGGTTTACGCAAAGAATTCGTCGATTTTCTTGTCTCATCATTGACGGCGGAATTTTCTGGTTGTGTGCTTTATTCCGAGATGCGCAAGCGCGGCACCAATCCGGATATGTGCGAATTGTTCCGCTTGATGGCGCGTGATGAATCCCGCCATGCGGGTTTCATCAATGACACGTTGAAAGACTTCAATATCGGTGTGGATCTTGGCTTTTTAACAAAGACCAAGAAATATACTTATTTCCAACCGAAATTCATTTTCTACGCGACCTATCTTTCTGAGAAGATCGGTTATGCGCGCTACATCACGATCTTTCGCCATTTGCAGGCGAACCCAGACAAGCGCTTCCATCCGATTTTCAAATGGTTCGAAGAATGGTGCAATGACGAGTTCCGTCATGGCGAGGCCTTTGCACTTCTCATGCGCGCGAACCCGCATCTTTTGTCAGGCCTCAACAAATATTGGGTGAAGTTCTTCCTGTTAGCCGTCTTTGCAACCATGTATGTGCGCGATCATCAGCGCCCGCATTTCCATAAAGCGCTCGGCGTTGATACAGATTGGTATGGTCACCGCGTGTTTGAAATCACGACCGCGATTTCACGCCAAACCTTCCCGCTCGAAATCGATATTGATCATCCGTCCTTCTTCCCGCTGTTGCGCCAGCTTGTGAAGATCACAGAGCAAGCGAGCGAGGCGAAAGCGCAAGGCGGTTTGTCAGCATTCATCAGCAAAGTGACAACGCCAATTAAAGCGGGTTTCACCATTCTGCGCCTCTTCATGATTCCGACGAAGAAGAATGAATTGAAACCCGACATTCGTCTTGTGCCAACCTGGTAATCGATGAAAGCGAAGTGACTGCGCTCATGGCTTATCTCGTCCCCGCTGTCTTCGCCCTCTTTCTCTGGTGGTTCACCACCGGGGCGATTTTCTTTTTGGACAGTCGGCCGCTTCATACATTCAAATGGAGCATGATGGGCGGCACCGTGATGCTTGGCCTTGCGGTGTGGGCGGTTCATCTCACCGCGCAACAAACAGACTCAACAAGCGCTTATCTCGCCTTCTCTGCGGGATTGATTGCCTGGGGGTGGCAAGAGTTGAGCCTTTATACGGGCTATGTGACAGGCCCGCGTAAAATTCGGTGTGCTGAGGGCTGTTCGGGCCTCAAACATTTCGGCCATGCGATTGCCGCCAATCTCTGGCATGAAATAGCAATCATCGTCGTCGCAGCGATCATCTGGTTCATCGTTAATGATCAACCGAATTGGACCGGCTTTTACACTTATGTGACTTTGTGGGGCATGCATCTTTCCGCACGGCTCAATGTATTTTTGGGCGTGCGCAATGTGAGTGTGGAATTTGTGCCGCCTCACATGGAAGTTTTGAAAAGCTTTCTCACGGAAAAGCCGATGAATATGCTTTTCCCCGTCTCCGTCACGATTGCAACCATCGGGGTGATTTGTCTCGTGGGTCGCGCGGCGGATGCGACGAGCGATTATGCGATCACAAGCTATTCGCTTCTCGCCGCGATTATGGGCCTCGCTCTGGTCGAGCATTGGATGCTTGTGATCCCCTTCTCGGTACAAAAACTTTGGAGCTGGAGCCTGCCGCGCCCCACACTTGATCTACCCCAAAGACGGCACCCTGAAGATCACCATGAATTTGCCGCAGTTTCGGCACACGTCCCGGCCGCGCATGACGGCCATAATTGTCAAAGTCTAAAAAGCGGAACTCGATAATGGACTATAATTCTTTTTTCCAATCGAAAATCGATGAATTGAAAACGGAGGGCCGCTATCGCGTCTTTGCGACATTAGAGCGCAAGGCCGGATCCTTCCCGACTGCGGGACATCATGGCGCATCTGCGACAAAGCCGATCACTGTCTGGTGCTCGAATGATTATCTCGGCATGGGTCAAAATCCGTCAGTACTCAAAGCCATGCATGAGGCGGTCGATCTTTGTGGCGCAGGCGCGGGCGGCACACGAAATATTTCCGGCACCAACCGCTTCCATGTCGAATTGGAGCAGGAATTGGCGGATCTTCATGGCAAAGAATCAGCACTGCTTTTCACCTCGGGTTATGTGTCGAATTGGGCGGCGCTGGGCACACTTGCAAGCATGATCCCTGATTGCATTGTGTTGTCGGATGCGGGCAATCACGCCTCGATGATCGAAGGCATTCGCCATTCACGTGCTGAACGTCATGTCTTCAAACATAATGATGTCGTCGATCTTGAGCGTATCCTCAAAACTCTTGATCCCAAACGCCCTAAGCTCATCGCCTTTGAAAGCGTCTATTCAATGGACGGCGATCTCGGACCGATCAACGAGATTTGCGATCTCGCCGACAAATATGGCGCGATGACCTATCTCGATGAAGTTCATGCCGTGGGCATGTATGGTCCGCGCGGTGGCGGCATTGCAGAACGCGAAGGCTTGATGGATCGCGTCACTGTGATCGAAGGCACGCTCGGCAAAGCCTTCGGTGTGGTGGGCGGCTATATCACCGGCTCAGCGCCGCTTGTTGATTTTGTCAGAAGCTTTGCCTCCGGCTTCATCTTCACAACCTCTTTGCCACCCGCCTGTGCGGCGGCGGCGGCGGCTTCGATCAGACATTTGAAAAACAGCGAGGCGGAACGCTTAGGCCAGCGCGACCGCGTGGCAAAGCTCCGTAAAAAGCTTGATGCAGCGGGGGTGCCCTATTTGCGCAATGAGAGCCATATTGTGCCCGTGATGGTGGGTGACGCGAAGAAATGCAAATGGATCAGCGATATTCTGCTCGACTCCTATGGCATCTATATCCAGCCGATCAATTATCCGACGGTACCCCGCGGTACGGAGCGCCTTCGCATCACACCGACGCCCCTTCACACCGACGCGGATATTGATCATCTTGTAGGCGCTTTATCGAGCCTCTGGTCGCAATGCGCCTTGGCCCGCGCCGTGGCGTAACGCCGCGTGGATGATCCTGCTTTGGCAGGAGCGCGTATCTTCCCCATGAAACGGGAAACGCGCTCCATGACTTTCTATGTATTGCTCTGGGCCATTGCTTTCGCCCTCCTCCTGATTATCGACATGGTCTGGCTCATGTGGCTCGGCCGTGGCTTTTATATCGAAGAAATCGGCAGTTTGCTGCTTGAGCAACCCAATCTCATCGCCGCCTTCGCCTTCTATGCGCTCTACATCGCCGGGCTTGTCTATCTCGTGATCGCGCCGGCAGCTGAAGCTGACTCGGTTATGAAAGCGGTGATCTCGGGAGCGGTCTTCGGACTCGTCGCTTATGCGACCTATGATTTGACCAATCTCGCGGTGATGAAGGGCTTCACACTCAAAATCGCTCTGATCGATATGGTCTGGGGCATGGCGCTCTCAGCGGCGGTGAGCGGCTTGACGGTGAAGATCGTAAGCCTCTTCCAGACCTCAAACACCTGAACCGCTTGCCCGTCGAAGAGCGCGCCGCTAGCGTGGCGTCGCTTTGTCCGGGAGAGTGTTTATGTTGACTGCTGATGCCGCGGGCGTGTTTCCAATCGCGCCAACCCCTTTTCTGCCTGATGGCGCGATCGATTGGACAAGCACGGATCGCATGATCGATCACTATGTCGGCTGCGGTGCGACGGGTGTGACAATCCTCGGCATTATGGGCGAGGCGCCAAAACTTGATGCGGATGAAGCGCTTCTCTTTGCCAAACGTACAGTTAAACGTGCGCCAAACTTACCTTTCATTGTTGGTGTCTCGGCACCGGGCTTTGCGGCCATGCGTGCGCTCGCGCGTGCGGTGATGGATGAAGGCGCAGCGGGCGTGATGATCGCGCCACCTTCTTCTTTGCGCACCGATGATCAGATTGTGACTTATTATGCGCAAGCCGTTGAAGCGATTGGTCGTGATATTCCCTTCGTCATTCAGGATTATCCTTTGACGCTTTCCGTCATCATGACACCGAATGTCATCAAGCGCATTGTGATGGACAATTCCTCTTGCGTGATGCTCAAACATGAAGACTGGCCGGGCTTGGAAAAAATTTCAGCGCTTCGGAAATTTCAAAGCGAAGGTACATTGCGGCCGATCTCCATTCTCACCGGCAATGGTGGTTTGTTCTTAGATTTTGAAATGGAACGTGGTGCCGATGGTGCGATGACGGGTTACGCGTTTCCTGAACTTCTCGTCGATGTTGTCGCGTGGCAAAAAGCTGGGCGTCGCGATGAGGCACATGATCTTTTCGACGCACATTTACCTTTGATGCGTTATGAGCAACAACAAGATGTGGGTTTGGCCGTGCGTAAATATACGCTGATGCGGCGTGGTATCCTTGCGTCCGACGCGCAACGCAAACCCGGCAGCGGGTTGAGCGAAAAGGCAAAAGCGGAAGTCGAATATCTTCTCGCGCGTCTTGCAAAACATGATCCGCGCGCAGCGAATCTTAAAAGGCGCTAGCCTTCATCCGGCTGCATCGGATAGATCGTCGGAATAAAGGGCAAATAACGCGCGCCTTCAGCGACCAAAAATTCATTGAAAGCGCGCATAGCCGGATTGGCTTCGCGATCGGAGCGTGTGACGCCATACCATTGTCGTCTGATCGGCATGCCTTCGACATCGAGAATTTTCAAACGACCGAGTTCAAGTTCCATCGCGATTGTATGCGCTGAAATAAACGCGATCCCCATACCCGCCATCACCGCTTGTTTGATGGTTTCATTCGAGGTCATTTCGGTGTGACGAAGTTCCTGCCAGCCTGAAACATCGCTCATAAAAATATCAAGCGATGAACGCGTGCCTGATCCCGCCTCACGCACGATGAATTTGTGATCAAGAAGGTCCTCTTTAGAAAGAGACCGCCGTCGCGTTAGCGGATGATCTGGTGCAGCAATCATCACCAGCGGATGATCACCAAATAACAATGAACGCACGCCGAAATCGCGCGGGGGTCTCCCCATGAGCGCAAGATCAATGTCATATTGCCGAAGAGCATCGATAATGCCGAAGCGATTGCCAACCGATAAGACAATCTCAATGCCCGGATGTTTGGCCCGAAATGCCGCAATCAGCGCGGGGGCGAAATATTTGGCCGTCGAAACCGCACCAATCGCCAAGCGACCTGTGTCGGCATTCCGGATCGCATCGACTTCCTCAAAGAAGGAACGCAGGCGCAGCTCGATATCGCGCGCAGCACGAAGCGCGGCATCGCCTGCGACCGTGGGCCGCATACCCTCGCGGCTCCTATCGAAAAGAGGGAGGCCCAATTGCTCTTCAAGCTGTTTCAATTGCAGCGTGATGGCCGGGCCAGTAAGGTTAAGCTCTTGCGCAGCTTGAGAAATTTTCCCTGACCGCTTGATCGCGAGCAGAGACTGCAACTGCCGGAATGTCACATGGCGCATGACTTAAGTTAAAAAAATTAATCTAATATGTAAACATAATAAAATTTACTAATTCTTATAAACCGCGAAGGTGGCCGCGGTTTCAAGAAGGGCGCTGAGCATCTCACACCCTCTGAACCGGCAAAGGGGGGCCTCATGCGCGGATCGACGCTCGCGGACTATCTCGGACAGCTGACCGCCTCAGCCGATGCGGCGCATAGCCGGGCCGCCTTTCTCATCGAGAATTTTGCCGGAGCGGCCGCAGATATGCGGCGCGCGATCAATGAAGGCGCGCTTGGCGCCGCTTTCGCCCACAGCACGCAAAACAACAATGCCGATGGCGACGATCAAAAGGCGCTTGATGTTCATGCCGACAACGCTTTCATCAATGCCGCGCAAAATGCGCGGGTTGCCCATTATGCCTCTGAAGAACAGGCGCACCCTCTGACCATTGATCCGCTGAGCCCAATCTCTGTTGCGGTGGATCCGCTTGATGGGTCTTCCAATATCGATACGAATATTTCGATTGGCTCGATTTTTTCAATTTTGCCAACAAAAGGCGATGCCACACAAACATTTCAACAACCGGGTTCTGAGCAGATTGCAGCGGGTTTTTTCATCTATGGCCCGCAAGTCGCGCTTGCGCTGACGCTCGGCGATGGCACAGCGATCTTTGTTTATTCTGAGCGTCGCAACGCTTTCATTCTCGCTTATGAACGCGCGCGCATTGATGCGGACGCGAAAGAATTCGCAATCAATATGTCGAATTATCGCCATTGGGACGAATCGATGCGGACTTATGTCGACGATTGTCTCTCGGGCCAAACGGGACCACGCGAAAAAGATTTCAATATGCGTTGGATCGCGTCGTTGGTTGCTGAAGCCTATCGCATCTTCATTCGCGGCGGTGTGTTCATTTATCCGCGTGACAATCGCAAAGGCTATAATCAAGGGCGTTTGCGTCTGATCTATGAAGCCAATCCGATCGCGCTTCTGGTTGAACAAGCCGGCGGCCGCGCCATTGATGGCGAAAATCGCATTCTCGATATTCACCCAACAACGCTTCACCAACGTGTGCCTTTGATATTCGGCTCCGCTGGTGAGGTGAGAAAAATCGCGCGCTATCACGCCGATCCGTCACGTTTGGCCATTCGCCATCCCCTCTTCAGTAACCGCGGCCTGTTTAGAGCGTAAAGGAAGCGTATCTATGTCTCAGCGTCATCCGATTATCGCCATTACAGGCTCTTCCGGTGCCGGCACCACGACCGTTAAAGACACGTTCTCAAAAATTTTTGTTCGTGAAGGCGTAAAGGCATCCTTTATCGAAGGTGATGCGTTTCACCGCTATGACCGCGTGGCCATGAAAGCAAAAGTGGCCGAAGAGGAAAAAAACGGCAATCCCCATTTCACGCATTTCAATCCCGAAGCCAATGAACTCGAAACGCTTGAAAGCGTTTTCGAAACCTATGGCAAAACAGGAACAGGCAAGACGCGCATTTATGTGCATGATGACGGCGAAGCCGAGCATTACGGTACGCCCCCTGGTACATTCACACCTTGGCACAACCTGCCCGACTCCGATCTCCTTTTCTACGAAGGACTGCATGGCTGCGCGGTTACCGACAAAGTCAATCTCGCGCGTCATGTTGATTTGAAAATCGGCGTTGTGCCGGTGATCAATCTTGAATGGATACAAAAAATCCATCGTGACAAATCTTTGCGGGGCTATTCGACCGAAGCGATCACAGAAACGATTTTGCGTCGTATGCCGGATTATGCGCGCTATATCTGCCCGCAATTCTCGCATACCAATATCAATTTCCAACGTGTGCCGACGGTTGATACGTCAAATCCATTTGTCGCGCGCTGGATTCCAACGCCTGCCGAATCCATGTTGATCATTCGTTTTGCCAATCCGCGCGGCATTGATTTTCCCTATCTCCTCTCCATGCTTTCGGGCTCGTGGATGTCACGTGCCAACTCAATCGTATGTGGCGGCGACAAGCTCGACATCGCGATGCAACTCATTCTGACGCCGCTCATCAACAAGCTCATGGACATCAAACGTCGAGTCTCCTGATCAAGACTCATTCTTCATACGCCTTGCCTCCCATTTCTTTTGATTTTTCATTGTGAAAGGTTTCCTTATGGACCAGTCCGTCTCCTCAGAACTTAAAGGCAAAGACCGTTATCGCGCTGGCGTGCTGAAATATGCACAAATGGGCTATTGGAACGGTGACTATCAACCGAAAGATACAGATCTCATTGCGCTCTTTCGTATCACGCCGCAGGATGGTGTTGATCCGATTGAAGCCGCTGCTGCTGTTGCCGGAGAAAGCTCAACCGCAACTTGGACGGTTGTATGGACGGATCGCTTGACGGCGGCTGATCAATATCGCGCGAAGGCCTATCGCGTCGATCCCGTTCCCGGACAGCCTGGACAATATTTCTGCTACGTCGCTTATGATCTGATCCTCTTTGAAGAAGGATCAATTGCAAACCTTACCGCGTCCATCATCGGCAATGTGTTTTCATTCAAGCCTTTGAAAGCGGCGCGCCTTGAAGATATGCGTCTGCCGGTCGCCTATGTGAAAACCTTCAAAGGTCCACCAACAGGTATTGTGGTCGAGCGTGAGCGCCTTGATAAATTCGGCAAGCCTTTGCTTGGCGCCACCACAAAGCCGAAGCTTGGCCTTTCCGGTAAAAACTATGGTCGCGTTGTTTATGAGGGCCTCAAAGGCGGCCTTGATTTCATGAAGGATGACGAGAACATCAACTCGCAACCTTTCATGCATTATCGTGATCGCTTTCTCTATTGCATGGAGGCGGTGAATAAAGCGTCTGCTGAAACCGGTGAGGTGAAAGGTCATTATCTCAACATCACCGCAGGCACGATGGAAGAAATGTATCGTCGCGCGGAATTTGCCAAAGAACTCGGCTCCGTCATTGTGATGGTCGATCTCATCGTGGGCTGGACCGCCATTCAATCCATTTCCGAATGGTGCCGTCAGAATGATATGATCTTGCACATGCATCGCGCGGGTCATGGCACTTATACACGCCAGAAAAATCATGGTGTGTCGTTCCGCGTGATTGCAAAATGGTTGCGTCTTGCAGGCGTTGATCATCTTCACACGGGCACGGCGGTTGGTAAGCTTGAAGGCGATCCGATGACTGTGCAGGGCTATTACAATGTCTGCCGCGAGCTCAAAAACGAAGTCGATTTGCCACGTGGCATTTTCTTCGAACAAGATTGGGCCGATTTGCGCAAAGTGATGCCGGTCGCATCTGGCGGCATTCACGCCGGACAAATGCATCAATTACTTGATCTCTTCGGTGATGATGTCGTGTTGCAATTTGGTGGCGGCACCATCGGCCATCCGATGGGCATTCAAGCGGGTGCTGCAGCCAATCGCGTCGCACTTGAAGCCATGGTGCTCGCGCGCAATGAAGGCCGCGACATTAAAAATGAAGGCCCAGAAATTCTGCGCGCAGCAGCAAAATGGTGCAAACCGCTTGAAGCCGCACTCGATACCTGGGGCAATATCACCTTTAACTACACGTCAACCGACACGTCCGATTTCGTGCCGCAAGTCTCTGTCATTTGAGCGGAAAGGATCACTCTCATGCGTATCACTCAAGGATGTTTTTCTTTTCTGCCCGATCTGACTGACGAGCAAATCTCGAAGCAGATCGAGTATTGCCTCAAAAATGATTGGGCGATTGGTCTCGAATATACAGACGATCCTCATCCCCGAAACACCTATTGGGAAATGTGGGGCTTGCCGATGTTTGATCTTCACGATCCAAAAGGCGTGATGATGGAGTTGGAAGACTGCCGCAAAGCGCATCCGGAATCTTATATTCGTGTCAACGCCTTTGATTCAACACGCGGCTTTGAAACCGTGCGTATGTCTTTCCTCGTGAATCGACCAAAGACTGAACCAACGATTGCAATGTCGCGCATGGATACGGTTGGCCGCTCGCAACGTTATGCCTGGCAGGTCACACGATAAGGTATCATTAAAGGATCTTTGATCATGAATGACGCAACGCCCGCTCCGATCACGCATGTCGATCTCCAGGCTGAGTATCAGGCCTCGGGCGTTGCGGATATTCTTGATGAACTCGATCGAGAGCTGATCGGTCTTTCCCCTGTCAAACAACGCATTCGTGAAATCGCAGCGCTCTTAATTGTGGAGCGGGCGCGCAAAAATCTTGGCCTCTCATTTGATCCGCCGACGCTTCATATGAGCTTCACCGGCAATCCCGGCACAGGAAAAACAACGCTGGCACTCCGCATGGCGAATATTCTCCACCGCTTGGGGTATATCCGCAAAGGTCATCTTGTATCTGTCACACGCGATGATCTTGTTGGCCAATATATCGGTCATACCGCGCCCAAGACGAAGGAAGTATTGAAGCGTGCGATGGGCGGCGTACTCTTTATCGATGAAGCCTATTATCTTTACCGCCCTGATAATGAGCGCGATTATGGGCAAGAGGCAATCGAGATCCTTTTGCAAGTGATGGAAAATAATCGCGAGGATCTCGTGGTCATTCTCGCGGGCTATTCGGACCGTATGGATCAGTTTTTCACATCGAATCCCGGTTTCCGCTCGCGCATCGCCCATCATATTGATTTTCCCGATTACGCGAACGAAGAGTTGCTTTCGATCTCGGAAAATATGCTCGCACGGCAAAACTATCATTTTGCGGCTGATGCCAAGACGGTAATGGCCTCCTATATCGAAACGCGGCGGCAACAGCCCCATTTTGCGAATGCCCGCTCTATAAGGAATGCGCTTGACCGCGCGCGGCTCCGTCAGGCAAATCGTCTCTTCATTTCAGCGAAGGGGCCCCTTGATGCAGAGGCCCTTTCAACGATAACGGCAGAAGACATCGCGGCGAGCCGTGTCTTTTCCGGCGGGATTGAGCAAAAGAAAGCGTGAGTGATGACTAAGACCATAATCGCCCCCTCCGTCCTCTCGGCGGATTTTTCGAAACTTGGCGATGAAGTCGAATCAGTCGTCAAAGCCGGTGCGGATTGGATTCATCTTGATGTGATGGATGGCCATTTCGTGCCAAACATCACTTTCGGCCCACCCGTGATCAAAGCGATCCGCAATCGGACCGATAAAATTTTTGATTGCCATTTGATGATCGCGCCGGCCGATCCCTATCTTGCGGCCTTTGCCGATGCCGGTTGCGATATCATCACCGTTCATGCGGAAGCTGGCCCGCATGTCGATCGGTCGCTGCAAACCATTCGCGCGCTCGGGAAAAAAGCGGGTGTGTCGCTCAATCCCTCAACCCATGAAAGCGCAATTGAGTATGTGCTCGATCGGCTTGATCTCATTTTGCTGATGACGGTCAATCCCGGTTTTGGCGGGCAAGCTTTTATTCCGGCCGTGATCGAAAAAGTGAAGCGCGTGAAAAAAATGATCGGCAGCCGCAAGATCGATATCGAGATTGATGGCGGTGTGACGCCTGAAACCGCACCGCTTCTGACCGCTGCGGGTGCGAATGTGTTGGTGGCCGGATCGGCCGTATTCAAAGGCGGTGAATCACATTATGCCGCGAATATCGCCGCCATCCGCGCGGTCGCCGACGCCGCAACCTCGTGAGCCTTTTTCCAATGTATTCTCTTCTTTTTGATCTCGACGGCACGTTGATCGAATCCGCGCCTGATATTGCCAATGCTTTGAATGTGGTCCTCAAAGACGCCGGCCGCGCAACGGTTACGGTCGATGAAACGCGGTTGCTGATTGGCGAAGGTGTCGCACGCCTTGTTGAAAAGGCTTTTGCGATGCGTGGTGGCGTTCCCGAAGCCGCTTCGCTTGCTGCGCATGTTGCAAAGATGAACAAACTTTATGACGCCGCCTTGACGGTTGAAACCTTTCTCATCCCGCATGCGAAAGAGGCTGTGGCTTCCCTTCATCAAGCGGGTCATCGTACCGCTGTTGTTTCAAACAAACCCGGTTTTCTGACTGAGCAAATTATTTCGCATTTCGGTTTGACGCCGCATCTTCACGCCGTGCAAGGCGCAGAAGATCATCTTCCGAAAAAGCCTGCACCCGATATGTTGTTTGCCGCTTTAGAAAAAGCGGGCGGCACGCGCGAGACCGCATTCATGATTGGCGATTCTGCGATTGATGTGGCGGCGGCACGCAATGCTAAAATGCCCGTCATTCTTGTGCGTGGCGGCTATACAACGGCGCCCGTTGAAACACTGGGTGCAGATCTTGTGATCGATCATCTCGGCCATCTCGCCGATGCGCTTTCGCAACTGAAATAGAAATGCCATGCCGCTTCAAGCGCTGATCTTTGATGTCGACGGTACGCTTGCCGAGACTGAAGAACTTCATCGTGAAGCGTTTAATCAAACATTCAATGAATTTGATCTCGCGTGGCACTGGGATCAGGAACGTTATCATACGCTTTTAAAGATCACGGGCGGCAAAGAACGTATGCTCGCGCATGCGGCCTCTCTTGGCATCGATGATTTTGATCCGCTACCGCTACATAAGCGAAAAACCACGCTTTATAATGAGATGCTTTCGCAAGGCGCGATCGCTTTGCGTCCCGGTGTTGAAGCGCTGATCCGCAAGGCCAAAGAAAAGAGCCTTCGCCTTGCGATTGCGACCACCACAAGCCGTGAAAATGTCGAAACCTTAATTCGCGTGACATTGGGCGGCGACCCGCATCACTGGTTCGAAGCGATCTGCACAGGTGAAGATGTCGCGATTAAAAAGCCTGATCCTGAAGTATATCAAGTCACGTTATCACGCCTTGCGCTGACAGCGCGTGGTGCGATCGCTTTTGAGGACACAAAAAATGGCGTACTCGCTGCGCGTGGCGCGGGTCTTGATGTGATCGTCACGCCAAGTCTTTATTCAGCGGGTGAAGATTTTTCAGGTGCGCTTGCGATTATCGAAACACTTGAAGCACACAATCTTTCTGATCTCGATTTCTTATCCGCGCGCCTTGGCATTTAAACAAGGCGCGCGGATCAATTCATTTAATACTCAGAACAAGCCTTCAACTTCACCTTTTGCGTTGAGCTTGATGACTTCGGCCGAAGGGACTTTCGGCAGACCCGGCATCGTCATGATTTCACCGCAGATCACAACGATGAAGCCGGCACCGGCAGAGAGACGCACTTCACGCACAGGCACTGAGTGACCCGTCGGCGCACCGCGCACATTTGGATCAGTTGTGAAGGAATATTGCGTCTTCGCCATGCACACCGGAAGATGGCCGTAACCTGCCGCTTCCCATGTCTTCAATTGATCGCGGATCGATTTATCAGCGATAACTTCATCAGCATGATAAATGCGTTTTGCGACGGTTTCGATCTTCTGGAAAAGAGGCATTTCATCCGGATAAAGCGGGGCGAAATGTGACTTGCCGGATTCTGCAAGCTCAACCACCTTGCGCGCGAGATCTTCGATGCCCGCAGAGCCTTGCGCCCAATGTTTGCAGAGAATGGCTTCCGCGCCTTGCGACGCCACATAATCTTTCACAGCGGCGATTTCAGCATCCGTGTCGGTTGCGAAGTGATTGATGGCGACCACGACCGGAACGCCAAAGCCTTTTGTGTTGGCAATATGACGGCCAAGATTAGCGCAGCCTTTTTTCACGGCATCAATGTTTTCTGCACCGAGATCGGCTTTTGCGACACCGCCATTCATTTTCATCGCACGCACAGTGGCAACGATGACAGCGGCAGCAGGCTTTAAGCCCGCTTTGCGGCATTTGATGTCGAAGAATTTTTCAGCGCCAAGATCCGCACCGAACCCGGCTTCGGTGACAACATATTCGCCCAAACGCAGTGCTGTTGTTGTGGCGATCACAGAGTTGCACCCATGTGCGATATTCGCGAACGGACCGCCATGCACAAAGGCGGGATTGTTTTCGAGCGTCTGCACCAAATTCGGCTGCATTGCATCCTTCAAGAGCACCGCCATCGCGGTGTCGGCTTTCACATCGCGGCAATAGACAGGCGTTTTGTCACGACGATACGCCACAACAATGTCACCGAGACGCTTTTGCAAATCTTCAAGATCTTTCGAAAGACACAAGATCGCCATCACTTCGGAAGCAACCGTGATGTCAAAACCGGTCTGACGCGGGAAGCCATTCGACACACCGCCGAGCGACACAACAATATCGCGCAATGCGCGATCATTCATGTCCATCACGCGACGCCATGTGACACGGCGCTCATCGATGCCAAGCTCATTGCCCCAATAAATGTGATTATCGATCATCGCCGACAAAAGATTGTGCGCCGATGTGATCGCATGGAAATCGCCAGTGAAATGGAGGTTCATTTCTTCCATCGGCACGACTTGCGCATAGCCGCCCCCGGCCGCGCCGCCCTTCATGCCAAAATTCGGGCCGAGCGAGGCTTCGCGAATACAGACAATCGCTTTCTTGCCGATGCGGTTCAAACCGTCGCCGAGGCCCACAGTGGTGGTCGTCTTGCCTTCGCCGGCGGGCGTCGGGTTGATGGCGGTCACGAGGATGAGCTTGCCCTCAGGGCGACCCTGGATCGATTTGATGAAGCTCTGGCTCACTTTGGCCTTGTCATGGCCATAGGGAAGCAGATCATCGGCCGGAATGCCCAATTTAGCGCCGATGTCCAAGATCGGTTTTTTCTTGGCTTCACGCGCAATTTCAATATCGGTCTTGAATGCCATGTCGTCCCCCATGCGAACCATTTTTGATGACCGAGCCTATGCGCCGATCCCCTCTTTTCCTCTATCGAAAATCCGTCCTTATCTTTTCAAAGCAAGGCAAAGCTTGACAGATCGAGGGCAAAGATTGTCATTTAGCGCCATACTATGACGAAATTTGAACAAATATCGATCTAAACCTGAGACTTGATGGATGAGTATCCCCGCTTCACTCGAACGAAATCTGCGATTACCAGCGATTGTCGCCCCGCTGTTTTTAGCCTCAGGAACCGATCTCGTCGTCGAGACGTGCCGCGCAGGGTTGATCGGGACATTTCCGGCGCTCAATGCCCGCACCACCGACGAGTTTTCGTATTGGCTTGATGAGATCAAAACGCGGCTTGCTGATGGACCGCCAGCGGCATCCTATGGCGTCAATCTGATCGTTCATAAGACCAATACGCGACTTGAAGCGGATCTCGCTGAGATTGTGCGCCACCGCGTCCCGCTTGTGATCACGTCACTCGGCGCGGTCAGCGATGTTGTAAAGGCGATCCAATCTTATGGTGGGCTTGTCTTTCATGATGTGATCAGTCGTCGCCATTCTGAGAAAGCAGCTGAGGCGGGTGTTGATGGCTTGATTGGCGTCTCGGCAGGCGCGGGCGGTCATGCGGGAACGCTTAATCCCTTCGCGCTTCTTTCAGAAATGCGTTCGGTTTTTTCAGGTACACTTATTCTTTCAGGCTCTATGAATACGGGACGCGACATTGCGGCCGCACGCATGATGGGGGCTGATTTTGCCTATCTCGGTACGCGCTTTCTTGCGACGCGCGAAGCGATGATCCCTGAAGCCTATAAAGACATGCTCGCGACATCTCGTGCTGCGGATATTCTTTATACGCCCAACATCTCAGGTGTTCCGGCCAATTTCTTGAAACCCAGCATTCGCGCTGCTGGACTTGATCCGGATGATCTACCGCCCGCGCACGCGCTTGATTTATCGAAAGAAGTGAAAGCGTGGAAAACAATCTGGTCGGCCGGACAAGGCGTCGGTGCGATTGACGATTGCCCTTCAACCGCTGATCTCTGTGCGTCATTGATCAGAGATTATAAAGCGGCATTGGCAGACGCCGCTTCTGATCCGTTTCAGTAACAATCTTCTCTCTAATGCGGCATCATGCGTGAGAAGATTTTTGTGTCGTCAACGAATTGATGTTTCAGTGCCGCAAGCACATGAAGCGCCAGCAAAGCCAATCCAATCTTGCTCCCAAGTTTATGCAAGATGATTGTCTTGATCGGAACAGCAGGCGCCAAAGGAAAATCCATTAAGCCGAACAGATTGAGACCCGCAACTTCAGAATGCCTGGCGAGAAAAACGGGTAACGCAAACCAGCCTGTAAGCGGCAAGCCAATCATCAGAACATAAAAAAGGCCATAGGTGATGGTCGCAAGTTTTTTCTCCCACGACTTCACCGTGTCAGGCAAAGCTGGTGGCGGATTGGCGATCCGCCAGGCAATACGAATGACGGTGAGGATCAAAATGGCGATGCCAATATTCACGTGAAGATTAATCAAAGCGAACCCACCCGCCCCATGATCTTCACCGACCTCTTTCTCAATCTCCATCATATCTTCGCCAAGCAAAAGCATACCGATGAGAAGGATTGCCATCAGCCAATGCAATATGATAGCGACACGGTTGTAAGTGGTGCGGGACGTTGTGGTCATCCGATTAGCCCTTAATGCGTATGGAAAGATAAGTCGGTAGCACAGTGCAGTTGACTTGAGGTTCGGCTCTGGATCATCCGTTCTTGTCGCAGGCCTCAAAATCTGTCAACCGAGTCTTTTGGATCACCCAAGCCGATCACCTTTGAAAGGATTTCGGACATACAACCTTCGGTCCCTTTTATGGCGACCCCTTTCATTGATCCCCTTACTCCACTCTTAATCCAACTCTTATCCTCACAGATCCGCCAAGAGCATTTCCTTATGATTGATAAAGCCACACTTCTGAAACATCTCCGCGAAGACGTTTATTGCCGCATTGATGCCTCACCCATTCACGGTGTTGGCGTCTTCGCTATGCGCACAATACCGAAAGGCGTTGATCCGCTAAAAAGTCTCGTGCCGCGCGACGAGATCGAATTGAAAAGCGCTGACATTGCAGGGCTCCCGGAAGGCGTTTTGGCGCAGATGGAAAAATACTGTTTCTTTGATGGCGATCAGATCCTCGCCTCCGCCAATGGTCTCAACACGGTGGATATGGCGATCTATATCAATCACTCGAAGTCACCCAATCTTCGCCTCGTCGCACCGGGACAATTTGAAACCATGCGGACAATTAAAAAGGGCGAAGAACTTGTGATGGATTACGACATCACTTTCGGCGAAGTCCATCATTTCGACTGAGCCGACACGCTAAAGAAAAGGCCCCGAAAACGGGGCCTTTTTTGATTTCGAAAGAGATCAGAACGCGAAGCTAAGAGCGTGCGCCGGTTTAACCAGCGCGACGCATTCTCATCACTGGACGTGGCTGCTCGCGATAAACGCGGTTCCAATCCGACATTCTGAAATCCGTATGAAGTGGTGATGTGAGATCAAGCGCCAACGGATCATCGAGTTCAGTGAGGACCAGCGAATAAATCGGCTCGAGATCGGTCACGAACAAATTCTTATATCCGTAATCGCCAACAGGGCCAAGATTATAATAACGGAGATTGTTCCGCTGCGCCCAGCGCGAGGCCAAAAGGCACGCATAGATCCCGGGGGATTTGTTTTTGAAATCCCGGTTCCATTGGCAGAAGCTGCCATAGAGCTGATTATATTTCGGCAACACCACGGACACATCGGTCAGCACCAATTCGCCTTCCGGCGAATGGACGTGAATGACCAACACATCCAGCGTGCGGACATAGTCGATGAAGCCTTCAATCTCGCGATCATCGATGTAACAATTCTCGAAATGGGTGCCGCCCATTTCATAGAGATCGTCGAAAGTGAGCGTCGAGCCCGCGATCACAGTCTCAGTGACGGTGAAATTGCGGAACATTTTGTCGAGCTCATGGAACTTACGACGACGACGCTCATCAGCCCAGAAGGCAGGCGATTTGGTGTCGACCAGACCGTAATGGTCATTGATCGGAACGCCAAATGAACTGTCCGGAGGAAGAGCGTAAACTATAAAGGGACGCGGAACACTCGCCAACATCTCCTCATTGACCTCAATATAAGGACAAAGAGCATCCCAGCGAGTCGTATAATAAACGAGATCGTTATGGGTGCTTTCGACGAGGAGATTGTCGGGGGTCCAACTCTGATAACCGACCCGCTTCATCATGCGAGAAACTTTCGTTCTACCCGACTGTGACCCGACCTACCGGGCCTTGCTACGTTGCCGTTTATAGGACGGCAATTCCTGTAAATCAAAATAGTCCACATCTACTGAACGATTTGTAAACAGAAATTTTGGGTCTGTCTTCTTTAATTTTTCGATCTTACCCGACATTTCCGACAAATGCTTCGATGCGTCGCTCTCGGGATCATCCAGTTGTGCGAAGTAGGTTTCTTTCAACGGGCAATCACGATCGAAACTGAAACCATCTGATTCGGGATCATAAGACAAGGGGTAAAGCGAGCATGAGAACGGCTTCTCATCACCCAGCGTGCATCCTTGTGGGCCAAGATTCGTGCAATCGGTCTTGATGCAGAGGGAGCCAAAACGCTTCTCCTCTCGTGCTGTCAATGTGATCTCGAGAGGCGGATAGCCCTCTTCAATCGTGCAGCACTGCCGACACACGGCGCAATGATCAAACAGCATCCGCGAAAACTCCGCGCGAAAAAATGTCGGGAGAGGCAATACGAATCCGCGCCACTTGTCCAGACTCTCTTCGAATTTGTTTCGTATGAAACCGGCGTCATCCCCATCTGCATGCGCTTTTTTGGTCCGATTTTATAAATTCGCGCATGAGACTTCCCGGCAATCATCCTCGTGGCGTGACGGACATCGCGCGATGCACGCGGAAAAATTTCCGGACAATAGAGGGATCGTGATGCATGCAAAGAGGCTCGAGGCACTCGACGCACGAGGTGGATATGCTTCGCAATTTCTGCAAAACAGCACACGCTGAGGACAACGCAAGATCGCATTTGCACGAACAAAAGACGTGATGGGTCTCGAGTGGTTCCGACGCCGACGAAGAGTCTTGATGGTTCAGATTTCGCGACGCGCATAGGCAACGCCACAACCAAAGCGGATGCGAGACAAGATGGATGCATATGAAAAAAGGAAACTGGCGCGCCCGGAACGATTCGAACGTCCGACCCTCAGATTCGTAGTCTGATGCTCTATCCAGCTGAGCTACGGGCGCGGGGATCGGCTCATGCCGATCTCATGGGCCGCTTCCTTAACGCCTCACGCGACCGACTGCAACCCTCGTCACGGCACAGTGTGACGCGTCCTCGATCAAAGGCAGAACCCACGGAGTGAATTGACTTTCCGGCCCTGTTCCGCCATTAACCCCGCTGACTTTGACCCCCGCCCGGTCCTGAGACGATGCTCTGACGGCGAGCCGCCGTTGAGATGGTTTGGGATCTGTGTGCCGCCCGACAGGGTTCTGACGGCGCGCTGTGGCGAAAGACGATTGGAGAAGACCCGTGAAGCGCACTTATCAACCGAGCAAGCTCGTCCGCAAGCGTCGGCACGGCTTCCGTGCCCGGATGGCCACAAAGGGCGGTCGTAAAGTGATTGCGGCCCGTCGCGCCCGCGGCCGGAAGCGTCTTTCGGCTTGATCTGAGCGGCGATTGCGCCCCGTCAGCCCCTAGACCGCTTAGGACAATCCCCGGCGAAGATCTCGAGTTTACCATGACGGTTCAACAGCGGACGGCCCCGAAATCGACGGACCCGAAGCCGAACCGCTGGCTTACGCGACGCCGCGAATTTTTAGCCGCTGCCAAAGGGCGCCGCCACCATGCGGCGCTTTTCACAATTCAGGCCCTGCGTCGCTCACCTCTCGAAGGGCCCGCGCGTTTCGGCCTCACTGTCACGGGCAAGACCGGCAATGCCGTCGAGCGAAACCGCATTAAGCGCCGTCTTCGTGCCGCAATCCAAGCGGTTGGCCGCAAAAATGCCGCCGATGGAATTGATTTTGTACTTGTCGGTCGTCGCGACATTCTCGAAACGCCCTACACCACTTTGCTCGCAGAATTATCTCACGGATTAAATCGCCTCTCCTCAAACGCCGGACCTTCTCAGCCGTCGTCCTCACACCCCGCACAGAAGAAAAATTGAGCCATGCAGGACACAAAAAATCTCATTCTCGCCATCGCGCTGTCCATGGCCGTGCTTGTGGGGTGGCAATATTTTTTCGGGCTTCCAATGCTCGAGGGCGCGAAGAAGCAGGCTGAACAAGCCGCTCAACAATCCGCGCAAACGACGCCGGCGACACCAGGCGCGCCTGCACCATCGGCATCCGCGCCTTCAACCGCAGCGCCTTCCTCTCTTCTTTCCCGCGAAGACGCGCTTGCCGCGTCTCCGCGCGTCACGATCGATACACCAAAACTCAAAGGCTCAATTGCGTTGAAAGGCGGCGACCTCGATGACGTTGCTTTCAAATCCTATCGCGAGACTGTCGATGCAAGCTCGGCAAATATTGTTTTCTTCTCGCCTGACAAAACAACGAATGCCTATTTCGCGCGTTTCTTCTGGCTTGCCGCACAAGGCTCGACGATTGAACTTCCGTCTGTCTCGACATTATGGACCGCCGACAGCGATCGCTTGACCGCTGAAAAGCCGGTGACGCTCACTTGGGACAATGGCCAAGGCTTTTTGTTCAAGCGCGTGATCGCGGTTGATAATCTCTATATGTTCACGATCACCGACAGTGTTGAAGCGACAGGCAATGCCAGTGCAACGCTCGTCCCTTACAGCGTGATCCGCCGTTTCAACAAACCGCATGTCGAAGGCACCTATGTGCTGCATGAAGGTTTTGTTGGCGTGTTGGGTGAACAAGGACTCACCGAACTCACTTATGATAAAGCCGATAAGGGCGAAGCGCTTCCAGCCGGTGGCAAAGGTGCACAATATAAAGCGGCGGTCGGCGGTTTTACCGGTATCACGGATAAATATTGGGCGGCCGCGTTCATTCCCGATCAATCACAATCCTATGATGCGACCTATCGGGCCATTGCCGGCACGACACATATATATGAAGCCGATTTGATGCTGCCTGCCGCGACGGTGGCGCAGGGCGCACCGGCCACATCGACCAAGCGTCTTTTCGTTGGTGCGAAGGAAGTCAAAACCGTTGATGGCTACAGCGCCTCTTTGAACATCAAGCGTTTCGATCTTTTGATCGATTGGGGTTGGTTCTATTTCTTCACGAAGCCGCTCTTCCAATTGATGGAATTCTTCTTCCACTGGACCGGCAATTTCGGCATCGCGATTTTAATCGTGACGGTTTTGGTGAAAGCCGCCTTCTTCCCGCTCGCCAATAAGAGCTATGCCTCGATGGCGAAAATGAAAGCGGTGCAGCCGCAGATGATGGCCATCCGCGAACGTTTTGCTGATGATAAAGTGAAGCAGCAGCAGGAATTGATGGAGCTGTATAAGACGGAGAAGATAAACCCGATCGCAGGCTGCTGGCCGATGCTGATCCAGATTCCGGTGTTCTTCTCTTTATATAAAGTGCTCTATGTCACCATCGAAATGCGGCATGCACCATTTTTCGGTTGGGTCCAAGATCTCGCCGCACCCGATCCGACATCGATCTTCAACCTCTTCGGCCTTATTCCCTGGACGCCGCCGACCATGTTGATGATCGGCATCTGGCCTTTGATCATGGGCGTGACGATGTGGGTGCAGATGAAAATGAATCCGGCTCCGACCGACCCCATCCAGCAAACCATGTTTGCGTGGATGCCGGTGATCTTCACCTTCATGCTCGGATCATTCCCGGCAGGTCTGGTGATTTACTGGACATGGAACAACACGCTCTCCGTGGCGCAGCAATATCTGATTATGAAACGCCACGGTGTTCAGATTGAGCTCTGGGGCAATCTCGCGAATTCCTTCAAGGCGCTCTCGCGCAAGAAATCCTGATCTGATGAAAGCGGCGGAAGACGAAACACGCCTCCGCGAAACAGGACGCAAAATTTTTGCGGGCGAGGCCGATTTCAAATGGGCCTCGACTGCTATTGATAATCTCCCGCCGATGAACAGCGTGGAGATCGCATTTGCCGGGCGGTCGAATGTCGGCAAATCCTCGCTTGTAAATGCGCTCACCAATCGAAAAACACTCGCCCGCACGTCACACACGCCGGGCCGAACGCAGCAATTGAATTTCTTCGATATCGGCGGTCATTTCATGCTCGTTGATATGCCGGGCTATGGTTACGCGGCCGTGTCAAAAGCCAAAGTCGAAGCCTGGACAGATGTGATCGTCGATTATCTTAAAGGCCGCGCCAATCTTGCGCGTGTTTATGTTCTGATCGATGGTCGCCATGGCGTGAAAGATGTCGATCGCGATGTGATGAATTTACTCGACACCGCCGCTGTGTCCTATGCGCTCGTGCTCACAAAACATGACGAGGTCAAAAAAGCGGAAGGCGAAAAAATTCTCGCTGCAACCCGCTTAGAAATTGCCAAAAGACCAGCCGCCTATCCGGAAATCATTTTTACATCGAGCCGAACAGGCGATGGCATTCCCGATTTGCGCACCGCGATTGCGCGCCTTCTCGAAGAGCGCGGTTCATAATGCGGCGGAGTGAAAGCGCCCTTGCTTTATGGGCAGCTCTATTGGGCCTTACCGGCGTTGCGACCGCTGCTGCTGCGGCTCACGTCACAAGCGCCACGTCACTCAACGCAGCCGCGCTCATTCTTTTAAGCCATGCGCCTGCAATCATCGCCTCTCTTTCGGCCGCGCGGAACCAAATCCTAAATCCTCGCATGGGTATCATCGCCGCGGGGCTTTTGGCTCTGGGCGCGACTTTATTCTCGGGAGACATCGCGCTTCGGGTGTTCTCAGGCGTACCGCTTTTTCCGATGGCCGCACCTGCGGGCGGTTTTATTTTGATGATCGGTTGGGGATTTTTGGCCTTAAGCGCGCTTGGCGGTATGTTTAAGCGCGTGCGCCCCCGCGACAATGACAAGACTTTAGGGTAAATCCGACTTCACTTTCTTCCCGATGACAGGGGCCCGAGCATGACTGACGCCACACCTTACGCTCAAGCCGAACTTCTGATGCGCGCACTCCCGCATATGCAGCGCTATGATGATGCGACCATCGTTGTGAAATATGGCGGCCACGCGATGGGTGACGAGCAGATGGCGCGCGATTTTGCGAAAGATATGATTTTGCTGGAGCAGGCAGGTGTTAATCCCGTGGTCGTGCATGGGGGCGGACCGCAAATCGGCGCGATGCTCAACCGTCTCAATATCAAAAGTGAGTTCGCCGCCGGACTGCGTGTGACCGATAAAGCAACCATGGATGTTGTTGAAATGGTCCTTGCAGGCCTCATCAATAAACAGATCGTCGGCTTTATTAATAATGAAGGTGGCCGCGCCATCGGGCTGTGCGGCAAAGACGGTAATATGGTCACGGCCCAAAAGCTCACCCGCACAATCGTTGATGACACGACAAAGCAGGAACAGGAAATTGATCTCGGTTTCGTGGGCGAGCCGCATCGTGTGGATAGCCGCGTTCTTGATGCGCTTCTTGGCCGCGAACTCATTCCGGTATTGGCCCCCGTCTGCAATGGCGATGACGGACAGACCTATAATGTGAATGCTGATACATTCGCTGGCGCAATTGCCGGTGCTTTGAAAGCCAAACGTCTTCTTTTATTGACTGATGTGCCCGGCGTTCTCGACAAAAATAAAAATCTCATTCCGGAACTGACGGTCTCGAAAATTCATGAATTGATTGCCGATGGCACCATCACCGGTGGCATGATTCCGAAAGTCGAGACCTGCATCTATGCGCTTGAACAAGGCGTCGAAGGCGTTGTTATTCTTGACGGCAAAGTGCCACATGCGGTGCTGCTTGAATTGCTAACCGATCACGGCGCGGGCACATTGATTACCAAGTGACGCAAAACGCCAACACAAATCTTTCAATCGAAAAGAGTACGCTCCGGCGTGCCTTTGCTGATGTGACGGTGTGGATTTTTGATCTCGACAATACGCTTTATCCGCCCGAGTCTGCACTCTGGCCGCAAGTCGATCACCGCATCACATTATATTTAAGCAATATGTTTGGCCTTGATGGCCTCTCTGCACGCGCCTTGCAAAAATATTACTATCAAAAATATGGCACGACTCTCAAAGGGTTGATGGATCAATATGGCATGAAGCCAGAGCCCTTTCTTGATTTCGCGCATGATATTGATGTTTCAAAATTACCGCCCGATCCTGAACTCGGTCACGCGATTGAAGCGCTACCCGGTCGGAAACTCATTCTCACCAATGGATCAGAAGCCCATGCGCGCAATGTGGCGGGGCGCTTAGGCATTCTTCATCATTTCGAAGCAGTCTTTGACATTATTGCCGCCGATTTTACGCCGAAGCCCGAAGCGTCCACTTATTTAAAATTTCTCGATAAATATCAAATTGATCCTTCACGCGCGGCGATGTTCGAAGATCTAGAAAAAAATCTTCTTGTGCCGCATAGGCTTGGGATGAGAACCGTGCTCATTCTGCCGAAGCACTACGACATTCATCGTGAAGCGGAAGAGCAAGCCGATAGCACGGCTGAATATGTGCATTTCAAAACAAAAGATTTGGCGGCGTTTTTGCGTGAATTGATTTAGACGCTTCGGCTCTTAATCACGCAAATTGCTTCGCTGCCTGCTGATGATCCGCCACAAGTTTCGATAGATCAATTCCAACAGGCATCGCATCAACAACACGCCACTCACCACCGATCATCACACGATCAGCACGATGCGCACCGCATAAAACAAGCGTTGCAAGAGGATCATGACCGCCTGAAAAACGCGGCTCATCAAGCGTAAAAAACGCAAGATCCGCCTGCTTGCCAACAGCGATTCGACCAATATCCTCACGCCCCAAACAGCGCGCGGATCCTTCTGTTGCCCATCGCAACGCATCAAAATGCGTGACCGCTTCGGCGGATTCATAATGCAGGCGATTGACCATCAAAGCATGGCGCACCGCTTCCATCATATTGGAGGAATCATTCGAAGCTGAGCCATCAACGCCTAGGCCCACAGGCGCGCCCGCGCGTTCTAATTCACGCGTCTTACAAAAGCCTGAAGCGAGCACGGCATTCGATGTCGGGCAATGACAAATGCCGACACCATGGCGCCCAAGCTTCGTGCAATCATCCGCGGTGAAATGAACACCATGCGCGAGCCATGTGCGCGGCGAGAGCCAACCGACGTCTTCCAATAATTCAATTGGACGACATTGATAAACTTCGGCGCAATAGGCATCTTCGTCTTTTGTTTCAGCCAGATGCGTGTGAAGCCGCGCATCATAATTTTCGGCCAAAGCGGCGCTCTCTGTCATCAATCTTTTTGTCACGGAAAATGGTGAGCACGGCGCAAGCGCAACGCGAATCTGAGAACCTTCATTTTTGTCGTGATAACGCGAGAGCAACCGCTCGCTATCCGCCAAAATCGTGTCTTCATCTTGCACAACGGAATCAGGCGGCAAGCCGCCATCTTTCTGCGACAAATTCATCGAGCCGCGCGTCACCGTCATGCGCATACCGAGTTTGCGCGCTTCATCGACTTCAATATCGATGGCTTCATCAAGGCCTGCAGGAAAAAGATAATGATGATCGGCCGCCGTCGTGCAGCCCGACATCAAGAGTTCAATAAGTGCGAGACGCACCGCAATCCGGAATCGCTCCGGATCAAGTCGCGCCCAGATCGGATAAAGCGCTTTCAGCCAAGGAAATAATTCTTTGTTGATCGCCGCCGGATGCGCGCGTGTGAGCGTCTGATAAAAATGATGATGCGTGTTGATGAGGCCCGGCAGCACGACATGGCGCGAGGCGTCGAAGGTTTGATCAACTTTTTGCGTTGGAAGACCGCCCGATGCGACAAGCTCTATGATGCGTCCCCCGTCAATCACCAAACCACCCGCTGCCGCGGGTTCCAAACATGCGAGGGGAGACTTGATAAAAAGGCGCATAACCGACTTCCGCGTGACAAAGAGACCAGAGACACCAAGGTGACACATCACCCGCATCTTGGTAATAAGCGCGCCGCTCTTAACACAGATTTACGGGATCAAACGCCATGTCACATGACGCGCTCGCCGCCATCATCGACGCCGCTTGGGAAAAGCGCACCGAACTCAACGCCGCAACCAAGGGTGAAGTCCGCGAGGCGGTCGATTTTGCGCTTCAAAAACTCGATTCCGGTGAATTGCGGGTGGCGACCAAGGGTGATGACGGCGCTTGGACCACACATCAATGGCTCAAAAAGGCGGTGCTGCTCTCGTTTCGCCTCAATGACAACACGCTGATTTCGGGCGGCCCGGGCGGCTCGAGCTGGTGGGACAAGGTGCCCTCGAAATTTGACGGCTGGACGGCGGCGGATTTTGCCAAAGCGGGATTCCGAACGGTGCCTAACTGCACCGTGCGGCGCGGCGCCTATATCGCCCCCAACGCGATTTTGATGCCGTCCTTCGTCAATATCGGCGGCTATGTCGATACCGGCACGATGGTCGACACATGGGTCACGGTCGGCTCCTGCGCGCAGATCGGGAAAAATGTACATCTCTCCGGCGGCGTCGGTATTGGCGGCGTGTTGGAGCCCGTGCAAGCGGGCCCCACCATCATCGAAGACAATTGCTTTGTCGGCGCGCGCTCGGAAGTTGTTGAAGGTGTTGTGGTCGGTGAAGGCTCGGTGATTTCGATGGGCGTGTTCATCGGTCAATCAACCAAGATCATTGATCGCGAAACAGGCGAAGTTTTTATGGGTCGCGTGCCGCCTTATTCGGTGGTGGTTTCGGGCTCCATGCCCGGCAAGCCCTTGCCTGATGGCAGCATGGGCCCGTCGCTTTATTGCGCTGTGATCGTGAAGCGTGTTGATGCCAAGACGCGCGCGAAGACGGGTATCAATGAATTGCTCAGGGATTGATTGCACGTGTCGCTCGACCCCAAAGATCCCGTCGCTCTAACGCAAGCGCTGATTCAATGCCCCTCAGTCACGCCTGAAGAGGGCGGGGCATTGCGTCTTCTTGATGCGGTTTTGAAAGAACGTGGATTTGAAAGTCATCTCGTACGGTTCTCCGAAGAGAACACGCCCGATATTGATAATCTTTATGCGCGTATAGGCACGGAAGGTCCGTGTCTTGTGTTTGCGGGTCACACGGATGTTGTGCCAACCGGTGATGAAACACGCTGGACGCAAGCGCCATTTTCGGGTGCGATTGTTGATGGCATTCTTTATGGGCGCGGTGCGGCGGATATGAAAGGCGGCGTTGCCGCTTCCGTTTCAGCCACGTTGAATTTTATCGAAGAACAAGGCGCTTCTTTCAAAGGCTCGATTGCGTTTTTGATCACAGGTGATGAAGAAGGGCCTGCGGTTAACGGCACGGTGAAACTGCTCGAATGGGCAAAAGCACGCGGCGAAAAATTTGATCACTGTATTTTGGGTGAACCAACCAACCCCAACACGCTGGGTGATATGATCAAGATCGGCCGTCGCGGATCATTGAGTGGTCATCTCGTTGTCGAAGGCAAGCAAGGCCACATCGCCTATCCGCATCTGGCTGAAAATCCCATTCGTGGAATAGTAAAACTGATTGCAGGCTTGAATGAAGAGCCGCTTGATCACGGCACGGATCATTTTCCGCCAAGCAATCTCGAATTCTCAACGGTCGATGTCGGCAACAAAGCGTCGAATGTGATTCCGCAATCCGCGCGTGCGAGTTTCAACATCCGCTTTAATGACAAATGGACGCAAGACTCGCTCAAAGCGGAGATTGAAAATCGCTTGCGTCTGATTGCAGGAAATACTGTGCGCTATACGGTCACATTCGAACCCTCGAATGCGGATTCATTTGTCACCGCACCCGGTCCTTTTGTCGATATGGCGATCCAATCGATTGAACAATCAACAGGCATCCGTCCGGAGCTTTCGACTTCAGGCGGCACATCAGATGCGCGCTTCATTAAAAATTACTGCCCCGTGATCGAATTCGGTCTGGTCGGACAAACCATGCATCAGATCGATGAGCGCGTGCCGGTTGCCGATATCGTTAAACTTGAAACGATCTATCGCAGCTTTCTGACACGCTATTTTTCGTGAGCGCGCCCGAGGCGACCGGGCGTCTTTCGGCGGACTTTCCAAATCCCGAAAGCCGGATTATCACCGCACAGCATTTTATGAGATTGAGAGGGGCGCATCATGGCTCATCCTTCAGAGCAGCTTGTCACGGTTTTCGGCGGATCGGGGTTCATCGGCCGTCATGTCGTGCGCGCTTTGGCCAAACGCGGCTATCGCGTGCGGGTGGCGGTGCGCCGTCCGGATTTGGCGAATTTCCTACAGCCTTTGGGCAATGTCGGCCAAATTCACGCCGTTCAGGCCAATTTGCGCTATCCGGACTCGGTCGCCCGCGCGGTGAAGGGTGCGGATGCCATCGTCAATCTTGTCGGCATTCTCGCGGAAAAAGGCCGCCAGCGTTTCGACACTGTCCAGGCTAGTGGCGCGAAAGCGATCGCCGACGCGGCGGCACGTGAAGGCATCACCCGCTTTGTACAAATGTCAGCCATCGGCGCTGATGCCGAGTCGCCCTCCGCCTATGCGCGCTCCAAAGCGGCGGGCGAAGAGGCTGTGAAAATCGCCATCAAAGACGCGATCATCCTGCGCCCCTCCATAGTGTTCGGCCCTGAAGATGACTTCTTCAACCGCTTTGCGGCGCTCGCACGCGTGATGCCGGCTTTACCTTTGATCGGCGGCGGCGAGACAAAATTCCAACCCGTCTTTGTGGGCGACGTGGCGGAAACGGTGGCACGCGCGATTGATGGACAATTGAAATCGGGTGCAACCTATGAGCTCGGCGGCCCTGAAGTGAAGAGCTTCCGCGCGTTAATGGAAGCGGTGTTGAAAATCACCAATCGCCGCCGCGCGCTGCTCCCTCTCCCCTTCCCGCTCGCGCGCATTCAGGCAGGCGTGATGGAAATCGCGAATGCGGTTTCCTTCGGCTTGATGCCGCACGCGCTGCAATTAACGCGTGATCAGGTGACCTTGCTCGAACGCGACAATGTTGTCTCAGCCGAAGCCGCACAAGCGGGCCTGACGCTCGAAGGCATCGGCATCAAGGGCGAAACGATTGATGATATTGTGCCGTCTTATCTCTACCGCTTCCGCAAAGCGGGACAATTCGAGAAAATGGCAGACGCGTGAGCGTTTAATTTTCGCTCGCTCATCTGTCATTGCGAGCGCGAGAGAACCTCAACCGTCATTGCGAGCGCGTAATGACCAACTAATTATTCACCACTCTTCTCTCTAACCTCTCCCTGAGCGCGTTCGCTTCGCTCTGTGTGTCTTCGAGCAGTGAACACAATAAAGTGGCGGCGTTGAGAATCGCCTCGTCGCGCTCTTCACCAAAATTCACTTCGTCACGCAACGCGACCATGACGCCATGAAGCGCGACGCTGAATTGCTCAAACGCGTTTAGAAATGTCATGGGCTGAGTGTAATCAAATGTCGGCATTTTGCGTGTCACCTCATCTCTTGAAAGAGAACGACCCCAACGCCGGAGGCGCTGGAGTCGGGGTGCTAGAAAAGCCACACAAGGTTGGCTGCAGCGCTTTTAGCTTTGCAGCCTGGACATAACGCCGCCACCCCGACGTGGAAGCGTCAGGGCAGTTTGGTCACGGCAGATGCACTGCCGCCTTGTGTGAGGTTTTCTAGACCCCGAGTCATGATGTGCATGACCTAAGGGCAACTAAAGCAAACCCCGCACCAAAACGCAAATCGCCCGACGTGCCAAACGCGGACGTGAGAAGCTAATCACAAGGTGATGACGGGCGATGAAAATGGGCGAGTGCATTTGAATTAAATGCAAACGAACCTCAACCGTCATTGCGAGCGTGAGCGAAGCAATCCAGTTGATGATTTTTATTGAGGCACAGTGGCTTGACTGCGCCTTTTCTTTTGACTCCACCTGGATTGCTTCGCGTCCGCTCGCAATGACGGAGTAACTTTTACATATGCGCTAGATCATAAGTCGTGGATGACCGGGACAGGCCCGGTCATGACGTAAAAAAGTAATGCTCACACTCGCAATGACGGCGAGCGTGTGCTCGTTCAAAAACTTAAATCCTCAATTTCGCAATAGCCCCCTCACTGCCCCGGTCGCCGATCAGGATCAGCCAAACGATGCAGGCGGTCGGCAGCAGCGCGGGCGAGGCGCACCAACATGGCTTTTCTCGTCGCTGCCGGCATTTTATGTTCGGGTGCCTCGCGCAACACCGCCGCCCCATAGGCATCAGCGAGGATCAAACCGGCATCTTCGGGCATGATTTCGGTCGGAATATGCTCCGGAATGGCGAAGAAGAGGCGATCACAGTGGAACCGGTATTCGGGCCATTTCTGATCAACCCGAAAATCCTCGATGCTCGATTTGATCTCGACGATCCAGACGGTGCCGTCATCGGCGAGCGCCACGAGATCAGCCCGCCGGCCGGAGGCCAGAGACACTTCCGTAACCGAGACAAAGCCAAGGCTCGTCAAAAGCCGTCTTGTCCCCCGCGCCACCATCAAGGCGGTCTCGGATTGGCGGCCATCAGGGGGGAGAATGAGGTCGGAATCGGTCATGGCCATGATTTTACGGGAAAAACGGGCGATCGGCTCAAAAAATTAAAGTCCCTCAGCGGTTGCATTACCGGGGCTTTTCTTCTAATGAACCGCCTTCGATCGCCCGGCCGGTAAGGGCTGCCGTGGCGGTCATTTTCGCTCATAACGAGACGAACGGCGTGGCAACACGTCGCCTATTTTTAAAAACGGTGAAGTTTTTCGCCGGATGGAGAGCAAAATGCCCAAGATGAAGACCAAATCGGCCGCAAAAAAGCGGTTCAAAGTGACCGGATCGGGCAAAGTCGTCTATGCCCAAGCCGGTAAGCGCCACGGCATGATCAAGCGCACGAACAAGCAAATCCGTAATCTGCGCGGCACCAATGTGCTGTTTGAAACGGATGGCTACAACGTCAAGAAATACTTCCTGCCCAACGGCTGATCGCCCGGGCTTTTGTATTTTTCGCTTCATTCCGAATTTCTAAAGGAGATCAGCCATGGCACGCGTCAAACGGGGTGTAACATCCCACGCCAAACACAAGAAAACCTACAAGGCCGCTAAAGGATTTTACGGCCGCCGCAAAAACACGATCCGCGCCGCAAAGGCTGCTGTTGATCGTGCGATGCAATATGCAACACGCGACCGTCGCGCCAAGAAGCGCACGATCCGTGCGCTCTGGATTCAGCGTTTGAACGCCGCTGTGCGTGAGCACGGCATCGTCTATTCGCGTTTCATCGACGGCCTCAACAAAGCGGGCATTTCGGTTGACCGTAAGGTCCTTTCCGATCTCGCCATCACCGAGCCGGCGGCATTCGCTGCGCTTGTCGCGAAGGCCAAAGCGGCATTGCCGGCGGTTGCCTGATTAAGCAACGCTCCGACATTATCGTCGAACCGCTTCAAGGCCCGCGAGTCTCATCGCGGGCTTTTTTCTTAACCCATTCGGGATTGTTCCATGACCGATCTTTCCGCGCTCGAAGCCGATTTAACCAAAGCAATTGCTGCTGCAGCCGATGAAGCCGCGCTTGAAGCGGTGCGTGTTGCAGCCCTTGGCAAAGCCGGTTCTATCTCTGCGCTGTTAAAAACACTCGGCGCGATGACGCCTGATGAGCGCAAGGAAAAAGGTCCACTCATCAATGGTATGCGTGATCGTGTAAGCGAAGCGCTGACAACAAAACGCGATGCGCTCAAATCGGCCGCACTCGATCAGCGTCTTCAGAGCGAGCGCGTGGATGTCACTTTGCCTTTGCCGCAAAGTGCGGCAGCGCGTGGACGCATTCATCCGATCAGCCAAGTGATTGATGAACTGACAACAATCTTCGCGGATATGGGTTTTTCGGTTGCGGAAGGTCCCGATATCGAAACGGATTTTTATAATTTCACCGCGCTGAATTTTCCGGTTGGCCATCCCGCGCGCGAAATGCATGACACATTCTTTTTCAATCCGAATGAGAAGGGCGAACGCAAGCTTTTGCGTACGCATACAAGCCCCGTTCAAGTGCACACCATGATGAGTGTGAAAACGCCGATCCGCGTGATCATTCCGGGCCGCACCTATCGCTGTGATTCCGATCAAACGCATACGCCGATGTTCCATCAGGTCGAAGGACTCGTGATCGATAAAGGCTCGCATCTTGGTCACTTGAAATGGATCTTGGCGGAATTCTGCAAAAGCTTCTTCGAAGTTGATGATGTGAAAATGCGTTTTCGCCCGAGCTTCTTTCCCTTCACCGAGCCCTCCGTTGAAGTTGATATTCAATGCTCACGCAAAGGCGGCGAAATCCGTTTTGGCGAAGGCGAAGATTGGCTTGAGATTTTGGGTTGCGGCATGGTGCACCCCAATGTCATCCGCAATTGCGGGCTTGATCCTGATGAATATCAAGGCTTCGCGTGGGGCATGGGCATCGACCGCATCGCGATGCTGAAATATGGTATGCCGGATCTTCGTCCCTTCTTCGAAGCCGATATGCGCTGGCTCTCGCATTACGGCTTCCGCCCGCTTGACCTGCCAACATTGGCAGGCGGCTTAAGCGTATAAGGAGAGACACAATGAAATTCACACTCTCCTGGCTCAAAGACCATCTCGATACTTCGGCTTCGCTCGACCAAATCGTTGAAGCGCTGACGCGTGTCGGTTTAGAAGTTGAAAGCGTCGAAGATCCGGCAAAAGTTTTAGCGCCCTATATCACGGCGAAAGTGATCTCGGCCGAGCAACATCCGAATGCGGATCGTTTGCGTGTGTGCATGGTCGACACGGGTGATGGCAAACCGATCCAAGTTGTTTGCGGCGCACCGAATGCGCGTGCAGGCATGATGAGCGTGTTCTCGCCACCCGGTACGTTTATTCCCGGCAAAAACATCACGATTACGGTGGGTGTGGTGCGCGGTGTTGAATCAGCCGGTATGCTCTGCTCGGCCTTTGAGTTAGGTCTATCCGAAGATCACGAAGGCATTATTGATTTGCCTGCCGATGCACCTGTCGGCGTGCGTTATGTTGATTACGCAGGCGTTGATGATCCGGTGATTGATGTTGCGATCACACCAAACCGTTCTGATGCGCTTGGTGTTTATGGCATTGCGCGCGATCTTGCAGCCGCTGGTCTTGGTTCCTTAAAACGGCATGATCTACCGCCGATCAAAGGCAAAGGCGCCTGCCCCGTCGATGTAAAATTGAATTTTGCAAGTGATCAAAAACATTTAGCTCCCGCCTTCGCCCTACGCCTTGTGCGCGGTGTGAAGAATGGCCCGAGCCCGGAATGGATGCAGCGTCGTTTGAAAGCAATTGGATTGCGCCCCATCAACACGCTTGTCGATATCACGAATTACATCACATTCGATCGCGGTCGGCCTTTGCATGTGTTTGATGCCAAAAAAGTCAAAGGCAATCTCGTTGTGCGTCATGCAAAAGACGGCGACGAGATTCTCGCTCTTGATGGCAAGACCTATAAGCCCGATCCGTCTGTTGTTGTGATCTGTGATGACAATGGCGTTGAATCAATTGCGGGCATTATGGGTGGGGAACATTCGGGTTGTGATGAGAACACAACCGATGTGCTGATTGAATCAGCACTCTGGGATCCGTTGAACACCGCGCGTTCTGGCCGTGCCCTCGGCATCAATACAGATGCACGTTATCGCTTTGAACGCGGCGTTGATCCGGCATTCTGCGTTCCGGGTCTCGATCTCGCGACAAAGATGGTTCTTGACCTTTGTGGCGGCGAAGCGAGCGAAGCGCTTGTCGCAGGCGAAATTCCCGCGCCTGAAAAAATCATCACTTTCCCATGGTCGGAAGTGAAACGTCTCACGGGCCTTTCACTGCTTGTGCCGGAGATGAAAGCGATTCTCACCGAGCTTGGCTTCTGGGTTTCGGGCACCGACAAAGAAGTCAAAGTCGCAGTGCCCTCATGGCGACCGGATGTCGAAGACAAAGCCGATCTCGTTGAAGAAATCATGCGTATCGCAGGCCTTGATCAAGTGCCTGCAGTGCCCTTCCCGCGTGAAGTGGCTGAAGTGCCCAAGCCCGTTTTGACGCTCATTCAAAAGCGTACGCGGCTTGCCAAACGCGCGCTTGCCACGCGCGGTCTTGTCGAAGCCGTAACATGGTCTTTCATTTCAAAATCGGAAGCTGAACTTTTTGGTGGCGGCAAGCCAGAACTCGCACTCGCCAATCCGATTGCTGCAGATCTTTCTGATATGCGCCCGAGCCTCTTGCCAGGGCTGATCAAAGCCGCACAGCGCAACGTCGATCGTGGGTTAACCGATGTTGCCCTATTTGAAGTGGGCCAGGTTTTTGCGGGTGCAGAACCCAACGACCAAACGATTTCAGCCGCCGCGCTCCGCCGTGGCTTGGCCGCATCAAAGGGTCTTGGCCGTCATTGGCAAGGCCATAACAGCGTCGATCTCTTCGAAGCCAAGGCGGATGCGTTGGCACTTCTCGAAGCGCTTGGTGTGCCCACTGCCGGGCTCCAGATCGCGCAGGGCGGGTCGAGCTGCTTCCATCCCGGCCGCTCAGGCACGCTGCAATTCGGTCCAAAAATGATCGTGGGTGCATTTGGTGAAATTCATCCGCGCATTCTTGAGGCGCTTGATGCGAAAGGCCCGATAATGGCCGTCGAGATCAATCTCGATGCCTTGCCGCCACCGAAGGCACGCCCGACCAAAATGAAACCGAAGCTCGTTTTGTCGGATTTCCAACCGGTGAGCCGCGACTTTGCGTTTATTGTCGATAAAACGGTTCCGGCAGCGGATATTTTGAAAGCCGCACAAGCCGCCGAGCGGACACTCATCAGCGACATCACGGTCTTCGATCTCTATGAGGGAACAGGCGTCAGTGAAGGCAAAATCTCGGTGGCCATCGCGGTGACGCTGCAACCGACCGATAAAACACTGACCGATGTCGAAATTGACGCAGTCTCCAGCCGTATTATTGCCGAAGTTCAGAAGAAAACAGGCGCTACGTTACGTGTCTGATGGCGTGCAACGGTTGATCGGGTAAGAAATCCTTATCCTTTCCGCGCGTATTTTATGGGATCGATTCTGTATTGGTGTTTAACCCATGGCTCAATCGCACATGAATTCTTCTGTAATGTCATTTTGTAGGGGAGCGGCGCTCAGCCTGTGCGCGCTCGCTTTGTCTGTGCCTGCCTTTGCCACGGACGTGACAAACGAAGGGAATGGCGGCACGATTCAACTTGCGAGCACCGAGACCTATCATTCGGTCGAGCCGCCTGATGATGCCGATCAATGGTATGTCGGTTCCATTCCTGACGAGCCCTATGACATTCCGAAAATTGACCGCTCACGCCTGCGCGCGGATTTACGCCGCGAAACAGTCTCAGCGCCGGAAGATATGCCTGCGAACACAATTGTCGTCGATATCGATAATCGCCATTTGTTTTACTATCCGGGCGATGGCACGGCTATTCGTTATGGCATCGGTGTCGGGCGCCGCGGATTTTCGTGGCAAGGTAATGCGAGCATCGGCAGAAAAAGCGCTTGGCCTGATTGGATTCCCACCGCGAATATGCGCGCCTTGATTCCCAATTTGCCCGCAAGCATGGAAGGTGGACTTGATAGTCCGCTCGGCGCGCGCGCGCTTTATCTTTATCAAAATGGTCAGGACATTCTCTTCCGCATTCACGGAACCAATGAGCCTTGGACGATTGGCGAGCAAGTTTCGAGCGGCTGCGTGCGTATGCTTAATGAAGATGTCGCCGATCTCTATAATCGCGTGGAGATTGGCGCCAGGGTGATTTTGCGCAACTCGAAATATGCGTCTGCACGCATCTCGCAATCAGAGTAAGGTGTTCGTGCCCGTCAATGGATTGTCGGGATCCCAGCGATAGTGAACCGTTTCAAAACGCATCGCGCGGGCATCAATCATCAAAAGCTTGCCGACAAGCGGTTCGCCAAAACCGACGATCGCACGAATAACTTCTAAAGCCATCAAGCTGCCCGCCAGACCTGCGAGCGCGCCAAGCACACCCGCTTCGGCGCACGCTGGAACCGTACCCGCAGGAGGCGGCTCAGGAAACAAACAGCGATAGGTTGGATTGAGAACGCCGTCCGCATTTTTTTCAAAAGGACGAAGCGTTGTCACCGTGGCATCCATCGCGCCGAGCGCGGCGGTGATGAGTGGCTTCTTTTCGCGGCAACACATATCGGAAACAAGATAGCGCGTTGTGAAATTGTCTGAGCCGTCGGCGATGACATCATAAGACGAAATCAATAATGCCGCATTTTCGGTTGTGATGCGCGTTTGATGCACTTCAACCTTCACATGCGGATTGATGCGATGCATTGCTTCTGAAGCGCTTTCTGTTTTCGCGCGACCGACATCAGATGTGCCATGAATGATCTGCCGTTGAAGATTGGAAAGCGAGACGACATCATCATCGACAAGACCAATGGTACCAACACCTGCCGCCGCAAGATATTGCAAAAGCGGTGCGCCCAAGCCGCCTGCGCCAATCACCAAAACACGCGATGCTTTGAGCTTTTGTTGTCCCGGTCCGCCGACATCACGTAACACAATATGTCGCGCATAGCGTTCGAGTTCATCGGGGGAAAGTGTCGGTAGCGTTGCCATCAATGCGCCTCATCCCAATTTTTTGCGGCGCGCGCATCAACTTGCAAAGGCACCGCCAATTGAATGGCGGGATGAGGTGCATCCTCCATAATCTTCTTCACAATCGAAATCGTCGCATCAACTTCCGCTTCAGGCACTTCGAAAATCAATTCGTCATGCACTTGCAGGAGCATTTCCGCTTTCAGCTTTTTACTGTGCAACGCCTCATCCATGCGGATCATTGCACGACGAATAATATCGGCTGCGGTGCCTTGGATCGGCGCGTTAATCGCCGCGCGTTCATTAAAAGCGCGCTCAGAAGGATTCGATGAATTGATTTGAGGATAGTGACACCGCCGTCCGAAAATTGTTGTGACATAACCATGTTCACGCGCGAATTTTTTCGTCTGTTCTATATAATCGCGAATGCCCGGAAAACGCTCGAAATATTTTTTTATGTAAGCACCCGCTTCTTCGCGCCCGATGCCTAATTGATTGGCAAGACCAAAAGCGGAAATGCCATAGATGATTCCGAAATTGATCGCTTTCGCACGACGGCGGATCATCGGATCCATATCTTTCACCGGCACGCCAAACATTTCCGACGCCGTCATTGCATGAATATCAATGCCATCCGCAAAGGCTTTACGCAAAGCGGGGATCTCGGCCATATGCGCGAGAATGCGCAATTCGATTTGCGAATAATCCGCACTCACCAATTTATGACCCGGTGTGGCTATAAAAGCCGCGCGAATCTTGCGGCCTTCTTCGGTGCGCACGGGAATATTCTGCACATTCGGATCGGATGAAGAGAGCCGTCCTGTTGTCGTCGCGGCGAGCGAGAAACTTGTATGCACGCGCTTCGTTTCAGCATTCACAAAATCCGGCAACGCGTCAGCATAGGTTGATTTTAGTTTGGAAATTTGTCGCCATTCCAAAATGCGCTTTGGCAAATCATGACCTTGATCGGTCAGCTCTTCGAGAATTTGCGCCCCTGTCGCCCAAGCCCCCGTTGCGGTTTTCTTGCCGCCCGGCAGACCCATTTTGCCAAAGAGAATATCACCCAATTGTTTTGGTGAAGCGGGATTGAAACTTTGACCCGCCGCCTCATGAATCTCATGTTCAAGTCGCGCCATGGTCTGTGCGAATTCGCCGGACAAACGCGAAAGCATTTGCCGATCAATCGAAATGCCGCGCCGCTCCATGCGCGCAAGCACATCGAGCAACGGCCGTTCGAGCGTTTCATAAACCGTCGTCATGCGCTCAGCCGCAAGACGGGGCTTTAACACACGCCATAAGCGTAAAGTGACGTCCGCATCTTCAGCCGCATAAGCGGTGGCTTTATCAAGCGGTACGCGCGCAAAGCCGATGAAATTTTTGCCAGAGCCCGCCACTTCAGAAAACGGTATCGTCTCATGTCCCAGATGACGCTTTGAAAGCTCATCCATGCCATGCGAACCACGCCCCGCATCAAGCACATAAGAAAGCAGCATCGTGTCATCATAGGGCGCAATTTCGATGCCGTGTCTTTTCAACACAAGCCAATCATATTTGAGATTTTGTCCAATCTTCAAAATGGATTTGTCTTCAAGCAGCGGTTTCAAATGCTTAATCGCTTCGCGCACCGGTAATTGACCAGCGACGAGATTATTCCCGCCGAAAAGATCGCCTGATCCTTCACTGCGATGCTGAAGCGGAATATAGCCGGCACGACCCGGTCTGACCGCGAGCGAAATACCAACAAGATCCGCCACCATCGCATCAAGATCGCTGGTTTCTGTATCGACCGCGATCACACCTTCCTCACGTGCCTCAGCGATAAACTGGTCAAGCACCTTGAGATCGGTAATCGTGACATAGTTGTTGCGATCAATTTTGGAAGCGAGCGCTTCAGTGACGCGATGTTTCGCAAAAGCTGCGGGCGTCATTTCACCTGCAGGGGATTGAGAGATTTCCGACCCCTTGCGCGGCGACGCTGATGATGATGCACCTTTCGGGAGATCGTGTTTTGCGTCAGCACCTTCACCTTGTGTCTCGCCATGACCCCATGACGTTCCCGCGCCGGCTTCTGACAATTCGGGATCGGCATCAATCAAAGACACATCCGCATCATAGACTTCCGCCACGCGCCGCGTGATCGTGTTGAATTCCATCGCTTTCAAAAAGGCAATAAGATTACGCGGATCGGGATCATGCAAAGTGAGATCATCAAGCGGCACATCAAGCGGTACATGCGCTTCAAGCCGCACAAGATCACGCGAGATGCGCGCTTTGTCAGCATGTTCGATCAAAGACTCGCGACGCTTGGGTTGTTTGATTTCACCCGCGCGCGCAAGAAGCTGATCCAAATCACCATATTCATTGATGAGTTGAGCGGCTGTCTTGATGCCGATGCCCGGCACGCCTGGCACATTGTCAACCGAGTCACCGGCAAGCGCTTGCACATCAACAACCCGCTCCGGCGGCACGCCGAATTTTTCCATAACCTCTTCAGCACCGATGCGTTTGTCTTTCATCGAATCATAAAGCGAAACGCCCTTACCGACGAGCTGCATCAGATCCTTGTCAGAGGAGACAATGGTTGTGGTGGCACCTGCCTCAGAAGCAAGCCGCGCATAAGTCGCGATCAGATCATCCGCCTCATAGTCCTTTTGTTCAATGGACGGTATTTCGAAAGCCCTCACGGCGTCCCTGATCAGTTTAAACTGAGGACGCAATTCGTCAGGGGGTTCGGTGCGGTTGGCCTTGTAATCAGGGTATAGCCGGTTGCGGAAGGTCTCGGAGGAATGGTCAAAAATCACCGCCAAATGGGTGGGGCGCTCGCCAGCGACCGAATCCCGCAAAAGCTTCCAGAGCATGTTGCAAAAGCCCGCCACGGCGCCGATCGGCAAGCCGTCTGATTTGCGAGTGAGCGGGGGTAAGGCGTGAAAGGCGCGGAAAATATAGCCCGACCCATCCACCAGAAAGACGTGGTCGCCGCGTTTGATTTTTGATTTTGTCATGTTCGATCCCGATTCCAGCCCATTATTTCACGGTCAGCCCTCCGGGGCAAAGGTCTCGGGGATTGCTTTCTTTAAAAGTCATGATCACCATGGGCTAAGCACGTTACAGATCTTTGTGGGGAGGCCTTCCATGCCGTCGGGTCATCACCAGCTTTCGATCAAGCAGGTCGAATTGATTGATTCGATTGCGCGTCACCGATCCTTCAGTCGAGCAGCGACGGAATTAAACCTCACCCAATCGGCGCTCTCGCATGCGATCAGCGCCATGGAAACTCAATTGGGCATCACACTTTTCACGCGGCAGAAAAACGGCATGGAGCCGACGCCCTACGCCGATGCGTTTCGTGCCCGCGCAGCCGTCATTCGCGATGTCATCGCTGACACGAAACGCGATCTTCATTCCTATGTTCAGCCAAAAAGGCCGACGCTCCGGATCCAGGCTGGAACGCGGACAACGCCGATTTGGGTTACGCCTTCGGTAGCAACACTATCGATGCGATTGAATGATTATGTTTTTGAGACGAGGACAAATCTCGAAAATCTCGCATATAAACTAGAACTTCATGAAATAGATCTGGCTGTTGCACCGCTCGCCGTCATTCAAGACACAGGTTCTTTTTTTGTTGAGCCGATTGGCAAGATCGATAATCGCTTCTTTGTCCATGTAACCCATCCCCTCGCTGATCGGGGCGATGTGTCGATTGAGGATTTGAGAGATTACCCCCTCGTAGGCGATGATGTTCCACAAGAGTTGGTTGACTTTGTCGAAGGCAATCCCGGTCGGCTCGGACAGTTCAACCCTCTAACGGGCGAGATTATTCCTGCGATCCGTGTGAATGCAATTTTTGAAATATTTGGCGTGCTTGAACGGTCTCACGCTATTGCACGATTGCCTTATGATCTTGTGCATGGCGTGAGAACCGCAAGCCGGATTATTGAATTGAAAAGTCGCACCATCATTCCCCGCCCCATTGAAATTTTTGCAATCGGACTGAAATCAAAACGGCATCTCCCCGAAATCGCGGCGATGATCGATGTGATGAAAGAAATTGAGAACCAACGGCAGACTCGACAATAGCCCCCATCATTCGGACTGATTTGCAAGCAGTCTTACGATATCGACTTTCAAAGCTGCAAAAGCAACAATATGACGCCGCTCGACCGGCGCTTCACAATCAAGATCAGCAAGCAATTCCTCATCGATAATCGATAATTTTTTTAACACCTGGCCTGGTGTCATTGCCGGCATCGATAAAATCTTTTGTGCCAGAGATTCCGTTCTCAGCGTATCACTCATGAGGGAGTCAAATGAGTTTGGGTTCGATTCCGCGCCTTTTGCGGCATAATAGTCCATCAAAGCCTGATCAAAAAGCTCTTCCGCAGTAACCCCCTTACGACCATCACTGGAGCGTTGGCGCTTTGTGGCGATTTTGCAATCCAAGAGATCAACGCTATGATGCGCTTTGTTCAGCACTTTTGTTTGTTTCGTGGCCATTACAAAACCTCTGAATTAATGTATAAAGCAATCTTGTCTTTCTTGTTCAAAATATGAAATGAAATTTTATCATAGTGATATGAATATCAGTTACCGAAAATTTGTTGCGTAATCATGCGTCTTACTTTGCGTCATTTTGAGATTATCGAGGCGCTTAATTCAAAAGGCAGCGTCACAGAAGCTGCTAAATCTCTTGGATTGAGCCAACCGGGTCTATCCCGCGCGCTCAAAATGCTTGAAGATCAAATCGGCGGAAAATTATTTTCAAAAAGCGAGCAAGGGTTGATTGCAACACCACTCGCTGAAGTGTTTTTAAGGCGTCACAAACTGCTCGCAAGTCCGATCGAGGCGATTCTCAGCGACATCGAACAGCTAAAATCTGCACAACTCGGCCGCGTCGTTATTGGTGCCGGCACATATGCTCCACTCATTTCGATCTATGGAGCGATCGCGCGAACACATAAAAAGCACCCGTCTCTCGTCTTTGATCTCATTGAGCGCGATTGGCGCGACATTATGCTTGAACTCATTTCCGGCGCACTGGATTTGGCGATTATTGATATCTCGGCTGCGCAACAAACGAGCGAAGTCGAAATCGAGTCTTTGCCGCGCCATGCCTGCACGATCGGCGTGCGCAAAGACCATCCCCTCACCAAAAAGGAAAAGCGCAGCGTGGGGGATTTGATGGATTACCCTTATTGCGGCACCTATCCCTCACAATGGGCGCTCGAGAAAGCGCGCTTCAGCGGTAATTTTTTTGGTGGTTCAGGAAAAAACTATAGCCACAGCGGTGTCGCTCTTGCGGCGCATACTTTTCCTGCAATTTTACAAATCATTCAAAGCAGCGATGCGTTCGGAATTGTGCCCTACATTCTCTTTCATAAAAAACAGATGAAATCACTCGCCGAAGACATTACCCCGCTCGATATTCCAGAACTCAATTGGCTCGGCACCAATTATGGCATGGTATGGCGCCGAAACCGGCCCCTCACTCCTGCCGTGAAAGCGCTGATGGCCGAGATTCGCCTCGTCGAGGAAGAGCGCGTTAACGAAGAGGCGCTCTTATCAATCTCACCCCCCCCCCGCTAATCTCCCCTGATCGTTGACAAGCGGAAGCGCGCGCCCTTAAGAACCACGATAGGCCCAGGTGGCGGAATTGGTAGACGCGCTGGTTTCAGGTACCAGTGATGCAAGTCGTGGAGGTTCGAGTCCTCTCCTGGGCACCAGCCTCCGCACTGTCGTGTTTCGGCTGGTTCGCTGAGGCCCGCCAGCTGGTGAGCGTAGGCAGGCTATACCCAAAGGAATTTAAGCCCCTATGACCATCCGCCTGCATCAGGGTGATTTGCCCGCCGACCACAATCTCGGCCCGATCGTTGCCATCGATACCGAGACGCTGGGGCTCAACCCCCATCGTGACCGGCTCTGCCTCGTCCAGCTTTCACGCGGCGATGGCAGCGCGGACCTCGTCCAGATTCCGGCCGGAAATGCCCCCGCGCCGAACTTACAAAAGCTTCTTGCCGATCCAAAAGTGCTGAAACTCTTTCATTTCGGACGATTTGATATTGCGGTGCTCTTGAACCGTTTCGGCGTCAAAACGGCCCCTGTTTATTGCACGAAAATCGCCTCCCGTTTGGTGAGAACCTATACCGACCGGCATGGTCTCAAAGATCTCACACGCGAATTGCTCGGCGTTGATCTCTCCAAGCAGCAACAATCTTCAGATTGGGGCGCCGCGGAATTGACCGAAGCCCAAAGCGCTTACGCGGCTTCCGATGTGCTTCACCTGCATGACCTTAAGGCCAAGCTTGATGTTCTGCTTGCGCGTGAAAATCGCACAACGTTGGCGCAATCCTGTTTTGATTTCTTGCCGGCTCGTGCCGCGCTCGACCTTGCAGGATGGGACGAGATCGATATTTTTGCTCATAGCTGACGCAAATCCTGACCGAACCTCACGCGGTCGAAAGGCCCATACTGAATGTCTTTGGGTGCTGCCCTTCCCCGTCGTTCGACAATGCGCCGTGAGGTGGCATTTAGAGCCGCTTGGCGTCATACACGATGGGTGAAATTTCTTCGGATTGCGATTCCGCTGCTCGCGGTGCTTGCGAGTTTAGGGCCGATTTTATTTGTGTTTTTCGAACCTTTAAAAACACTGCCCGCTAATATTGATATCGGCTCCCTCAATCTTGATGGCAGCAAGATCACGATGGATCGTGCCAATCTCAAGGGCTTCAAAGATGGCGATCTGCCTTTCACAATTACTGCGGATCAAGCCATCCAAGATGTGAGCACCCCCTATATCGTTGATCTCAACGGGTTGAAGGCAGATGTCACAATGCCGGATCGCTCTTTGGCCAAGATTGCGGCCGATCACGGCGTCTATGACAGCCAGAAAGATGTGCTGACCGCGCGCGGGAATGTCGACATCAAATCGCCGCGCTATTTGATCACCATGCGCTCGGGCGTTATCGATTTCAAAACCAATCGTGTCACCTCGAAAGAGCCCGTGACCGTAACGATGAAGGGCGGCACGATTGACGCAGACAGCATGAATGTTTTTGATAATGGCGATCGCGTGCAATTTGGAGGCCGCGTCCGCTCGGTCTTCCGCAGAGCTGGCGCGCCCGAGGGGAATGGGAACTAGCGCCATGATCAAGAGAATGGTCGCCGTAATGACGATCGGGCTCGGCCTCACAGCCGCGCTGGCGCTCCCCGTCCTTGCGCAAGAGGCGAAGGCCAAGCCAAGCGGCCTCTCAAAAAACTCGAAAGAGCCGATCAATATCGAAGCGGATGGCCTCGAAGTCTTCGATAAGGAAGGCAAAGCCGTCTATTCCGGCAATGTCATCGTCACGCAGGGCGAGACGGTGATGAAGGCCAAGAAAATGCTGATTTTCTATGTCCGCAGCGAAGAAGGCCAAGCCGCCCCGGCCGAAGGCGATGCGGGAGCCGCCATCAAGCGGGTTGAAGCCGAAGGCGACGTGATCATCCTTGAGAAGGACCAAATCGCCACCGGTGAGAAGGGCGTTTATGAGGCCACGACCGATATTATGACGATGACGGGTAATGTCGCGCTGAGCAAAGGCCAGAACGTCACCAAGGGTCAGAAGCTCGTCTATAATCTCGGCACAGGCGTCGCCACGGTCGATGCCGGTGGCACAGGCCGCGTATCGAGCAGCTTCGTGTCGGGCGGTGGGAGCGACCAGAAAAAGCCGGCCGCGGCGGGGAAAAACCCCAAACCATGAACATCAACGGCGTAGAGAAGGCTTCCGACCCGACCGGCTGGCTTACCGCTACGGGCCTGCAAAAAGCCTATCGGGGACGGCGCGTCGTGCGCGATGCGTCTCTCGCTGTGCAAAGCGGCGAGGCCGTCGGGCTTCTCGGACCGAATGGCGCCGGCAAGACCACAATCTTCTACATGATCACCGGCCTTGTGCCTGCCGATGGCGGTCGCATCACGCTTGACGGGCATGACATCACCCCCTTCCCCATGTATCGCCGTGCGCGGCTTGGCATCGGCTATCTGCCTCAGGAAGCCTCGATTTTTCGCGGCCTTTCGGTTGAAGACAATATCCGCGCGGTGCTCGAACTCGTCGAAAAAGACCGCGACCGGCGTGAGGCGGAACTCGATCATCTTCTCGAAGAATTTGACATCACGCGCGTTCGCAAAAGCCCTGCGATTGCGCTTTCTGGCGGCGAGCGTCGTCGTTGCGAAATCGCCCGCGCGCTTGCTTCACGCCCCTCTTTCATGCTGCTCGACGAGCCTTTCGCGGGCATCGATCCGATTGCTGTGGGTGATATCCGCGCTCTTGTGCGCCAGCTGACCGCGCGCAAAATCGGCGTTCTGATCACCGACCACAATGTCCGTGAAACACTGGGTCTCATTGACCGCGCTTATATCATCCATTCGGGCCAAGTTCTGATGGAAGGTACCCCCGACGCAATCATCGCCAATGACGATGTGCGGCGCGTCTATCTCGGCGAAGAATTCCGCCTCTAAAGGGCGACGGTGCACACGCAAGACGTGTTTTGACCAACCGGGATTTTCCGTATTTAATGAGATGTTAAGCAAAATCTGTGCCGATAGGCGGCCAGAAGTATTGCGTTCGGAGCTGCGTTTCGTCTCGTGTCAGTAAAGTTCTCGCAAAGGCTGGAACTACGCCAAAGCCAATCTTTGGTAATGACGCCGCAATTATTGCAGGCGATCAAACTCTTGCAGCTCTCCAATCTCGAATTGGCCGATTATATCGAAGCGGAGCTTGAGAAAAATCCGCTGCTCGAACGCGCACAAGAAGACCCGGGCCCCGTTGCAGCATCAGAAGCGCCCGCACCTGATTCAGCGCTCGGTACAGATGCCGATTGGGAAAATCGCAGCGTTGCCCCTGAACGAGGTGAGATTGACCCGCGTCATGAAGTGCAACTCGAAAATGATTTTCCTGATGATGCACCACCACCCACACCGGCCGCCAAAAATGATGCCGAGCCGATGGGGCTTTCCGCCACAAGCTGGACGGGTGTGGGTGGACAAGGCGCTGATGGCGAAGATTCAAATCTCGAAGCCTATGTCGCCGCTGAAATCTCGCTGCATGATCATTTGACCGAACAATTGCATGTCGCGACCATTGATCCAATTGAACGGATGATCGGCGCGACGCTGATCGATCTTGTTGATGAAGGTGGCTATATCCGCGAAGCGCTCGCCGACACCGCCGAACGTTTGGGCGTGCCGATTGAACGCGTTGAAGGGGTTTTGAAACTCATTCAGAGTTTTGACCCGACCGGTGTTGGGGCGCGTGATTTACCCGATTGTTTGCGCCTGCAGCTCATCGAAAAAAATCGCTATGATCCAGCGATTGCGGCGTTGCTTGATAATCTTGATTTGTTGGCGCGACGCGATTTTGCCTCTCTAAGAAAAATCTGCGGCGTCGATGATGAAGATCTTCTCGACATGGTCGCTGACATCAAAAAGCTCGATCCGAAGCCGGGCTTGAAATTTGGTGGTGGCGCGGTTCAGCCTGTCATTCCTGATGTTTATGTACGCCGAACAAGTGACGGCAGTTTCATGGTTGAATTGAATTCGGATGCGCTCCCGCGTATTCTGGTCAATCAAACTTATGCCGCAAAGATTTCCTCGAAAGTTAAAAATGACGAGGAGAAATCCTATGTCAGCGAAGCGTTACAAACCGCGAATTGGTTGACAAAAAGCCTTGAGCAGCGCGCCAAAACCATTCTGAAAGTGGCCAGTGAAATTGTTCGTCACCAAGAAATGTTTTTCTCGCATGGTGTTGAATTTCTGCGCCCCTTGAATTTGAAGTCGGTGGCTGACGCGATTCAAATGCATGAATCAACCGTGTCACGCGTCACATCGAATAAATATATCGCGGCCGAACGCGGCCTTTTTGAAATGAAATATTTCTTCACCGCGTCGATCGCTTCGGCGGAAGGCGGTGAATCACACTCGGCAGAAGCGGTGCGGTTCCGCATCAAGCAAATGATTGATCAAGAGACGCCTGATAATATTTTGTCTGATGACACAATCGTGGCCAAGCTCAAGGAGGGTGGTGTCGACATTGCCCGCCGCACTGTGGCCAAATATCGCGACAGCCTAAGAATCCCCTCCTCCGTTGAAAGACGGCGCGAGAAGCAGGCGCTTTCTGCAAAAGCCAGCTGAGTCTCTCTCGCTGCATCGCACACCCTCACCATTGACATGTGGTCAAAGCCCCTTAACTCTTCATGAGGGGAAGATGGGCCCCATGATCATACGAGAATAAGCGGAGGGTTTTTCATGCCACTACGCGTATCCGGTAAGAATCTCGACATTGGCGAAGCGTTACGTCAACAAATCACACAGAGATTGCAGGATTCAGTTTCAAAATTTTATTCAGGCCTTGTCACCGGTCATGCGACCGTTAAACGCGAAGGCTCCGGTTTTGAAACCGATTGTGTGTTACATCTCTCATCAGGCGTAACGTTACATGCGCTGGGCTTTGCGCAAGAGCCCTATCAAAGCGCCGATCGCGCGGCAGAAAAAGTGGAAAACCGACTGCGCCGCTACAAGCAGCGCCTCAAAGATCATGGCCCCGGTGGCGCGGTGCGCGAGGTTGAAGCGCCCTCTTATGTCATCCAATCCCCGGAAGAAGATGAAGCGCCTGAGGATCATGACGCCTATAATCCGGTTGTGATTGCCGAGACCAAAAAGAGCATCCGAACCATGTCGGTGAGCGACGCGGTTCTCGATCTCGACATGACCGGCGCCCCCGTTGTGCTCTTCCGCCATGCAGGCTCCGGACGGATCAATGTCGTCTATCGCCGGACCGACGGGAACATCGGGTGGGTTGACCCGCCCGCCGCGGACCACTAGAGGAGCGTCCGTCGGTTCAAGATCGCCAACAAGGCGGCGCGACCCGGATGGCCCGGTTCATGCTTCGCTAAAACCGAACGCGAAGACGAAAGACAGAGAACAACCCATGCCCTTGACCGATGTCCTGACCCCGGAAGCTGTGCTTCCCGCGCTGAAGACGGCTTCGAAAAAGCAGGCACTTCAGGATTTGGCCGAACAGGCCGCAAAACTCTCAGGTCTGCCCGAGCGCGAGATATTTGACGCGCTTTTGCAGCGTGAGCGCCTCGGTTCGACCGGAATTGGCAATGGAATCGCCATCCCGCATGGCAAAATGGCCAAGCTCGACCGTCTCTATGGTGTCTTCGCCCGCCTCGAAAAGCCGATTGATTTCGAATCTCTCGATGGCGAACCAGTGGATCTCGTGTTCCTGCTTTTGGCCCCAGAGGGCGCAGGTGCAGACCACCTCAAAGCCCTGTCACGCGTCGCGCGGTCGCTGAGAGATCCGGCAATTGCCCAAAAACTGCGCAAGACCAAGGACGCCGACGCGCTTTTCGCGCTTCTGACCCAATCGCCGACGGCATCTGCCGCCTGAAGCGGTTAAACCCAGGCGCGTTCCTTGTAATCGATGGCGTAACGCTCCGGCTTGGCGGCAATGGCGGCCATGCCATAGAGAACCGCATCCGGTTCCATCAAAAGCCGTGTCGAGATTCGGCGGGTGAGCGCATCGACCGGAGCCTTCATCTCGAAGGCGCGGCGGAAAGCGGCCCCATCAATCATTGACGCGATCCGCGGCAAAATGCCGCCGGCAAGGGTCACGCCGCCCGAGGCCAAAAAGGTAATCGCGATGTCCCCGGCAAAACGCGCGATGATTTTGAGATAGGCATTGATGGTGGCGCGTGCATCGGAGGCGGGATCGGCAAGCGCGGCATTCACAATGGCCACACCATCATCCGTTGAGGGTTGAAGTCCCTTCGCAATCATCCGCGCACGATGGATGCGCACAAGGCCCGGACCCGACATCACGGACTCCGTCGTATTGCGATCCATGACTTTCTGCAGATAGGGCCAAAATTTTTCTTCGTCCTTATCAACAGGTCCAAGATCGACATGGCAGCTTTCGCTCGCGAGCGGCACATAGCGTCCATCAAGCGTCAACAGCGCGCCGATGCCCAACCCCGTGCCTGGCCCGAGAATGACCTGCATCGATCCGCCCTTTGACGGCGCGGCCTCACCTATTTGTTTCAACCATTCAGGACGCAGAGCAGGCAGCGAGAGCGCTTGCGCTTCAAAATCATTGAGAAGCAGGCCGGACGAAAGCCCCAAGCCCTTGGCGAGTGCCGGACCGTCAATGGTCCAGCGCGCATTCGTGAGATGACAGCGGCGATCAACCACTGGCCCCGCGACGCACATGACAACTGATTGCGGTTTAAGCGGCGTCAAAGCGAGCGCCGCTTGAATGGCCTCAAGCGGGCCCGGATAATCAGCGGTTTGGAACCGGCCAAGAATTTTTGGATCTTGTCCCGGCACCTCGACAATCGAAAAGCGTGAATTGGTGCCGCCAATATCGGCAACGAGAACGGGATGGGCAAACATTCGGAATCAAACCTCACACGCCTTTGGTCGAAGATGGGGAGATGTAGCGCCTTCACCGAAGATGATCTATCTCTTTCGCGCGTTTTGAGGGGAACCCTCCCCGCCTTTCGCGCGTCAAGACTATGATCCAGATGGAGAGCGCCATGGCGTCCGCCGACAGCCTGTTTCCCTTAGGCCCCGACACCACCCCCTATCGCAAACTCTCGAGCGAGGGCGTGAAAGTCGAAACGCTCGGCGACAAGACATTTCTCTCCGTCTCGCCTGACGCGATCCGGTTGCTGTCGAAACAGGCCTTTATCGATATCAACCATCTCTTGCGGCCGGGCCATCTCGCGCAGCTCCGTAAAATTCTCGACGATCCGGAATCAACACCGAATGATCGCTTCGTCGCTTATGATTTGTTGAAGAACGCGAATATCGCGGCCGGTGGCGTGTTGCCGATGTGCCAAGACACAGGCACAGCGATTGTCTCGGCCAAGCGCGGCCGCTTTGTGTTGACCGATGGCGACGATGCCAGTGCGATCACCGGCGGCATCAAAGACGCTTATTTCGAAAAAAATCTGCGCTACTCGCAGGTGGCGCCGCTCTCGATGTTTGAAGAGAAAAACACGAAGACCAATCTACCCGCCGAGATCAATCTCTATGCTGAGGGCGATGACGAGTATAATTTTCTTTTCGTTGCCAAAGGCGGCGGCTCTGCCAATAAGAGCTTCCTCTATCAAGCCACACCTTCCGTGCTCACGCATGATCGCTTGATTGCGTTTTTGAAAGAAAAGATTCTCACACTCGGCACCTCCGCCTGCCCGCCCTATCATTTGGCGATTGTGATTGGCGGCACATCGGCCGAGCTTGTGATGAAAACGGTGAAGCTCGCCTCCACGCGTTATTATGATGAGTTGCCGACGCAAGGCTCGGAAGCGGGTCACGCGTTTCGTGATCTTCAGATGGAAGAAGAGATTTTCAAACTCACGCAGAATTTGGGCGTGGGCGCGCAATTTGGTGGCAAATATTTCTGCCATGATGTGCGCGTGATCCGCTTGCCGCGTCATGGCGCGTCATTGCCGATTGGCTTGGGTGTTTCATGCTCAGCTGACCGCCAAGCGAAAGGCAAGATCACCAAAGACGGCGTGTTCTTGGAACAACTCGAAATGGATCCCTCGCATTATCTGCCTGAACTTGATGACAGCGCCTTTGATGGCGATCATGTCGATATCGATCTCAATCAACCGATGCAGGCGATCCTTGCAAAGCTCTCCTCTTATCCGATCAAGACGCGGCTTTCGCTCACCGGCACGATGATTGTCGCGCGCGATTCCGCCCATGCGAAAATCCGCGAGCGGCTCGAGCGTGGCGAACCCATGCCGGATTATTTCAAAAATCATCCGGTCTATTATGCGGGCCCTGCAAAGACGCCGGTGGGTTACGCCTCTGGATCCTTCGGCCCCACAACCGCAGGACGCATGGATTCATTCGTCGCGCAATTCCAAGCGGCAGGCGGCTCGCTGGTGATGCTCGCGAAAGGCAATCGCTCATCAGAGGTGCGCGAAGCCTGCAAGAAATATGGCGGCTTTTATTTAGGCTCCATCGGCGGCCCCGCCGCGCGGCTTGCGCAAGACTGCATCCGCAAAGTCGAAGTGTTAGAATATCCCGAACTCGGCATGGAAGCGATTTGGAAAATCGAAGTCGAAAACTTCCCCGCCTTCATCGTGATCGATGACAAGGGCAATGACTTTTTTAAGGAGTTGAATCTCGGATAGTTTCATCCGTCATTGCGGGCGGTAAGTCGTAGTTTGCGAAGTAACCAAAAAGGTCCGGTGGACCTTTTTGAACGACGAACGAAGCAATCCAGGTGGAGTCAACGAAAGAGGCGCAATGGCGTCATGGCATTTTACTGGCAACCATCAACTGGATTGCTTCGCTCCCGCTCGCAATGACGGTTTATGAACCCTGTTTCGTATTCAGAGGGGCTGACTGTGGCCCCTACCCCCTCACCTTCGCCAATCGCTCCAACGCCCCATCAAGCACCGCGTCGCCTTTGGCAAAGCAGAAACGCACAACGGTTTTCACCGCGTCTTGCGCATAGAAGGCGGAAACGGGAATCGCCGCCACGCCGTGCTCATTCACAAGGCGCATACAAAAATCGACATCATCTGTTTCACCCAAAGGCGTGATGTCGATATTCACAAAATAAGTCGCCGCACTCGGCAACACGTTAAAGCCCAAATCAATAAGGCCCTTCGTAAAGCGATCTCGGCTGCGCTCGAGATCAGCACGCATGCCGGTGAAATAGTCGCGCTCTTTTTGCAACCCATAGGCCACCGCGCTTTGTAAATTCGGCGGCGTGGTGAAGGTCAAAAACTGATGCGCTTTGGTGAGCACGCGAAAAATTTCAGGTGCGGCGCATGAGAAGCCCACTTTCCATCCGGTGAGCGAGAAAATCTTTCCGGCCGAGCCAATTTTCACCGTGCGGTTGCGAAGCGCGGGGATTGATAACAGCGACACATGCGCGCGCTGATCAAAGACGACATGTTCCCACACTTCATCCGAGATCACAGTGGCATCATGTTTTTCTACAAAACGCCCGAGCAATTCGAGATCTTCGCGCGGCATCACACTCGCCGCCGGGTTCAACGGATTGTTCAACAACACCACACGCGTTTTATTTGTGAAGGCGCGCGCCAGCATCGCTTCATCAAAGCGCCACTGCGGCGGCTCAAGGCGTACAAAGCGCGGCACGCCGCCCGCGCGCAATACGAGCGGCAGATAGGCGTCATACATCGGCTGGAAGAGAATCACTTCGTCGCCCGGGCGAATGAGCGCCAAAAGCGCGCCGGCAATCGCCTCGGTCGCGCCGGACGTGACCATCACCTCCTGCTCCCAATCAAGGCTCACGCCCTGATGCGCCGCATAATGCTGAGCCACGGCTTGGCGAAGCTCGGTCAAACCCGGCATCGGCGGATATTGGTTCCAGCCATTGATGACCGCGTCTGCGGCTTTTTCGAGCACATCGCGCGGGCCCGGCCCATCGGGAAAGCCCTGACCGAGATTGATCGCGCCGGTTTCCCGCGCGCGTTTCGACATGGTTTCGAAAATGGTGGTGGGGAGGCCGGAAAGAACCGGATTAAAGGAAGGAGCTGTCATAAAAACCGACCATAAAGCCTCTGTTCGCAGCCTTCAATGGAGCACACGCAGCGACTGAGCCGCGCGCCTTTACAGCCGCCCTTGCGGCATGGCATCAGACATCAAGCCATACTGAAAATGTCAGGGAGACTTTTATGACCGAGATCAAAGGCGCAATTTATCCGGACCTTGAAGGCAAAGGCGTTTTGATTACGGGTGGTGGCAGCGGCATCGGCGAATCCATCGTCCATCATTTCGCGCGGCAAAAAGCCAAAGTCGCCTTAATCGACATCAATGCGGAAGCCTCGAAAAAAGTCGTCGCCGATTGCGCAGCCAAAGGCTGGACCGTTCATTTTGAACACTGCGATTTGACGAATATCGCCGCGCTGAAAGACTCGATTGCCAAAGCGCGCAAAGTCGTTGGCCCGATCACTGTGCTTGTGAATAATGCGGCGCATGACCAACGCCACAAGATGGAAGAGGTGACATCGGATTACTGGGATGATCGCTTCGCGGTAAACATCAAACATCAGTTCTTCTGCGCGCAGGCGGTGATTGAAGATATGAAGGCCGCCAATCATGGTGTGATTTTGAATTTTGGTTCCACCTCATGGATGGTGGGCCAAGGCGGCATGGCCGCTTACACCGCCGCGAAATCAGCCGTGCTCGGTTTGACACGTTCGCTCGCGCGCGACTTCGGGCAATTCAACATCCGCTGCATGGCGATTGCGCCGGGCTGGATCATGACCGAGCGGCAAATCTCGCTCTGGCTCACACCGGAAGGCGAAAAGGAATTGATGAATCGCCAGTGCTTGAAACGTAAACTCGTACCGGCCGATATTGCGAAAGTGACCGTGTTCCTTGCTTCCGATGAAGCGAGCGCCTGCACCAATCAGCAATATGTCGTTGATGGCGGCTGGATCTGATTTCATAAGCCCATGACCAAACCCGCGCTTGTTGGCATTGATTGGGGAACGACGCGTTTTCGCGCCTATCTCATCGATGAAACAGGCGCGGTGATTGAACGCATCTCAAGCGATGATGGCATCATGGCGGTCAAGCCCGGCGGCTTTCCCGCTGTGCTCGCAATTCGATGCGGCATGTGGCTTGCGCGCGATCCAAATATCCCCGTGTTAATGGCGGGCATGGTGGGCAGTCGCAATGGTTGGGTTGAAGCGCCCTATCGCACCTGCCCTGCATCGTCGTCTGATCTTTCACAAGCGATGATGCCGATTGATATTGGCAATGGCCGCATTGCGCAGATTGTGCCCGGTCTCTCAACGCGTGATGAAACAGGCGCCCCCGATGTGTTGCGCGGTGAAGAAACGCTCGCTCTTGGTGCAGGGCTTCACGATGGCGTTGTGATTTTACCCGGCACACATTCGAAATGGATCCGCATTGAAAAGGGACTCATGAAAGGCTTTTCAACTTTCATGACGGGTGAATTTTACGCAACACTTTTGGGCCACACAATTTTAAGCGCCTTGCGCAAAGAGCCTGATCACCCGTCAGGATTTGAAAAAGGTTTGCGCGCGGCGGAGCGTGGCGGTGGTCTTACGCATCAAGCCTTCTCGGCACGCACCTCTGTTCTGCTTGGTGATATGACGGGCGAAGAAGTGGGCCCCTTTCTTTCCGGTCTCTTGATCGGTTCGGAAATTTTGAATGCCGTGGCTCTCTATCCGCACAGCAAAGCGATCACGCTGATTGCCGAAGGTGTGATTGCGGAAAATTACAAAAAAGCGCTTCATGCGAAAAATCTTGACTGCACGGTGATGTCGCCTGAAACCGCCTTCATCAAAGGTCTTTATCATTTACGTCCAAAAGGATGATTCCCGCATGACGGTGCTCGACCATTTCGACAAAGCCTTTGCTGAATGCCCGCTGATTGCGATTTTACGCGGGCTACATCCCGAAGAAGCGGTGTCGATTGGAGAAGCTCTTGTTGAAGCGGGCATTACGATTCTCGAAGTGCCTTTGAATTCACCTGATCCTTTCAAAAGCATCGCTCGTCTTGCAAAAGCGCTTGAAGGCCGCGCGATAGTCGGCGCAGGCACCGTCTATCGCCGCACCGAAGTGGATCAGGTGATAGATGCAGGCGGCACATTGATTGTGTCCCCCAATGCCAATCCGGATGTGATTGCACATGCGGCATCTGAAGGCCTGATCTCTGCGCCGGGTGTCTTCACACCGACGGAAGCGATGAGCGCGCTTGATGCGGGCGCGCATATGTTGAAACTCTTCCCCGGTGAATTGATGTCACCGCAAGGCGTGAAAGCGCTTTCTGCCGTGCTACCAAAATCAACACGCATGGTGCTCGTGGGCGGCGTGAATGAAACAAGCTTTGCCTCTTATGCATCAACGCCGCTGAAAGGTTATGGCTTAGGCTCATCACTCTTCTCGCCGGGTGTCGATGCAGCTGAAATCAAGGCGCGTGCGGCACGGTTTATTGCTGCCTATCGAAAGACAAAAGCATGATCATTGTGTTCGGTTCCGTGAATGTTGATTTTGTCACGCGGGTTGAAGCGATTCCGCGTCCGGGCGAAACCGTGTTGGGGCCTGGTTACGATGTGATCCCCGGTGGCAAAGGGGCCAATCAAGCGCTTGCGGCAAGACGTGCCGGCGCAGCGGTTGCGCTCGCAGGCGCCGTGGGACGCGATCCTTTTGCTGAGATTGGTCTTGCACTTTTGAAGAATGACGGTGTTGATCTCTCGGCAACCGAAGCGGTTGATGCGCCAACGGGTGCGGCTTTCATCACGGTCGATGCAAAAGGTGAAAACGCGATCACCGTCGCATCGGGCGCGAATGCAAAGGCGCAAGCGTCATCGCTTTCAAAACTCACAATCGGTGAAAAGGACATTTTGCTCATGCAACGCGAGGTGCCTGAACGTGAGCAAATCACGGCTGCGCAGATCGCGAAAGAAAAAGGCGCCCGTATTATTTTCAATGTCGCACCCGCAGGCGTGATTGCTGATGAGCTTGCCGCGCTCATCGATGTGCTCATCATGAATGAACATGAAGCGGCCGTGGTGGCGCACGGTATGGGCTTTCCCTCAGATACGCCCGAAACCCACGCCCGTATGATTGCGGAAAAACGTAAGCTCACAACCATCGTCACACTTGGCGCAGAAGGCGCGGTGGGGTGGACCGATGGTGTTAGACGGCACATTCCTGCGTTTCCCATCGACGTTGTTGATACAACGGCAGCGGGTGATGCGTTTTGCGGAGCCTTTGCCGCAGCTCTTGATCGTGGTTTTGGATTTACAAGCGCGCTTGCCCACGGTGTTGCCGCGGGCAGTCTCACTTGCACAAAGGCGGGCGCGCAACCAAGTCTGCCTTCATCCATTGACATTGCTGCCAAACTCAAACACTGGAACGCTTAACGCGTTACCTCGCCCCTCGAGTGAGAAATTTCCATGTTTCCGAAACCCGCATCGGCGCTCACGCCAAATACTTACGCTTATGAAACAACGCCGCTCGTAAAACCTACGGGGTTTCGCGAATATGACGCGCGCTGGCTCTTTGAAAAAGAATTGAACCTTATGGGCGTGCAAGCGCTCGGTCTCGGCCTTGGCACGCTGATCCGCGAGATGGGCGTGAAGCCTGAAATCGTGACGGGTCATGATTATCGCGGTTATTCGGCATCGATCAAAATGGCTCTGATCAATGGGCTCTTGGCGTCCGGCTGCACTGTCCACGATATTGGTCTGGCGATGTCGCCCATGGCCTATTTCGCGCAATTTGAATTAGATGTTCCGTGCGTGGCGATGGTCACAGCGTCACATAATGACAATGGCTGGACCGGTGTGAAAATGGGTGCACAACGCCCTGTCACATTCGGTCCTGATGAAATGTCGCGTTTGAAAGAGATCGTTTTGAACGGTCTTGGCAAAGCCTATGCCGGTGGCACTTATCACTATGTCGAGAATTTTGCGGATCGTTATATCGCGGATCTCACATCGCGGGCGCCTTACAAACGCAAGATGAAAGTGATTGCAGCCTGCGGGAACGGCACCGCAGGCGCCTTCGCGCCCGGCATTCTTTCAAAACTAGGCGTTGATGTGATCCCGCTTGATGCGGAACTTGATCACTCTTTCCCGCGCTACAATCCCAATCCTGAAGATATGGAAATGCTTCATGCAATGGCGCATGCGGTCAAAGAGTATAAAGCCGATGTCGCTTTAGGCTTTGATGGCGATGGTGACCGCTGCGGTGTTGTTGATAACGAAGGCAACGAAATCTTTGCCGATAAAATCGGGGTTATGCTGGCACGTGATTTGTCTTCGATTCACAAGAAGGCGCAATTTGTCGTCGATGTGAAATCGACAGGTCTTTTTATGACCGATCCGGTTCTACAAGCACAAGGTGCGAAAACTGATTATTGGAAGACGGGCCATTCTTATATCAAACGCCGTGTTGCGGATCTAAAGGCACTTGCGGGATTTGAAAAGTCGGGCCATTTCTTCTTTAATACACCAGTTGGTCGCGGTTATGATGACGGACTTGTCACCGCGATTGCGGTGCTTGATATGCTTGATCGCAATCCTGACAAAAGCATGGCGGATCTTTATCGCGCTTTGCCCAAAACATGGGGTACACCGACAATGTCCCCTCATTGTGCTGATGAAGTAAAATACGGCGTTGTTGAGCGTGTTACTGCTGATATTCAATCACTTGCAAAATCAAATGCAGCTTTCGCCGATCAAAAAATCCGCGATGTTGTCACCGTCAATGGCGTGCGTGTCACCAATGAAGATGGCACATGGGGCCTTGTGCGTGCGTCTTCCAACAAGCCTGAACTGGTTGTTGTGTGCGAGAGTCCCGTGTCCGAAGCGCGCATGCGCGAAATGTTCAAGGCGATTGACGCATTAATCCGTCAAAGTCCCGAAGTCGGCGCTTATAATCAATCGATCTGATCATCGCGCTGTTTCAATGCGCTATTTCGGCTTCACTTCATCCGCGGTGAGACGAAAGGCCTTACCAAAGCCGCCATTCAAGGACGCACCAAGCGGCTTCAAACGAATGAAAATGAAATCCGGAAAATCGGCATAAAGCTGCGCTTTCGGATGGCGCGCGAGATAGAGCGTTTTCAAAAGAATCACATCATCGCTGTCTTTTGGCACGGGCTCAGCCTGACATTGAACCGTCATGCGGGCGTGAGCGAGCGGATCGCCTTTGCCAGGTTCTCCCACGAGCAAAGCCGCGCGCGGATTGGCGAGCAGATGTTGCGTGTGCGCAGAAAGCCGCGACACAAACAAAAAGGGCGCGCCTGCACGATCAAGCGCAAAACTCACAAGGCTCGCGAAAGGATGACCATCCGCATCAAGCGTGGCGAGCGAGGCGAAGCGCGTGTCTTTCAACAAATGATGCGCTGTGCGAAGCGCCTCTTCATTGGCGTCGCGGACGGGATCAAAGGGTTTTGCCGGTGTCGTGTTCATGAAAGCGAAACAAACAATGAACAAGAGCTTCGTCAAGCCGAAACCGAAGACTTAACGCCGCCAATCGAGAGCTTTGCCACAATTTGGCCTCGCTATGTTCTAGGATCGGCGCTAAATATAAACCCCGTTTTTCGGAGTGCCTTATGCCGACAATCGCTTTGGTCGATGATGACCGCAACATTCTAACCTCTGTCTCGATTGCTCTTGAGGCCGAAGGCTATCGCGTTCAAACCTATACGGATGGCGCGGCCGCGCTTGAAGGCTTGAAGCTATCGCCACCGGATCTCGCGATCTTTGACATTAAGATGCCGCGTATGGACGGGATGGAACTCTTGCGTCGCTTGCGGCAGAAATCCGATTTGCCGGTTATTTTTCTGACCTCCAAGGATGAAGAGATTGACGAACTCTTCGGTCTCAAAATGGGGGCCGATGATTTTATCCGCAAACCCTTTTCGCAGCGCCTGCTTGTTGAGCGTGTAAAGGCAATTCTGCGCCGTGTGAGTGCCAAGGATGTTCCGCAAACCAAAGAGAATGAAGCGAAGATCCTCGAGCGCGGCGCGCTTCGCATGGATACCGAACGCCATGCTTGCACATGGAAAGGTCTACCCGTCATTCTGACGGTTACGGAATTTTTGATTTTGCAATCGCTCGCACAGCGCCCGGGCGTTGTGAAAAGCCGCAATGCTTTGATGGATGCGGCTTATGATGATCAGGTCTATGTCGATGATCGCACCATCGACAGTCACATCAAAAGATTGCGGAAAAAATTCAAAGCCGTTGATGATGATTTCGACATGATCGAAACGCTTTATGGCGTCGGATATAAATTTGCCGAATGAATGCGCTGCGTCACGACACCGAACAAAAAAACTCGTCCGGGCGTCGTGAAGGCGGCTTTCGGCTTCGGCGATTTTTTCGGCTGATCGCGCTTCGCGCCTCTTCCAGTCTTGTTCGTCGTATTGTTGTTTTGAACCTTGCAGGGCTCGTCGCCCTGCTCGTCGGATTTCTTTATATCAATCAATTTCGTCAGGGCCTTATTGAAGCACGCGTTGAAAGTCTTTTGACCCAAGGCGAGATCATGGCCTCTGCGGTTGCAGCTTCTGCCACTGTTGAGATCGATTCGATCACCATTGATCCAGAAAAACTATTACTGCTGCAAGCCGGCGAAAGCGCGATTGCTGGCGATGACTCAACCGAATTCTCCATCAATCCTGAAAATGTCGCGCCGCTTTTGCGGCGGCTCGTCACGCCGACACGCACCCGCGCGCGCATTTATGATCAGGATGGAGAGCTCCTGATCGATACAGCGGCTATGTATTCGCGTGGCGATATTATGCGCTTCGATCTCCCGCCTCCTGAAGAGAGTGAACGCACTTTGATTGCCCGTACATGGGATTTGATGACCCATAAACTTGGCAGTCGTGTGAAGGGGGATAAAGAAGATACCAACCCCACGCATGGACGGTCCATCGCCGAAGTTTCGAGCGCCTTTAACGGCGCTCCCGCCAGCATTGTGCGCGTGAATGGCGCGGGTGAAACCATTGTTTCGGTCGCCGTGCCGATTCAACGCTCGCGCGTTGTGCGCGGTGTGTTACTGCTCTCAACCCTTGGCGGCGATATCGACGGCATCATTCGGACGGAGAGATTTTCAATTCTCCGCGTCTTTGCTGTTGCGGCCGCTGCGATGCTGATCGTCTCCGCATTTTTTGCCGGAACTATTGTTGGACCCATTCGTCGTTTGTCGGCGGCGGCTGATCGTGTGAGACGCGGCTTGCGCACACGCGAGGAGATTCCCGATCTCACAGATCGGAGCGATGAAATCGGCCACCTCTCCGGTTCATTGCGTGACATGACGCGCGCGCTTTATGATCGTATCGAAGCGATTGAAAGTTTTGCGGCCGATGTCGCGCATGAATTGAAAAATCCTCTTACATCTTTGCGTAGCGCGGTTGAAACCTGGCCGCTTGCGAAGAGCGATGAGAGCCGGATGCGTTTGTTGGATGTCATCAAACATGATGTGCAGCGGCTTGATCGTTTGATCAGCGATATTTCAAACGCTTCACGGCTCGATGCGGAGCTCGCGCGTGTTGATGCCGAGCCTGTTGATGTTTTGCGTTTAGCTGAAACCGTCGTGGATGTGGCAAATTCGATCCGCTCAGGTGAACAGATCACAACTCATCTCATACGTGGTGCGGGCCTGTATTCGCCAGAAGCTGCAACCATCATCGGTTATGATTCACGCCTCGGGCAGGTTCTTAATAATCTGATCGATAATGCTAAATCTTTTTCTGAACCTCACAGTGAAATTCGTGTCACCGTAACGCGTGAAAAAGAAGCCATATTGATCACCGTTGATGATGATGGGCCCGGCATTCCGTCCCACGCGTTCGAAAAAATCTTTGATCGTTTCTACACTGACAGACCGAATGGCGGCTTTGGAGAAAATTCCGGCCTCGGACTTTCAATATCACGTCAAATCATTGAAGCGCATCGTGGCCGCATCTGGGCCGAAAATCGGATAAATGCCCAAGGTCAAGTTGAAGGTGCGCGCTTCACTGTGAGATTGCCTGCAGGCGCCATATGAAGCCGGATGCTGACGAGTGGGTTCATGCAACATGCGTCGTTGTGGACGGCGCGGGCGTGCTTATTCGTGGTGTTTCTGGAAGTGGAAAATCCACTTTAGCCCGGCGTCTGATTGAATTGGCCGAAGCGCGCGGACTGAAAGCCGCTTTGGTGGGCGATGACCGCATTCATCTCATGCGTTATGGCACGCAACTCCTTGCTGAGGGGCATCCGGCAATACGGGGCCAGATCGAAATCAGGGGGCTTGGCATCGGCCAAACAAATGTAGAAGATCGGGCCGCAATCCGGCTTCTCGCGGATTGCGTATCTGTGCTAGAAGCACGTCTTCCCGAGGCGGCAGATGGCGTCGGGACTATTTTGGGTCTAACCCTTCGGCGGGTCGCGGTGACACCAGACAGTGCAGACAATGTCCTTGTTGCGCTGGGTGTTAGCCCCGTCAAAGTGAGCGGATGAGCAATCAGGTGCATAAAGCGAAGCGCCCCTCTGTGTGTGTAAAACCTTGTCCCTCTGCGGCTCTCTTGTCGCTCCAAGGGATGCGTGCGCGATGATCGGGATGGTGCTCGTAACCCATGGACGTTTGGCGGTTGAATTCTTGGCCGCTCTTGAACATGTCGTCGGGCGCCAGAAACAAATTCAGACTGTAACCATCGGCCCCGAAGACGATATGGACATGCGCCGCGGCGAGATTATCGAAGCCGTGCGCGAGGTGGATAGCGGCGATGGCGTCGTGGTGCTCACCGATATGTTTGGCGGAACCCCCTCCAATTTGGCGATTTCCGTTATGGGTACCTGCCGTACCGAAGTGGTGGCTGGCATCAATTTGCCCATGCTGATCAAGCTCGCGAGCGTGCGCGCGGATTGTGATTTAAGCCATGCCGTCGGTCAGGCCCAAGATGCCGGTCGCAAATACATCAATGTCGCCAGTCAGGTTCTGGCAGGTAAATAAAAGAGCCAGAGGCCGTTATGAGTGAAGAGTGGATCCGGCGCGACGTCGAGATCATCAATAAAAAGGGGCTTCACGCCCGCGCGACAGCAAAATTTGTGCAATGCGCCGATAGTTTCAAAGCCGATATCACAGTGACACGTTCGGGTGAGACGGTTGGCGGTACATCGATTATGGGCATTTTGACACTCGGGGCCGGGATCGGCTCGACGATCACACTCGCCGCACGCGGCGAAGACGCGGAGGCGGCGATCAAGGCCTTGGTTACGCTCGTGGCCGACCGCTTTGGCGAGGACGAATAATCCTTTCGGGGATGATATAAAGTTTTCTTTATATCGCGATTGCTTTAGAGCTGGCCCGCTGATATAGCGGCGCCCAATACCGCTTTTTCCCTCCCCATTGCTGTCAGGAACATCATGTCCACGCATTTTAACGACTACCGCATTGCTGATATCGGTCTCGCCGACTGGGGCCGCAAAGAAATCAATATCGCTGAAACCGAAATGCCGGGCCTCATGGCCACGCGCGCCGAATATGGCGCCTCGCAGCCTTTGAAGGGCGCACGCATTGCCGGTTCACTCCACATGACCATTCAGACAGCCGTGTTGATCGAGACCCTGAAGGCGCTCGGTGCCGATGTCCGTTGGGCCTCGTGCAATATTTATTCGACGCAGGATCATGCGGCAGCCGCAATCGCTGCCTCCGGCACACCGGTCTTCGCGATCAAGGGTGAATCACTCGAAGATTATTGGGATTACACCCACAAAATTTTCGAATGGGGTGACGGCGGCACGCCGAACATGATTCTCGATGACGGTGGCGACGCAACACTTCTCATCCATCTCGGCATTCGCGCTGAAAATGGCGACACGGCGTTCCTTGAGGGCGCAACGAATGAAGAAGAAGAAATTCTTTTTGCTTCGATCAAAAAGCGTCTGAAGAGCCATCCAGGTTGGTACGCTCGCAATGGCAAGGCCATCAAGGGCGTGACGGAAGAAACAACGACAGGCGTACATCGTCTTTATAACATGGCCAATGAAGGCAAACTGCTCTTCCCGGCCATCAATGTGAATGACTCGGTGACGAAGTCGAAATTCGACAATCTCTATGGTTGCCGTGAATCCCTAGTTGACGGCATTCGTCGTGGCACAGACGTGATGATGGCCGGTAAAGTGGCCATGGTTGCGGGCTTTGGTGATGTGGGCAAAGGTTCTGCTGCTTCACTTCGCAATGCGGGTTGCCGCGTGATGGTGTCGGAAATCGATCCGATCTGCGCATTGCAGGCCGCGATGGAAGGCTATGAAGTTGTCACGATGGAAGATGCCGCACCGCGCGCTGATATCTTTGTGACGGCCACAGGCAATCTCGACGTGATCACCGTTGATCACATGCGTGAGATGAAAGACCGCGCCATCGTCTGCAATATCGGTCACTTTGACTCGGAAATTCAGATTGCTGGTTTGAAGAACTTCAAATGGCACAATGTGAAGCCGCAGGTCGACGAAGTCGAATTCCCTGATGGCAAGCGCATCATCGTGTTGTCGGAAGGTCGCCTTGTGAATCTCGGCAACGCAACCGGCCATCCGTCCTTCGTGATGTCAGCCTCCTTCACAAACCAGACACTCGCGCAAATTGAACTCTGGACAAAGCAAGGCCAGTATGACTGTAAGGTCTATACACTGCCGAAGCATCTCGATGAGAAGGTTGCAGCACTTCACCTTGCAAAAATCGGCGTGAAGCTCACGACGCTCAACAAGAAACAGGCGGATTATCTCTCGCTCTCGCCGAATGGTCCGTTCAAGCCGGAACATTACCGCTACTGAGCTTCGCCTTGATCACAAACCTCTTCGAAAGCCCGGCCTGAGCCGGGCTTTTTCTTTAGCGTGTTAACCTTTTACCCTCTTCCGCCGCGAGTCACGGCAATTGTATTGTGCGAGTGATTCGGGGCGCGCGCGCGATAATCAGCGAGGACGCCCGTCATGGGGCGATCGGGATCAGGCGCAGATGATGTTGGGTGACGAATGGACACGCCTGATCGGATGGGTGAGCGAAAGCGACCTTTCTGGAGTGAGTTCTATCGCGCTCGGTGCCGGACTTGGCCTCCTTTGTGGTGCTTTGGCCTATGGACAAATTTCTCAGCGCCGCCGCCAAAAAGAGGCGCTCGCGTCTCTTCAAAAAACGAACTCGGAATTGCAATTAGAGCGCGACCGTCTCGCCGCACTCCTTTTAACGGACGCGCCTCTGATCGTGACGTGGACGACAAGGGGTGCCGACCCCGCTCTGACAGGCGATCAAAGACATTTAGCGGAGGCAACCGGCGGCAGCCCGCCCCTCGCTTTCGGGCAATGGCTCGCACCGAAACGCGCGCAATCTCTTGACGCAGCAATTGATGCCTTGCGCAGAAATGGCACGCCCTTCGAACTCGTTCTGCAAACCAAAACAGGTCGCTACATCGAAGCACAAGGTCGTCCGCTCGGTGGGCGCGCGGTGATGCGGTTAAAAGATGTGAGCAGCCAGAGACAGGATTATCTTGATCTCGCGCGCGATCATGAAAATTTGAAAGCCGAAACATTGGGCTTACGCGCGATGCTCGATACACTCGCGCAACCAATTTGGCTCAGAGATCGCAGCGGTCGGTTAAGCTGGGTGAATGAACCCTATGCTTTTGCAGTGGATGCCGAAAACAGTGCGGATGCCATCGCCCGTCAAATTGAATTACTTGATGCTGGCCTTCGCAAAAATGCATCCGAGTCCATCATACGGGGTGATGTCTATCAGACACGCTCCCCTTTAGTGATCGCGGGCGAACGTCGCATCTTTGATCTCGTTGAAACGCCCCTTGCTGCCGGTTCGATTGGATATGCGTCCGATATTTCCGATCTCGAATCCATTCGCAGCGATCTCGAGCGGCAAATGGCCAATCATGTGCGTACGCTTGATCAATTGCCAACATCGGTTGCGATTTTCGATGAGAAGCAAAAACTTGTTTTTTGCAATCTCGCTTATCGTACACTGTGGCAATTGGATGAGGCTTTCATCAAGTCTATGCCAACAGATGGCGAAATACTGGATCGGCTACGCGATGCACGACGCCTACCGGAACAAGTCGATTACAAAGGCTGGAAAGCCGCTTTGCTCGAGAATTACCGGCAATTGGAAACACGCGAATCCGTCTGGTATCTTCCAGGCGGTCGCATGTTGCGCGCAGTGATCAATCCGAATCCACAAGGCGGCGTCACCTATCTCTTCGACGATGTGACCGCGCAATTCCATCTGCAATCAAGCTTCAATGCATTGACCCGCGTACAAAGCGAAACGCTTGATTCACTGAAAGAAGGCGTGGCTGTGTTTGGCACCGATGGGCGTCATAAATTCAATAATCCCGCTTTTGAAAAAATCTGGTCGCTTGATGCGAAACGGTTGGAAACCCATCCGCATATCGATCAAGTTATTCTCGATGCGCATCATCTTTATGCCGATGTCGATGTATGGTCATCGATCAAGGGCATGATTGCCGGGGTGACAGACAGTCGTGAAGCGCAGTTCTATCGCATGGAGCGACATGATGGTTCGATTGTTGATTGCACTTTGGCGCCTTTGCCTGATGGATCAACGCTTGTCACTTTTATCGATGTTTCGGCGATTGTGAATGTCGAGCGCGCGCTGACCGAGAAAAATGAAGCCTTGGAACGCGCTGCAAAGTTACGTGAAAATTTCGTTCATCATGTATCTTATCAACTGCGTTCACCACTCACCAATGTGATCGGCTTCACGGAATTGCTGGCGAGCGGCACGGCAGGGCCTTTGACAAACAAACAATCGGATTATGCTGGACATATTCTTCAATCTTCCCATGCTTTGATGGCAATCATCGACGATATTCTTGATCTTGCCTCCTTTGATCGCGGCGAAATTGATTTGTCTTTGAGTGATGTTGAATTGCGCCCGCTCATCGATGCTGCTGTGATGGGTCTGAAAGACCAGATGCAAGAATTGGGGCTTGACCTCAACATCACGATTGATCCGGCAATCGGCATTGTCTCGCTTGATGAAAAGCGGATTAGACAAATCCTTTTTAATCTTCTCTCCAACGCGATTGGCTTTTCCGATAAGGGCCAGACGATCAGCGTCGCGGCACGTCTGTCGCAAAATGATCTTGTTGTCGAAGTGCGGGATGAAGGACGTGGCATTCCTTCTGATCTTTTGCCCCATGTGTTTGACCGCTTTGAAACACGCAGCGGAGGAACAAAACATCGGGGCGCAGGGTTAGGACTTTCCCTCGTCAAGGCGCTGGTCGAACTTCATAGCGGCCATGTCACAATCGACTCCGAGGCGGGACGCGGTACGCTTGTGACGTGTCATTTCCCACAAATTCGCCCCTCTGACGACGCTACCAAAGCCGCATGACACGGCAAAACTCGGCTTCTTCTTCCGCTTCCATGCAATGGCGCTTTGATATTGTCGATGAACGCGACACGATTGCTTTTGCGCGGATGATTGTGCCCGCGTTACAGCGCGGCGATCTCCTCACGTTGTCGGGTGATCTTGGTTCTGGGAAAACAGCTTTTGCTCGTGCGTTGATCAGGGCACTCACTCATGATGATCAGCTTGATGTACCAAGCCCCACTTTCACGCTGATACAGACTTATGAAACAAAAAATTTTCCATTGATTCATTGTGATCTCTATCGCCTTCGTGATCCCGACGAGCTGATCGAGCTTGGCTTTGATGACCTATCATATGAGTCACTCACTCTTGTAGAATGGGCAAGCCACGCGCCTGAAGTCGAAGGACGCGCGATGCTTGACATTCATTTGTCATTAAAGCCCGACATATCACCTGAATGCCGTGTTATCGTGGTCACTGCAAAGGGTATGATCAGTGATCGCATCAAATCAGTCATGGATGTTGTCGCATTGCTCGCGCCGACTGGTTGGTTGATCGCCGAGAGGGAAATGATTGCGGGTGATGCGTCGGGCCGATTTTTTGAACGGCTGAGACAGGGTGACAAAACTGCCATTCTGATGCATGCGCCAAAACCTTTTGCAGGTCCCATCTTACGTGATGGCAAAACCTATCGCGCGCTCGCGCGTCTTTCCGATACACTTTCTTCTTTTGTGACAATGGCTCGCGCCTTACGAAATGAGCAAGTCAGCGCCCCGGAAATCTATGCCGTCGATGTCGAAAATGGTTTAGCGCTTGTCGAAGACTTTGGCATTGAAGGTATTGTCAAAGATCAAGAACTGCTTTCAGATCGTTATCACGAAGCCGTAGCGGTTCTGGCTCGTCTCCATTCAAGGGATCTCGCCCAACGGATTCAAAGCGGCATAAACGAATATTATTTTCTTCCTGCCTTTGATCTTGAGCCGCTTCTCACGGAAGTTGAGCTCTTTCTCGAATGGTATCATCCGGCATTTTCAAAGTCATCATTATCAGATGAGGCGCGCGCGCAATTCTTTAAAATCTGGAAAGATCTCATCGACCCCTGTCTTCGTGATCCGCAGACATGGACCTTGCGCGACTTTCATTCGCCCAATCTTTTCTGGCTCGCTCATCGCGAAGGTGATCGACGTATCGGCGTGATTGATATTCAAGACGCTGTTTATGGTCATCCTGCCTATGATCTTGCCTCGCTCTTGCAAGACGCACGTGTGCCCATCCCTGAATCGTTAGAGCTCGATCTCATCAAACATTATGCCGATTTACGCGAGGCCGCAGATTCGTCCTTTGCGCTTGATCAATTTCTTCATGCCTATGCGATTTATGGCGCGCAACGCGTGACGAAAATTTTGGGCATCTTTGTGCGTCTTGATCGCCGCGACTATAAGCCTGATTATCTTCGGCATTTGCCGCATATGCGCGCCTATCTAAGGCGCAACCTCTCTTATCCTGCTTTGGCACCGCTAAAAAATTGGTTCCTTATGTATGTTCCGGATCTCTTTGAGGGGACGCCATAAAATGAAAGCGATGCCCCATTCAGCGATGATTTTATCGGCTGGCCTTGGTCTGCGCATGCGGCCTTTGACCAATTCACGACCGAAACCTTTGATCGAGGTGGCAGGCAAGACTTTACTCGCTTATAATCTTGAGTGTCTCACGCGTGCAGGCATTCAACAGATTGTTGTCAATATCCATCATCTCGGCGAACAAATTCGCGACTTCCTGAAGACGCATAATTTTACACAGGTCAGAATTTCTGACGAGACAGAACGCCTCCTCGACTCAGGCGGAGGCGTAAAAAAAGCGCTTTCGCATTTAGGGCCTGATCCCTTCTTCATCATGAATGCGGATTCTTTTTTTATTGATGGTCCGCAAAGCAATCTGCGCCGTCTCACCGATGCTTTTGAACCCAACCAAATGGATGCGCTTTTATTGCTCGCGGGCGGTTTACAGATGACGGGCTATGAAGGGCTTGGTGATTTTTTCATGGATGCCCAAGGCGAACTTACGCGCCGGGCCGAGCGCGTGGTCGCACCTTTTGTTTATACCGGTGTCGCGCTGATCAATCCGGCTGTTTTTACCGATACCCCCGAAGGGCCCTTTTCGCTCAACCTCCTTTTTAACCGTGCGATTGAGAAAGGCCGTCTCTTCGGCTTGCGACTCGACGGTGAATGGCTTCATGTCGGAACGCCCGAGGCGATTGCGGATGCAGAAACCCAGCTCGCTTACGGGGTGACGACGAAGGGGCTTTGACACTGATGGTGACAGTCCGCCCGCGTGTTTTTACCATCGCTTCGGGACTCCCTTTTCTCCCGACCCTCGCGCAATCCCTTTTGAGTGGCAAGATCATTCCAGAATGGCCACGCAAAGATGATCCGCTCGCTTTCGCTGATGCCACAATCTATGTGCCGACACGACGCGCGGCGCGTGCGTTTTTAAATGAGCTTGCAACGCGATCCGGCAATGAGGCGCTTTTATTGCCGCGTGTCGTTCCGCTTGGTGGCTTGGAAGATGTTGAAGATCGCCTGATTCTTGAACGCGGCTTTGATGCTTTTGATAGCGTTACAACTCTTCTGCCGGATATGGATCCGATCCGACGCCGCTTGATTCTCACGCGATTGGTTCTTGCGTGGTCAAAACAAATTTCCGAAACGCTCGCCGACGCACGATCTACCGACTTTAATGCTTCGCTCGTTGAGGGATGGCGTGATGATCCACAAGGATTCATTGTGGCAGCCACACCACATGACGCAGTTGATTTGGCGGATGCATTAGGCACATTGATCGATACGCTTGTGATTTACGGCAAGACATGGGCCGATCTCCACGCGCTGGTACCCAATGAAAGTGATGATTACTGGCGCATCTCAAAACATTTTCTTGAAATTGCTGCCGCGACATGGCCGGCTTTGAAAGAAGCCGAAGGCGTGATGGATATGGCCGAACGTCGCCATCGTCTCTTAACGCTCGAATCCGAACGTCTTATTCATGAACGACCTGAAATACCCGTCATCGCGGCAGGATCAACAGGTTCAATGCCGGCAACTGCATCGCTCCTTGCAGCGATTGCAAAATTACCACGCGGTGCCGTTGTGTTACCTGATCTTGATCAAGGACTCGATGAAGCAAGCTTCGCGCTTTTAACAAATAGCGACGGGCACATCAAAGAGCCGTCTCATCCACAGGCTCAATTGGCGCATCTCTTAAAGCGCATCGGCTTAAACCGACAAGATGTTACACCGCTTGGTCAACCGTCGCGCGAGGCGGAAGCACGGATGATGTTGCTGTCCGAAGCGATGCGCCCTGCTGAGTCAACTGATTTATGGAAAGCGGCAGATCAACGTCTGACGAATGAACTATTAGATCACGCGCTTTCAGATCTCACCATTATTGAAGCGCAACATGAGCGTGAGGAAGCGCTCGCGATAGCCCTTGCTTTGCGGGAAACAATTGAAACACCTGATCGCACGGCGGCCTTGATTACACCCGATCGATCGCTGGCCACGCGCGTGCGTGCAGAATTAAAGCGATGGGCAATTGATGCGGATGATTCTGCCGGACAGGCTTTGAGCGATACATCCGCGGGTCTCATGGCAACAGCGCTTGGTTTGATGATGGCGCGCGATTTTGAGGCTGTGCCGCTAATTTCGCTTCTCGATCATACGGATGTGAAGATTGGCTTTGATGACATAACAAAAACGCGCGCGCGAAAAGTGATCGATCTCGCTTTGTTGCGTCAACCTTTTCGTGGTAAAGGCCTTTCAGGCCTAAAAGAGGCTTGGGCACGTGAGAAAACGGATCATCGAACAGCCTTAAAAAAGCGTCCGCAACAAAGATTAAGCGAAAAAGATTACGAAGCTGCTTTGCGGGTTCTTAACGCATTTGAGTCTTTAGAAAAGAAATTTAAAGACGCAGGAAATGATCTCGCCGGACAATTGATCGCTCTTGCAGAAGCACTTTTGATCATTGGCGCAACGTCCGAGGATGATCGTCATTTTGAAACACTGGAGGGTGCGCCTGAACTTCTTGATCTTCTCAATTCCGCAGCGCCCATCTCGACGGGATTGATCAAAGCTTCGCTTTACGATCTGCCACCTTTTTTAAATCGTTTAATGCGCGGCGTTGTTGTTGAAAGCCGCAATCGTCCTCATCCGCGCATCGGAATTTTTGGACTTCTCGAAGCGCGCCTTCTTCATCCGGATCGTGTGATTCTGGCGGGACTTGATGAGAGCATCTGGCCGCCACAAACACGCTCTGATCCTTTTCTGACACGACCGGCGCGCGAGGCGTTGGGCCTTCCTTCACCCGAGAGGCGCATCGGTCAAACCGCGCATGATTTTGTTTCAGCGCTTGGTGTGAAGGATGCTATGATTACGCGCGCGAATAAACGCGGAGGCCAACCGGTTGTCGCGTCGCGCTTTTTACAAAGACTGCGAGCACTCACGGGGGAAGAGCGTTATAAAACATTAGCCCATCGCGGTGAAATCTATCTTTCATGGGCGCACCAGATCGATTCAGGTCCTGCTGCGCCAACGCTTCCGCAACCCAAACCCGTTCCACCACGCGCCTTTTTACCAAAGCGGCTTTCAGTCACATCCATTGAGACGTTACGGCGTGATCCCTATTCGATCTACGCGCGTTATGTTTTAAAACTCGATCCGCTTGATCTCGTCGGACGCGACATGAGAGCGTCCGATCTCGGAAGCATGACTCATGAAGCGATCAGCGCCTTTACGAAAGCCTTTCCAGAAGCACTTCCTGAGAACGCATTTCAGCATCTGATTGAGATTGCAAAAATTGAATTCGCGGCGCTTCAAGGACGTGCGGATTTTGAAGCTTTCTGGTGGCGGAATTTTTGCTCAGCCGCTGCATGGTTGATCGATTGGGAAGCCAAGCGTCGCCTTGAGGTCACACCGCCCCTACTCGCTGAACAAGAGGGTTTTATCGAATTTGAGATCGGTAAAGATGACGTGTTCCGTCTATCGGCCCGCGCGGATCGGATTGAAATTTTGAAAAATGGCAAAGCCGCATTCATTGATTTCAAAACCGGAGAGCCGCCCGGACAAAATCAAATCAATATCGGCCTTACACCACAGTTAACGCTTGAAGCGGTCATTGCAAAGCAAGGTGGTTTTGTAACGCTTGGCCCGCGCCTTAGTCACGAGCTTCTTTATGTGAAACTCGGCGGCAAAAAGAAAGGTTCTGTACTCCGGGTCAAGCCGGAGAAAATGACTCTTGACGAGTTGATTGATCAACATTTTTCAAACCTTAAGGACATGATCAACGCCCATTGGAATGAAGGTCATCCTTTCTTATCGCGACCTATTGCCGAATTTGCGCGTCGTTTTGGTGATTATGATCATCTTGCTCGCGTCAAAGAATGGTCGCGAGGCGGAGAAGAGGGGAGCGAGAGCGAATGAGCGCTGACTCTCTCCGCTATGATACGGACATCAAACAAAGACGCGCTTCGGATCCAAAAGCTTCCGCGTTTGTGGCGGCTAATGCCGGTTCCGGGAAAACCCATGTTCTGGTAAAGCGACTCTTGCGACTACTTGTTGATGGCGTTGATCCGGGAAAAATTCTCGCGCTTACTTATACGACAGCCGCGGCCGCCAATATGTCCACGCGTGTCTTTCGCGATCTTTCACGATGGGTCACTCTTGATGATGATGCGCTCGGGAAAGAACTTTTTGACCTCGATCAACAAACTCCAAGCATAACAAAAATCAAAGAAGCACGGCGGCTTTTTGCGCGAGCGGTTGAAACACCAGGTGGCCTGAAGATTCAGACCATCCATGCCTTTTGTGAACGCGTTCTGCATCTCTTCCCGTTTGAGGCCAATGTTCCAGCGGGCTTTGACATTCTTGATGAGAAAGCCGTTGAGGATCGACTTCAACACGCAAGAGAGTCTGTCATCTCCACCGCGGGTCGATCTGATCCCGTGTTAGGTGAAGCCTTGGCCTTGGTCATTGAAACCACCGGTGAAACGGGTTTCAATAAAGTGATTGATCCTCTTGTGAAGGAACGCACCGCTCTTCGTGAGCTTCTTCGAGAGAAGCATGGCAAAACCGCTAGCGATTACCGCATCAAAAGAGCTTTGGGTTTACGCATCGAAGACACATCAGAATCAGTCTCACGAGCGCTTTATGACGGTCGGCTCTCTGACGAACAGCTCCGCGCGATGATGGCGGTTCTGTCTCGATCTGATGCCAAGACAGATCAGAAGACGATAGCTGCGTTTTCATCGGCCATGCAGCTGACTTCGAGCGATGAATGGGAGGATGTCTATTTTAATGTCTTTCTAACTGCCGAAAACACACCTCGGGCTGCGAAAGGACTCACAACCGTCGCAATAGATGGAATCGATCCAAACATAAGAATCACTCTCCTCAAGGAGCAGCAACGCATTGTTGATCTCTTGGAAAAGCGGAAAGCCACGGACTGTGCGGAACGTTCATGTGCGGCGTTGCGTGTCGCTGGCGCCATTCTTGCCCATTATGAGCAAGAAAAAATCAAAGCCGGATCACTTGATTTTGATGATTTGATCGAACGCACCAATGCACTTTTCACACGCGCAGGCGCGCGTTGGGTGCTTTATAAACTTGATCAAGGCATTGATCATCTTCTGATTGATGAAGCGCAAGATACAAGCCCCGCGCAATGGGATATTCTCCACGCCTTAACGGAAGAATTTCACGCGGGTGAGACAGCGCGGACAGTTCGGCGTACGGTGTTCGCCGTCGGCGATCCGAAGCAATCAATTTATAGTTTTCAAGGCGCGGAACCGGAATCATTTTTTCTCAGTCGCTCTCTGTTCCAGAAGCGCGTTGACGAGGAGGGGCGCTCATCCTTTCATGCCGAGGATCTGACGCTCTCCTTCCGTTCATCACCTGTGATCTTGGATGCGGTTGATGCTGTATTTTCAGCACCGCATCGCTATCGTGGACTTGAGAAAGATCCGCGCCCAACAAGCCATGCAAGCCAAAGAAGCAACGCGCCTGGCCTCGTTGAACTTTGGCCTTTGATTGCAGAAGAGAAAAAGGATCCGCCACAAAATTGGATTGCGCCTCTTGATGAACCGGGCGCGGGCAGTCCGTCGGTACGGCTTGCGATGCAGATTGCCGATCACATTAAAACACTGATTGATCCTTCATCGAAAGAGATGATCCATGATGAAAAGGGCCAGCCACGCGCCATCCGTCCGGGTGACATTCTGATCCTGGTACGCAATCGGAATATATTTTTTGAAACGGTTATCCGCGCGTTGAAAGATCGCGGTTTGCCTGTAGCCGGTGCCGATCGTTTAAAATTGCAAGATCACATCGCTGCCATGGATCTCGCTGTCCTTGGCTATGCCATGTTAACGCGTGATGATGATCTTTCACTCGCCACTTTATTGAAAACACCATTGATCGGGCTCGATGATGATGCGCTGATGAAATTTGCGCCAGAACGGAACGGTTCACTGGCCGACGCGCTGGATGCAGTCAATGATCATGAAACTTTGATGATCGCACGCGATAAAGTGAAAGCGCTGCGCGATGCGGCTGCACATCTTTCGCCCTTTGAGTTTTTTGCATTTGTTCTTGGACCTTTTGGTGGGCGGCGCGCCTTTCGTGCAAGGCTTGGCACGGAAGCGGAAGACGCATTAGATGAATTTTTGCGGCTGGCGCTCGACTTTGAGCAAAAATCAATGCCGTCTTTGCGCGCATTTCTTGCTGAGTTTTCAGCTACGTCACGCGAAATCAAACGCGATATGGATATGGTGCGCGATGAAATCCGCGTTATGACGGTGCATGGCGCAAAAGGACTCGAAGCACCGGTTGTTTATTTGCCGGATACGTCAGCGCCAGCGGTTCGCGCGCAGCGTATTGGTCCGATTTTCGATCTCGGACGGGAAAGCGGACAAAAACTTCTAATTTGGTCACCAACAAAGCAAGACGATCCGGAAATCGTAAGTGCTGCTCGCGAAGAGGCAAGCGCACGTGAAGCTGATGAACATCGGCGCTTGCTTTATGTTGCGCTCACACGCGCACGTGATCGGCTCTATATTGCAGGCACAACAACGACGCGTGCGCGGGGTGAAGGCAATTGGTATGACATGATCGCGGAAGGTCTTGCTGATCGCCTACAGCCGATCGAAGGCGTTTATTGGCCTGAAGGCGCGCAACGTTATGCGCATGGCGAATTGACGATGTTTGATCACAAAACCGCACCCATCGCGCGCGATGCGACGTCGCTCCCACAGTGGCTCTTCGCCAAGGCCGCGCCGGAAAAGGCTCCCCTCCCACCGCTTAAACCCTCTAACGCTTTTGATGCGGCGGATCGACCGGATCGCCCGAATGATCGAGCACTTCATTATGCGGCGCGCCGGCGCGGTACGCTCATTCACGCGCTCATCGAGCATCTTCCGGCACTCGCCCCGGATGAGCGAGCGGCTGCCGGTCAGCGCTGGCTTTTAGCAAAAGCACCCGATCTTGATGACACGACACGCGCGACTCTCCTCACCGATGCTTTGGCGTTAATGGCCCTGCCCGCTTTGGCCCCTCTCTTCGGACCAAAGGCCCGGGCGGAATGTCCCGTCGCCGGAACCGTCACACTGCCCAATGGCGAGACGCGCGCGGTCTCTGGCCAAATCGACCGACTTTTCATGGATCAGGGCCGCGTCATTCTTGCGGATTTCAAAACCTCAGCCCTGCCGCCGAAATCGGTGGATGACGTCCCTGGAAAGATCGTGCTGCAAATGGCGCTTTATGCCGAATTGATGCGTAAAGCCGCACCGGGGGCCTCGATTTCATGCCTTGTCATCTACACGGCGTCGAAAAAAGTCTTCGAAGTTGAGCGTGCCGCTCTTGCAAAGGCGCTTGGCAGGATTGCAAGCGGCCCTTCCCTTGACGGGGACAGCCCGCATTCATAGGTTCCGCCCGACATGGAGTCCGATTCTCGATTTGGGCTTCCCCCTTCCCCGGACCGTCCGTCCATCGCTTCACAAAGGCCACTCGCCATGACCGCTCACGTCACAGACCAAAGCTTTGAAAATGATGTTTTGAAATCGTCAGAACCTGTTGTTGTCGATTTCTGGGCGGAGTGGTGCGGCCCCTGCCGTATGATTGCTCCGGCGCTTGAAGAAATCTCGAATGAGATGGCTGGCAAAGTGAAGATCGTCAAATTGAACGTCGATGAAAATCCGCGCGTTGCGGCACAATTTGGTATTCGCTCGATCCCGACTTTGATGATTTTCAAAAGCGGTCAACTCGCTGCACAAAAGGTTGGCGCTGCTTCAAAGGGTGATCTATCAAAGTGGATTTCGGCTTCCGTCTGATCTTTCAAAGATCAACGAAAGAAAATCAAACTTGCAAGAACAAAGGTCGGGAGCAACACAGCGCCCGACCAAAGCATATAGCCAAAAAATCCTGGCATCTTTACACCGCTTGATCGCGCAATCGCATAGACCATGAAATTGGGCGCGTTGCCGATATAGGTGTTGGCCCCCATAAACACAGCACCTGCCGAAATCGCCGCCAGTGTGAGCGCACCTTCGGTCATTAATTGCTGCGCATTGCCACCTGCCAATTCGAAGAAGACGAGATAGGTCGGCGCGTTATCAAGGAATGACGAGAGGCCGCCGGTGATCCAAAAATAGGCTAAAGGATTGGGGGCGCCTTCCGAATTTGTCACAAGAGACACAAGCGGTGCGAATGCACCCTCTGTTCCCGCTTTCAACATCGCGAGAACCGGAATCATCGTGACGAAAATACCCGCAAAGAGTTTTGCGACTTCCGTCATCGGGCCCCACGAAAAGCCATTCTCGGCGCGGTCATCAGCGCGCGTGAGAAGAAGCGACGCAATAACAACAAGAATCATGACAAGATTGCGCAAGAGATCTTGCCCCTCAAAAGCAATGCCCATCAGCGAGAACAGAGCGCCCGGTTTCCACATCGCACTCATCAATACAGCGGCAATCACAATGCCAATCAAAACCATATTGATAAAACCAGAAACGGATATCGGTGAGTCTGGCGTCGGGTCGCGTGTCACGCCCTCTTTGCGATAGAAATAAAGATCAAGACAATAAAAGAGCGCTAACACAACGCCGCCAACAAACAAAGTTTCTGGGAAAATATGTGTTGTGGTCCAAAAGAAATCGACGCCTTTCAAGAAACCCAAAAACAAAGGCGGATCACCAAGCGGCGTCAATGACCCGCCAATATTTGAAACAAGGAAAATGAAAAAGACCACAACATGCATATTGTGACGGCGATTATCATTGGCGCGAATGATCGGTCTGATCATCACCATGGATGCGCCGGTTGTGCCAATGAAACTCGCAAGAACCATACCGATGACAAGCAAAAAAGAATTCGTGAGCGGCGAACCATGAATATTACCGCGAATAACAATGCCGCCAGCCGGAACAAATAACGCCATCAGCAACAAAATAAAGGGCACATAATCAAGCCCCATCGTGTGAATAAAGGCGATGGAAGAAGAGGCTGCTCCCGCGCTCAAAACTAAAGGGACAAGCAAGAGAAGCGCCCAGACACTCGCAATCTTTCCTTGATGATGTTCCCAAAAATGAGGCGCGAGCAAAGGCCCCAACGCAATCGACAACAACATACCAATAAAAGGCAGAGCCCATACAATACCAAAATTACGACCGTCGAGCGCCTCAGCAGCCAAAGCGGGCGATGTCAAAAAAAGAAAAATCAAAGAGAATGGCGGCAAGAACCGCGTGAACAAAGTCGTGACTCTCGTTCTTTTCGCCATGTCTCGGTTCCTTTCCTTGCTCTTACAATCAAAGAAGAAAATTCAGGTCTCTGTCTAGCGCGAATGTACGACGTCAGCGAAATGTTCGGCAAGCGGGAAGCCGAAACCTAAAGGATCATTCTCTTCAATTATAAATTCGCCGCGCCCTGCGTAAAAACTACGTCCGCCAATTTCAACCGTTACAGATTGCGGCATGGGACCCGCAACTTCACCGCGCACAAGTCCTGTAAACGCTTCGCCAGAAATGCCGCGAAACACGCGCTTAACACCCGGCTTCACAAGACCTTTCGCGTGATCAAGCGCCATACGCGCCGTCACACCGGATCCCGTCGGACAACGGTCAATTTGTCGCTCCGCGAAGATGCAAAGATTGTAACTCTCTTCATGCGGCAAAGCATCATCGGTTAAGATTGTGCCATAGAGAAAACCAAGGTCGTCCGCATCAGGATGCGAAAGCGGAATGGTTGCGCGCACACGATCCGTCAACGCCGCAGCCGCATCAAGCAAGCGCTCCACAGGCGTTTTGAAAAAATCGAGGCCAAAACGTGAAGATGGCAGAATGCAATAAAAGGCGCCGCCATAAGAAATATCGGTCGTGATCGCGCCATACTGCGGCACATCCACCACGAGATCCCGCTTCACAGGAAAAGCAGGAACGCTTTCAAAGGTCACATCAATGACTTCACCTTTTTCAACACGACATGTCAGACGCAAGAGACCGCAAGGCGCCTCAATCGCAAAAGAAGTGATTGGCTCTTTCTTTTCAATAAGGCCTTGATCAACAACATAACGTCCGAGCGCCAAGGTCGCGTGCCCGCACATGGTTGAATAGCCTTCATGATGTGTGAAGAGCACCCCAAGCACGGCTTCCGGATGCGAGGGTTCAACGGGAATCACGCCATACATTCCCGCATGGCCACGCGGTTCGAAATTCATGGCACGCCGCAACGCATCATGATTGTCACGCGCGTCACGACGCTTTTCAAGAATCGTTTTGCCTTTCAAAACGGGATAGTTTTTTGTGACGATGCGCACTGGCTCGCCCGCTGTGTGCATATCGACATAGCCCAATGTCAAATTCATCTGGGGCTCCCTTTGAAAATCACTGATGTCTTAGTGCGGCGGCGTTCCATTCGCAGCTAGAATTTCACCGGCAAGATAAAGCGATCCGGTGATCAGAATGCGCAAATTCTTACCTTCATGTTTTTTTATCAATGCACGAAGTGCTGCCGCCGCATCATCAGCGATTGTCGCTTGCAAACCAACAGTCTGTGCGAGTGCGCAAATCTCATCTGGCGTCCGCGCCACTTTCTGGGAGGGAATGGGAATCGCCGTTAAACTTTCAGCCTGCGCGGCAAATGCGCCCAAGAATGCCTGTGCGTCTTTGGTGGCAAGCATGCCCACAATAAGGTGAAGCGGTTTCGCTTCAATCTGTTGGAGCGCTTTGAACGCGTGCGCGATGACGTCTCCGCCTTCAGGATTATGCCCCCCATCGAGCCAGAGTTCTGAACCTTGCGGCACCAAATCCGCGAGCGTGCCGCGCGAGAGCGGTTGCATCCGCGCGGGCCATTCGACACGACGCACACCGCGTTCATAGGCTTCGTGAGAAATCTCGAATCCAGCCATACGTAAAGTCGCAATGGCTGTGGCCGCATTGTTGATTTGATGCGCACCAATCAAACGCGGCATCGGCAGATCAAGAAGTCCTTTTTCATCACGATAAATCAACCGACCATCTTCATGATGCGCGTCGAAATCTTGTCCCGCTGCAAAAAGCGGCGCCCCAAGACGCGCGGCTTTGCGCTCGATCACCGTTTCTGCATTTGGAAAATTCTGCCGCGCGACGATGACAGGGCTAGTCGCTTTGATGATCCCTGCTTTTGCGGATGCAATCTCCTCAATCGTATTGCCAAGATATTCGGCATGATCGATTGAGATCGGTGTGATGACACTCGCTTTGACTATATCGATCACATTGGTTGCATCAAATTCGCCGCCCAGTCCAACTTCAAGCAGAAGAACATCAGCCGGATGCTCGGCGAAAAGCAAAAAGGCCGCTGCCGTTGTCATTTCAAAAACAGTAATCGGTGCGCCATCATTCGCGCGCTCGCACCGTTCAAACGCATCAACAAGCGTTGCTTCATCGACCAATCGGCCCGGTGCATCTTTTTGGCCCAGTCTTATGCGCTCATGAAAACGCACAAGATGCGGAGACGTATAGACATGGACAGAAAGTCCCGCTGCTTCAAGAATGGCGCGCAAAAAAGCAACGGTCGAGCCTTTGCCATTTGTCCCTGCAACGTGAAGGACAGGCGGCAAGCGCCGATGTGGCGCACCCAGTCGTTCAAGCAGCGTGGTGATGCGCCCGAGCGAAAGGTCGATCAGTTTAGGATGGAGCGCTAGAAAGCGCTCCATATAGGTTTCAGAGGTCAATGCCACGCGATGTCACTCAGCGTGCAGCCGTCACCATGATTTCAACCGTATATTCAGGCGAAGCGAGTTTGGCTTCAACGGTTGCGCGCGCCGGTGAGCAACCGGGAGCAACCCAAGCATCCCAAGCCGCGTTCATTTCAGAAAATTTTGAAATATCAGCGAGCCAGATATTTGTGGTGATGAGTTTCGTCTTGTCGGTGCCCGCTTCCGCGAGAAGCGCGTCGATCTGCGAAAGAATGTCTTTGGTTTGCTCGCCGACGCTTTTGCCTTTGGCCGTATTCGCCACTTGGCCAGCGAGATAGACCATATGGCCGTGAATGACAGCTTGGCTCATGCGCGGTCCAACACCGATGCGTGTAATGGTCATGTGAAGTGATCCTTCCCTCGTCACAAAAACTGGTGGGCTCGCAGGCACCACAATGCGTGTTTGCCCTATCCGTGATTGTCGCCTTGCGCAACCCATGAGGTGTTGCCCCCGAACAAAGAGCGCGATAGGACACGGGGCCTCACCCCTTATTGGACCTCAACTCATGGCGCTTACCCCGGATTATCTCATTGAAAGACGGCGATTAGGACAGCGCGTCAGTTTCTGGCGCTGGATGACGGCCCTTGTCATTGTCATCGCGTTGGTCGGTGTCGGTATCTATGCATCGGGCGGCGGCGAGTTTGAGCGACGCTCCGCCCATGTCGCAAAACTGAAAATTAACGGCATCATTACAGGCGACGAGGAAACGCTTCGTCTCATCCATGACATTGAGGAAAGCCGGGCTGAAGCGGTAATCATCACGATTGAAAGCCCTGGCGGCACGGTCACTGGCGCCGAGGCGCTTTATGACGCTCTGCGTAAACTCGCGGCGAAAAAGCCCACAGTCGCTTTGGTCGATGGTATGGCCGCGTCCGGCGGCTATATCGCCGCACTCGGCACGGATCGGATTTTCGCGCGCGAGACGTCGATTGTCGGTTCCATCGGTGTCTTGTTTCAATATCCCGATATTGTCGGATTGCTCGATCGCGTCGGTGTCAAAGTCGAGAGCATCAAATCATCGCCACTCAAAGCCGCGCCAAGCCCGATTGAAAGCGCCACACCGGAGTCCCGCGCGGCCATTGCGGCGCTTGTTCAAGAAAATTTCGACTGGTTCAAGCGTCTCGTGCGCGAGCGTCGTAGCCTTGATGATGCGGGTCTTGCCGCAGTCGCTGATGGCCGTGTCTTTACCGGCAAACAAGGGGTGACGCTGGGTCTCGTCGATCAAGTGGGCTCGGTGGACCAAGCGCGAGACTGGCTCGAGAAAGAGAAGAAGATCTCGCGCGATCTTCCCCTCCGTGAGTGGCGGCCTCACGGCTTCCCTGAAAGATTCGGCCTTTCGGGACTGGCACGTGTGAGCGGGCTTGATCGCTTGGCAAACCTCATGGATCGGTTTGCGGCAGCGCCTGAAACGCAACTCCTTGACGGTGTGCTGGTCCTCTGGCACCCTTCAGCGCCGTAATTTAGTCACAATTGAACTGGCCGGCCCGAGTGAGACGAGTCCATTCTAACCAAACAAGACTGAGCGAAAAGAAACGTAAACAATGATCAAATCAGAACTCGTCCAGAAAATCGCCGAACATTATCCGGATCTCTATCAGCGCGACGCCGAAAATGTCGTGAACGCGATCCTTGACGAGATCATCGCAGCATTATCGCGCGGCGACCGTGTTGAAATTCGTGGCTTTGGCGCTTTCTCCGTAAAGAAGCGCGATGCACGTATGGGACGGAACCCGCGCACGGGCGAAAAGGTTTCTGTTTCTGAAAAAGTCGTTCCGGTTTTCAAAGCTGGTAAGGAAATGCGCATCCGTTTGAATATGGATGGCGCCGACGCCTGATGTGAGAAGGGGGCCTCCGTGAAGACGCTCCTCAAGACAATCCTGATTGCGCCTTTCGCCCTTTTGGTGCTTGGCTTTGCTCTGGCCAATCGCAGCGCGATCACGATTTCCCTTGATCCTTTGGCGCTCTTTGATCCGCCTTTAATTTTTACCGTCCCTCTATTTTTACCGATCTTGTTGAGTTTGATCCTTGGGGTTTTACTTGGCGGCATAGCGATGTGGTTTTCGGAAGGACGTCATCGCCGCGCGGCAAAAATTCATCTTCGTGACCTCGAGCGCCAGAGGCGCGAAACAGAAGAATTGCGCCGCGAAAAAAATCTACCGCCTTTGCCGCCCTCAACCATGATCGGTTGATGGTCTCAACACCAAAATAAACGGACCTTCACGATGAAAGTGATTTCTGCCGATAAGATTGATGCGGTACTTGAACCAAGACTGCTCGCCGATGCGCTGAAAGCCGCTTTTCAAACCGATATCATCGTACCGGTACGGCATCATCATGACATCGCGCGACCTGATGCTGATGCAACACTTCTTTTGATGCCTGCTTGGACAGGCCCATCAGCGGATAAGCCTTATGTTGGTACCAAAATCGTCACTATTTATCCGGCAAATGGAATGAAATCGCTGCCCTCTGTTATGGGGACTTATCTCTTGATCAAGGGCGATACCGGCGAACCTTTAGCCTCACTTGATGGTGCGCGTTTAACCTTGTGGCGCACGGCTGCAGCCTCTGCACTTGCTTCACGCTATCTTGCCAAACCGGAAGCCTCTCGCCTTGTGATGGTGGGCGCAGGTGCGCTGGCATCCTTCCTCATTCGCGCCCATTGCGCGGAAAGTCCGATCAAAGATGTGGCACTTTGGAATCATCGTCCGGAGCGAGCAGAGCACGTTGCACGCGAATTAAAGGCCGAAGGTCTGCCCGTGCGCGCGGTTCAAGACCTCGAAGCCGCCATTCGTGACGCTGATATCATCTCGTCAGCAACACTTTCCAACACAGCACTTATTCGTGGCGCCTGGCTGAAAGAAGGTGCGCATCTTGACTGCGTGGGCGCGTTTAAACCCACAATGCGAGAAACAGATGATGTTGCCATCACACGCGCGAGCCTCTTTTGTGATACGCGTGCCGGCGCTTTGAAAGAAGGCGGCGATTACGCGCAACCGCTTGCTGCAGGACTTATTTCATCGAGTGACATCAAAGCCGATCTTTTCGATCTCTCACGCGGTGCGCATCGCGGTCGCGCAAATGCCAAAGAGATCACGATGTTCAAATCGGTCGGCACCGCGATTGAGGATTTAGCGGCCGCCATTGCGGTGTGGCAACGCGTGAAGTGACGCGCTTGAAGCGAAAGATTGGACAGGCGCCGCTCGGTCGTGGCACAGACATCCCATGTCTCTCATCATCAAAATTTGCGGCCTGAAAACTCCTGAAACGCTCGAAGCGGCCATCGCCGCCGGAGCGGATTGGGTTGGTTTCGTGTTTTTTGCGAAATCACCGCGGAATGTTTTGCTTGATGAGGCGAAAGTGCTTGGCCAGATCGTCGGCAGCCGCGCCAAAAAAGTAGCACTTTCGGTCGACGCGGACGATGCCGCACTCGCAGACATCGAAAAAGCGCTCACGCCTGATCTCCATCAGCTCCACGGCCATGAGGCGCCCGAGCGGGTGGCGGCCATCCGCGCAAGATTTGGCCGCCCGGTGATCAAGGCCGTTGGCATCGCGGAAGCCGCTGACCTCGAAGCCGCCCGTGCTCATGGGACTGCGGCAGATTGGCTTCTTCTTGACGCCAAACCGCCCAAAAATGCGGCTCTTCCGGGCGGCAATGGCCTCCCTTTTGACTGGCAGCTTCTCGCAGGGCTTGACCTGCAAAAGCCCTTCATGGTCTCAGGAGGGCTTGACCCCTCGAATGTGGGCGAGGCCATCGCCATCTCTCATCCAGCTGGGGTTGATGTGTCTTCCGGCGTCGAGGCGGCGCCGGGGATCAAGGATCCCGCAAAGATCCGGGCATTTATCGAGGCGGCGCGCCGCGCCAGATGAGGATTTGAGGAAAAGAACATGACCATTCAACAGTCGCTCAATTCCTTCCGGACTGGACCGGATGAAACCGGCCATTTCGGAAAATTCGGCGGACGCTTCGTCGCTGAAACTTTGATGCCGCTGATCCTCGATCTTGAAAAGGCCTATGCGGAAGCGAAAGCGGATCCGGCTTTTGATGCGGAAATGAAAAGCTTTCACACGCATTATGTCGGTCGGCCGAGCCCGCTTTATTTTGCTGAGCGGCTCACGGAACATGTCGGTGGTGCGAAAATCTATTTGAAGCGCGACGAGCTCAATCACACGGGCGCACACAAGATCAATAATGTGCTGGGCCAGATTTTGCTCGCACGCCGCATGGGTAAGACGCGCATCATCGCAGAAACCGGCGCAGGACAACATGGTGTTGCGACCGCAACAGCTTGCGCGCGCTTTGGTTTGAAATGCGTTGTCTATATGGGCGCGGTTGACGTCGAACGTCAAAAACCAAACGTCTTCCGCATGAAAATGCTCGGCGCGGAAATCGTACCGGTTGTCTCGGGCTCCAAGACTCTTAAAGACGCAATGAATGAAGCGCTTCGTGATTGGGTCACGAATGTGCATGATACTTTCTATTGCATCGGTACATCCGCTGGTCCGCATCCCTATCCGATGATGGTCAGAGATTTCCAATCCATCATCGGCAAAGAAGCGCGCGAGCAAATGCTTGAACGCGAAGGTCGTTTGCCAGATTCCCTTGTTGCGTGCATCGGTGGTGGTTCAAATGCCATCGGATTGTTCCATCCGTTTCTTGATGACAAATCGGTTGAGATTTACGGCGTTGAAGCCGCAGGGCATGGCGTTGCCTCTGGCATGCATGCCGCATCTTTGAATGGCGGCAAGCCCGGCGTGTTGCACGGCAACCGTACTTATTTGTTGATGGATCATGATGGCCAGATTGCGGAAGCGCATTCAATTTCAGCGGGCCTTGATTATCCGGGCATCGGGCCTGAGCATGCATGGCTTCATGATACAGGCCGCGTGACCTATCTTTCGACAACTGATCAAGAAGCACTTGATGCGTTTCAACTCTTGTCAAAACTCGAAGGCATTATTCCCGCGCTTGAACCCGCCCATGCGATTGCGCGTGCGGTTGAAATTGCGGCGAAGAAACCGAAAGATCATTTGATGATCGTCAATCTCTGCGGACGCGGCGACAAGGATATTTTCTCGGTGGCCGAGCATCTCGGAGGCATGGCGTGACAACTCGTATTGATACGCGCTTTGCGGCGCTTAAAAAAGAAGGGCGCGCGGCGCTTGTCACCTTCTATATGGGTGGTGATCCCGATCCTGAAACATCACTCAAAGTGATCAAAGCGCTGCCAAAAGCAGGCGCTGATCTCATCGAAATCGGCATGGCTTTTACCGATCCGATGGCCGATGGCCCAACGATTCAAGCGGCCGGTTTGCGCGCTTTGTCAAAAGGCATCACGCTTGAAAAGACGCTTCATCTCGTGAGCGAGTTTCGCAAAGACGATCATGAAACGCCGATCATTCTGATGGGCTATTTCAACCCGATCTTCATTTATGGCGTTGAAAAATTTCTCGCTGACGCGAAATCATCCGGCGTTGACGGTTTGATCGTTGTTGATTGTCCGCCGGAAGAAGATGATGAACTCTGCAAGCCCGCTTTGAAAGCAGGCTTAAATTTCATTCGTCTGGCAACGCCGACTACGGACGAAAAGCGTTTGCCGAAAGTGCTGCAGAACACGTCAGGCTTTGTCTATTATGTTTCAATCGCCGGTATTACTGGCGCCGCGCGTCCTGACCCGCAAAAAGTTGCGGCATCAGTGGCGCGGATCAAATCGCATACAAATCTTCCCGTTGCCGTAGGTTTTGGTGTGCGCACCGCAGCAGACGCGGCGGAAATCGCCAAATCTGCCGATGGCGTTGTTGTAGGCTCTGCACTTGTTGAAGCCGTGCGGCAATCACTTCATGCCGATGGACGTCCGACCGAGCTCACGGTTGGCGCAGTCACATCCGTCGTTGAAGAGATCGCCAAAGGCGTTCGCTCGGTGAAGAAATAGCTTTTTCTTATTTCGAGGAGAGAGACATGGATTCGATCAACTGGATTTCCAATGTCGTCCGGCCGAAGATCCGATCATTCCTGAAGCGCGACACGCCACAAAATCTCTGGATTAAATGCCCGGAAAGCGGTCAGCTTGTCTTCTCGAAAGATGTTGAAGCCAATCTCTTCGTCATTCCCGGTTCGGGCCATCATATGCGCATGGCGACGAATGCGCGTTTGGCCTCCATGTTTGATGACGGCGTGTATGAAGAGATCACACTTCCTGAAGTGCCGCTTGATCCTTTAAAATTTCGCGACGAGAAAAAATATGTCGACCGCTTGCGCGATGCGAAGGCCAAAACATCTCTGATTGATGCCGTCAAAATCGCTTATGGCAAAGTCGAAGCCCTGCCTTTGACCATTGGCGTTCAGGATTTCGATTTCATGGGCGGCTCGCTCGGCATGGCTGCCGGTGAAGGCGTGATCAAAGGCATGGAAACGGCGATTGCCAAAAAGACGCCTTTCGTTTTGTTTGCTTCATCCGGTGGCGCGCGCATGCAGGAAGGCATGTTCTCGCTGATGCAAATGCCGCGCACAACGGTGGCTGTGCGCAAACTTCGCGAAGCGAAGTTGCCCTATATCGTTGTACTCACAAACCCGACGACGGGTGGCGTGACGGCGTCTTATGCGATGCTGGGCGATGTTCACATTGCGGAGCCCGGCGCGCTCATCGGTTTTGCGGGTCCGCGCGTGATCGAACAGACAATCCGCGAAAAACTTCCGGAAGGATTCCAACGCGCGGAATTTTTAAAGAGCCACGGCATGGTCGATATGGTCGTACATCGGCATGAGATGAAAGCGACGATCGCGCGGCTTTGCCGCATCCTCACCAAATCCGATAAAAAGGCCGCGTGAAAAGCGACCTTAACCGCCGCTTAAGCGCAACTCGCTAATTGTACCCACTGCGGGCATGTCGTCCGCGCGGGGTTAAATTCATTTATGAGCGATCGGCGCGGCGCGGGCCGGGGACGGCACGAGCCCTATTTCGAAGATGATCAGCCTGAAGCGGCGCCGAAAACGCGGCGACGTGGCGCGTCAACTGCGCGCGGACAAGCTGAGGATCCGGAGACGGAGCGCGCGCCATCAAAGCGCCCGCCCCGCCGCCAAGAGCATCGTGACCATGAAAAGCCACGCGCCACAAAGCCACGCCGCTCAATGATCGGGCGTTTTTTCTACTGGAGTGTGGTACTCGGTCTTTGGGGCATCATCGCGCTTGGTGTTCTTGTCGCCTTTCACGCGTCGAAACTCCCGCCGATTGATCAATTGGCGGTTCCGAAGCGACCGCCGAATATTGCGATTCTTGGATCGGATGGAACGCTGCTCGCCAATCGCGGCGAAACCGGCGGGCGTGAAGTCTCGCTCTCCGAACTACCGCCCTATCTACCGCAAGCTTTCATCGCCATTGAAGATCGCCGCTTCTATACGCACGCAGGGATTGATCCCATCGGCATCGGACGAGCGCTTGTCAGAAACATCATGCGCGCGGGCGGCGGTATGCAAGGTGGCTCAACGCTTACGCAACAGCTCGCAAAGAATCTTTTTCTAACGCAAGAGCGCACCGCGTCGCGCAAAATTCAAGAAGCGATTCTGGCGCTTTGGCTTGAGCGCAAATTTTCAAAAAATGAAATTCTCGAGCTTTATTTGAACCGGGTCTATTTTGGTTCGGGTGCCTATGGGGTTGAAGGGGCGGCCCAGAAATATTTTGGCAAATCAGCGCGCGATGTCACGATTGCAGAAGCCGCCATTCTCGGCGGTCTCGTGCAATCACCTTCGCGCTTAGCGCCGACGCGAAATCCGGATGCAGCGCGTGCCCGCGCATCGCTCGTGCTTGCCGCGATGCAGCGTGAAGGCTTCATCACCGACGCTCAAATGAAAGAGGCGCTTGCACGCCCAGCCGACGCACAGAAATCAAAAACAGCGAATTCGGTTCTCTATGCGGCCGATCATATCATTGATCGTCTCGATGATTTGATCGGTTCAATTGAAGGCGATCTCATCGTCACAACAACATTGAATCCGATGATGCAAGCGGCGGCTGAAAAAGCTTTAACAGATGAGCTTACGGCCAAAGGACAAAAATTTGGCGTGAGCCAAGGCGCTGTGCTCGCGATGGATCCTGACGGCGCGATTCGCGCCTTTGTTGGCGGGCGCAATTACAGTGAAAGCCAATTTGATCGTGTGACCAATGCACGACGTCAACCAGGCTCTGCCTTCAAAGCTTTTGTTTATCTTGCCGCGCTCGAGAAGGGCTTGACGCCAGACACGATGCGCGAGGATGCGCCTATCAATGTCAAAGGCTGGCAACCCGAAAATTATGCAAAAGATTATCGGGGTCAGGTGACTCTTACTGAAGCGTTGTCACAATCTTTGAACACAGTCGCCGTACGTCTTGGTCTCGAAGTCGGCCCACGCACGGTTGCAACAACAGCGCAAAGATTAGGAATTCGTTCGAAGCTTGATGCGAATGCCTCAATCGCTTTGGGGACATCCGCCGTCACACCGCTTGAACTTGTGTCTGCCTATGCGAGTTTTGCGAATGGCGGCGTCAGTGTTGAGCCTTATGTGATCACCGAAGTGATTACACGCGAAGGTGATCTTCTCTATACCCGTCCAGACGCATCCCCGCATCAAGTGATTGACCCAACAATTCTTGCCAATTTCAATGTGATGATGCGCGAAACAGTGAAGAGTGGCACTGCGAAAAAAGTTGACCTTCCTGGATGGGATGCAGCAGGCAAAACCGGAACGAGTCAGGATTTCCGCGACGCATGGTTCATCGGCTATACCGGCGCGCTCGTCACCGGCGTTTGGCTTGGCAATGATGATAATTCACCGACAAAACATGTGGCGGGGGGCAGCCTGCCGGTTGAGATTTGGTCGCGCTTTATGAAACAGGCGCTTGCAAAAACAAAACCTGTCATTCTTCCCGCAAGCGAGTTGCCGCAATCAGATCTTTTCTCTGTGCTTGGTCGTGCGCTGTTTGGCACGCAATCGCAAAATAACAATGCGCCGCAAAAAGGGCCGTTGCTCTTGCAACCGCAACCTGACACAACACAATCGCAATAGATCAAATATAGCGATGAAGACTCGCGCCGTGGCGCTTCAACCATGCTTCAGCCTTTTTATAATCGGGATAAAGCGAAGCGACAATCGACCAAAAACGCGGTGAATGATTAAGCTCTTTTAAATGCGCCACTTCATGCGCAGCGAGATAATCAAGAATTTCCGGCGGTGCGAAAATCAACCGCCATGAAAAGTTCAATCGTCCATCAGCCGAGCATGATCCCCAGCGACTTCTTGTATCTTTAAGCGCAATCCGACGCGCGGGTATACCGAGAAGTTTTGTGTAACGCTCAACCGCTTGATCAAGCGCAGAGCGCGCTTCCTTTTTCAAAAAATCACGAAGACGACGTGGCGCGTGGTCAATTCTTCCCGCGACAATCAGATGATGTGAACCTTCTTCATCGCGTTCAACACTCACGGTGCCGCGTTTTTCACCGCGATGCGTAATGCGATGTGACACACCACGGAAGAGAATTTCAGCGCCCGGTACAATCTGAACATGATCGTCAAATTTATTGAGACGATCAGCAATCCAGCCGCTATGGCGCGACGCAAAATCGACCGCCTGATCGAAAGAGCTTCGCATCGGCATTGTGAGTGTCACAACACGTGTCGCCGCCGACACGCGCAAAGTGAACCGCCGCGCTTTCGCCATGCGTTTGACGGCGACACGAAATGTCGCCTCGCCATGAACGATGTCGAGATGCGAAGGTGGGGACTTTTGCCGCGCGTGGGTGAAGAGAAGACTCATGCAGCACACATCGTGCCTTGATGCGCGCGCGCTGTCACGCGCGCAGCACCTTAACTCACAAGCTTCAAGGTCTTGCCGGTCGATTTTTTGGCGTCATGAGCACTGTTCGCCATGAAATCGGCAATGCGCGGCGCCACTTCGGCACGGAAACGCGAGCCGTTGAACACGCCATAATGGCCGACCTTCGGCTGCAGCCAATGGACACGACGGGTTTCAGGAATATTCACACAGAGCTTATGCGCGGCGCGGGTCTGGCCAACGCCAGAGATATCATCATTCTCGCCTTCAACCGTCATCAGCGCGCAGCGTTTAATCGCCGTCAAATCCACCGGCTGATCACGATGCATCATCTCGCCATTCGGTAAAGCGTGGCGCACAAATACTGTATCCACCGTTTGCAGATAGAACTCCGCCGTCAGATCCATCACCGCGAGATATTCATCATAGAAATCGCGATGTTTCTCCGCCGAGTCGCCATCACCATGCACGAGATGCGAGAACATTTCTCCATGCGCTTCGATATGACGATCAATATTCATCGCCATAAACCCTGAGAGCTGCAAGAAGCCCGGATAAACATCCCGCATAAAGCCAGGATTGGGCAAAGGCACCTTCACAATGCAATGACGCTTAAACCATTCGGTGCCACGATCTTGCGCGAGAAGATTGACCTTTGTGGGGCTTTCACGCGTATCAATCGGACCGCCCATCAAAGTCATCGACAAAGGCGTTGCCGAATCGCCTTCCGCTTCCATGCGCGCAATCGCGGCAATCACAGGAACAGAAGGCTGGCACACGGCCATCAAATGAAGATCAGGACCCAAGAGACGGATCATATCGATCACATAATCGATATAATCATCGAGATCGAAACGACCGGTGCTCAAAGGCACGGTGCGTGCATCCACCCAATCGGTGATGTACACATCATGGGTCGGCAAAAATGTTTCAACAGTACCCCGCAGCAATGTGGCATAGTGGCCAGACATCGGCGCAACCATCAAAATCTTTGGTTGATTGAGAGGACGCCCCGGGCTCATTTTGCGGAAATTCACGAGATTGCAAAAGGGCTTTGACAACAAAACGTCTTCGACGATTTCGGTTTGGACACCATTCACATTGACAGAGCCGTAACCAAATTCGGGCTTTCCGTAACGGCGCGTCGTTCGCTCAAACATCTCACACGCAGCGGCAACACCGCGACCGAACGGCGAATGACTCAACGGATTTACGGGGTTGTTGTAGAAGAGCTTGGTGGATCCTGCGAGCGCGCGCGCAGGGCCGAGCAAGGCATGCGTGGCCTCATACCACATGTAGAGCGGAAGCTTCATCACCTGACCGTCCTTCGACCAGCTTGAACTGGGCCATTTTATTGCAGTGCACAAAAGGCACTTTAGTCCCAATCGACCTGATTGTGCAATGCTTCTAAGGTCATAGACACATAAGGCTCTTAAAACTCTGTGATGAAGTCTGTCATTCACCCATTTGCATGAGGGAGCCGGCTTCGCGGGCTTTTTCAAGCAAGATGCGGAACGCGAGGCTTGCAGCAGCAAAAAGCACAATATTGAGGGCAAAGGCCTCGGCCATGAGATCAAACCGGATCTGATGATCGATGAGCAGCGCACGAAGCCCCTCAAACACATAGGTCGGCGGCAGGCTCCACGCCACCGGCTGCAACCATGCCGGCAGGATCGTGACCGGATAATAGACCGAGGTAAGCGGCAGGAGGACAAACATCACCGTCCAAGCGAGGCTCTCCGCGCCAAGCCCAAGCCGCATCACGAGGCCGGATACAAAAAGCCCGACCGCCCATCCGGTCAAAACGAGATTGGCAAAAAACAAAGCGGCGCTGATGCCGAGCGCGAAATAATTAAAGCCGAAAAAAATCGTGGCCATCACCGCAACGGGTCCCAAGCCAATCGCCAATCGCACAAGACTCATGATGATGAGGGCCGCAATAAATTCTGAAGGACGCATCGGACTCATCAAGAGATTACCGATGTTACGCGCCCAGATTTCTTCAAGAAATGAAACGGAAAATCCGAGTTGGCTGCGAAACAAAACATCCCATAACAACATTGCACCAATCAATGTGCCTGCAGCGAATGCCGCGCGTCCTGATGCACCTGAGATATAGACTTGAATGAAACCCCATGTCAGCATTTGCACGGTGGGCCAATAAACAAGTTCAAGCAAACGTGGCCATGAAGAGCGCAACAAGTATGTATAACGCAAAATCAGCGCGCCAACGCGCGTGAAAGAAAAGCCCATATCATATCGATAATTTTTCGCACTCATGCCGCAGCTCCTTGCGTCAAAGGCGCTCGCGCGACATCAAGGAACACTTCCTCAAGCGAATGACGACCATATTTTTCAATCAAATTTTGCGGCGTGCCCTCATCGGCAATCGTACCTGCTTTCATGATGATCACACGATCGCATAAGCGTTCAACTTCTGCCATATTATGCGATGCCAGAAGAATAGAAGCGCCATGCGCTTTGCGATAAGTTTCAAGCCGTGTACGCACCCAATCCGCCGTATCCGGATCAAGCGAAGCGGTCGGCTCATCAAGCAATAAAAGATCGGGCTCATTGATCAAAGATTTCGCAAGCGCAACGCGTGTCTTTTGTCCGGCAGACAGGGCTCCGGATTCGCGATCAAGAAACTCTTCAAGATGAAGCTCGCGCGCCAATTCGATGATGCGCTCTTTGATCTTCCGCACGCCGTAAAGACGACCAAACACTTCGAGATTTTGTCGCACCGTCAGCCGATGCGGCATATCCACATAAGGACTTTCAAAATTCATTCGAGGAAGCACGGCATAACGGTCTTTGGCCATATCGACGCCGAAGACTTTCACGCTCCCTGCGCTTGGCAAAACGAGGCCCATAATCATACCGATCGTCGTCGTTTTACCCGCGCCATTGCCACCCAGAAGCCCAAGGACTTCCCCGCGTGCGAGGCTGAAACTGATCCCGCGCACGGCCAGAACGCCCGAGTAGCGCTTCTGCAACTCGCGAATTTCGATGGCAGGCGGGGAATTTTCGGTCATTTCGACGAAGCTTTCACAGAATTCGGGCTGGTTGGGCCTTATAAACGCTAAAACCCGTCCCGTCGCGCGCCATTCTCACCCAACGTGCCAAAATGTCGCGCGACAAGTGAACCAAAAAGGCCGGTGCCCCGTAACTAAGGCTGGACCCTATCAGGCGAAAGGCGCCAGCGATGAATGACGTTTCAAGTGCGAGCAAGCTTGCCGACCGATCGCTTCTCATCGTCGACAGCGAGCGAAATTTTGTCTCCCGCTTTTCGCGCGAGATGGAACAGCGTGGCTACCGCGTTGCGGTGGTGGAAAGCGCAAAAGAAGGTATCGAAGTCATCCAATCGAGCCCACCCGCTTATGCGGTTGTGGATTTGAAGCTCGGCGATGGCAGCGGGCTTGATGTGATCTCGGCGCTTTCAAAAAAGCGCCCCGACGCCCGCGGTATTATCGTCACGGGCTATGGCAATATCGCGACCGCGGTGGCGGCGGTGAAACTTGGCGCTGCAGATTATTTGGCTAAACCTGCCGATGTCGAGGAGATTGACCGTGCTCTGCGCGCTGATGGTCCTTTGACCATGCCGCCGCCAGAAAATCCGATGTCGCCCGATCGCGTGCGCTGGGAACATATCCAACGCGTCTATGAGCAATGCGGTCGCAATGTTTCGGAAACGGCACGTCGCCTCTCGATGCATCGACGCACGTTGCAACGGATTCTTGCGAAACGCGCGCCGCGCTAACACCGCGCGCGTTTTATGCCGTCAGTCCCGCAGGCTCGGGCAAACCGAGACTGCGGCAACAAGCGGTCAGCGTATTCGCTAACAGACATGCAATCGTCATGGGCCCGACCCCGCCTGGCACCGGCGTAATCGCGCCGGCAACTTTTGCAGCACTTTCAAAATGAACATCACCAACCAATTTGGCTTTGCCGTCGCGTTCAATGCGATTGATGCCGACATCGATGACAGTGGCGCCGGGCTTGACCCAATCACCCGGGATCATTTCCGGACGGCCAACAGCGGCGACGAGAATATCTGCGCGACGACACACGCTTTGAAGATCACGAGTGCGGCTATGCGCGATGGTGACGGTGCAACTGTCATTCAACAAAAGTTGCGCCATAGGTTTGCCGACAATATTCGAACGACCCACAATCACTGCATCAAGGCCAGCAAGCGATCCGTGATGATCGCGGAGCATCATCAAACAGCCGAGCGGCGTGCAAGGCACCATGCTCTTCTGCCCCGTGCCCAAAAGACCGACATTCGAAATATGAAAGCCGTCAACATCTTTGGCGGGATCAATCGAATTGATCACGAGATCGGAATTCAAATGTTTCGGCAAAGGCAATTGAACAAGAATGCCATGCACTTTCGGATCGGCATTGAGTTTGGCGATCAAGGCCAATAGATCCGCTTCGGAGGTTGAGGCATCAAGCTTGTGCTCGAACGACGCCATGCCGACTTCAACCGTTTGTTGCCCCTTGTTGCGGACATAGACCTGACTGGCCGGATCTTCGCCGACAAGGACCACGGCGAGGCCCGGCGTTACGCCTTTGGTCTTCAACGCGGCGACATGCTCCGCGACCGACGCCCGCACTTTGGCCGCGAAGGCTTTCCCATCAATGATCTTGGCCGTCATAATCACGGTCTCCTGATTATTGTTCCCATCTTTTTTCTTATCTTTCGCAAAGCTGAGAATGGGGTTCTAGCCTTTGCGCGACCCTTGCCGTGGTTTTTACGCCGCCTCGCCCCCGAATGCGCGCCCCGAGATTGCCGAAACGGGCCGGATCAGCTAGGAACAAAGAGGTTACAAGCACCCGTAGCTCAGCTGGATAGAGTGCTGCCCTCCGAAGGCAGAGGTCACACGTTCGAATCGTGTCGGGTGCGCCAAAACTGGTCTTGGACCGAGGTTAACTCACTGATTTGCAATGGTTTTTACCAAATGCATCAGTTCGGGTAGACCAACGGGTAGACCATTTTGACAAGCTATATCTTCGTAAAACGTGGCATCTTCTATTATTCGCGTCGGGTGCCTGCAGAGCTCCAATCGCTTTATGGCAAGGCGAGAATAACGACGTGCCTGCACACAAGAGTTGAGCTCAAAGCCAATCGGGCGGCCGATCAGCTGTCTGCTCAGCTTGAAGGGATTTGGGCGCAGGCGCGCCTTGAGAAAACTCTTTTGAATTTCAAACGGAAACAATCCACTCCAGAGCAGCCGCTCGAAAAGCCGGGCAAACTTGAGCCCTCTGTAAAACTTTCAGACGCGCTTGATCTCTATTTACGTTTGAAAGGAAAGAACAAGGCAAAGAGCTTCCTTGTCTATACTCACCGCAACGTAGGTTATGCCATCGAATGTTTGGGCGACGCCTCAATCCCAGAACTTGGCAGAACAGCTGCCGGAAAATTTCGCGATCATTTGATTGGTAAAGGACTCACAACTTCGTCGATAAAGCGAGTTTTTGCTACTGTTAGAGCAGCGGTAAATCTTGCGATTTCCGAAAACGGACTCGCCTGCACTAACGCCTTCACCGGAACATTTATTCCCGACGTTGGTGAAAAGAAAATTCGACCGCCAATATCACCCGACGATATTTTGAAAATTCAGAATGAGTGTTTGTTACTCGATGACGATGCGCGGTGGCTGATTGCTTTGATAAGTGACACCGGTATGCGCCTTGCCGAAGCAACTGGTCTCTCAGTAAATGATCTCAAGCTCGAAGCAGCAATTCCCTATATCGAATTAAAGCCGCACCCATGGCGCCCCCTAAAGACTTCAAAGAGCGAGCGGCTTATTCCGCTTGTGGGCGCCTCATTATGGGCAGCAAAACGTGCAACAGAAAGTGCTGCTTCAAACATCCTGTTTCCTCGATACACGTCCACGCAAGAAACAAACTCCAACTCGGCGAGTGCAGCTCTCAACCAATGGATGCGCCCTCGTCTGCCGGAGGGCAGCGTCATTCATTCGTTCCGTCACAGTATGCGCGATAGGCTGAGAGCAATTGAATGTCCGGCAGACATTGTCGACGCTATTGGTGGCTGGGTTACTCACGGTGTTGGTCACGCTTATGGTTCAGGCTATCCAATCGACGTTATGCATCGTTGGATGTCACGGGTCGCTCTCTTCGATACGAAATGACCATAGGACAAGAGAGCCCAATCTCTCTCTGAACTATATCACTCAGCGATTTTCGTTACATTAAAAGTACGCTCTACGAAGCGACGTTGCGCCATGAACGTGCGTAGACGAACCAATATACAAGAGCTACCAACATTCCGCCGCCAATAATGTTTCCAGCGGTCACGAAAAACAGATTGGAGACAAAAGCCTCGATATTAAAAACACCGACATGCAACATCGCAACGGGGAGCAAGTACATATTGGCTACCGAATGCTCAAAACCCAGCGCCACAAAAGCCGTCACAGGGAAAATAATTACAAGCACTTTCCCTGTGACACTCTGCGCGGCGAAACACATCCAAACGGCGAGGCACACAAGAATATTGCATAAGACGCCACGCGAAAAGGCGCTGACTGGATTGAGTGCAAGCTTACTAGCGGATATCGCTTCCGCGGTTATGCCAACTGATCCGTCGCCCATCGAAAGCGTTCCGGCTACGTGAACAAGAAAAGCCATGGCCAAGGCGCCAATCAAGTTTCCAAAATACACTATTGTCCAGTTGCGAAGTAGCGCAGCGGTGGTGATGCGTCGGCTTGCCCATCCTATCACGATGAGATTGTTCCCAGTGAATAGCTCCGCTCCGCCGATTATCACCAAAATCAGGCCCAACGAGAAGGCAATTCCGCCAAGAAGACGCGTCGGTCCGAAACCAAGCTCACTGCCTGTGACCACGAGAGTATAAAACATTGCGCCCAAAGCGATGAATGCTCCAGCCAATACACTTAATGTCATGGTAGAAACAAAGCCAAGTCCAACCTTGCGTATTGCGACCTCTTCAACCAACTGCTCAATTTTAGCGGTTGAAACGACATCTAATGGGTGCGGCTCTACAGTCATTTAATACAATCAAAAAAATAAAAGTGATTGCCGATCACTTGATGGTCATGCGGCAATGACAGTTGGCAAAGATCATCGGTAAGTGACCATTGCAAATCAGTGAGTTAACCTCGGTCCAAGACCAGTTTTGGCGCACCCGACAGGTGTTTGGAACACGGCCTCTGCGCCAGTGGTTAAACCACATCATGCAATTTCAATAACTTAGCAGCTATTGATGTTCGATCAAGCATGAAAAAATGGTCTACCCGTTGGT
>Ga0315899_10000041_pt1 | contig 182504 bp, 167 predicted proteins | sample LakEriMetagenome_2_FD_203518 | JGI IMG/M metagenome (GOLD analysis project Ga0315899, IMG submission 203518) | Freshwater fungal communities from buoy surface, Lake Erie, Ohio, United States - Buoy 4 MA112 | ecosystem: Environmental > Aquatic > Freshwater > Lake | place: USA: Lake Erie, Ohio...
GGTTTTACAGTGGCCGGCTTCGCAACACCAACCAGCTACGCCGCCCACTCAACGGCTAGCGTCAAACACAACTCTAAACTAACATAGCAATCGGATCACACGGTGGGGTCAGGCCACTTCTTGGTTAGATATATGCGGAGACTCATTTGGGCTTGAAGTTAGCAGCTACGTTGCCCGAGGCGTTGCATCCCCTGTCTGAGGACTACATAACCAGAGCATGCACTGCATTATAACCCGTTATCAATTAGGCCCAATGGAAGCAAAAAGCCTAGGCACCAGGAACGGCCCTCTCACCGGCAACTCAGAGCTGCGCAGCCGTAGGAAGCTGGAAGGGGCAGGGGTCGATACAGGCCTCATAGACTGGTCAGCATGCTTCTTCGGGGTTCGTAGCCCTGTGCGTTCAGCCCTAACGGCCAGTGCTATCTTGGTTCACCGCTGCGAGCTGTCCGGAAGCTCTGAGTTTCCGCAGTTCATCAAAACCGCCGATGTGGCGACCATGGATGAATACTTGCGGTACGGTAGTTCGACCGCTTCGTGCGACCATGGTATCGGCGGCGGCTGTATTCTGGTCCACGTTTATTTCTGTAAAGGTGATGCCAACTTCACCCAGCAACATTTTTGCGGCCTTGCAATGGGGGCAGTTCGGGGTGGTGTAGATTTGTACTCCATGTTTCGTGTCGCCGGGGTAGGGATTTTCTCGAAGCCAAGCGACTACATCGGCCGTGGCTCGGTCTGGCGGAAACACAGGATAGAACGCATGTGTGATCGTGCCGTCATCAATAATGAGGGTGAGCCGTTTGATAAGACGCATACCTGCAACTGTCATAGTTGGCAGGCGCAAGTTATCGGTCAGCTTGAACTCTGCATCGCTCAGGATAGCGAATGAAATCTTGAGACGTTCGACCAACTCCTGCTGGTATTCCGGTGTCTGTGTGCTGAGGCCAAATACGGTGACACCGAGAGCCGCAAACACATCCCTCTCGGCTTGAAACGATAATGTCTGAGGCGTGCAACCGCGGGCACCCGGAATGTCGTTCCAGCCGGGCGGTAGCTCAACGCCAGGGACACCCGTCATGGGGTAGGCGTAGACGACCGTACGCCCTTTCACTGCCGACAGGTCCACAAGGATCCCGGAAGTCCCGCGCAGGACCAATTTCGGGAGCTTCGTTCCAGGGAGATGGTCAGCCCCGCCATCATCCACGGGACGCGGCAGGTTATCGGGCAAGAGCATCGGGTTACTAGTGTGCGATGCGGTCACGGTGGGCTCCTGGGGCATGGCGGGCTACTCTGAAGACCATTAATGGTGCCATTTATTGGACTATTGGAAGTGCCATTTTGTACGAATTATGATAGTCCATTTTAATGCCTAAGTGTCGCGCATCGTTCGTTGTTCCCTCGTTAAAGCCCGTTGAGCTTCACGGTGGCCCGGTCGGCCGACAATTGGCACAGCGGCTACGCGATGCGATTGCCAATGGCGAGCTAAAACCCGGTGAGCGTTTGCCATCGACGCGCACGCTGGCGATGTCTCTCGGAGTTGCGCGCGGCACTGTGGTGGAAGTGTTCGGACAACTGACGGCGGAGGGTTACCTCAATGCCAAGGTTGGAGCCGGTACTCGCGTTGCACAGGGGCTTGGCGCTAGCTCATCGATGCTATCGCCAGCTTCTGATGTTAGGCGCATCGATCCGGGCTCGCCGTTGCCACCTGCTGCGCTCCGACTGTCAGCAGTTGCGAGGATCCTTGTCCCGCAGTCTCCTGTCCCATTCGCCGTAGCCGTGCCAGCTGGGGGTATAGCCCCGGACGATACTTGGCGGCGGCTCGGTAACCGCATCCGCGCATCCCACCGGGCAGCTCCAGCGAGCTACGCAGACTCATTGGGGCTGCCCGAACTTCGTGTTGCTATCGCTGCATATGTTCGACGCGCTCGTGCCGTTCACTGCGAGATGGAAAATGTGCTCATTACTTCGGGCACCCAGCAGGGCCTCTATATGGCTGGGCGCGTGCTGCTTTCACAAGGTGATGCTGTTTGGGCTGAAAACCCAGCGTATCCTGGCCTGACGGCGGTTCTCGATGAGCTTGGTGTGCAGACCCATCGCGTGCCCGTCGACGAGCACGGGCTGAATGTTGAGCAGGGTCTTTCAATCAATCCGAACGCTCGTGCCGCCTTTGTCACGCCCTCGCATCAGTACCCAATCGGCATGCCAATGAGCATGGCGCGTCGGCAAGCACTACTGACTTGGGCGGAACAGAACAATGCATGGATTGTTGAGGACGATTACGATAGTGAGCTGCGCTACGCGGGCCATCCCTTTCCTGCAATGCAAGGGCTTAACCCGACGCGGGTCATCTATCTTGGCACGTTTAGCAAGGTGCTTTTTCCGTCGCTTCGACTTGGGTATCTCATTGCCCCAACGCCTCTCATTGAAGCATTCGCAGGCGCGCGCGCGATTATTGATCGCCACTCGCCTTTGACTGACCAGCACGTGCTTGCTGCTTATATGCAGGAAGGTTTCTTGGATGCTCATGTGCGGCGCATTCGAAACCTTTACGCTGAGCGCCGGTCCGTTTTGCTTGATGCACTGGCGACAAGCCTGCCGCCAGGCTGGACGATCCAGCATTGCGATCAAGGCATGCACATCGTGGTTTGGTTGTCGGACACTGTCGACGACGTGGAGATTGCCACGAGGTTGAAAACGGCTGGGATTGTGACACGGGCGATTTCCCCCATGTACGCAGATCAAATCGGCCGTCCTGGCCTGATGCTCGGGTTCGGTGGGTTTGCGGCCGATGAGCTTCGTGAGGCAGTCGCGCGACTTTGCAGCATCGTAAGATCCTTTTGAATGTTTTTAGCTGATTTTCGGCAGTCGCCGAGAAGGTAAGTCAGTCACCAGGCGCAGCAGCCTGAGAAAGCTGAAGGGTGGAAGCGTCGAAACGGCCCACATAGACTGGTCAGCAGGCTTCTTCGGCGGCCGTAGCCCGGTATTGTCGCGCCTTACCGCTTATACCGGCAAAGCTCACCCTAAGCTCTGCCTGCGGCTTGACATGGTAGGAGGCCTGATTAGTCTTAACTAACTAACCGGTTAGTTGCTGAGGATGCTAATGGCCATATCTGCTCCGTCTGGCAAGGTCCGTGTTGCGGTCGACATTGGTGGTACGTTTACTGATCTCGCTCTCCTCGACAGCAAAGGTGTGATCCACCAGGGAAAGGTGTCGTCGACACCAGACGACCCCAGCAGGGCGGTCGTCGCTGGCGTAGAAGCGTTGTTGAGTGAATTAAAGGTCAACCCGGCTGACGTAGCTGAGGTGCTTCACGGTACCACCGTTGGCTCTAACACTATCTTACAGCGGACCGGGGCAAAGACGGGTTTGATTACGACCCGCGGTTTTAAGGACGTTTTGGAGATTGGGCGTATTCGGATGCCGGATATGTTCGATCTAACCTGGGACAAGCCGAAACCGCTGGTTCCCCGACGACATCGTTTAGAAGTCACGGAACGTATTGCTGCCGACGGCTCAATCATAACCCCTATCAGCGAAAATGATCTGATCGCGGCTGGAACGAAGCTCCAAGACGATGGCATCGAAGCCATCGCGATTTGCTTTTTGAATAGCTATAGGAATCCAGTTCATGAGCTTGAAGCTGAACGCCTGATCCAGCAGCGCTTTCCGGATATGTTGGTAACGACATCCTGCTCTGTACTACCTGAAATGAAGGAATATGAGCGGACAAGCACCACTGTTGTTAACGCTTACCTTCTTGTAGCTATGCGTCAGTATCTGCAGCGGCTTGAGACAGGTTTGCGCAAGATCGGCGTCTCAGCTCCGATTTTAGTTATGACGTCAAATGGCGGCATGTTGGCTGCTGATGTGACCTGCGAAAAACCGGTCATGGTCGTCGCTTCTGGCCCAGCTGGTGGCGTCGTAGGGGCTGCGCGACTTGGCTTAGCGCGCGAAGACAAGGACGTTATCGTCTTCGACATGGGTGGAACTACGGCCAAGGCTGTTGTTATCGAAGACGGTCGTCCAACCATGACGTCGGAATACGAATTCCGTGATGGAATCTCCACATCAAGCCGCTTCGTAAAGGCTGGGGGCTATATGTTGAAGGTGCCGGCAATTGACATTGCTGAAGTCGGCGCTGGCGGCGGTTCCATTGCGGGGATTGATAAGGGCGGATTGCTTACAGTCGGCCCGCACTCGGCTGGGGCAGTTCCGGGTCCAGCGTGTTATGGTTTAGGTAATGAAAAACCGACTGTAACGGACGCTAATGTTGTTCTTGGCTATATCAACGCTCAGGCCCTCGCGGGCGGTAAGCTTCAGATCGACAAAAGCCTAAGTGAAAAAGCTATCAAGGAGCATGTCGGCGACCGTATCTCAGCAGAAGGCCTTGATGCAGCGCATGGTATTCGCGCAGTTGCGAATGCGGCCATGGCACGCGCTGTTAGGGCTGTCACTGTAGAACGTGGGCGCGACCCTCGCGATTTTACTTTGATGGCTTTCGGGGGAAATGGCGGTGTCCACGCCCCTGATTTAGCGCGGCAGCTTGGGATCCCGCGTGTTGTTATTCCACCAATGTCGGGAATTTTCTGCGCTGTCGGTATGCTCGCGGCTGACGTTGAGCACACGTCTCTCGAAACCGTAGCCAAGTATCTCGATGCATTGACTGAAAAAGACCTTAGGCAGGTCAAAAATGGACTCGAGAATGCAATGAACAAGCGTCTTGAGAAGGATGGTTATTCCGTCGAAAAACGCATGTTCCTCTGGGAAGCGGATCTCCGGCATGAAGGTCAAGCCACAGAGTTGACTGTTGCGTTTGAAGGTACGGATATTAAGCAGATCGCCGAACGGTTTGTCGCGGAATACTTCAAGACTTATGGCTATTATGATGAAACGCCTATCGAGTTGATGAAGGTCCGCTTAATTGGGCGTGGCTTAAGAGATCAGAGGCTCGATTTCAAAGATATGAAAATCGCCAAACGCGACAGCGCTTCCCATTACGCAAAGCGGCAGGTGTCGTTTGGGCGGGGAGAAAAAGTGATTGAGGTCGATATCGTTGGACGATCTGATGTTGGTCAGACGCCTCGCCCCGGTCCGCTCGTGATCGAAGAGTTCGACGCAACGATTGTTGTTCCTCCGGATGCGATGGTTTCAAAAGATTCTATTGGCTGCATTGTTGTGGAGTTTTCGGCATGAAAGTCGATCCGATTACATTCGCTGTCATTAAAAGCGGCCTTGATTCCATTGCCGATGATATGGCCTATACGGTGGTCCGGATAGCCCGCTCAGAAATCGTCAAAGATGTGATGGATTTCTCTGCAGCGATTTGTGCGGCTGACGGTCAAATGGTTGCTCAGGCTAAAACAATTGCACAGCACCTAGGCTCAATTCCTGAAGCGATCGAATCGACTTTGAAAAAGTTCGAAGGTGATATCCATGAAGGAGATGTCATCATCATGAACGATCCATATCACGGAGGCATGCATCTTCCTGATATCTTCATGTTTGTTCCGATTTTCTACGAAGGAAAGCGCCGCGCGTTTGCTGTTGTGATTTGTCACCACACCGATGTGGGTGGCCGCGTCCCTGGCTCGAATGCATCAGACTCGACGGAGATCTATCAAGAAGGTCTGCGAATTCCTCCGCTCAAGCTCTATGACAAGGGCAAGCTTAACACGACGCTCGAAACGCTCATCAAAATCAATGTACGTGTTCCAGACCGTGTTTGGGGTGACTTATCGGCCCAGTTCGCTGCTGCCCAAGTGGGTCGGCGCGGATTAGAAAAACTGATGGCGCGTTATGGCGCAGATGAAGTTGACGCGTACATGCAGGAGCTTCTTGATTACGCAGAGCGTATGACCAAACAAGAGATCAAGCAGTGGCCCAAAGGAACATACGAGTTCACTGACTACATCGACAATGATGGATTTTCAGATACGCCTATCCCAATCAAAGTTGCCATCACTGTAAATGACGATGGAACTTTGTTTGTCGACTATACAGGTTCATCACCACAGGTTCGGGGTGCGCTTAATTCCACATTAAGCTTCACACATTCGCTGACCTATCTTTCAGTTCGCTGCGTCCTTTCCAAGGAACTGCCAAATAATGTAGGCATGTTTCGGTGCGTGAAGGTTAAGGCGCCCGACGCGTCAATATTGAACCCCGTCATGCCCGGACCATGTGCAGCGCGTGCGCTGACTGGATACCGAGTATTCGATACTATGCTCGGTGCTTTGGCGAAAATCGTTCCTGAAAAGGTTCCAGCGGCAGGTGAGGGCGGAAACAGCGTAATCTGTATCTCGGGTCTTCGGCCTAATCGTAAGCCGTTTATCATTGTCGATATGATCTGCGGAGCATGGGGCGGACGCCCGAACAAAGATGGCCTTGAAGCCGTCACGAACGCATCCCAGAATCTCTCAAACATGCCCGTCGAGGTTATGGAGGCCGAGCATCCAGTCCGGATTGAGGAGTATACTTTTGTCCCGGACACGTGCGGTGCGGGGAAATACCGTGGCGGCGTAGGTATCAAGAGAAGCTACCGTATCCTTGCTGACGATGCGCTCCTTCAAATGCGGACGGATCGCGTTAAGTTCTTGCCCTACGGATTAGCAGGTGGTGAGCCGGGCGGTCCATCACGTAACGTCATGATTGTGGATGGGGCGGAAAAAGAGCTTCCAGGGAAAATCACGATGCGTGTGGGGCAAGGTGCCCTCATCGTTCATGAGCAGGCAGGCGCTGGTGGCTTCGGTCCGCCACTAGAACGTGATCCTGACGCAGTTTTAGAAGATTTCCTTGAAGGCAAAATTACCAGGGCCTTTGCCGAAAAGCATTATAAAGTAGTGTTCTCGGGCAGTAAACTTGATCAAGAATCTACGGTTCGTTTGAAGGTTCAGGCTCGTGGTGAAAACTCTGTCCGCTTCCCATCAGCCGTCGGCTGACACAGAGCCAGGAAAAAAAGTGCGTAGCGCGGAGTTGAGCCGCGCGCGCATTCTCGACGTTGCGCGCCATGAATTCTTAACCCACGGGTTAAATGGTGCCCGCGTAGATCGAATAGCGAAAAATTCCTGTGTCAATAAGAACCTAATTTATCATTATTTTGAATCTAAAGATCAGTTGTATCTTGCTGTATTGGAGCAGATTTATGCCGATCTTCGCGCCGGCCAGAAAGACAGTGAACTCCTTAAAAAACCACCTCTTGAGGCAATGATTGAGCTGGTTGGCAATACGTTTGATCATTTCTTTAATACGCCGGATCTTATTCGGCTTATGAGTATCGAAAATATCCACAACGCTCGACATCTCAAGAATTCATCGACAGTCAAGCCGCTCTATGAGGGCCTGTTGAACGCCTTGACGGAGATACTGAAGCGCGGACAATCGGAAGGCGTATTCAGAAAAAACGTCGATGTAATCGATCTATATCTGTCGATATCGGCGTTGGCTTATTTTTTCTTGTCTAATCAGTACACGCTGTCTTGGTTGCTGGACTGTGACCTCATTGAAAAGCGGCGTGTCAAAAAGAGACGTCAACATGTCATAGACATGGTGATTAGCTACCTAACACAACCATCTGAGGATGATGTGTCTGGACGGGGATTGAACTTAGAAAAGAAGGGGACTCGGAAATGAAAAAGATAATCTTAACTTCTGCTTTACTTTCTCTCTTATCGTTAAGCAGTCCAGCTTTGTCTCAGGAAAAGGTCACCGTGAGGTTAGATTTTTCTCCCTGGGGTGTGCAAGCTGGTATGCATCTGGCAAAAAATAAAGGCTGGTTTAAAGATGCTGGTCTTGATGTGACCATTGAAGATGGGCGTGGATCTGGAAATACAATTCAGCTCGTTAATGCAGGTCAAACAGACATTGGTCAGGTCCAGGTAGGCCTTGTTGGTTCTGCGCGCGAGCAGGGAGGCAAGATAAAGTCAATCATGAACTTCCAGAGAAAGACCGACCTCTGCGTGCTAGTTGATAAAGACGCCCCTGTAAAAGGCGTTTCTGATCTGAAAGGTAAGAAAGTCGTTGTTTTCGCCGCAAGCCCGTGGGCACCTTTTATCGATACGTTCCTGAAATCTGGCGGTCTCAAGCGAGATGATCTGCCGGTCGAGGTGGTCGATCCAGCTGCGTTATGGGGCACTTATACGACAAAACGGGCTGATGGAATGATGTCGACGGTTGGTTCAGCTCTTCCGATTGCTGATGCTGCGCGTCCGTCAAAATGTATTCTGGCGTCAGATGGTGGAGTCGCCTTTCCAAGCTATGGCCTAGTGGCGCGTGAAGATACGATCGCAAATCGCGGCCCAGTACTGAAAAAGGTTGTCGAAATTCAGCAGCGTGCATGGGAACATCTCAAGAAAAATCCAGAAGATGGCGTGAAAGCAATGATCGCTGAACGCCCGGATGCCAAGCTCGACCCGAAGGTCTTGTTGGGACAAATTCAGCTCACTATTGACTACTTCGATACTCCCGCGTCGAAGGCGAAGCCGATTGGTTGGCAAGCGAAGGAAGATTGGGAAGCTGCTCTCAAGTCACTGGAAGCAGCTGGCGTGGTTAAGCCAGGTTGGAAAGTAGACGACTACTATACTAACGCTCTGGTTCAGTAATGCTAAAGCACGCTGCCACTACGATGGGCGTTATGATCAGCAACGTGGGGAAGGTTTATTCTTCCCCACGGGGCCCCGTGTCAGCTTTGGTAGACATAAATCTCGAAATTAAGCCGGGTGAATTTGTTAGCGTCGTCGGTCCATCAGGTTGCGGTAAGAGTACGCTATTAAAGCTGGTTGCTGGCCTGGAAGACATAACGAGTGGCACAATTGCCGTTGGTGGGACTAAGATTGATGGCCCCCCGGACGGTCTTGCTGTCGTTTTTCAACGTGATGTTTTATTAGATTGGCGAAACATTCTCGATAACGTGCTGCTTTCTATTGAATTCATGAAGTTGCCGCGCGAGCAATACAAAGATCGAGCAATGACACTATTGAACCGTTTTGGCCTTGGCGGATTTGAGCATCGCTTTCCTTGGGAACTATCTGGGGGCATGCGTCAGCGCGCATCTATTTGTCGTGCACTACTCACAGATCCCAGGCTTCTTTTGATGGATGAGCCGTTTGGTGCTCTTGACGCCATGACGCGCGATGATCTCAATCTTGAGCTTGCGCGAATTTGGCAGGAAACAGAAAAAACCGTTTTGTTTATTACGCATTCGATTGCTGAAGCTGTTTTCTTATCGGATCGCGTAGTCATGATGGGGAAGGCTCCCGGAAAAATCACCGAGATCATCGATATAGACCTTCCGCGACCGCGGTCACTCGCTGTGCGTGAAAGCACAGCGTTCACGGCGTATGTGGGGCATATCCGACATCATTTCGCGGAACTTGGAATTATGAAGGAGTGATAGGTTATGCTGGCTTTTATCAATAAGCACAAAGAGATGCGAGACATTATTCTCGTCTTGGCTTTTACATTCATTGCTTGGGAAGTCGGCGTGTATGCTTTTCAGGCGTCGCCGTTAATCCTTCCGCCGCCTTCTGCCGTCTTTAAGGCATTCGCCGCTTCGCCTGCGCTATATTTGAAGCAGCTAGGATTTACCCTTGCTATGACCTGCGTTGGTTTCTTACTAGCGGTCGTTCTGGGTGTGATCCTTGCAATTGTGGTCGTCTACTCACCACTTGCTGAGAGAACGATCTATACGCTTCTTGTTGCTTTGAATTCAATTCCAAAGGTTGCGTTGGCTCCGCTATTCGTGATCTGGATGGGGACTGGGACCGAACCGAAGATCGCAATAGCCCTCATGCTAGCAATCTTCCCGATCGTGATCGATATGGTTCTAGGTCTGCGGTCTGTGGATCCTGACATGCTGAATCTCGCAAGGGTCTCTAAGGCGTCGCCTATGGCAATCCTGCTCAAAATTCGCTTTCCGTGCGCTCTCCCCAGCCTTTTTGCTGGTATGAAAGTGGCAGTCTCTTTCGCACTGGTAGGTGCTATTGTTGGGGAATTTGTTGCTGGCAACAAAGGGCTTGGTTTCCAAATTCTAACAGCTCAAGGACAATTTGATACGACTGGTGTATTCGTGCCTTTGCTGTTGCTTGGTGTGATTGGAACGATACTTTTTTTTGCAGTTGACTATGCAGAAAGATTTTTTCTGCCTTGGCATGTCTCTCAACGGGGACGCAGCGGCAAGAATCTTAATGGTTAAGCGGGTACAAGCTTATCTTGGAATTTGCGCTGCTCTTGCAACAGCAATTCTCTGGGGTAGCAATCATGTTGTTTCCCGAGCTATGCGGGAGATCATACCTCTTCCGTCATTTGTTTTCTGGCGCTGGTTTTTAGCTCTCCTTATCTTAACGTTTATATTTCGAAATGAGCTTCTCAAAAACCGTGATTTTATATCAAAAAATGCCAAAGGACTGGCGATTTCGGGTGCACTCGGCGTCGGACTGTTTTCGTACCTCTTAATCGGGGGAGCCTACACGAGCCCCGCGGTGGAGGTTGGGTTGCTTAATGCTACGACACCTATCTGGATTGCGCTTATCGGTATTCTGTTAGGCATTCAAAAGACTCGGTCTCTCACATGGCTTGGGTTGTTGGTATCACTTTGTGGAACGGCTTTGGTCGTAACCCGCGGTGATCTGGAAACCGCAAAAAATCTGACCTTCGGATTAGGAAATATTCTGACGCTTTCTGCAGCGATAGTGTTTGCCTGGTTTTCTATAAAGATCAGGATTTATTCAAGAGAGTGTGGTGCGCTGGTTCTTACAATTGTGACTGCTTGGGCCGGCATAATCATAGTCTTGCTTCCAGCATATGTGATTAGCCTAGCGTATGGATTGCCTCTGATTGTAAACGAGGGGTTCAGTCTCTCGGGTGCACTTGCAGGACTATTATATGCGGCTTTATTTCCAACGATGCTCGGCAACGTATTCTTTTTGTTCGGTGTTAAATCTATTGGACCTTCTAATACCTCTGTTTTTTTATACCTGAGCCCGGTCTTCTCAGCTTTGTTTGCTTTGGAATTCTTGAATGAGCCTCTTCAATGGTTCCATATTGCAGGCTTTTGTGTCGTTGTTCTAGGGCTTGTGCTCATCGGACTTGCGAACAGAAAAATACCGGATCTTACATAGTATGCGGTCATGCCTTTTAACTACCCCATTCGGCGGACTGGCAGCCAAGACAGCTGGCATACCCTTCCTGGCTGTCTGCACTTACAAGTATGATCGCACAGCCTTTGAGGACAGAGATTCCGTAGCTGTGATCGACATGCTGGCAGAGGGCTATCAGGCGATTTTGGCGGCTATGAAGGGTTAGGCGTTAAAGGCAAGAGCGACGAACCGGCTCAAATTTGGCTCAGATCCCAAGAAAAAAGCCCGCAGAGGGTGCGGGCTTTGAAGGTAGATTGATCAGAGGGGATACAATCTTTAAGTGCCACTCTTTAACTGATTGGCTCGTCGGTGAGCATATCCAATAATGCATATCGGACGGAGAGCTGGTAGTTAGCTATTCCGTGAAGTGAAGTGCGTTTCAGCCTTGGCCCTGATGATGTCCCATAGCCCTTTCACCAGTTTCTTAGCCTCGGGCTGTCGGGACTTTGGAAGACGGGCTGGGATCGTATTTTCGAGGCTGGCGGCCAAGATGACCATGGCATCGATTGGCATAACCCGATCCACGCTTTTAGCGTAGCTGAACCAGCTATCATTACGCCCACAGATGTGCCCGAATTCATATTGGCTTTTGACGAGCCCCAGATGTCTGGTTCCGTCATAGAGTGTTTGGAGAAAGTCTTTGTTTTGCATGGTAATGCTATTTAGCAAGTGGCGGAAAATGTGCGGTCCATTCGACACCCTGAAGCGTGGTGGATAGTGTCGTGGGCAAGATGAGTGATCAGCCTCTTCCCATAAACGATCATAAAAGCCTCAGCGCACGCTTGATGCTGCTGACTGTGGCCGTTCTTTGGGGAGTGAACTTCGTGGCTGCCAAATTCGCTTTGCAGTCTTTCGGCATTTGGACCTTCAGAACTGTGAGCTTTGGATTGGGCGCAGGGTTATTGGCCGTCGCTGCACCACTTATGGGAGTAAGTCTCAAGGTCGATAAGCCGATTGATCGTATCTACCTGGCCATTGCTGGCATCTTCAGTTGTGCAGGCTTTGGAGCGTTCTCAGCCATTGCCCTGCTGAATGCCTCGACGGGTCGAACAGCGATATGCGTCTACACCATGCCCATCTGGGTCACGCTGCTGAGCCGTATTGTCCTTAAAGAAGAACTGACCAAACCCCGGCTCCTCGCATTAGCTCTAGGGATCACTGGCCTCTCAGTTCCGCTTATTCCATTGCTACAAGCAGGCATCTCCTTTGGTGCCTTTGCAGCTATTTGCGCTGCGATCAGTTGGGCTATCGGAACAGTCTTCCTCAAATGGGCTAAAGTGAAAGCCAGCCCCCTTGCGGTAGCTGTCTGGCAAGTTCTAGCAGGAGCACTGGCATCAGGCCTGATATTATTCATGGTCAATGAACAGCCTTGGGTCACGGTCACAGGACCGGCCATTACAGGCTTGCTCTATTCCACTGTGATCGGGACAGCTTTAGCCTATCTGCTATGGTTCCAGATCATTGAGCGATTGCCATCCAGCACTGCCAGTCTTGGGACATTACTGGTCCCGGTGTTTAGTGTGATTGTTTCTTTTATCTTTTTGAGCGAAGTCCCATCAATTCCTGATGTGATTGGCTTTTCTTTTATCTTTATCGCTTTGATCATTGCCTTGAAGTTCGGCTGAGCTTTTCGATGATGGAAGTTGAGGTCTTTTTATTATTCATGAATAATTTAGCCAATAGTAAGGCTACAGCAGGTTCTTAACCCCTGCCGCCTTCCTTCCTCTTGGTGTCTTCCTAACGCTCACAAACGAAGCTGTGCTTTGATAACGATAACTCTTCGTTTCGTTTAGTGATGATGGATGTTGCGAAGATATGTGTTTTTTCGTCAAGAATACCCAAAGGGTCATCTGACGTGTCGTCGGTAAATTTGGTCATGTAGCTGAGATAGTCTTCTCGGACAGGGCCTATCTCAATAATGTGCTGTTCGAAATTTCCATTGGGAAAGCGTTTCAGATAACGCTTCTATTCCTCAGTAAGAATTGACGCCGTTGTCTCTTCATCAAGGGGGGGCTGGACAGTCATTGAAGCCGTGATGGCAGGGGAGCTTGATATGGCTATTTAAGAGGCGGCGGAGAAAAGCATTCCGGATGTGACCCTTAGAAATTCCATTCGATCCTTGAAGCGAAAATAATAATTAATTGCAATTTCGTGTTCTTTTTTAAAATGTGACTGATGTCACTTCAAATAATAAACCTTAGACTTCATAATTCATGGAATAAAATTCGGCGGCATGGCGAGTAAATCAGGACGCTTAACTTCAATTTCGATGAAGGCTATTGGATGATCTGAACCATTCATCACGTCATGTTTAGTTCCAGCTAATCGGCGATAGGATTGTCCTGCTTTTAAAGGTGCATCAGAGACTTTCTCGCCATCATGGATGCGCAAAGTGCCATCCATCAGCATGACGACGAAATAAGGCCAGCCATGCTCGTGCCAACCCGTTACCGCGCCCGGCTCGAAATCCCAACGCGTGATCCGCACGGCATCATCATCCACCTGCACGGTCGGTTTGGCAGGAACATCACATTTGAAAGCCATTCCCGTTCCTTTTCTATGGGCTTTAGACGGCATCACGCGCCAGAACGGCATGCAGAAGCACATTCGTTCCAGGCTCAATATCGGCGGGCGTTACGTTCTCAGCCTCATTGTGCGAGATACCCTTCTCGCACGGCGTAAAAATCATGGTGCTTGGGACAGCACCCGCAAGATACATCGAATCGTGGCCCGCTACTGTCAGCATGTCACAATGGGTGTAGCCTAGCCGCATTGCTGCCTGTCGCGATAAGGCAGCCAAATCGGCGTCATAATCAATCGCGCCATATTGCCAATCCTTAATGACGGCAATATCGCATTGCGAACGCGCTGAAAGCTCCGGCAGCCGCGCAACAAAACTTTCAAACATTTTTTGCGGCACGCCTTTTTCCGGATGACGGAAGTCGCACAACACCTCGGCGCGATGCGCGAGAATGCCGAGAAGATTAGGCTCGATCGTCAGCCGCGCCGTGGTGGTGCGGCCGCCGGATGATGCGTAGGCAAACCCAATTTCATTGACCTGCTGAACCACCGCTGCTGCACCGACAACGGCATTGCGGCGATCAGCCATCCGTGTGGGGCCCGCATGGGCGCTTTCACCACGTATCTCAACCACGGCCCAACGCACGTCGAACGCGCCTGTGACGATGCCAACTTGAACCCCGCTCTCGTCAAGCTCAGAGCCCTGTTCAATATGCAATTCGAAATAGGAATCAATGTGATCGCACGTGAGGCCACCTTGCCCTGCATAGCCGATCGCTGTCAGAGCATCACCAAAGCGTATGCCGTCAGCATCGTGAAGCGCGAGGGCCTCGCTCAGTGTATGTAAGCCGCAGAATACTTTTGAACCGATCATGGGTGGTTCGAAGCGCGCGCCCTCTTCATTCGTCCAGTTGACGATGGCAATGGGGTGCCGCGTCGTAATCCCGCGCTCATCCAGCGTACGAATAACTTCCAAACCACCGAGCACGCCCAGAATACCATCGAAGCGTCCGCCACGGATCTGCGTATCAAGGTGACTGCCCATAAGAATGGTTTTTGCCTGCGGATCCGTGCCGGGACGCACGGCGAACATATTGCCGATGCCATCAACCGTGACCGAAAGCCCGGCATCCTCGCACCATAGGCGGAAGAGATCGCGCATGCGCCCGTCCTCTTCACTCAGCGCAAGACGACAAAGACCACCCCGTTCTGTCTCGCCGATTTCAGCGGAGGCCATCAGCGTTGACCAGAGGCGATCAATATTGACCTTGAGATTGGCGTTCATCACACGCCCTTGGCCGCTCGGAAGGCTTGGGTGAAAATTCGTGCAGATTCAGCGATGGCCTCAAGCGAATAGCCGCCTTCCTGAACGATTACCATGGGCAAAGCGAGTTTCCCATAAAGCTCACCAATGCGGGCGTAAGCATCCGTCGTCACTTTCAGCTTTGAGAGCGGATCCTTTTGATGGGCGTCCCAACCAGCGGAAATGACAATCGCTTCTGCGCCAAATTTCAAGGCCGCATTGATGATGTCCTGATTGGCAGCAATAAAGGCTGTATCATCCGATCCGAACGCCAGCGGCCTGTTGAGATTAAACCCTTTGCCCTTGCCTGCCCCTAGTTCATCGGCATAGCCGAGGTAATGTGGATAATAGGCGGACGGATCCGTATGGACTGAACCGAAAAATACATCGTCGCGTTCGTAGAAGATTGCCTGCGTGCCATCGCCATGGTGCGTATCAAAATCGAGAATGGCAACGCACTTATAGCGACTACGCAAACGTTCCGCCGCAATTGCTGCATTGTTGAGAAAACAGAAGCCCGACGCACGATCGACATAAGCATGATGGCCCGGCGGGCGGCACAAAGCGAATGCAGCCTGATCTCCCGTAAGGATCGCGTCTGCCGCGGAAACAGCCGCATGTGCCGAGACCAAAGCCGATTCCCATGTGCCTTCCATGATGACCGCCGACAAATCGCCGATATACCAACCTGAACGACCGATAATGCCTGTCGGCCGCGGCTTGCCACGTGGCGCGAGTGACGGCGTGGAGCCAACATAGGCATGGATGTTGGGCAAAACTTCCGGACCTGCATTCGGCAGTTTCACAAACTCGGCATAGGCCATCTGAAGAAAGTCAATGAAATGATCCGCATGAACGGACAGGGCGGGCGCAAGACCATGGTCCGTCGGTTCGAGCGGATGAAGCGCCGCACCTGCTAGCGCCTCAAGCAAGGTGGTTGCGCGATCGTTATTTTCAAAGGCGTGGATCAGCTTGCCATGAACCATGTATTGCTGAGGTTGATGGGCGAGCTGACGGTTTGAAAAGAAGAGTTTCATGGATGAAACCTCAGTGGCGCTATTCTTCGATGTGGCGGCCTGGAATGGCGGCCAATAATTGGCGGGTGTAGGCATGCTGCGGGTCGGCAAAGATTTTCGTCGTCTCGCCATATTCAACGATCTTGCCGCGATGCATGACTGCGATGCGATGGCAAAGTTGCGCTGCCACGCGCAAATCATGAGTGATAAAGACAAGCGCCAATTTCATCTCGCGCTGCAGATTGCTAATTAGATCAAGTACCTGTGCTTGAACCGAAACATCCAGCGCCGATACTGGCTCGTCCGCGACAATCACTTCGGGATCAAGCATCAAGGCGCGTGCTATGCCAATCCGCTGCCGTTGTCCCCCTGAGAATTCGTGAGGAAAACGATCGAGTGCAGCTTCCGAAAATCCCACATATTCCAAAAGCGCTTTTGCACGCTTTTCAGCCTTTGCTCGATTGATCCCATGCGCCACCGGGCCATCTGTCAAAATGGTCTTAATGCGCTTGCGTGGATTAAGGCTCGACAGTGGGTCCTGAAAAATCATTTGCAGGACTTTGCGTTTCTTCCGGAAGATCTCACGCGGTAAATGTGCGATATCCTTGCCATGGAGCGCGATCTCGCCACTATCGGGATCGATGAGACGCACGATCAGGCGACCAGTCGTGGATTTCCCTGAGCCCGATTCACCGATGATGCCGACCGTCTCGCCGCGCCGTACGGTAAAATTAACATCGTCGACAGCTTTTACGGCATGCCCGCGCAAGAACCAGCCGCCGCTGCGGCCATAGGTTTTGTTCACATGCGCAACGGAGAGGACGATCTCGTCTTCCGGCGGCGGCAAGAGTGCTGGTCTGAGGCTCGGTACGGCTGCAACAAGCTTTTGGGTGTAAGGCTCGCGCGGCGCGCGCAAAACCTGATCAACCGGACCCTCTTCGATAAGCCGCCCCTTTTCCATCACGATCACACGGTCGGCGATATCAGCTACCACACCAAAATCATGCGTGACGAAGAGAATAGATGTGGCATGCTCTCGGCGGATCTTACGCAAAAGCTCCAACACCTGCGCTTGCGTTGTGACATCCAAGGCCGTCGTCGGCTCGTCGGCAAGAATGAGCTTGGGATGAAGCGCCAATGCCATGGCTATGACGACACGCTGCCGCTGGCCACCGGACAATTGATAAGGATAAGAATCAATCAGTCGCGCGGGATCAGGCAGGCCCACATAATCGAAGAGTTCCAAAATACGTTCGCGCCCGGCGTGGCCCGGATAGGCCTTGTGCGCCTCGAAAAGTTCAGTCATTTGCGCGCCGATTTTCATCAGCGGGTTGAGCGCAGATAAGGGCTCTTGAAAGATCATCGCCACTTCGCGCCCACGCAGCGCGCGGAGACGTTCCGGGGTCATATGGGCAACATCTTCTCCATTGACGATCGCCTGCCCCGCTGCAATCGCAAGGCCGCGCGGCAAAAGGCCCATCAATGTGCTGGCGGCGACTGATTTGCCAGAGCCCGATTCCCCAACAACGCAGACGATTTCACCATGCCCGACGGTCATGCTGAGATTTTCGATCGCAAAAGGCCGGTCACCGCCCTTCGGCAATGAGACGGAGAGATTAGTAATCTGTACGAGCGACGGCTTACTCATTGACCGCGCTCCCGCAGGCGTGGATTGAGTGCGTCATTCAACGCTTCACCCGCGAGATTGATCGCAAGCACAGTGATGAGAATTGCCATCCCCGGAAAAACGGTAAGGATCGGCGCTTCCCGCAGCATTGTGCGCGCGGCCCCTACCATGAATCCCCATGACATGTAGTTTTTGTCGCCAAGGCCCAGAAACGACAAGGCGGCTTCCGTCAAAATGGCCGTCGCCACCATCAAGGAGGCCGTGACGATCACAGGCGGCATCGCATTGGGCAGGATTTCATCCAGCAGGATTTTATGCGTCGGCCGCCCTAATACGACGGCTGCCTCAACGAATTCGCGTTCACGCAGCGAGAGTACTTCAGCACGTACAAGGCGCGCCACGGGCGGCCATGACACCAGAGCGATAGCGAGAACGATCGAGGGGAGTGACGGCGTAAAAATCGCAACGAGCACGATGGCCATGGCGAGTTGCGGAATGGTTTGGAAAAATTCGGTTATCCGCATCAACGCGTCATCAATGAAGCCGCCGAAATAGCCGGCGCAAGCGCCGATGCCAATCCCGAGCAGGACCGCGAACGCCGTGGATACGACGCCGACGAACAGCGAGACGCGGGTGCCATACGCAAGGCCGGCAGCAATATCGCGGCCGAGCATATCGGTGCCGAGCGGGAAGCCCGCTTCCTCAAACGGCTCAAGCAAGGGTGCGCCTTGCATCTGCCAAGGCGAGGTAGGAAAAATCGTCGAGGCAAAGATCGCAACCAGCACGATGGTGAGCAGAATACCCAGACCGATCAATCCGCCAACATTGCGGGCGTAGCGTTTCCAGAAACTTTTCATTTCGCGCCTCCGCCCACCCGAATACGAGGATCGACAAAGCGATAGGCAATGTCCGTCAAAATATTGAAGAAGATGACGGTGGCAGAGGTGACAAGGAAAACACCTAACAGCAGCTGATAGTCGCGCTGCAGGAGGGCATCGAACATCAACCGCCCAATCCCGGGCCATGCGAAAACGGTCTCGATCAAAACCGCGCCACCCGCAACTTGCCCCAATTGCAGGCCAGCAAATGTGACGATGGGGAGCATGGCGTTGCGGAGGACATGGCGACGCAGCACGCGCCACGGCGTAACGCCCTTGGCAAAAGCGGTCCGCACATGGTCTTGCAACATGGTTTCCATCATGGTGGCACGCGTGAGACGCACATAGACGGACATAAAGAAGAAGCTCAATGCCAAGGTCGGCAATACGAGATGGCTGCCGATATCGAGTACGCGATCCCAGCCGGTCAATTTAGCGCCGACGCTTTCCATACCGAAAGCGGGAAGCCAATCGAGTTGAACGGAGAACACGATGACCATCATCAAGGCGAGCCAGAACAAGGGCGTCGCGTAAAATATCAACGCCATAGTCATGATCAGCGGATCAAGCCAGCGCGCACGGTTGAAGAAGCTAACCCCCGCTGCCAAGGCACCGAATAAGACGCCGAGTGTGAGCGAGACGATGAAGCTTGAGACCATCAAGAGAATGGTGGCCGGCAGGCGCTCAGCGATGAGGCTGATCACCGGCACATGATTACGATAGGAATAACCAAAATCGAGATGCAGAATTTTCCAGAGATAGAGGCCAAGCTGCTGCCAGAGCGGATCATCGAGCCCGAATTGCTTGCGCAATTGCAAAACATAATTGGGATCGGTGGCGCCGGCTTCGCCTGCCAAAACGGAGGCTGGATCCCCGGGTGCCAATCGGATCAAGACAAAGTTCAAGGCCGCAATCGCCAGAATGACGAACAGCGCTTTAACGAGGCGCCCGGCCAAGAAGCCTGCAAATTGCACGAAGAAATCCCCGATGGGTCAAGCGGACGGGCGGGTAAACCGCCCGTCCGTCATATGATTATTTCTGGATCCAAACATTATCAAACGTCTCATTGAGACCGATACTGGTCGTCACGAGATTTTTGACGTTCGAACGCCACAATGTCGCGAATTGCAGCTCGACAAGATAGCCATTCGCCACCTCTTCCACGGTGATCGCTTGGAAATCCTTGTAGAGCTTTGCGCGATCAGCCGGGTTCACCGCCGACGCTGCCTTGTTCAGCAATTCGTCAACCTTGGGATTGTTGTAACCTTGGTTGTTCGCGAAAGGGGATCCCTTCACGATATTGGTCGAGAGGTAATGGCGCGCAACGCCGAGCGCTGGGTCGCCATATTGATAGGTGAAGTTGTAGGAGAGATCGAAATCCCAATCCGAGACACGCTTCGCCCAGCTGCCCGCATCTGCCGGTTCGATGGATACGGTGAAACCAACTTGCTCAAGCGCCTGTTTGGTGTATTCGGCCAAGCGGTCCCATTGCGCGCCATAGGGGAAGGACAGGATCTTCACTGGCGTTTTGGAAAGATCGACGCCGCTTTCCTTAACAAGCGCTTTCGCCTTGGCTACGTCGGCAGGGTATGGCTTTAGCGTCGAGTCAAAGAATTGCGTCGTTGATGCGACCGGGCCGACCGCTGTCTTGGCAAGACCGAAGAAGATTGTCTTCTCAATCACTGTCTTGTCGAGCGCGTACATCGCGGCCTGACGCACCTTCACATTATCGAAGGGAGCTTTACGCTGGTTCATCATGATGAACGCGAGCGGGCCATACATTTCCCAGCCATCGGTGGAATATTCGACACCCTTGAGCCCACGCAAGCGACGGATATCGACATTGTCGACGTCGCCACCGCGCAGATATTGCACATCGTTCTTTTCGAAGGCGACGGCGCGCGATGCCGAATCCGGAATGACGCGGAAATAGAGTTCATCGAGATAAGGCAGGCTCGGTTTCCAATAATCGTCATTACGGACGAGATGGATGTGGCTGCCGCGCTTCCATTCTTTGAATTTGAACGGCCCGGTCCCGATCGGCTTTTCGTTAGCCGGATTGGTCTTGAAATCCGTACCGTCATAAATGTGCTTCGGCACCATTGGCAGCGTTGACACTTCGAAGAGTGACAAGAATGGACCGAAAGGTTCTTTCAGCTTGAATTCAACCTTGGTCGGCGACAGTGCATTCACAGAACCGATGTAACGCTTAATGCTGACGGCAGCGCGCGGGTGCGTTTCGCGCAAAAATTTGTCGACGGTGAAGACGACGTCGTCAGCAGTGAACGGCTTGCCATCATGCCATTTCACGTTTGATTGCAGATCGAATGTGTAGGTGAGGCCATCAGCACTCATCGTCCAGCTCTTGGCGAGCTCTGGTTGGGGCTTCAGGTCTTTCGTGTAGGTCATCAGGCTTTGATAGATTTTACCTGCGACAAAGATCGTCGGCGCTTGCTGGTTGAGGCCCAGCATCAAAGTCGGCGGCTCCGGCTGCACGATGCCGGTCAATGTACCACCCTTCGTCTGCGCGGTTGAGGTGCCATAGGCACCCAACATGGCCGCGCTGGCCATCACGGCCGATACGGCCCATCGCTTCAATGTCTGACTCATGATCGCTCTCCCCCGAAAAATCTCGTCCGCGCAAAGTTCAGCAGGCTCCCTTTAGCGTGTCAACTAATGGTATTGCGTATCACAGGATGACGCCCCTAAAATCGACGCGCGGGAAAGGATGCGTCATGAGCGCCGATGTCGAGAAGCCAGGTGTACCAGAAGTGCGGGCTGTCCTGCGGGCTATCAGCATTTTGCGCGCTTTTGGCGGCAGCAAGCCGGCTTGGTCGCTGGCGGAATTGACGCATGCCACGGGGCTTAACAAGGCTACGGTGCGGCGGCTGTTGCACACGCTGGAAGTGGCCGGCCTCGTCTCGCATCACGATGAGGAGCAGACCTATTCGCTGACGCTCGACATGGTCGATCTCGCCTCACGCGTGCATCAAGGCCGCGATCTCGTCATGCTGGCGCGACCATTCCTGTCAGAGCTTGCTGATTTGTGTGCAGGAATTTCATTTCTTTGGGTCTTCGACAAATCTGCCGGAATTTGTTTAGACCGAGTAGTCGCTTCATCGTCTTTTATCACTGCATTTATAGCACCAGGAAATCGGACCTCGCTTAACTGTGGAGCCGGACCACGAGTCATATTAGCTCATGTAAGTGCTGCTGAAAGAGCTGCAGTACTTAAACAACCGCAACCGCGAAGAACATCAGCTTCTTTGACTGATCCTGCGAGGCTTGAGAAACAATGCTGTCAAATAAGGCAAAAAGGATATGAGTTTGTCTCTGATGATTTTATTTTGGGATTGGCAGCACTAGGCGTGCCTATTTTCGATAGAACAGGCCAGGTTATCGCCGCAATCAGTATCACTAATCTCACAGATCGTTTTTCTATTGACGATGATGGAACTCTAAAATGGCTTAAGCCAATGCAAAAAGCTGCTTCTCGATTAAGTTCACTTTTTACGTAAATAAAAAATTTGTGACGTCAATGTTTATGTAGCAATGGTTGCGGATCGCTTCAATCCTCGAGAATCGTGAACTTAGAAATCACTTTTGTCGTCTCTTTAGAGATGGGTTGAGATCGTCGCCGGGAAAGTGTCCTGCCCCCTTAAAGTTGAGCCAATAATTGGTGGGTAATGGGGTATTTTGGATGGCTCGAAAGCGGCATTCGGATGAAGACTGCCTGAAGATCTTGCGGCAAGTGGAATTGGACTTGGCCGGTGGGGCTGATGTGGCTTGGCCCGCCCCCTGAAACGTGATCCTCCCTGATGTATGGCTTTTGGGCCGATGGAGGACTGAGGATGGTCAGGCAAAGGCACAAGGCGGAAGGGATTGTCACCAAGTTACGGCAGGTTGAAGTTCTGACGGCGCATGGGCGACTGGCGGCGGAGGCCGTCCGATCGATTCGGTCGGGTCTGCCGGTTTCCGGTATGACTTGTCTTTACCATTTGTTGCATTAATAAAATTTGTCTGCGTCTTTGGCAGCGAGGGCCCTTCATGCTCATCCCCACTGGCTGTGATGCTGTCGACCGCTACATTGCGGAAGGCTATGACCACGTGCGCGGCATGTCCTCGCGCTTCGCTGCTTCGATCTGCTCGCATCTCCTGTGTCGGCAAGCAGAACTCGGTATCCACGGCCATTTCGTCGAGATCGGCACCTTCGAAGGTCGTTTCTTCATCGCGATGGCACTTGCGCTCGAACCCGGCGAACGCGCTGTCGGCATCGATCTCTTCGACTGGCCGAATGATCGCGTTCAGGATCTCTTCCTATCCCATTGCGCCCGGAACGGCCTCGGTCCAGAGCGCTTTACGGCCTTGAAGCGCGACAGCCGCAACATGAACCCCGACGAAATCCGCGCCGTACTAGGCGAAGGCGATGTGCGTTTCTTCCATATCGACGGGGAACATGCCGACGAGAGCCTTACCAAAGATCTCGCGCTGGCTCTGCCGCTCATGCATCCGAAAGGCATCATCGCGCTCGACGACATGCTGCATCCGGCCTATCCGCGACTGGTTGAGACCGTGCATCGCTGGCTGGCCGCCCATCCTGAATTCTGCGTGATGTGCATCATCGATCGCGAGGACATCGTGGCGGCTGCCAAATATCTCCTCTGCCGGCGCGACGCCGTCCCGCTCTACGAAGATTACTTGATGGCACGCTTCGAAAAGCAGCTTTTCGTGCTGGGTGGCGATTTTCTCGACCATGTGTCGGTGGTCCTCACGCCCCATCCGCGCCTGGCTGAGGTCGACTGACCCAACGCGCACTGATTTCAACAATGTAAAAATTGTTGATCTGAGGTCCGATCGAAACAATACTCGATCAAGGGCAGCGCCTGCGGTTGACGAAACAAGTCTTTACGCATGCGTTTGCTTTTGTAGGGGGAGCAATGGCCGGGAGCGCGAGGGTTGGTGTGGATATCGGCGGCACGTTCACCGACATCGTGGTCCGTCGGCCCGGGGAACGAAGCCTGATCATGAAGGTGCCGACCACGCGGTCCGATCCGAGCGAAGCAGTACTCGAAGCTCTGGCCAGCATTGCTCGAGACCGGAACATTCCTCCTGAAGCCGTCGATCGTTTCATCCACGGAACCACGGTCGCCACAAATGCGGTGCTCGAGCGCAAGGGGGCGCGGATCGGCCTACTAACAACTAAAGGCTTCGCCGACGTCCTCGAAATTGGCCGGCAAATGCGGCGGCAGATGTACGACCTTGCTCTCGAACCCGAGACGCCGGTCTTTCTTGCCCCGGGACGTTTCCGCCAGGAAGTCCACGAAAGGATCGGGCCCAAGGGCGAAGTGATCGTTCCGCTGGACGAGGCGAGCGTTCTTGCTGCCGCCGAAGGCGCGGTGCGCGCGGGGGCCGAGGCCTTCGCCGTCTGTTTTCTTTTCTCCTTCCTCAACGACGCACATGAAAAAAGGGCGCGCGACATCGTGAAGGCGCGGTTCCCTAATCTGGAAATATCCCTTTCTTCGGAAGTTGACCCCGCTTTCCGCGAATACGAGCGCACGGTCGTCACGACATTCGACGCCTATGTGAAGCCCGTCGTTGACCGTTACCTCGCGAATCTCGAGCAGGGGCTTAGAACTGCGGGCGTCCATGCCCCCCTGCAGGTTATGCAATCCCGCGGCGGCGTCGCGGGAGCCGATCTCGCCCGCAAGAGGCCCGTCCGCCTCTTCCTTTCCGGTCCCGCAGCGGGTGTCATCGGCGCCCGGATGACGGCCGAGACCGCTGGTTTTCGCAACGTAGTGACCGTCGATGTGGGCGGTACGTCGAGCGACATCGCTCTGATCGAAGACGGACACCCCGCACTCAAGACCGAAGGAACGATCGAGGGCTATCCGGTCCGGGTCTCGATGGTCGACGTGAACACGATCGGCGCGGGCGGCGGTTCGCTCGCCTGGATCGACGGAGCGGGCGGTCTGCGAGTCGGGCCCGCCTCTGCCGGGTCGGAGCCGGGGCCCGCCTGTTACGGGCGCGGCGGCACCCAGGCTACGGTCACCGATGCATCGGTAGTTCTCGGCTATCTCGACCCCGCGAGCTTCGCGGGCGGTTCCATGCGGCTTCATGCCGACAAGGCCTTGTCCACGATCCGGGACACGGTGGCGACCCCGCTCGGCCTGTCGCCAGAGGAAGCGGCCCTCGGTATCCATCGCGTCATCAATTCCCACATGGCGGAGGGAATCCGCCTTGTGTCCATCCGGCAGGGGCATGATCCGAGGCGGTTTGCGCTGCTGCCGCTCGGCGGTGCCGGACCTCTGCACGCCTGTCCCTTGGCCGAGGACCTCGGCATGACACAGATCGTCGTCCCGCGGCATCCAGGCGTTCTGTCAGCCGCCGGTCTGTTGGCAGCTCCGATCGAGCACGAGGCCGCGGCCGCCTTTCCCTTCGCCATGGCGGAGGCCAGTCTCGAGCGGATGCGGGCGACGATTGCGACCATCGACCGGGCTTGTGCGGAACGGATGGCCGCGGAGAGCATAGGCGCCGCCCCCGTCACGATCCGGCGTTTCGCCGATGTCTGTTATGTAGGCCAAGCCTATACGCTCGAAATCGAATTTCATCCGGACGCATCCGACCCTATCGAACGTCTTAAGGCTGATTTCTATGCCGCACATGACCGCATCTACGGCTATGCGCCGCAGGTGCCGGTGAAGCTGGTCAATCTCCGCTCCGTCCACTCCGTCGCCGGTCTCGCCGGGATTGATGACGGAGCGTGGGAGCCAACGTCGGACCCCATCGAGAAACGCTCAGTGATCATTCGGGTTGGCGATGGCCGGACCGTCGAGGCCAAGGTTTTGGACAGGATGGCTATGCCTGCGGGCTTCGCCTTCGAAGGCCCGGCAATAATCGAGCAGCCCGACACCACTACGCTGGTCACGCCAGGGTGGCGGGGACGGATCGACGACGCCGGGATCATGATACTGGAGCGCGATTGAGATGATCGCCGCCGCGAACTCAACGAATGATCCCATTACGGTCGAAGTGGTGCGCAACAAGCTCGACGGCATCGCCAACGAGATGCAGCTCACGCTGCTCAAGAGTTCGTTTTCGCCGATCGTTAAGGAAGGGCTCGACGCCTCCGCCTCTCTGTTTACGCTGGAAGGCGAAACTCTGGCGCAAGCCGTCGCGATTCCGATACATCTGGCGACGCTAATCCCATGCATCGCGCGGATCGTATCAGAATTCCCACTCGCCTCGATGCGCGACGGCGACATCTACACAATGAACGATCCGTATCTCGGCGGAACGCATCTGCCGGATTTTGCGGTCGTCATGCCGGTCTTCGCCGAAGGTCGCCCCGTCGCCTTCAGCGCGACGATGACCCACCATCAGGACGTGGGCGGAATGTCCCCCGGTTCGGTGCCCACCGATGCCGTAGAGATATATCAGGAAGGTATCCGGATCCCTCCGATGCGCTTGATGCAGGAAGGCCGCCCCAACGCCGATTTGTTCCGAATACTTCGCCTGAACGTTCGCATCCCAGACACGTTCGAAGGCGACCTCAATGCCCAGATTGCTGCCTGCAGGGTGGGTACGCGCCGCCTCGCGGCTGTTGCAGAGCAATACGGCCACGACAGGATCCGCGGGATCTTCGCGGAACTGCTGGACCGATCGGAAGCGATGACACGGACCGCTCTGCGCCGTCTGCCGGAAGGCACCTATCGTCACGTCGGCCATCTCGACAATGACGGCATCGATCTCGATCGGCACATCCGCATCGAAGTGGCCGTGACTATCCGCGACGGAAAGCTCCGGGTCGACCTGACTGGCAGCAGCCCGCAGGTGCGTGGGCCGTTCAATTGCGTTCCCTCTGGCAGTCTTGCGGCAGCCTGCTACGCCGTAAGGGCGATCACCGATGCAACGATCCCGACCAACGGCGGCTGCTTCCGCGTCGTCGACCTCGTTCTCCCGCCAGGCTCCGTCGTCGACCCTCGTGAACCGGCAGCAGTGAATGCCCGCTCGGCCACAATCAAGCGCGTCACCGGTTCGATCCTTGCGGCTCTAGCTGAAGCCCTACCCGATCGGATGCCCGCTGAATCGGCCTGCGAGATGCTGCTTCTCGCTTTCGGCGGAACTCGGCCGGACGGCTCGCGCTACGTAACCGGTGAGATCATCGCGGCGGGCTCGGGAGCCGCACCGGATAAGGACGGCGTCGACGTGATCGAGACCGACGCGACGAATTGCATGAACCTGCCGGTCGAGGCGATGGAGATGGATGCGCCGATCCGCATCCTAAGCTCTTCGATCCGAACGGGCTCGGGTGGCCGCGGTCGCCGCCGCGGAGGATTGGGGATCCGACGGGAATACGAAATCCTGCACGGTGACGTCCGCTTCACGCATCGCGGCGAGCGCCATTTCTTCGCCGCGCGCGGGCGGAACGGCGGCGAGGACGGCGAAAAGTCTCGGTCGGTGATCTTAAGGAATGACGGTAGCGTCGAGGAGATTCCCTCAAAAATTGTTACTACACTGCATGCCGGCGACAGGATCCTCATCGAGACCGCAGGCGGCGGCGGCTACGGAGCGCCGCAGGAGCGCAATCCCGAAGCGCTGCGCCGTGATGTCGAGGATCGAAAGACGAAAGGCGATTGAGCGGAACGGAACCGGCACGGGCCGGAACAGCGGAAATGACAAAAGGAACGTGACCGATGGTTTTCAAATTCGACACCGAGCAAGCCAGGCGGATGGAACTCGGCTCTTTCAGAGACAAATCCGGGACCAGCACGCCGGGCCAGAAGGACGCCGTGCATGATTTCGTCGGCAATGCGAACGGCACGCTAAGGGTCGGCGTTTGGGAATGCACACCCGGACGCTTCGCCTCAGAGCGGACGACGACCGAGATCTTCGAGGTTCTGAAAGGGTCCGCCACGTTGATGGGAGCAGACGGAATCAGCACCGATGTAGGACCGGGGGATCATGCCGTTACGCCGAAAGGCTGGAAAGGGGAATGGATCGTGCATGAGACGATCCGCAAGATTTTTATCGTACATCCAGAAGCAGCGTAAAGCGCTCGCTCCGCGCTCTGGGAATCGCCTCTGGTGCGACGGAGCGTCCGGCTGAACCGACAGGACGCAATCCATCTTGAAGTCGTCCGCGTGATTATCGAAGCTCTGATCAACCGCAGACCTGCCCAAAGAGGTCTGCACCAAGGGAGGGAATAAGCATGAAACGTCATCTAATCGCGGGTATTGCAGCCGTCGCGCTCGGCTCCGGTGCCGCGGCCGCCAAGGACTTCAACGCAAGCATCTGGTTTCCGGACACGCATCCGCTGACCAAGTTCGGTTATCTCGACTGGTCAAAGACGCTCGAGCAGCAGTCCAAAGGGCAGCTGAAGGCGAAGGTCTTCACAGGTACCGCACTTCTGCCGCCCGGCGCCCATCTCTCAGGTCTCCGCGACGGCGTGGCCCAAGCCACCTATCACGCGGGCACCTACACGCCTTCTGACCTCCCTGAGGACAACGTCATTTCTATGATGGCACTCGGCGTATCAGACACTATGGCCGTGACTTTCGCGGTGACGGACTTCTACATGAACGACCCCGAGATGGCGGCGCGCTTCAAGCAGCTTGGCATCGTCTTCGCGGGCGGCTACTCGACACCGCCCTATCATCTGATGTGCACGAAGAAGGTCGAAACCTTGGCCGACATGAAGGGCCTAAAGGTCCGCATGCCCGGCGTCGTGCATTCTGATTGGGCTAAGACCGTCGGCATCGTGCCGGTCAATGTGCCGTCGAGTGAAATGTTCACCGGTCTCGAAAAGGGTCAGATCGACTGCGCTGCCAACGCCGCAAACGACATGAAGAGCCGTTCGCTTTGGGATGTGGCCAAGCACACAAGCACAATCTCGCTCGGTCTCTATTGGGCCGGATGGCAGTGGGGTTTCAACGGCAAGTTCTGGCGTGAATTGAAGCCGGAAGAGCGCCGCGTGGTACTCGACTCCATCGCCGATACAATCCCGGTGATGATGCTCGGCTATATGAAGGAGTCAGCGGACGCGTTGAAGGAAGCTCCCGCCAAGGGCGTGACCGTCTATCCCGAGACACCTGAAATGAAGAAGTCGGTCAGCGACTTCTCTCAGAACGTCGCCCGCAAGGCCGCGATCGAGCAGGGTCAGACCAAGCTGAAGGTCAAGGATCCCGAGGCGCTGCTGAAGCGCTTCGATGCCGCGCTCGCCAAGTGGGACGGTCTGTTGAAGAACGTCGACCGCAATGACCCTAAGGCACTTTCCAAGGTGCTGAAGGACAATCTCTACAGCAAGATCGACGAGAAGACCTACGGCACCAACTGACTTCGGAGCCTCCGACACAAACGGGTGGGCCGGAGCTTCCGGCCCGCCTTTTTCATGCCCGTCCTTCGCCACGCAGTACGGGGTAGAGTTCCGGTCGCCGCTGCTTCATGAGGGGATAACGCCGCTTAACCTCGTCGATGAAGGCGAGGTCGATGAAACCTGTAACGAGCCCTTCGTCGTCCGAGGCGGTTGCGACCACGGTACCCCAAGGATCGACGATCATGCTGCGGCCGACGAAGCCGAGGCCGGATTTCGGCTCCTTGCCGTACTGGCCCGCCGCGACGACATAGCACTGGTTCTCGCAAGCCCGCGCCCGCAGAAAGAATTCCCAGTGGTCGTAGCGCGGCGACAGGAAGGCCGAGGAACAGGTGAGGATATCTGCGCCTTTCAGGGCCAGCTCGCGATAGATCTCGGGGAAGCGGAGATCGGAACAGATCGTTAGTCCGATGCGGCCGACCGAGGTGTCGTGGACGTCGAGCGTATCGCCGGCCGCAACCTTCTTGCTTTCGATGCAACCGGGCGGAATGTCCGGCCGGTTCGGCGCATCGAAGAGATGCGTCTTGCGATAGGATCCGAGTACGCGTCCGTCGTCCGCAATCAACGGGGCGGTATTGAAGTAGCGTCCGTCCGACGCCTTTTCGTACATCGAGCCGGAGATGAGCATGCCGTATCGGCGAGCCTTGTCTGCAAGCATGTCCGTGACCGCGCCGGGGATTGTCTCGGCTATCCCGCGATAGTCGTCGACGCTCGAATATTCGATGCCCGTCCACATCTCCGGCAATACGCACAGGCGCGATCCGCGCGCTCCCGCCTCATCGACGAGGCGGAGAACCTTTTCGACATTCCGGTCGCATTCGCCGTCGACCGCGGTGATCTGAATGGCCGAGACGACAAGACTTCGGGATGCGCTCAATGCAGCGTCCTCACTTCATCATGCTCGGTAGCACCAGCGCGAGCCAAGGGAAGAAGATGATCAGAGCCAGCGTGATCCCGTCGGTGATCACGAACCAGGTCACCCCGCGGAAGATCGTCGTCAAAGGAATCAGATTGCCTAAGGCGCTCTTCATGACAAAAACGTTCAGTCCGACCGGCGGCGTCACCAGCCCAATCTCGAGTAGCTTGACCAGAACGATGCCAAACCAAATCAGATCCGCGCCCACAGCACGTGCGATCGGCATAATTATCGGCATGGTTAGAAGCAGGATGCTCACCGAGTCGAGGAAGCACCCCATAATCAAATACAGGATCACGACCATGATGATGAAGGTCGTCTGATCGCTGCCGAGGCTAAACAGCCATTGTGCAATACCGTCGGGGAGCCCCGTAAGAGCCGTCATCTTGGCGAGCAGTGCAGTCCCGATAACAACCATGAAAATCGAGGAAGTGCCGGACAACGTGCTGACGATTGCTTCTTTCATCGCGTCCATACTCAACGTGCCTTTAACCCAGGCAAGCAGGATAGCGAGAACGGCGCCAACCGCGGCACCTTCGGTTGGCGTGAACCAGCCTATGAAGATACCTACGAGCGTTCCTATGATGAGCACCGGAAGCGGCCAGACATCCGCAAAAGCGGCCTTCTTCTGAGCTTCGTCGAAGGTCTCCTCAACCGGTGGAGCGAGCGCAGGATTTAGTTTCACACGCGTGATAATCATGCCAGCAAACATCAGCGCCGATAGGATGCCGGGGATGAACCCCGCCATAAACATTTTGGCGATCGAAACTTCGGCAAAATAACCGTAAAGTACCATCAAGAGGCTTGGGGGGATCATCGAGCCGAGTGTGCCAGCCGAGGCGATGACGCCTGCTGCGAGACCTGGATCGTACCGGTATTTCAGCATTTCTGGCGTAGCTATGCGCGCCATTGCGGCTGATACGGCGACGGACGAACCCGACGCGGCCGAAAGGAAGGCACAGGCGGCCACGCTGGCGATGGCGAGCCCGCCCGGCAATCGTGACAGCACCACCCGCATGGCCTGAAAGAGCCCAGCCGTAAGTTTGGTCGCGAATGCGATGTATCCCATCAGAAGGAACATCGGGATCGCCGTCAGATTCCAGTCGCCGACGAAGTTGAAGGGGATCGCAGTTACGATGCCCCATGCCGGTCGCCACCCGAGGATCGCAGCGATGCCGAAGAATGAAACAATGCCGAGGGCGACGCCAATCTGAATCCGAAGCGCGATCAGGAAGACGCCCATCGACATAGCCAGAAGGCCGATCTGAAATTTGTCCACCGCGCTTACTCCCGGATGCCGGATTGGGCCGTGGGCAGCGGCGCATGAGGATCGAAATCAGCTGAGGCGATCGATTTCCATGCATGGAGAAGGACCTGAATCAGCATAAGTCCGAAGCCTATCGGTAGAATCATCTTGGCGGGCCAAAGGATGATAAAGATCGACGACATCAGCAATTCGTCGCGTTCCCAAGCCTCGAAGGCGTCGATGCCCGTCTGCCAAGTCAAAAGCCCAAAGAATACTGAGCAGACGATGTAGCCGATAATCCTTACGAAGCGCTGTGCGCCTTCGGGCATCATGCTCACGAACAGGTCCACCGTAATGTGTTCATGCCGCCGCTCCACGAAGGCAAGAGGCAGGAACACCACTGCAACCATGTAGTAATTTGAGACGATCTCCAGGCTGCCTTCGATCGGACTACGGAAGAAATTCCGCATGAACACGTCGACCGCCATCTGGATCATCATCAGCACCAACGCGACGCCGGCGACGAACATCAGCGCCGTCGACAACCTCCCCGTCCATCTGTCTATTGCACCCACGTGAGAAATCTCCCTAGATCCAGCTACGCTCAGCATCAACCCTTCTGACCGTAGACGGCCCGCGCAGCCCCCTTCGTGATGTAGCCCTGTTTGAGATCCGCAGCGATCTTCTCCTGCGGTCGCTCGCCAACCGGACCGTATCCAGCTCCTCCCGCCGTATAGAGTGTGAGGATATCTCCCTTGCGGAGATAGACTTTGCTTTTGCTAGCGATAGGGATCTTCTTGCCCGCGCGCACGACTTCGCAAGCGGCCCTCTTACCGTTCTCGCCGCCGAACAAGCCGAGCGGGGGAAGGCGGAAGCGGTCTGAATAGATCGCGAAATTTACGTCGTCCTTCAGGATCTCGAAGCTGCGGAAGAAGGACAGGCCTCCGCGCTGCTTGCCGGCACCACCGCTGTCCGGGATCAGGCCGTAACCGACGATACGGAAATGGGTGAAATCCATGTCCGTCGCTTCGACAGGCGTATTGGTGCAATTGGCGAGTGGACTGTCGACGGCATCGCACCCGTCCTTGCGCGGACCCGCTCCGTACCCCCCGCCATAGACTTCGAGATAGACTTGGTAACGGGTGCCGTCGAGATGCGATATCGAGGTCACGTCGGTCGAGTCGTTGCCGTCGGCGATGACGCGATCGGGCACGATCTGCGCGAGCGCGTGCATCACGGCGTTGAAGCAGCGGTAGGCGGCCAACATCCGGGCCCGGACCGGTGCCGGGTAGTTCGGATTAACCAGCGAGCCCTTCGGCGCGCTGATGCTGATCGGCCGTTTCACGCCTTCATTGAACGGGATGTCTGGCGAGGTCAGGGCCGATTTGATGGCGGCCAGTGTTGCCGAGATGGTGGACGCCCAAGGACAATTGAGATTGCGGCGGACCTGAGCGCATGTGCCGTCAAAATCGACGGCGATGGAGTCGCCCTTCACCGTCACCTTCGCCTTCACCTGCAGAGGCTCATCCGAGAGGCCGTCGTCGTCGACATAGGCCTCGCCGTGGTAGACCCCGTCCGGCACCTCCTTCAACGCCGCTCGGAAGCGTCGTTCGGAATAGTCGATGAGTTCTTCCATCGCCTGCATCACGACGGTCGCGCCATATTTATCGCAGAGCTGCCTGATGCGTTCAGCCCCGACCGCATTAGCCGCGAACTGGGCGTAGAAATCTCCAACAGTTTGCGCCGGTACGCGAACATTGGACGTTACCAGACGTTCGAGCGATCCACCGTTCCAATCGCGATCGTAATTATAAAGCGAGGGCGGAAAGATGATGCCTTCGGCATGGACATCCACCGCGTCGGGCGTTAGGCCGGGATTGCCGCCACCGAGATCGAGATGATGTGCGGTTGTGCCCGAGAAACCGATGAGACGACCTTCGTAGAAGATCGGCGAGAAGATGAAGACGTCCTGAAGATGCTGCCCTCCGCCATAGGGGTCGTTGTTGATATAGAAGTCGCCTTCCTTAAGCGTCTCTGGCGGATAGATCGCCGCGCAGGCACGGAAGATCTCCGACATCGGCCCGAGCTGCATCGGGATCAGCTCCGCCTGCGCGATCACGTTGCCGTGCCGATCGAACAAGGCGGCCGAAGCGTCCTGAGCCTCGCGAACGATAGTAGAATAGGAGGAGCGGACGAGCTTCGTCCCCATCTCCTTCGCAGCCGCGATGAGGCCCTGACTGATCACCGCATAATCGACGGGGTCGAGCTTCACATTCGCCTTTTTATCGGCGGGAGCGCGCGTTTTGCGCGCAGCGGTCTTAGAGCGTGCGGACCCGGCGGCCATGTCAGCCCTTCCTCTTCAGGATCGTGTTGTCGTTCTCGTCGCGGGAGGCGGTCCAGCCCGCGGGAACGAGAAGTGTGGAGGTCGGGTCCTCGAGCAGGGCCGGCCCCTTGATGCGCTTGCCCGGCTTGATGTCCCCGCGACTAACGAGGCGACCCTCCTGCCAGCGTCGACCATCGAACATGCGGACGTCCGCCGCCTTGATCTTGTGGTCCGTCTCTTCCGTCAGAAGCGGCAATTTGCTGATCGGGAGCGTGAAACGCAGGCGGAACGAAACGAACTCTACCGGCTTGTCCGAATTGGCTCCGAAGAAATAGACCTTCTGGTGCTCATCACAGAAGCGTTTCAGGATCGCGGCCGAGGATATCTTCGCCAAGTCCTTCTCCGAGAATGATACCGGAACCTCGAAGGCCTGCCCGACAAAGCGCATCTCCGCCGTAAAGTCGAATACGAGTTTTTCGGGCAGGTTCATCTGCCGAGCACGCTCCATCGCACGCGCCTTCATCTCCGCATAAACCTCGCGAAGGAAGCGGGCGGCATCTTCGCCGACCGGACGCCGTCGCGTCAGCGTCTCGAACTGCAAGAAATCCGAGGCGATCAGGCCGTAGGCCGACATCACTCCGGCGGCCGGCGGAACGACGACGGTCTCAATGGCGAGATCCTGAGCGATCTGGGCCGCGTGCAGCGGGCCTGCGCCACCGAAAGGAACCAGAACGTAGTCCCGCGGATCATAGCCCCGCTCGGTCGAGATCAACTGGATCGCCCGAACAATATTGGCGTTTGCCAGCTGTACAGCGCTGTCGGCAGCTTCTTCGATCGACATCTTGAAATGATCGGCGATCGGCCGGAAAACGCGCTTAGCCGCCTCAACATCGATCTTCATGCGGCCTCCGAGGAAGGCCTCCGGACGCATCGTCTGCCGGATGATGTGTGCATCGGTGATCGTCGGACGCGCGCCGCCCTTGCCGTAGCAGGCTGGGCCAGGATCGGCGCCAGCCGAATGCGGGCCGACCCGGAGCATGCCACCTTCATCGACCCAAACGATTGAGCCGCCGCCCGCGCCGATGGTATGGATGTCGAGCACGGGTACCCGGACCGGCAGCCCGTCGATCATAAATTCGGTGGTCAGTTGCGGCTGACCGTCGGTAACCAGACAGACGTCGGTGGAGGTGCCGCCGATGTCGAGCGTGATCAGATTGCTGAATTCCGAGCGAGCGACCTGGCGGGTGGCGCCGACCACGCCAGCCGCTGGACCGGACAGCAGCACGTTGACGGCATTGCCGCGCATCGCCTCAGCGGGTAGACGCCCGCCGTTTGACTGCATCACGGAGAAACGGCCCTTGAAGCCGTGTTCGGCCAGCCGAGCGGAAAAACGATTGATGTAGCGGTCGATGACGGGCTGCACATAGGCCGAGAGCGTTGTCGTCGTAGCCCTCTCGTATTCACGGAATTCCCGTGTTGTGCCGGACGAGATCGTCACGAGGACGTCCGGGCAGTGCTTCAGGATCAGGTCCCTTACGAGCTCTTCATGTACGGAATTGACGTAGCCGTTCAGCAAGCAGACCGCGACCGCCTGATAGCCTCCATTTCGGAGCGCGGGGATGAGCGTCTTCTCTACCTTAGCGGGATCGAGCGCCTTCTCGATGCTACCGTCTGCAAGGATCCTCTCATCGATTTCAAAACTCGAGGCACGATCCACGACCGGAGCGGGCTTTTGATATTCGAGGTCGTAGATACGGGATCGGCCGTGTCGTTGGATAGCGAGGATGTCGCGGAACCCACCGGTCGTCACAAATGCAGTTGGAAAGCCCTTGCGTTCGAGCACCGCATTGGTCGCTACAGTCGACCCGTGCGCAAGGTCGTCGATCTTGGCGAGTGGCAGACCGCTTTCGAGCAAAGCATTAAAGGCTCCCTCGTCTGGGCGCCTCGGCACGCTGGGAACCTTGGTGATTCGGATACCGGAAGGACCGATGGCGACAAGGTCGGTGAAGGTTCCACCGACTTCCACTCCCACGCGCATGCTACCTCACGATTAATCCAGAATAAATCATATGGTAAGTCGAACACACGTCATTCGACATTTCAATGGAATTCGGAGACGCTGGCCGGAATAAGCATTTCAAGGCCGACAAGAATTGTTGCTTCGCAATATTATTGCAACGCAAAATACGAAAACTTTCGAAGATTGGACGATGTCGTAATTTCATGTGAGAAAGGAGTGGCATTCGTCGCAAGGCATCGATGTACCAAGGCACGGACAAGGTCGCACTCCTTTTCCTGATCGCCCTCGTCGCGATCTGGGGCGGCAATTATACTTGGGTGAAGATCGCCCTACACGACATCGGTCCCTGGACCTTTAATGCCGTGCGCTATGGCGGCGCGATGCTTCTGATGCTCAGCGTGTTTGGTCTGAAAGGACCCTTGTCCGCGATCCTTCCGGTTCCGGAGGAGCGGCGGCCTCTCGCCATCATCGGGTTTCTGCAAGCCGGTCTTACGACCGCCTTCGCTGCCCTGGCGCTGCAATGGATCGAGGCGAATCGGGTCGTTCTCATCAATTATTCAATGCCGATTTGGACGCTCCCGCTGAGCCTACTTCTGCTCGGGGAGCGCATTTCGATGCGCGCGAGCCTCGGCGCCGCACTCGGTGCCGCGGGGCTGGTGTTTCTCACCAACCCCTTCGCGATGAACTGGAACGAGACGACGCTGCCCGGAGTCCTCTGTGCCTTCGTCTCCGTTCTATCCTGGGCCCTGGGTGCCGTCCTCTATCGCCGGCGGAAATGGATGAGCGGGTTCTGGCAGCAAAGCTTCTGGCAGATCGCGGTTACCTTCATCTTCATGATGCCCTGCGCGCTCGTTTTCGAAACCGGCCGGTCCGTCGTCCCGACCACCTCGCTGTTTCTCGTGATCGCGTACAATATGGTCGTACCCACGGTCTTCGGCTTCTGGTGTTGGTCGCAAGCCCTCAGTCGCGTTTCGGCGACGACGGCATCACAGTTCCTGCTGCTCTCACCGGTCTTCGGAATGGTGCAGAACTTTTTCGTACTTAGCGAACCACTTGGCACCTGGATCGGCGCGGCGGCCGCATGCATCATTCTCGGCGCGTTCCTGTCCCTGCGGTCCGCGCCGGCAACCCGGTCGGCAGAGACATGACGCCGAACGCCTCTTTTGACCGCGCCCGGAGGGGTGCCCCGGAGACCGAGCGATGCAGACTCTTCCCTCCCATGCCCGCATAATCGTGATCGGAGGCGGCATCATCGGATGCTCCACCGCCTATCATCTGACAAAGCTCGGCGTCCGCGACGTCCTGCTTTTGGAGCGCAAGCGACTGACCAGTGGCACGACATGGCATGCGGCGGGTCTCGTTCGTGCCGCGCAATACACACAGAACCTCGCACGCCTGTCTAAATACACGATTGATCTCTATGCCGGACTAGAAGCTGAAACAGGGCAACCGACCGGTTTCGTGCAGCCTGGTTCTATCTCGATCGCCACTAATCCCGCGCGGTGGGAGGAACTGCTACGCGGCGTCGGCATGCTCAGTTCATTTGGTGTCGAAGCTGAGCCGATCACCGCGCGCGAAGCACAACAGAAATGGCCGATGATGAACGTGGACGACGTTGTCGGCGCCGTCTGGTATCCCCGCGACGGCAAATGCAATCCCGTAGACACAACAATGGCGCTCGCCCGCGGCGCGAGGTTGGGTGGGGCTCGCATCGTCGAGAACATGCAGGTCTCCCGGATACTCACTGCGAATGGACGGGTTACAGGTGTCGAGACGCCAGCAGGCGTGGTTCATTCTGACGTCGTCGTGAACTGCACGGGCATGTGGGCGCGCCAACTCGGGCTGTCTGTTGGCGTCGATGTCCCACTTCAGGCCTGCGAGCATTTTTATATCGTCACCGATCCGATGGAGGGGATGCATCCCGATCTTCCCGTCATGCGCGACATGGATCATTGCGCCTATTTCAAGGAGGACGCGGGCAAACTGCTCGTGGGCGCCTTCGAGCCGGTTGCCAAGCCCTGGGCGCTGGACGGCATTCCCGAAGATTTTGAATTCGGCGAGCTTCCAGAGGATTTTGAACATTTCGCACCGATCCTTGAAGACGCTATTAAGCGCGTGCCGTCGCTCGGCCGCGTCGGCATCCGCAAATTCTTCAATGGACCGGAGAGTTTCTCGGCCGACGGCCGTTACATTCTTGGTCCCGCGCCGGAGCTGGCGGGCTTTTTCGTCGCGGCGGGCTTCAATTCGATTGGCATCCAGTCGGGTGGAGGCGCAGGCATGGCGCTCGCACATTGGATCGTGGAAGGCGCACCGCCCTTCGACCTGTGGGACGTTGATATCGGCCGTTTCTTCCCTCACCAGAACAAGTCGACATTCCTCGTCCCGCGCGTCTCCGAGTCCCTCGGGCTGCTCTACGCGATGCATTGGCCCTTCCGCCAATATGCGAGTTCACGCGGCATCCGGCTCTCGCCTCTGCACGACCGGATCGCATCGGCGGGCGCGGGCTTCGGCGAGGTCGCGGGATATGAACGGCCCAACTGGTTCGGCGATCCCGGCGAGCGGCACGAATACATCTATTCCTGGGGACGGCAAAACTGGTTCCAGGCGTCGGCTCGCGAGCATCGTGCCGTCCGCGAGACTGCCGGGCTCTTCGATCAGTCCTGTTTTGGCAAAATCTCCGTGAAGGGCCCGGATGCGCGAGCTCTGCTCGACCGCGTATCCTGCAACGCGATCGATGTCGAACCCGGGCGGATCGTCTACACGCAATGGCTCAACGAACGCGGCGGCATTGAGGCCGATGTTACGGTCACGCGCCTCGCCCAGAACGATTTCCTTGTTGTTACGTCATGCGCGTCCACCCTGCATGACCTCCGCCATCTGCGCCGCATGGCGCGTCCAGAGGAATGCGTGACGATCGCCGACGTTTCGGACGAGTTTGCTATGCTGGGCCTCATGGGCCCAGAGGCACGTCGGATCCTAGCGCCACTCGCCTCCGCTGATCTGTCGACGGAAGCCTTTCCCTTCGGTGCAAGCCGGCGCATGGAAATCGCCGGGGTCCCGGTGCGGGCGGGCCGCATCACCTATGTCGGAGAACTTGGCTGGGAGATTCTGGTGCCAGCGGCGCAAGCGGGCACAGTCTTCGATTCCGTCATGGAAGCGGGACGCCCTGCAGGCCTGCGCCTCGCCGGCTATCACGCCATGAATTCGCTGCGGCTCGAAAAAGCGTATCGGCATTGGGGGCACGACATTACCCCAGACGAGACGCCAGCGGAGGCCGGTCTCGGCTTCTGCGTCGCATGGGACAAGCCGGGCGGCTTCATCGGACGCGAGGCGCTGCTCCCCGGTAGAGGCATCCCGCCGTCGCGCCGCGTGGTGCAGTTCCTGCTCGAGGATCCCGACCCGCTTCTGATTCACGCCGAACCGATCCTACAGGATGGTAGGGTCGTAGGCCGCATCACTTCCGGCATGTATGGCCACAATCTCGGGGGGGCGGTAGGGCTCGGTCAGGTGGATGCGGGGGTGCCGACAGCGCCGGACGCCTTTCTGGCGGGTCGTTTTGAGATTGACGTGGCTGGTCGGCGCATTCCAGCACGTGCCTCCCTGAAGCCGTTATACGATCCCAAGGGGGAGCGGGTACGCGATTGAACTGATCGGCACGCCCTTAAGTCGCGTGCTCCACAGCACCCGGTAGACCTCGGCGGTGGGAGCATCCACCTCCTGCTCATGCAGCACCGCAATGATCTTCTCTTCTGTAAACCCCAATCACTTCGTCGTCCGGTCCTTCCTGCGGGCCGGAATCTAAATAGCCTGCCTCCTGAAGATTGATCCTCCCCAATATATGGCGTTTGGGCCAATGGAGGACGGCGAATGGCTGGGGGAAAAAGTGGAAAAGATTGTCGCCAAGTTATGGCAGGTTGAAGTTCTGATTGTCCTGCTGCCTTTAAGTCGAGCCATCTTCGCCACCCACATTGGCACCTCAATAATGGCTCAACTTTAAGCGGGCAGGACAATTCGCAAGAACAAATCCAACAGGCGTTGGAGCTTGTCCGTCAACATGACCTTAATCATCCCCTTCTTCGCTATAGCAAGCGTGGACGGGTATCGGAGACGACGATCTAACGTTCTCGTTAGGTCTTGCTTATGATTGGGTCAATCTGGGTATGAATAGTCCATACTTGCCTCCGAAAACGTCTTGAATTAGTCTAACAAGGTAATTTTGGTCAAATCATTGACGGCTTAGGTAGTCATTCCCGCAAAGCGTGATCAGGTTTCTCCCAAAATTCAAAACGACATGTTTCTCAGATCCGAGCAGCGTGTTTCGTGAATATGATAACCAAGGAATATAAAGATGATCAAAGGTACCGTTAAATTCTACAACGCTCAAAAAGGCTTCGGATTTATTCAGCCTGAAAATGGCGGCACTGACGTGTTCGTTCATGCAACAGCTCTCGAGCGTGCTGGATTGCGTGGATTGAACGAAGGTCAAAAAGTCATGTTTGATACCGCTGAAGACCGTCGTTCGGGCAAAGTAGCTGTGAATAATATTCAAGAAGCCTAAGCTGAAACGATCAATCAATGAATGGCTGCTCTTCGGAGCGGTCGTTTCTCTTTCATTTTCAGCTATAACAATGAATAATATTATGAGGATGTTGTGATGCGTCATACCGAAGCGGTTCATAAGTTCAAATTGAATCAAGTCGTAAATCTTGTGCGTGCCCCTTTTCTAATAAAGTCGGGTTCAACTTCGTTGAAATATGAAATCGTTCGCCTTGTGCCAGCTGATACGAATGGTGAGATTTCATATCGCATAAAATCTGGAACAGAAGAGTTAGCCGTGCGCGAGCATGAAATCAAAGCTTGAGAATGGTTGCCAAGACCAAAGCTAGCTATTCATCAAACATAAAAAATTAGACGGAGTTACATAATGAGTAATCAAGAACGTGTGGCAGTGTTCATCGATGGTGCCAATCTTTATGCCGCCACCCGCTCTCTCGAATTCGACATCGATTATCGCAAGATGCTAGCGGAGATGAAGAGCTGGGGGCGTCTCATTCGTGTCTTCTACTACACAGCGATTGTAGAAGATGAAGAATACTCTTCTATCCGTCCTCTACTGGATTGGCTTGACTACAACGGCTTCACTGTCGTTACAAAGAACGCCAAGAGCTACACCGACGATTCGGGTCGTCGTAAGATTAAAGGCAATATGGACATCGAGTTGGCTGTTGATGCTTTGGAATTAGCGCCCTACATCGATCATGCTTATATCTTCTCGGGGGATGGCGATTTTACACGTGTTGTTCATGCCATGCAGCGTAAAGGCGTGCATGTGTCTGTGGTATCCACGCTTGCTACACGTCCGCCGATGATTGCTGATGAGCTTCGTCGTCAATGTGATGAGTTTGTTGATATCAAGAATTTGGTGGATAAGATTGGTCGTAATCCTGAAGTCCGTGCAGAACGCATGAGGAAGCGTGCGGAAGCAGAAACTGATGCTGAATAAGCTAGGCTGAATTAGAAGCAATAGAGGATCGCTGAATGTTGCTTGCTATCCGTCTATTGCTTCCTTTTGCTGCTGGTTACTTTCTTTCGTTCCTACTCAGAAATGTCAATGCAGTCATCGCGCCCAATCTTACAAGTGAGCTCGGTTTATCAGCGGCAGATTTAGGCCTTCTCACGTCTATATATTTTTTAACGTTCTCACTGATTCAGCTTCCATTGGGTCTACTGCTCGATAGATATGGTCCAAGACGTGTCGAAGCGATTTTATTGCTTCTTGCTGCAGGCGGTAGTGTCTTATTTGCGGTTGGGAATAAGCTTGGTGAGCTTGCGATTGCTCGCGCATTAATCGGGCTCGGCGTAAGCGCCTGTCTGATGGCATCCTTTAAGGCTCTATCAGTTTGGTATTCGCCTGATCGCCTGCCATCTCTTAACTCTATGATTATGGTCGCAGGTGGGCTTGGTGCGTTAGCGGCAACAACGCCACTAGTCTTAGCTGTTGATATGTTTGGTTGGCGCAATGTATTTTTAGGGCTAGGATTCATTACTGCGATTGCTGCCGGTGTTGTTTTTTCAACGCCAGAGAAAATAGGTTTGTCTGTGACGGAAACGTTCACCGCTCAATTAAAAGCGCTTCAAAGAATTTTACAAAGTAGTGCTTTATGGTCGTTTGTTCCAATGACGGCAACGAATTTAGGTGGGTTCGTTGCGCTTCAAGGTCTTTGGGCTGTGCCATGGCTAATTGAAGTTACAGGCGAAACTCGTGAAGGTGCAGCTTTTCATATGCTGCTTACAACCATCGCTATGGTCTGCGGTTGGCTGACGACGGCTATTCTTGTGGAGCCACTTAGGCGCATAGGCATTTCACCTAGGCGCTTTATGACAATTAGCATTGGTGGCGGTGTTGTTAGCATGCTTCTTCTTTCGTTCGGTATAGGTGATTCACGAATCCTTTGGTTTGCACGGGGTGCTTTTTTCGCTGTTGGTAATCTTGCTTTTGCTGAACTGACTGCAGAGTTTCCCCGCGCATTGTCTGGTCGTGTGAATACTGCTCTGAACTTCTGCACCTTTATGGGTGCTCTAATTATTCAGTTTGGGTATGGTGTTCTTCTTGATGCTTTAAAGTCAATTGGGTGGAGTTTGTTTGACGCTCACCGCTTTGCTTTTGCTCTCCTCACATTCCTCCAGTTGGCGGGATTAGCATGGTACGCTTTAAGCGCACGCCGTAAGTACATCGTGGCTTGATCACATATTTCTGTTTACCCTATCAAACCAAGGGTATGAGCGGTCCTTATTAGCCGGCCTTTTTCTTTATTGTCCATTGTCCGCTTTGACAGCAGCGTTTTTACGAAAGCGAAACGTGGGCGAGTGATTTTGCAATGCGACATGAATATTTGGTTTAACGCCTTAAGGGGCCAACTAAGGTCCAATTTTACCATCAGCCTGAGCGATGCCTATCATGAGGGATATGGCGCACGCGAAGGATCAGGTTTCTATCGCAGACGTGCAGATCACGCTTTATCGGCGTGATTGTCCTGCCCCCTTAAAGTTGAGCCATTATTTGGTTGGCACTGGGGGTATTTGGAATGGCTGGTAAGAGGCAAACAGCTTAAGAGGTCGTTGCCGAGTTGCGACATGTTGAAATTCTAACGGCGCAGGGGTGACCTGTTGCGGAGGTCGTCCGATCGATAGGCGTGGTAGAAGTTATTTGTCCGGTGGCGGTCTGAGTATCGTGGCTTGAAGTGCGATCAAGTTAGGCGTTTGAAAGAACTTTAGGCCGAGACTAATCGGCTACGCCGAGCGATCTCGGATCTGACAATCGAGAAGCTGATCTTCAAAGTAGCTGCGACGGGAAACGTTTAAGCCTCCCGTCGCCGCGCGTGTGTGGAGCTTTTGGTCGCCAAACACGTTATCTTTGAACAGCTTGCATGCCGTCTTCTTGGGCAGCATCGATCGACACAACGCAAGAAGCCGACAAGGTCTAATGATAAGGTAGCCGTAACGGGCGACGTCACGTCTCTTGCTACCCAATGCGGCCGTTAAGACTTTCGTCGGATCAAGGCGATGCTGCGACGGAGCGGCTGTTGGGGTCAAGACGCACTACATCATGCCAGGTAGTCCGTGGGGTGAGACCGTGAAGTAATTGCTCCAGTGAAAAAAGTTTAGGCCGAATGGGTATTGCGAGAGCTTTAACTTGAAGCGTCGCAACGCATTTCTAAATGGTAAAAAATTCTATTCACGGAAGGAAAAAAATCGGGATCGTAACATGGTGGCGGCACTAGAGCACTACAAGGGCGCACTCATTACTCAATATAAACCGCCCGCAACTGAGATCTTACAGTGGCAGGCTCCGCAACAACATTCGTTAAGCCGGGAACGCAACAGCTAGCGTCGAACACAACTCTAAACAACATAACAAGCGGACCGCCGGATTGGGTGAAGCCAGAAATCAGATACGTTTAAGAATCGCTTCGAGTTCGTCTTCGTCAAATGGCTTCGTTATGATCAGGTCAATTCCAGCATCAGTAGCCTCTTTTTGAGTTTCGGGAATGGAGGATGCGGTCAATGCGATGATATTTTTAGACCCCACACTTTCATTTAGCGTTCGAATTATTTTTGCAGCTTGGATGCCACCCATGATAGGCATTTGTAGATCAAGAATGATAAGATCAAAACGCCTCATAGATGCCGCTTTTACGGCTTCAGCTCCATTTTCGCAGGCAACAATATCGTGTCCGAGATTTTGGAGTATAATTTCAAGAAGCATCCGTGATGGTTCAGAATCTTCCGCCAGCAATATGTTTAGTTTTCGGGATTTATAAGTTGATTTATCAGTGTTAGTTACAGGCACGGGCGTCGAAAGAGAGGCTGTCTCTTCTAGCGGTATTTCAAACCAGAATACTGAGCCTTCTCCAGGCTGGCTTTGTAATCCAATTTCTCCATCCATTAAATGAACAATCGCGCGACTTATGGCGAGACCGAGACCTGATCCCAACCCAGTCTCTTGGTCGTTAGCTTCTGCCCTCTCGTAAAAGTTAAAAATCGAATCATGAAGATCAGGGGCAATTCCAATCCCTGTGTCCTGTACTTCGAATCGAATGATATGGGTACCTATTAACTTAGAAGAAGCTTTAACGCGGATAGTTATGCTTCCATTTTTTGTAAATTTAACTGCGTTGCCTAAGATATTCAGCATAATCTGCCTGATGCGAATTAAGTCACCATAATAAATGGAAAATAATTCATCGTCTACATGTGCGTCTACGCTAATTGGACGATCTGCGATGAGAGCTCTCGTTGTCATTAAAACTTCGCCGATGAATTCGCGAATTGAAAAAGGCTCCTTACTAAGTGTCACTTTACCAGCTTCAATGCGGGCAAAGTCAAGAATATCATTGATGATAGATCGAAGATGATCGGCATTATTTTTTAAAATAGATATATAATTTATTTGATCATAACTAAGGGTTGTTTTGGAGAGTAAATTAATAAACCCAACTATCGCATTTAAAGGAGTTCGTAATTCATGACTCATTGTAGCTATAAATGTATTACGCTGTTTAACAGAGCGTTGCGCTAATTCGGCTTCAAGCTGGCTTTTAATGGCTTTTTCTTTCAATAATATTTCGTTTTGTAAAAAACGATTTGCGCTCTCTCGCTGTTTAGCTGCCGCTATTGCTTCAGCAAGCACGTTTGCAAACCCTGTCAAATAAATAATGTCTTGTTGATCAAAGCGAATAAGAATATCGCTATCAATCTCCATGACGCCATAGGGATGTTCTGTGCCAGGGATCAGAATGTCAATTGTCGAAATGATCCCATGATCGCTATAAAAAGAGGGTAATATAAAACCTGTATCTTCTCTTATGTCTTCGCATATCGCAGGTATTCCAGTAGTAAAGGCGCGCCCTTGGGGTGAGCTTTCATCCGCCTTTGATATGACATGCCCAATAACGCCAGGGTGCCAACCATATCCAATCTCGATTAGGAGGTCATTTTCGATTGGGCGGTATCTGCATATTTTTGCATAGCGGGTTCCCAAACCCAAAGCGCAAACACGAGCGGCTTCATTCAAAAGAAAAACAAGATCCTTTTCATGCAAAGCTAAACTGCCAAAATCCGCAATGGCCTTCTGCTGACGCCGAAGCTTTTCGATAGCAATATCTGCGATCATTTAATCTACCTCATAGTGCAAGAGAAGTGTTCGATCGAGCGCCTTTAAAAATAAAAGAATGCTTAGAAGATATCGTTCCATTCAAAAAATAGAAAAGAAAAAAATGTTAAAAGAGATGTTTGCGCTTCGTGGGTATTTTTTAGGCGTCCAATCATGTCTAGAGACTGTTACTTTTGTAATTTAGAAACTCAACGTAGGTTTTGCATATTGATGAGTAATAAAAATAAAAAATTAGGTATAAAAAGTAAGGTTATTTTTCGTTCCGTTCGTCTATTCAAGGTATATCGCGTAGAGTATATGCTACGTACTAAAAATGATTTCAGGAGAGGGCCGAAGTAACAATCGGAATCGTATCTATACTAAGGCGTTTGTAAGAGAATGGAAGAATTGTCTACCCGCGGCTCTGACTTAACTGTTGCCGGTCGGCATTCCGTGGATAACAGATAGACTTCATCGTTTTTTCATTAACGAATATAGCCCCGGTAGAGATTTCTTCACCTCTGAGTGAATTTGAGGGTTATTTGCAAAGGAAGCTTTGTAGACTAGACGTGAGGTGGTTGATATGTAGGCAGTCAGGCCATTACGGTATGTATATATTTATTCTTTTGAGTGGGTAGTAATAGTGACGCAGGCGCTAATTGCCAGAATGAAGAATAGATCTTCTAGGTACTGCCCATGTTGAGCTGGAATATAGAAAGATCTTTTCTATGCTGCTTGAGGGTCAATGCATAGATGCTTGCGGGAATGCAAAAAATGCTTCGGCGAATTTGTTAGTAGAATTAATCAAAGTCTAAGTAGAAGCCGTGATCACTTTAGGCAGATAATTCTGAAAGGGTAATTCAAAAAATACGAAAAATTTGTTTCAATTATCTACTCACAGTAAAAACTATTATTTATGTTTAAATATTGAAGTGGAAAATGGGAATTACAAATAATTTGAAGTAAGCGGACGATTTTTGGATATGTTTCAATGGTTGGTCTGTTATCACGATGCCGTTTAGACACTGAGGGACGCTAGTTATGCGCAGAGGCAACCCGGGCCGGCAACGGCCCGGCTGCCATAATTCTGCAATTGCTGCCGCCAGCGTGGTGTTGCGCCGCGAACGGCATCGACGCCGAGATCGACAGGTAGCCCTGGAATGACGCGATCATCCATAATGATCTTTCCGTCGACGATCGAGACCTTCACATCGCTGGCACGTGCATAATAGACGAGCGCAGCGCTGCTGCCATAATAGGGTTGCAGATGCGGTTGATCGATATCGATGAGAATGAGATCGGCGTGCTTTCCTTCTTCGAGTGAACCGATCTGGTTTTCAAGCCCAAGGACGCGGGCGGCGCCCATTGTTTGCAGAAAGAGGGCTTCATCGCAGGAAAGCGCCTGCGGGGAACCAGCTACCATGCGTGCACCATTGAGCGCGTAGCGCATGGCCTCGAATGGATCGTTGAGCATCCAATCGGTGGCAAGGCCAGTGCGGATGCCATGCTTCAAGATCTTGGCGAGATCGGGATAGCGTCCGCGCCGCGGGTAGATGGTCGATGCATGGGCATAAGGGGCGTTCGCTTTTGCAATCAATGCGAACTCATCGTCGCTTGTGAAGACGAGGTGGGCCAGCACCGTATCGTCGGCGAGATAGCCAATCCGATCGAGATAGGTGACAGGCCCGCAGCCATGGCGCGCGCGGATCTCATCGACTTCTGCTGAACTTTGTGCGCAATGGATATGCAAGCCGAAACCCAGACGCGTCGCTTCGGTGCGCGCATTTTGCAAAAGTGCTTGCGAGCACGTGTCGGTGGCATGGGTGCCGATCCGTGTGGTAATGCGGCCCTCGGCTCGGCCATTCCATGTTTGGGCAAACGCAATGCCATCAGCAAGACGGCGCTCCCCAATGTCCGGATAATGCGTGTAATCGCCATTGCGCAGATTTTCGAGTTTCACATCGAAGACTTTATAGGCGAGCTGCGCGCGTAATCCGCTTTGCATCACCAGCGTTGCCAAGCGTTCAGGCGCATACCAGATATCGTTGATGGTGGTGATGCCAGCGCGGATCATCTCGGCAGTCCCGAGCATCGCGCATAATCCCCATTCCTCTTCCGTGATGTCTTTCTCAAGGCGGAAAGCCACGTCTAGCAATGCTGTCTTCGCGACATGGTCGTCTGTTTGCGAACGGAAGATGACGGAAGCGGTGTGTGAATGACAATTCACGAAGCCGGGGAGGGCGGCGAAACCACTGCCGCCGAGTATGCGGCCTGCTTGCCAATGGCCTTCGGCTTTGCGTGGCCCGCAATAGAGGATTGCACCATCTTTGATTGCGACCTCGCCATCCGAGATGACGTTCATGGCGGGATCGACCGGATAGACGAATTCGGCGCGGACGAGCAGATCGACCGAGACGGGTTCAACCATGACAACTTCTCCTCAGGAGGAGGGAAGGCTGCGCGCGTTTGGCGGCGGGGTCAATTCGCGTTGGTCCACAAAACGCGGCAAAGGCCTTGCCCCGCATTACGCCATCGATGCGGCCTTCGACTGGTGAAACGAAATGCATCGCCAGTCTTCAAAATCCAGGTTTCATTCTCGACCGTCAGTTCAAGTTCGCCTTCCAGCACCGTGCCCGCTTCCTCACCGCTATGGCTGTAGAAGGTTTCGCCGGAATGGCAGCCGCGCGCGATGCTGATCAGAAAGAGGCGCAAGCCGCCGGCGCTGCCGCCCGGCGTGAGCAATTCCTTGCGGACGCCTTCGAGGTCAAGGGCCAGCGAATGGTGTTCCTCCACGCGGAAAACGATGCCGCTATCGCCCTCTGGCATATCCGTAGTCGGAAACAGCGAGGAGAGGTCTACTCCGAGGCCATCGGCAATCGTGGCAATCGCCCGCATCGAGGCGGAGGAAATTCCGCGCTCGATTTGGCTCAGATAGCCGATCGACAGCCCCGTCTTGGCGGATAGCACCTGAAGGGGCACGCGTGCTGCTTTGCGGCGCTGCCTGATCAGGGCGCCGACCGAACGGTCTAAGGGCGCGAGGGAGGGGGCTGGTCCATCCATGAATTTCACATACATGAAAATTCTTGCCGGTGCCACAAATTCGGGCCAGACTGCCCCTAGGGTTCAAACGGGGGAGAAAACCATGAATCTGAAAAGGCTCATCCAAGGGGTCGTCGTTGGGTTGGCGCTGGCCTCGCCAGCCGCCGCGCAGCAGGTGTTGAAGGTCGGGTCGACGCCCACGGGCATCCCCTTCACCTTCCTCGATACGAAGACCAATTCCATCCAAGGGATCATGGTCGACATCATTACGGAGGTTGGCAAGCGGGCTGGCTTCGGTGTGCAGATCGAACCCATGCAGTTCTCGACTCTGATTGCCGGCCTAACAGCCAGCAAGATCGATATCATTGCAGCCGCCATGTACATCACACCCGCCCGTAAGGAGCAGGTCGATTTTTCTGATCCGATCTATACCTATGGCGAAGGCTTGATCGTTCCGAAGTCGGACACGAAGGATTATGTCAGCTTTGACGACATGAAGGGCTACACGGTGGGCGCACAGGTCGGCACCGCTTATGTGGAGCCGCTGAAGAAAGCCTTCTCCGATGTGAAAATTTACGACACGATCCCCGACATTCTGCGTGACGTGAATGCGGGCCGTATCAAAGCGGGCTTCGCCGATTACCCGATCGCTGCCTATAACATTCAACAGGGCAATTTCCCGGATGCGCGCGTGGTGAAAAGCTACAAGCCCACCATGGCCGGCTCTGTCGGCATCGGCGTCCGCAAGAATGAGACGGAATTGTTGAAGAAAATCAACACCGCTCTCTCCGCCATGCAGGCCGACGGCACGATCAAGAAGATCCTTGGCAAATGGGGCCTCGAATAAGTTGAAATTCCGGGCGGCCTTGTGCCGCCCGGCTTCACGCCGGCCGAAAGTTCATCATGCAAAGATTTTTCACCGACGCTGCCGAGTACCTGCCGATTCTGATGCAAGGCGTCGGGCTCACCATTCTCGTCACGATTGGCTCGTTGATCTTGTCGACGGTACTCGGCCTCGTCTGGGCCCTGATGCGCGTCTCGGGCATCAAAGTGCTCGATTGGACCGCCAAGATTTTCGTCAATTTCATTCGTGGCGTACCAATTATCGTCCAGCTTTTCTATATTTACTTCGTGCTGCCTGACATGGGCATTGCGTTAAGTGCGTTGCAGTCAGCCATCATTGGCCTCGGCATCGCCTATTCCGCTTATCAATCGGAAAATTTCCGCGCCGGTATTCAGGCCATCGACCATGGCCAAATCGAAGCCGCGCAATCGATCGGCATGGGCTGGTGGATGATCATGCGTCGTGTGATCTTGCCACAAGCCATCCGTATCGTCCTGCCGCCCTATGGCAACATCATGATCATGATGTTGAAGGATTCTTCGCAGGCCTCCACCATCACGGTGGCGGAGCTTGCCATGCAGGGCAAGCTGATTGCATCAGCGACGTTTAAAAACACATCCGTCTTCACCATGGTGGCTATTCTCTATCTCTGCATGAGCCTGCCTTTGATGTACCTCGTTTCGCGTCTTGAGAAACATTATGCGACGGGGCGTCGCTGATGATCGTTCTCGACAATGTCCACAAGAGTTTCGGCAGTAATCATGTGTTGCGTGGATTTTCCGCGCGCATCGAGAAGGGTGAGATCGTCTGCATCATCGGCCCTTCAGGCTCCGGAAAGTCCACAGTTCTTCGGTGCATCAATGGGCTTGAAGCCTATGATGATGGCTCGATCCGCATTGGCGAAACGCGCGTCGATCGTGATAGCAAGAGCATCGTCGATGTCCGCAAGCGGGTTTCGATGGTGTTCCAGCGCTTCAACCTGTTTCCGCATCGCACCGCTCTCGAAAACGTCACTGAAGGTCCGATCTATGTGAAGGGTGAACCGCGCGACCGCGCCGAGGAGCGTGGCCGCAAATTGCTTGCGCGCGTGGGTCTCGCTGAAAAAGAAACGGCGCATCCGCCGCAACTCTCCGGTGGACAACAGCAGCGCGTTGCCATCGCGCGGGCGCTGGCGATGGAGCCTGAGGCGATCCTGTTCGATGAGCCGACATCTGCGCTCGATCCCGAACTGGTAGGCGAAGTGCTCGCGGTGATGAAGAGCCTTGCAGAAGAAGGCATGACGATGGTCATCGTCACGCATGAAATCGCCTTTGCGCGCGAAGTCGCCGACCGCGCCATTTTCATGGATCAAGGCGTAATCGTTGAAGAAGGTCCGGCGCGCGAAATGTTGTCGGCACCGAAACAACCGCGCACACAGGATTTCCTGCGCCGCGTCACCCATCCGATCTGAAATGCAATCTGTCTGTTGAGGTCTCGCCATGGCTGAACCATTCCCGCTTGCTCCCGCGCTTTGGGCCGCGACCGCCGCACCGCAAGCGCCGACACCGAAATTGGCAGACGATGTCATCGCTGATTTCTGCGTGATCGGCGCGGGTTATGCAGGCATGTCGACGGCACTGCATCTGGCGAAAGCGGGCAGTCAGGTGGTGGTGTTAGAAGCGCGCGAGCCGGGTTGGGGTGGCTCTGGCCGCAATGGCGGGCAAGTCATTCCTGGGTTGAAATATGATCCCGATGACATGATCGCCACTTATGGCGAAGAGAAGGGCAAGAAATTACTCCGCTTTGCCGCAACGACGGCCGACAAGGTGTTTGATCTCATCGAAGCCTATAAGATGGACGTTCCGCATCTGCGTGCCGGTTGGATCCAAGCGGCGCATTCCGACGAAGGATTGTTGCTGGCAAAAAGACGCGTTGCTCAATGGTCTAAACATGGTGTCGATGCGCGCCTTCTGTCCAAAGAGGAAACTGCAGACCGGCTCGGCACGACATCTTACGAAGGCGGCTGGCTCGATCCGCGCGGCGGCGCGGTGCAACCGCTCTCTTATGCGCGCGGCTTGGCGCGTGCTGCGATAGGCGAGGGCGCAAAAATCTACGGACAATCCCCCGTCATGGAGATCAAACGCGAGGGCGATGGTTTCCGTGTGATGACGGAACAGGGAAAATCCGTTCTCGCCAAAAAAGTCATCATGTGTACGAATGCCTATGCGGGCGATCTCGTGCCGGGGCTGCGGCAGACGATCGTCGACGTCAATTCATTTCAGGTCGCGACCGCGCCGCTTTCCGACAATATCCGCAAGACGATTTTGCCTTACGGACAAGTTTCGTCTGACACGCGCAAATTGCTCCTCTATTTTCGTCTCGATCATACCGGCCGCCTTTTAATGGGCGGACGCGGGCCGTTCCGCGAGCCGAAGAGCGAAGATGATTGGGCGCATCTCGTGCGCGTCGTGACCAAGATGTTCCCGCAGGTGAAGGATGTCCCGATTGAATATCGCTGGGGCGGCCGTGTTGCGCTGACACAGGATTTCCTGCCGCATATCCACGAGCCCGAGCCGGGCTTCATCATCGACATTGGCTGTCTGGGCCGCGGCGTCGGCCTGCAGACGGCTATGGGGGCGGCACTTGCCGCTTATGCCACGACGGGACAGGCAGAGGCTTTGCCCTTTCCCATCCGCCCTATCGACCCGATCCCCTTCCATATGTTCCGGCGGATCGGGTTGGGCGCGATCATCGCTTGGTACCGCTTCCAAGATGGTGGCGTGAAGCAGACCTGAGTGCCGCCGCCGTTCAGTCGCGGTTCAGCGAAATATGTTACAGATGAGCTATGAGACGGTTTTCTCTCCCCGTTCTGGCAATCCTGTTTGGCTCGGCCCTCCCATCGCTGGCGGGGCCTGAGGCGCAACCTTTGCTGGTGGTCGCGACCGATAGGGGTGCACTCACCTGCCTATCCGATGCTGAATTGCGCGAAGAAATTGCAGCCAAACGGGCCATTCCGCAGGCCGCTGCGCTGAAAGCCGCGCGCGCCGTCGTGACGGCAGACCCTGTCAGAGCGCGCCTGTGCCAGCGCGATGGCGCTCTTGTCTACGTGATTACGGCCCTGGCGAAAGACGGCAAAGTCACAAGACTGACCCTTGATGCCGCAACCGGCCGTGTTGTTGGACAGCGTTGAGGACAAATATGCGCCTTCTGCTTGTCGAAGACGATCAGGATCTGAACCGCCAGCTCTCCACGGCGCTCGAGAAGGCCGGCTATGCTGTCGACCGTGCCCATGATGGCGAAGAGGGCGCGTTTCTTGGCGAGACCGAACCTTATGACGCCGTCATCTTGGATCTCGGCCTGCCGCTGAAAGACGGCGTTACCATTCTGCAGGATTGGCGCAAAGCTGGCCGCACCATGCCGGTGATTGCACTGACGGCGCGCGACCGCTGGAACGACAAGGTGCAGGCATTCGATGCGGGAGCGGACGATTATGTGACGAAGCCGTTCCACATGGAAGAGGTTCTGGCGCGCGTTCGCGCCGTCGTGCGCCGCGCGGCGGGGCACGCCTCAAGCGCGATCTCATGTGGTCCCGTCACGATCGACACCGGTGCGGGTCGCGTGACGGTGAATGGTGCGGCGGTCAAGTTAACGTCGCACGAATATCGTCTGATCGCATATTTGATGCATCACAAGGGCCGCGTTGTCTCGCGCAGCGAATTAATTGAGCATATGTACGATCAGGATTTTGACCGCGACTCGAACACAATCGAAGTCTTTGTCGGTCGCCTCCGCAAAAAGCTGGGCATCGACATTATCCAGACCGTGCGCGGCCTCGGCTATCGTATGGAGCCTCCCGGACAGGGCGCGACAGCGTGAGGATGCGCATCCGCAATTCGCTCGCGACGCGGCTCTTTTTGTCGGCTGCGTTCTGGAGTCTTTTTATTCTTGTCATTGCGGGGGTTATTCTCTCAACAGTGCAGCAACGTGCGAGCGAACGTGCTTTCGATGACAGGCTCGCCATTTATCTGAAATCGCTTGTCGGCGATGTGGCCTCTCCCAATGACGCCGATCGCAGTGATCCGTCGAACTTCAGTGAGCCGCGCTTCGATCTGCCGCTTTCGGGCTGGTATTGGCAGGTTACGCGGCTTGACCGTTTGCCGCCGGAAATTCGTAGCTCAGTCTCGCTCTTCGGCGGAAAGCTGCCGATGCTCTCCACCGACATGACGCAATCGGGAACGATGCGCGAAGGCTATGTTACAGGCCCCGACGAGCAGGGCCTGCGCATGGTCGAGCAATTGATCGATCTCGGCGATGATGGCCGATTTCTCATTCAGGTCGCAGCCCCTGCCGACACCATTGCCGACGTGGTTCGCCGTTTCCGCGTGACGATGATCGTCACCTTCGTCCTTCTCGGATTGGCCTTGGTGATTACAACAGTTTTTCAGGTTCGCTTCGGCCTGCGCCCGCTACGCGATTTGCAACAGGAAATTGGCGCGATCCGGACAGGGCAAACACAACGCATTGCCGGAACTTATCCTGACGAACTCTCGCCTCTCGCGCAGGAGCTCAATCTACTGATCGATTCTAATGAGGCGATTCTGGAGCGTGCGCGCACACAGGTCGGTAATCTGGCCCATGCTTTGAAGACGCCGCTCAGCGTCATTGTCAATGAATCCGAAGACGACGACACCGCACTCGCTAACAAGGTCCGCGAGCAGGCTGCCTTGATGCGCGATCAGGTTAATTGGTACCTCGAGCGCGCGCGCGCTGCGGCCCGTGCCGGTACGCTCGGTTCGGTCACGGAAATTGCGCCAGTCGTCGCTGGTCTCGTGCGGGCCTTCGAAAAAATCTACCGCGACCGTGAGCTGCACTTCGGTGTCGCTTTTCCCGAAGGGCTCCGTTTTCGTGGCGAGCGGCAGGATCTCGAGGAGATGGTGGGCAATCTGATGGACAATGCTGGCAAATGGGCGCGGTCACGCATTCATGTGACGGCTTGCCTCACAGCCGACGGCTTTGCCGAGATCATCGTCGCCGATGATGGGCCTGGTCTGCCGCCTGAAGCCCGCAACGCTGCGCTGACCCGCGGCAAAAGGCTGGATGAATCGAAACCCGGCTCCGGCCTCGGCCTTTCGATCGTCGCCGACCTCGCAGCACTCTATGGCGGCTCATTGGCGCTCGATGGCAGTCCGGAAGGGGGGCTTGCAGCCCGTTTGCGTATTCCCGCAATCGCGGGTTCAAGCTTGAGTGTTATAAATGTTTGATTCGCGTGGCGCCTTGCGGAAACGCGGCTTTGGCTGGAGAACCTTACGATGACCATTTCTTCCGTTCCTTCCCGTTCCCTGCGCACCCGCGCGATTGCGCTTGGTACCTGTGGTGCCCTGGCGCTTTCACTGGCCGGTTGCGGCCCGCAGACCGGGCCCAATGAAGTCGGCGGCACCTTGATCGGTGCGGTGGCTGGCGGTGCGATCGGCAGTATGTTCGGTGGCGGCGCAGGCAAGGCTGCGGCGATCGTCGCCGGCACCATGATTGGCGGCTATCTTGGCAATACAATTGGCCGCAATATGGACGAAAACGCCCGCCAGCAGGCTTATGCCGCCCAAATGAATGCCATTAACGCCGGGCAAGCGCAGAGCTGGCGCGCACCGTCCGGGGCTTATGGTTCAGTCACGCCGGGCCCCGTCTATGTCGACCAATCCTCGCAGGCTTGCCGCCAATACACCCATACGATTGTCGTCGATGGCAAGCGTCAGACCGGGACTGGCACGGCCTGCCGGAACCCCAATGGCACGTGGCAAATCGTCAGCTGATGCCTTTGGCCGCGGGATGATCCCGATGGCGGCCCCGGCCCCGGTGCTGTAAGGGAGCTCCATGGTTTTATGGTTCTCCCTCGCCATTCTGACCGGCCTTGCCGTTCTGGCGCTGTTATGGCCCCTCTCGCGGACGCGGGAGGCGGCAGAAGCGGACGATTCTGTCTTCTATCAGCAGGAACTGGCCGATATTAAGCGTGATGCAGAACGCGGCCTCATCGGCCCAGAGGAGGCTGAAGCCGCCCGGGCAGAGGCGGCTCGCCGCCTCATCGCATCCCGCCGCCGCGATCAGCGCGAAGCTGAAACGACGGTTTCGCCGCAGCGCGCGCGGTGGGCCGCGCTTACCGTTTTGATCGCCATTCCGGCGATTGCATTGCCCCTTTATCTTCGTATTGCTTCGCCCGACCTTCCCGATCAGCCGCTGGCATCGCGCGAAACTGCGCCGCAGGGCGTTCAGGATGCGGTGGCGCAAATCGAGAGACATCTCGCCAAAAATCCAAATGACGGTCGCGGCTATGAAGTTGTCGCTCCGGTCTACATGGAGATGGGCCGTTTCGATGACGCTGTCCGCGCCTTGTCAGAAGCGGTCCGTCTGCTCGGCCCCACTGGCACGCGCATGTCGGCTCTGGGGCAGGCCCGCGTCGCACAATCGGGCGGCGTGGTAACGGCAGAAGCACGCGCCGATTTCGAACGTGCCTTGGCGCTTGATGCTAATGATTTGCGCGCGCGATATTTCATTGCGATGGCCGCCGAACAGGATGGCAACAGCAATAAGGCGCTTGAAGCGTATCGTGGGCTTGCAGCACAAATCGATCCAGCCTCTCCCATTGGGCAGGCTGTGGCCGCGAAGATCGCAGAGTTGCAGCCGAAAACCGAAGCCGGTTCCGTTGTGGCCGCTTTGCCGAAAGACGATCAGTCGAAAATGATCCGCGCAATGGTCGCGGGTCTCGCGCAGAAGCTCGACGCAAACCCTGCCGATCCCGATGGCTGGATGCGTTTGATCCGCTCCTATGTCGTGCTCGGCGAACCGGCGGAGGCGGAAGCGGCGTTGGGCAAAGCGCGCGCCGCTTTTGCAAATAATGCCGATGTGCTTCGCCGTATCAATGATGAAGCGCGTAGCTTGAGACTGGGAACGGCACCATGACACGCAAAGGGCGCAGACTCGCTATGATCGGAGCGGTTGCCGTTGTCCTCGGCATCGCCGCAAGTCTCGTTTTATTTGCGATGCGCGACAGCATCGTGTTCTTCTACGGGCCGACAGAAATTACTCAGAAGAACATCGCGCCCGGCACGCGGTTGCGCGTTGGCGGCTTGGTTGAAAATGGTAGTGTCCTCAAGAGTGCTGGGCAGAATGTCAGCTTTTTAGTAACCGATGGAAATCAAACAGTGCAGGTCGCGTATCGTGGCCAATTGCCGGATCTATTTCGCGAGGGGCAGGGCGTTGTCGCCGAAGGTGTGTTGATCGCGCCGGGACAATTTAAGGCCGATAGCGTGCTTGCCAAGCATGATGAAAACTACATGCCGAAAGAAGTCGCCGATACTTTGAAGAAGCAGGGACACTGGCAAGAGGGCCAGAAGAGCGAGACCAAGAAATGATCGTCGAACTCGGCCATTACGCGCTCGTTCTCGCCCTTGCCGTTTCCTTGATTGGCACGGCACTGCCGCTTTGGGGCGTGAAGACGCACGACGCCGCACTGATGCGCATGGCACCGTCCGCATCAATTATGCTGTTTGGACTTGTCGCCCTGTCTTATGCGGCTTTGACGAAGGCTTATCTCGATTCCGATTTTTCGGTTTTGAACGTCATCGAGAATTCGCATTCCGCGAAGCCGCTGATGTACAGAATCTCAGGCGTCTGGAGCAATCACGAAGGCTCCATGTTGCTGTGGGTGCTGATCCTTGCTTTGTTCAGCGGCCTACTGGCTTGGCTCGGACGTGGCATGCCGCAACGCCTGTTTGCAGCCGTGCTCGCCGTCCAATCCTCTATCGCGGCGGCTTTTCTTCTGTTTCTTCTCGCCGCATCAAATCCCTTCACGCGCGTGACACCAGCGCCGATGGAAGGTCGCGGCTTGAACCCGCTTTTGCAGGACCCCGGTCTCGCGATCCATCCCCCGCTTCTTTATGTCGGCTATGTCGGTTGCTCGGTCGCTTTTTCATTCGCAATCGGCGCGCTGATCACAGGCCGTATCGACGCTGCATGGGCTCGGTTCGTGCGGCCTTGGACATTGATCGCCTGGTGTTTTCTAACGCTTGGCATCGCGATGGGCTCTTATTGGGCCTATTATGAATTAGGTTGGGGCGGATGGTGGTTTTGGGACCCTGTTGAAAACGCCTCTTTGATGCCGTGGCTTGTCGCAACAGCGCTCATCCATTCGACCGTTGTGATGGAAAAGCGCGACTCGCTGAAAGTCTGGACTGTCCTGCTCTCGATCCTGACCTTCTCCCTGTCACTCGTTGGGACGTTTCTTGTCCGCTCCGGTGTGTTAACATCGGTGCACGCCTTTGCGGTCGATCCCGAGCGCGGACTTTTCATTCTCGGCATTCTGATTGTCTTTATCGGCGGCTCGCTGATCCTGTTTGCGTGGCGCGCGCCTTTGCTCAAGCAAGGGGGCATTTTTGCACCGGTGTCGCGCGAGGGCGCACTCGTCCTGAATAATCTTTTTCTGGCGGCCGCCACAGCCGCCGTTTTCATCGGCACGCTTTATCCGCTGGCTTTGGAAGCCTTGACCGGTGCGAAGATTTCCGTCGGTGCACCGTTCTTTGACGCCACCTTCCTGCCGCTGATGCTGCCGCTCGCCTTCATTCTTCCCTTCGGCCAAGCCTTGGCATGGAAGCGCGGAGATCTTCTCGGTGTGGCGCAGCGTTTGGCAACGGCGCTTGGCCTTTCAATCCTCATCACGATGATTGTTTATGCTGCGACATGGGGCGGGCCTGTCCTCGCGCCGCTTGGTATCGGGCTTGGTTTCTGGCTGATTTTAGGTTCAATCGCCGACATTATGCTGCGAGCCAAAGGAAACGGCGTGGCGCTTTCTGTCGCGATCAAGCGCGCGGTGGGATTGCCTTTGTCGATTTGGGGATCGACGCTCGCCCATATGGGCGTCGGTGTCTCGATGATTGGCGTGGCCTGTACGGCGTGGGGCGTCGAGAAAATCGTCGAGATGAAACCTGGCGAGACGGTGCAGGTTGGACGCTTCGATGTGAAGCTTGAAGGTGCAGGTCTGCGCAACGGCCCCGATTACCGCGAGAATTTCGCGCGCTTCATCGTCGTCGATGGCGGTCGCGTTGTCGGTGCGCTCGAGCCCGGCAAACGCATTTTCACCGGACGCACCATGCCCACATCCGAGGCCGCTTTGCTCACGCGCGGGCTCGGCCAAGTTTATGCGAGCGTTGGCGACGTCACACCGCAAGGACAAATCGCGGCGCGCCTCTATTGGAAGCCTTGGGTCCTCTTCATCTGGATTGGGGCTGTCATCATGGCGGTTGGAGGATTCTTCTCCGTGATGGACCGCCGCGCCCGTATCGCGGCTGCGGTAAAAGCGCGTTTGCCGCGTGTTGTGCCGGCGGAGTGAAACCGATGCGCCAATTCCTTGCGGTTTCGCTTTTCGTCATGATGTTCGCCGCACCCGCCTTCGCCGTGCGTCCTGACGAAATGCTCAAGGATCCGCAGCAGGAACAGCGCGCGCGCGCGCTTTCGGCGGAGCTGCGCTGCCTTGTCTGTCAAAATCAATCGATCGACGATTCCGATGCCGAACTCGCGCGCGATCTGCGGCTCATTGTGCGTGAACGCATCAAAGCGGGTGACAATGATCGGCAGATCATCACCTATCTCGTCGATCGCTATGGTGAATTCGTGCTGTTGAAACCGCGTTTCGGTTGGCACACCCTGATCCTTTGGGCAGGCCCCTTTGCCATTCTTTTGATCGGCGGCATCATTGTATGGCGGCAGGCGCGCGCCAAGCGCGTCGCGGTGGCGGTAGCCCCGCTTTCGCCCGAAGAACAGGCGGCGCTCAAGCGGGCGTTGGGCGATCGCGACATTACAAAAATGTAATTTTCCGGCGAGACCGGCGTAAGGTCGGTCTTGGCAATGTGCATCTCGAAGCAGGGAGACCCCGAGGTTTCCTGCCAAAGGAGATGAACACATGACACGGACGACCCTTCCGACTGCCACCAAGAATCGCCTGCTGGCCGGTGCGGCCGCCCTCGCACTTGTTGGCGTTGGCGCCTTTGGCGCCCCCCTTCTGAAATCCGAACCCGCTTTCGCGCAGACCGCGCGGCAGGCTCAACCAGGCCCGTCTTTCTCCGACACGGTCGAGAAGGTCCGCCCCGCCGTGTTTTCGGTGAAGGTGAAGGTTGAGAACGCTGCTATGAGCGATGATGGCGAAGGACAGGGCGGCATGCAGATGCCGGATCTCCCCGAAGGCCATCCGCTTGAAAAATTCTTCCGCCAATTCGGCGGTCGCGGTGGCGAAGCTGCGCCGCAAGGCAAAATGAAACCCGGCAAAAAGCACTTCGCTCAGGCGCAGGGATCTGGCTTCTTCATCTCGGCTGACGGTTATGGCGTCACGAACAATCACGTTGTCGACAAGGCTGTCGAAGTCTCGATCACCATGGATGACGGCAAGACCTATGATGCCAAAGTGATCGGCCGCGATCCGAAGACCGATCTCGCCCTCATCAAGGTGAAGGATGGCGGCAAGTTTCCGTTCGTGAAATTTGCGGAGAAGACCCCCCGCGTCGGCGATTGGGTGATTGCGGTAGGCAATCCCTTCGGCCTCGGCGGCACGGTGACAGCAGGCATTGTCTCGGCGCGCGGCCGTGACATCGGCGCCGGCCCCTATGACGACTTTATCCAGATCGATGCGGCGGTGAACCGCGGCAATTCGGGCGGCCCGACCTTCAACATCGATGGCGAAGTCATCGGCGTGAACACTGCGATCGTCTCCCCGTCTGGCGGCAATGTCGGCATCGCTTTCGCGGTCCCGACGGATACCGTCACCAAGGTCGTGGCTTCGCTGAAGGATATCGGCACGGTCGAGCGTGGTTATGCTGGCGTGCAGATCCAACCGATCACGGATGAACTCGCCGACAGCCTTGGACTGAAATCCACCAAAGGTGCGCTCGTGTCGGAAGCCCAGCCGGGTACGCCTGCTGCGGATGCCGGGATCAAATCGGGAGACACCATCGTCTCGGTGAACGGCGAGAAGGTCGACGCGCCGAAGGATGTCATCCGCCGTATTGGCAACATGAAGCCGGGTGAGGACGTGAAGCTCGGTGTCATCCGCGATGGCAAGGACCAGTCCTTCACGCTGAAGCTGGCTGCGGTTCCCGGCGACAAGATCGCCAAGGCCGAGACCAGTAAGGCTGAGGACGATGGCGCCCTGAAACTCGGTGTCCAATTGGCTCCGGTAAAGGGTAAGGATGGCAAAGCCGGACAGGGCGTGCAGGTTGTCGCGGTCGATCCCGACGGTCTCGCAGCCGAACAAGGTCTGCGCAAAGGCGACATCATCCTCGAAATCGCCGGCAAGACCGTGACGGAGCCGAAGGATGTAAAGGACGCGCTCGTCGCGGCCAAGAAGGACGGCAAGAAAAATGTCGTCATGCGCATCCGCTCGGGTGAAGGTTCGCGTTTCGTCGCGATCCCTTTCCCCAAAGCCTAACTCCCTTTCCGGGAAATGAGGTGCCCTGACCTCCGGCATCTCGGGGGACCGGATGGAAGGGCGAAAGGGCAGGGCGCAAGTCCTGCCCTTTTCATATGTCCTGGCCTTTTTATTTGAGGCACAAGTCGAGCGGCCGCTGTTGCCGTCCAGTTGACCCTACGGTCTGGTCTTGTCCTCCTTTTTATTGTTCAGTCCGGGGCGGTGGCCGCTAGGGCACCTGTGATTCCATGGCGTTAGGGCACGGTCACGTGAAACTTCTGATCGTCGAAGACGATGCCGAGGCGGCGCAATATCTGGTCAAAGCCTTCCGCGAGGCGGGCCATGTCGCTGATCACGCGGCGGATGGGCTCGACGGCTATGCCATGGCTGCCGACGGTCATTATGACGTGCTCATCGTCGACCGCATGTTGCCCAAACTCGACGGGCTTTCGCTGATCCGCGGTTTGCGCGAGCAGGGCAAGGATACGCCTGTCCTGATCCTCTCAGCACTCGGGCAGGTCGATGACAGGGTGAAAGGCTTGCGTGCTGGCGGCGATGATTACCTCGCCAAGCCCTACGCCTTCTCTGAACTTTTGGCGCGCGCCGAAGTGCTCGCCCGCCGCAACCGGCCAGCGCAAGGCGAAGACACGGTCTATCGTGTTGGCGATCTCGAACTCGATCGTTTAAAACATCGCGTGACACGCGGCGGTGCGGAGATCGACCTCCAGCCGCGCGAATTCCGTCTCCTCGAATATCTCATGCGTCATGCCGGACAAGTCGTGACGCGCACCATGCTGCTCGAAAATGTCTGGGATTATCATTTCGATCCGCAGACCAATGTGATCGACGTGCATGTTTCGCGCCTCCGCGCGAAAATCGACAAGGGGCATGACAGGCCATTGCTGCACACGGTGCGCGGCTCGGGATATACGATCCGTGACGCGGGCCGGTAAACTTTTCCGCACTACGGCGTTTCGCCTGTCGCTGGCCTATCTGGCGATTTTTGCGCTGTTTGCCGGATTCATGTTGTTTTATGTCGCCTTCAATGCGGGCGCTTTGTTGCGTGAGCAGAATGCCACGACAATCGATGCCGAAATAAAGGGGCTCGCCGAACAATATGCGACCGGCGGTTTGCGCCGCGTGGTCGGCGTCATCGACAATCGTATCCGCCAGCCCGGCGCGGCGCTTTACCTGATGACAGCACCCGCGGGCGAAAAGATTGCAGGCAACATCGATGGCGTGCCGCCCGCCGTGCTGGCCAATCCCGGCGAATATGAAATTCCCTATGAGGCGATTGGTGACATCGAGGCGCACCGCCGTCTGGCGTTGGTGCGTAGCCTCGTTCTGCCCGGCGGTTTCCACCTGTTAGTTGGCCGCGATCTCTCCGACATCACGCGCTTACAGAATGTGATCTGGCGTGCTTTCGGCTGGTCGATGTTGCTTGTGATTGCGCTTGGCGTTCTCGCTGGCTTTATCGTCACAAAGCGTGTGCTCTCGCGCATCGATTCCATGACGGAGACAACACGCGCCATCATGGAAGGCGACCTCGCCGGTCGGCTGTCATTAACGGGGTCGAACGATGAATTTGACCGGTTAGCCGAAAACCTCAACACCATGCTCGACCGCATTGGTGATTTGATGGAAGGCATCAGGCAAGTCTCCAACAATATCGCACATGATCTGCGAACGCCCCTCACGCGTTTGCGTAACAATGCCGAAGAGGCCCTACGGGTTGGGCGCACGGTTGAGGACGGACGCAACGCGCTTGTCGATGTGATTGCTGAAGCCGACGGACTCATTAAAATATTCAACGCGCTTTTGATGATCGCGCGCGCTGAGGCAGGGCAGTTGCGCGATGGCATGACAAACCTCAATGCCTCCGAGATCGTAAGCGAGATCGTCGAACTTTATGAACCTGTCGCGGAAGATCAGGGCCTCACGATCAAGACGGCGATTGAAGCGCCGCTGCCGCTTTACGGTTCGCGGGAATTGATTGGACAGGCAGTTGCTAATCTCATCGATAATGCCTTGAAATACGGTGCGGGCTCAACTGAAATCAGTGTTCGCACAAGCCGCAAAGGTGCCGACATCGTCATTGAGATCGCAGATCGAGGCGAGGGTATTCCGGAAAATGACCGTGCGCGCGTGACAGACCGTTTCGTTCGTCTCGAAACATCGCGCTCGCAACCGGGCTCAGGCTTGGGCCTCTCGCTTGTGATAGCCATCGCGCGCCTTCATCGCGGCAGCTTGGAATTGGCCGACAACCATCCCGGCCTGATTGCCAGAATAATTCTGCCCGCTGAAGGAGAGCCTTGATGATGCCCCTTCTCGCGGCCCTGAAGCCATCCCCCCGCGTTGCAGATAAGCGCGAAGCCAAACGGCGCCTCGATCATTTGATGGAGGATGCACGCGACACGACGTTGCCCGCTCTTATTGCTGAACATGATCATCTCGAGGCGCTTCTGCTGGCTTTCGCCGATCATTCCCCTTTTCTGTTCGGCCTCATCGAGCGTGATCCGGAACGGCTCGTGTCTTTGCTTCATGCCGATGCAGACCAAAGGGTCGAGCACCTGTTGGATGAGGCGCGCAATGCCTGGCGCGAAGCGAGCGAGCATGAATTGATGCGGCGTCTGCGCCGGATCAAGCAGGACGTCGCGCTGCTCGCAGCGCTCGCCGATTGCGGTGGGCTTTGGCCGTTGGAAAAAGTAACCGGCGCGCTTGCGGGACTGGCCGATGCATCCGTCGCTTCTGCACTTGATTTTGCACTGAATGAAGCGGCTGAAAACAAAAAATACATCCCGGTCGATCCACATCATCCCTCGCGCGATTGCGGCGTGGTTGTGTTGGCGCTTGGTAAGCACGGTGCGCAGGAACTCAACTACTCCTCTGATATCGATATTGTTGTCTTCTACGATCCCGAAAAAGCGCCTCTTGCCGAGCATGTCGAGCCGACGCCATTCTTTGTTCGCATCGTCAAATTCATTGTCAAAGCTTTGCAGGAGCGCACTGGCGACGGCTACGTCTTTCGCGTCGATCTGCGGCTGAGGCCCGATCCTGCCTCGACGCCGACGGCTGTACCGGTGCAATCGGCCTATGCCTATTATGAAACGGTGGGCCAGAATTGGGAGCGCGCCGCCTATATCAAAGCACGGCCCATCGCCGGCGATATCGCCATTGGTGAGCAGTTCATCGCCGATCTAAAGCCTTTCATCTGGCGCAAATATTTCGATTTCGCTGCGATCGCGGATATTCATGCGATGAAGCGGCAAATCCATGCCGTCAAAGGTCATGAATCGATTGCTGTTGCCGGTCACGATATCAAGCTCGGGCGGGGTGGCATTCGTGAAATCGAATTCTTCGTTCAGACGCAGCAACTTGTCTTTGGCGGACGGCGTCCTGAACTCCGCGGCCGCCGCACGCTCGATATGCTGCGCGCGCTGAAGGGCGATGGCTGGATTGGCGAAGACGCAGACCGCGAATTGGAACAGGCCTATCGCTTTCTGCGCACCATCGAGCATCGTTTGCAGATGATGGCAGATGAACAGACGCAGCGCCTTCCTACCGATGAAGAAGCGCTAATGCGTTTTGCCAAATTTGCCGGGTTTGCCAATCTCAAAGCCTTCTCAGCAGCCCTAACGAAAGAAGCGCGGCAGGTCGAACGCCATTATGCGCGCCTTTTCGAAGAGGGCGGCGATCTTGCCTCGGCTGACGGCTCACTTGTTTTCACTGGCACACAGGATGATCCCGAAACGCTCGAAACGCTCCAGCGCATGGGCTTCAAGGATGCGCCGAAAACCTGCGAAACCGTGCGCGGTTGGCATTTCGGTCGCCGTCAGGCCGTCACAAGTGCGCGCGCCCGCGAAGTTTTGACGGAACTGATCCCGGCTTTGCTCGAAGCCTTCGGCAAAAGCGCCGACCCCGACAATGCGCTCGCGGTCTTCGACGATGCTTTGGGGCGTATGCCTGCAGCGGTCGAACTTTTCTCGATCCTTAAATCCAATCGCGCAGTTTTGTCTTTGTTTGCCGACATTCTTGGATCTGCACCGCGCTTGGCTAATGTCGTCGCCAACCGTCCGCATTTGTTGGATGCCGTCATCGATCCGGCGTTTGGTACGCAATTCGGCGATGTAGCCACGCTCGAATCCCGCTTGAGCGAAGCCGTGGGTGAGCCCGATTTGCTTGAAGATATGCTCGATCGTTTACGTGAGGCGGGGCAACACGAAATCTTCCTAGTCGGCGCACGCATGTTGTCGGGCTCATTGTCGCCAGCCCTTGCCGGACAGGCCTATGCCGATGTGGCCGAAGCGATCATTCGTGTCGCGCTCAAGGACGTGACGCGGCGTTTTGCGGCAGAATATGGCTATGTGCAGGGCGGTCGTTTATGCGTCGTCGGGATGGGGCGTCTGGGTTCGCGCGAGATGACTGCGACGTCCGATCTCGATCTTGTCGTGCTTTACGATTTCAACGATGAGCGCGCCGAGAGTGAAGGTGGCGTGCGATCGCTCGCCGCGACAACCTATTTCACAAGGCTGACACAACGCTTGATCAGCGCGCTCACTGTGCCGACGCGTAAGGGCACGCTTTACGAAGTCGATATGCGCTTGCGTCCCTCCGGCAACAAGGGCCCTGCCGCGACGCAATGGAAGGGTTTTCGCGCCTATCAATCCGAGGAGGCCGAAACATGGGAAGCGATGGCGCTCACCCGCGCTCGTCCGCTTGCGGGCGATCCCGACTTTGTAGCGGAAGTGAGCGCTGAACTGCACGCCATACTCTGCCGCGAACGGAACGCAACTGCTGTCAAACACGATGCGCGAACCATGCGTGACCTCATCGCGCAGGAAAAAGGCGATGACGATCCATGGGATCTTAAATTGGCGCGCGGCGGCTTGATGGACATCGAATTCATCGCGCAGGTCCTGGTGCTCACAGGGGCTTCGCAGCATCCCGCTCTTGCTGTCACATCGACACCGGAGATCATCGCCCGCGCACGTAGAGCGCAATTGATCGACGCCAATGATGGCGAGATGATTGAAAGCGCCTATGCTTTGATGCGCGATGTGTTCCAATGGCAGCGCCTGACATTCGGGGCCGATTTTAAGCCGGACCAAACAGGCCTCGCTTTACGGACACGTTTGGCACAAGCAGCTGGTTTGCCGGATTTCAAAGTGCTCGCCTCCCATCTCAAGGAGACACGCGCCGCTGTACGCGCGATATTCGATGCGATGATACGCTGATTTATGCAGCCTGCTCGTCTTCGCGGCGGGCGCGGATAGGTAGGCGCACGAGTACGCTCGTGCCGACGCCTTCTTGTGAGCGGATCTTGAGAGAACCGCCATGCAGCGCAACGAGCGAGCGCGCAATGGCGAGTCCGAGGCCGGAACCGTCTGTCGGCTTCGATGCATCCATCTCGACCCAAGAGAAGGGCTGCGCCAATTTTGGCAGAGCCTCTTTCGGAATGCCGATGCCGGTATCCTCGATATAGAGATTGACCATGCCGGAGACTTCGCGTGTGCGCACCGTAACGCGACCGCCTTCGGGCGTAAACTTGATAGCATTGTCAATGAGATGGCCAAGGATTTTCGCAATCGCGCGCTCATCAGCATGGACGGATGCCGGTTGCAAATCGGCACGCAGGATGACGCCCTTCGCTTCAGCATCGGCGGCATGTTGACCAACATAAATCTGAGCCGCTTCATCGATGCGCATCGGCTTGCGTTCAATCTTCACCTTGCCTGCTTCAAGCTCGGCAACGTCGAGAATATCGGCGATGAGCGCAAGCAAGCCTTCGCCCGAGCGACGAATGTCGCAGCAATAATCGAGATATTTTTCATTACCAAGTGGGCCGAAATAGCCGCCTTCCATCACTTCTGAAAAGCCGAGAATGGCGTTGAGCGGTGTCCGCAATTCATGCGACATTTTGGCGAGGAATTCCGATTTCGCGCGGTTGGCGGTTTCGGCTTCCGCCTTTTGTTCGTGATAGCGTTCGGCAAGGTCAGCAAGTTGTTGCGTCTGCGTCTCGAGCGTGGCACGCGAACGGTTGAGATCGTTGATCATCCCTTTCAGGCGGCGCTCGGAATCGCGCAATTGTGTTTCCTGCTCTTTCAGCGGGGTAATGTCGGTACCCACAGAGACGAAGCCGCCATCCTTGGTGCGCCGCTCGTTGATCTGGAACCAACGATGATCCACCATTTCCGTCTCGTAAGTTTGCGCTGCATGGGCTTCGCGCGGGTCGGTGCCGATCCGGCCATGCACACGCAGATAAGGCGCAAGGGTAGCATAAGGAAGGCCTGCAATCACGGCGTCGTGTGGAATCGCGTGCAGATCGCGAAACTTGGAATTGCAAAGGACGAGACGGTTTTCCGCATCCCACAAAACGAAGGCTTCGCCGATCGTATCGACCGCATCGCGCAGGCGTGCATCGGCTTCGGCTGTGCGATCGGCGAGGCGGCGCTGTTCGGTGATGTCGACGGCAATGCCCACAAGGTGCGGCGTATCGGTCTCTTCATCCCGCACGAGTTCGGCGCGCGCCCGCACCCAAACCCAATCTCCATCGGCCGCGCGAATGCGGAAGGCGTGATCGACTGTCGTCGCCGCTTCGGCCGCCAGCATATCGGCCAGCGAATAGAGATCGGTATCGTCGGGATGAACGAGGCGATTGACGTCTCCGAAGGACATGAATTCCGCTTTGCGGGTATAGCCGAGCATCTCGTACATCGAGTCCGACCAATAAATCATGCCGCGTGCAATATCCCAGTCCCACAGACCGCAGCGGCCGCGTGTGAGCGCCGTGTCGAGTCGGTCGCGGACACGGTCGCAAGTGCGGTCGGCTTGATGGGCGCGCCATGCCTGCCAAAAGTATGCGGCGCTAATGCCGATCAGCGCCGCACAGGCCGCAATCAAAAGCAGAAGCGAAGAGGTAGTGCGGCCGCGCCACGCTTCGAGCGCAGGCGCAACGGGCTGAATGACGGCCAATTGGCCGAAAGGCTGCGGCAGATTGCGGACGGTAGCCAAAGCGCGCGTGCCATTAGCCTGCGTGACGACAAGAACGCCGGCGCGATCGCCAAAGATGGTGAGCGGCTGAGCAGGACCGAGAAGATCGTTCAATGTCTCGGGGCGGTTGGTGCCTTCGGGCAATCCACCCATGATGCGGCCATCGGAGTCGGTGAAGATGATCAGCGCATTTTTCTTCAGCGCACGCGATGGGATAGCCCGTTCAAGCGAGGTTTGAGCGAGCGCTGCGGGGGCGGCGCCTTTCGTGCCACGCTCACCAATCCGGGCAAGTTCAGAGGCAGCAAGCGATGCCACGAGATCGACATCAAACAAGGCATCGTTCAAAGCATCATGCCGCGATGTGATTGTCTGCAAATAGGCCATCGCGCCCAGAATGCCGAGAAAGATCACAATCAGGCCGGGAACGAGCCGCTTCAGCCACGGTTCGGCTGCAACGATATGATCATAGGCCGGATGCGCCACCGCATGCGACAAGCTGTCATCTGCATCCGCGCGTGCGGATTCAATGGCTGCGAACGGACGCGCCATGCCCTAGCCCCTTCGGAATCCTTAATACGTCTGTTCGGAAGACGTTGCCGCATCTCTCCGAATCAGTGCGATCTGAATCGTGTTCGCCTGATTTGTAAAGGGGTTTAAGAAAGGGTTTACGAAATTATTTCGTTAACTTTTAGCCGCTTCAAGCCAGCGAGCGCGTTGCGATATCGGCAACGTCGGGCGAGAGCCCTTCCGTCTCCGCGACGCGCTTCAACGCGGCCAGCGCATAGTGACGACGGCCTGCCTCCATCGCGCGCCACGTGCGGAAAGATGAGAGCAAACGTGCCGCAACTTGTGGGTTGCTGCGATCAAGTTCGAGTACGATCCCGGCGAGGAAATCATATCCGGCTCCATCGGCGCGATGGAATTGCGAGGGGTTCGATATCGCAAAAGCCCCCACGAGTGAACGGACCCGATTGGGATTGGTCAGCGAGAAGCCGCGATGGCCCATCAAGCCACGGACGCGGTCAAGTGTTTCAGCTTCGGCGATAGACGCTTGCAGCGCCAACCATTTGTCGAGGATGAGGGGATCGTCCGTTTGCGTCTCGAAAGCGGCGAGGGCGCGTTCGCGCCATTCACCGCGATGCTGCGCCATCGCAGCCAGCGCTGCGAAACGGTCTGTCATATTGTCGGCCCGTTCGAATTGCGCATAGGCTAAGGGCGCAAAGCGTTCGGCATCGCCTGCCATCATCAGATCGAGTGCACCATTGCGTAAAGCGCGGCGGCCCGCGGAGACGGCATCGGGACGGTAATGTGCATCTGAGGAGAGGGCGCGGTAGAGTCTTTCAAGCGTGCCTGTCAATGCGCGCGCAAGCGCCTGGCGCATGGCGCGACGCGCCCGCATCACAGCTTCAGGGTCGATGTCCTGTCCAATTTCGCGGGCAATGTCACCTTCGCTCGGCAACATGAGTATTTGCGCCGCAAAAGCATGGTCGTCCGTTGAATCGATCAGACGCGCAATGGCATCTGCAAAAGCATCGTCGCCGAACACCTCCGCTTGATCGTTTTCGCCACGCCGGATGGTGGACGTAGCGCTGACAAGCAATTGCATCGCATAGCTTTGCGCCGCCTGCCATTGATTGAACGGATCGGAATCATGGCGGAACAGCGTGAGAAGGTCATCCTTGCTAAGATCAAAATCAAGCCGCACCGGCGCCGAAAATCCGCGTAATATTGAAGGGACGGGACGCTCCGACACAGCATTGAAGGTCAATGTCGCGGTTGCCTCGCCGAAGATGAAAAGGCCGCGGCGCGGATCAATGCCATCGGCATTCAGCGGCAAGTCTCCATCGCTTCCAACAAGGCCAAGCGCGATCGGAATGATGACGGGTTTTTTCACCGGTTGGCTCGGCGTCGGTGGCGTCGTCTGTGCAAAATCGATGCGATAGATTCTCTGCGTTGCATCGTAATGCGTGGAAACGGCCAGACGCGGTGTCCCAGCCTGCTCATACCATCGGGCAAAATGCGTCAGATCGCGTCCGCTTGCCTCCGCAAAGCAGCTGAGAAAATCCTCGATTGTTGCGGCCGTACCGTCGCAGCGCTTCAGATAAAGATCCATGCCGGCACGAAAATCCTGCGGTCCCAGTAGCGTTTTCAGCATACGGACCAGCTCGGCACCTTTTTCGTAAACAGTAGGCGTGTAGAAATTATTGATCTCGCGATAGACGCTTGGGCGCACGGGATGCGCGAGCGGGCCTGAATCTTCAGCAAACTGCATCGCTCGCAGATTGCGCACATCAGCAATGCGCTTCACCGCCCGCGAGCGCTGATCAGATGTGAATTCCTGATCGCGGAAAACCGTCAAGCCTTCCTTCAGGCAGAGCTGGAACCAATCGCGGCAGGTGATGCGGTTGCCGGTCCAATTATGGAAATATTCATGCGCGATGATCGCTTCGATATTGGCGTAATCGGCATCGGTTGCCGTCTGCGGCGAGGCAAGGACATATTTATCGTTGAAGATATTGAGGCCCTTATTTTCCATCGCGCCCATATTGAAATCGGCGACAGCAACAATGTTGAAGACGTCGAGATCATATTCGCAACCAAAGGCTTCTTCGTCCCATTGCATTGAGCGAATCAGGGCGTCGAGCGCATAGGAGGCGCGGTCTTCCTTGCCAGGCTCGACATAGATTCCAAGCTCCACCTTGCGGCCCGAGCGGGTCGTGAATTCGCCGCCGATGCGGGCAAGTTCTCCGCCGACAAGCGCAAAAAGATAAGCAGGCTTCGGATGCGGATCGTGCCACACGGCATAATGCCGACCGTTCGGCAGGTCGCCCTTCTCAACAAGATTGCCGTTGCCAAGCAGAACCGGCGCCTCGGTAAGGCTCGCCTCGATGCGGGTCGTGTAAACGCTCATGACGTCGGGGCGGTCAATGAAATAGGTGATGCGGCGGAAGCCTTCCGCTTCGCATTGCGTGCAATAAGCGCCGGAAGAACGGTAAAGTCCCATCAACTTGCTGTTCGATGCCGGGTCGAGCGCGGTCTCGATCGTCAGCTTGAAAGGGCCACGCGGCGCTTGCGCAATCGTGAGGCGATGCGGGCTTACCTCATAGGCGTCTTCAGGCAATGCTGTGCCGTCGAGCGCGAGCGATACCAGGCGCAATTCATCGCCATCGAGGTGCAGCGGCGCGCCTGCGCGCCCTTGCGGATTAGGCCGCACGGTGAGTTCGGCAATGATGCGGGTGTTTGCACCTTCGAGCTTGGCTGTCAGGTGAACCGTATCGATCAGAAAATCCGGAACGCGATAATCGGCAAGATGGATTGCGGAGGCTTGCTCGGTGCGCATCGGAAAAACCTTTCGTGGAAAACAAGGATCAGGCGACTGAGCGCAGCGGTTCGGTATGGCTCACAATGCGTGTGATGGCGGGCACATCGGAACGGACGAGATGTTCAAGCTCATCGACCTTCTCATGCACGTGCGCCACGTCGAGCGCAGGGTCAACACGACAATGATAATTGACGATCAAGCCATGATCGGTGCCGCGCACGCGAACCGAATGGACATCGGAGATGATGCCGACTTCCTTGGCGTGGTTGGCAAGTGAGGTCGCGACACGCGCAACCGTCTCTGCATCCACATCGCGGCCTTCGAGGCTCGAACTGACGAGTGGTTCGATATGGGTCTCGACTTCGGTGTCTGCACCCAGTTCTTCGCGAATGGCTGCTTCCAGCCGCGAAGCCACGATATGGGCCGAGCCCAGTGTCATGCGACCATCGACTTCAAGATCAAGGCTCACAGAGATGCGGCCATCGAGTGTTTGCACGGTCACATGATGGACTGGCACGCGTCGTTTCGCAGCGATCAGCAAAACGCGTTCGAGGATCGTTTCATCGTCGAGTGCACGCGGTGTGGCTGTCACGGTCACAATTGCATCCTCGCGCGCCTGATGTACGGCTTCCGCGACAGCATCCTTGATGGCACTCAGGCGGTCGAGCGGCAGGGTGCGCGAGACGCCGATCTCGACTTCAACAAAGAGTTGTGGACCTGCGGCGCGTAGCTTGAGGGCTTCGACAGAGGCGACGCCTGGCACGGCTGTCACCAGCGTGCGAATCTCGTCGGTCAAGCCGGCGGGTGCCGTATCGAGCAGGCTGTCGATCGTTTGCTTCGCCAAGCGAAAGCCCGCCAGCGCGATGAACAGCGACACACCGATGGCGACAAGCGAGTCAGCCTGCGGAAAACCGTAAGCGGCCGCGCCGAAGGCCGCGAGCACGAGCACGGAGTTCACAAGATCTGATGAGAAGTGGAGCGCATCGGCGGCCAGCGCTTCGCTATTGGTCTCGCGCGCCACCTTGGTGAGTTGATACCAACGTGTCGCATCGATCACGATAGAGACGAGCAGCACGCCAATGGCAGCCCAACTCCATTCGATATCACTTTGCCCGGCTAGCAAGCGCCGCACACCTTCATAGGCAACAGCGCCTGAGAGGATGAAGAGGAGCGCCGTCTCGAATAAAGCGGCAAGGGATTCAACCTTGCCATGGCCGTAATGATGCTTTTCGTCCGCAGGTTTGTTGGCCGTACGGACGGCGATGTAGGTGAGGGTGGTCGCGGCCACATCCACCACCGAATGGGCGGCATCGGAGATGAGGGCGAGGGAGCCGGTTGCAAAACCCGCTACGCCCTTGCCCACGGTGATGACGGCGCTGGCGACAATCGACCAAGCCGCAGCCTGCTCTTTCCGCTCTGCATGGGAATGGCTGTGGGAATGCATACCGCTCATAGGAAACTCCTTGCTCCAAGGCCGTAGAGAAGGCGATGATCGCCGTCAATGCGGGCTAGGCCGGACGGGCGGGGCCCCATCTCTCTGTTTTGGGATCAGGTCATGGAATATCTGCATACGATGGTGCGCGTCGGGAATGTCGAAAAGGCGCTCGATTTCTATTGCAACAAGCTCGGCATGGTCGAAGTTCGCCGCGTCGACAACGAAAAAGGCCGTTTTACACTGATTTTTCTTGCCGCTTCGGGCGATGTCGAGAAGGCGAAGGACACGCGCTCTCCCCTGCTTGAGCTCACCTATAATTGGGACGAGCATGACTATCAGGGCGGCAGGAATTTCGGCCATCTCGCCTATCGGGTCGACGATATCTACGTCCTCTGCGACAGGCTGATGAAAATGGGCGTCACAATCAATCGCCCGCCACGCGATGGTTATATGGCCTTTATCCGCTCACCCGACGGTATTTCCATTGAATTACTGCAGAAGGGCGATCCGAAAGCCCCGGCTGAGCCTTGGGTGTCGATGCCGAATACCGGCAGCTGGTGATCCAGCTTTGACGCGGCCTTGCCGCTCGGCCGGGACCTGCTAGCGTCCCGGCCTTCTTTATGAGTGGAATCATCCCCCTATGGTGGGCGTCCTCTGCGTTGGTTTTGCCGCGCTCGATCATGTCTTCGGCCTCGATGCTATGCCGCAGCGGGCTGAGAAGTACCGGGCTCGCCATTTTGCTGCCGTTGGCGGTGGAAATGCCGCCAATGCGGCTGTCGCGGTCGCTCGGCTCGGAGGCCACGCACGCCTCGCCTCGCGCCTTGGCGATGACGATATTGGCACAGCTATCCTCGCAGGGCTTGAGCGCGATCGGGTCGATTGCACGCCCACGCGCCGTTATCCCGGTTTGCAATCGGGCGTGTCGGCCATTCTCGTCGACGATGTGGGCGAACGCATGATCGTCAATTTCCCCGGCGCAGCCATGCCGGACGATGTCGGCCATCTCCATGATGCGATCGCATCCGATTGCCGCGCCGTGATGGCCGATCCGCGCTGGGAGACCGGCGCACTCCATTGTTTCGACGCCATACGCCGCAGGGGCGGGTTTGCCGTTCTCGACATCGATCCGGCTCCGCACGATCCCGCGGTCATGCAGGCGGCCACGCACATCGCAGCATCAGCGCAGGCCTTGCGTCTGATGACAGGTATTGAGGATCTCCCCGCTGCGCTCATGTCCCTGCATGCGACGCTCCCGGGCTGGTTGGCCGTCACGGATGGTCCGCGCGGCGTTTTTTATCTCGATGGCGAGCGTGTGAAGCATTACCCCGCTTTCCCTGTCGAGGCTGTTGACAGCCTTGGTGCGGGCGATGTTTTCCATGGTGCCTTTGCGCTGGCGCTCGCTGAGGGCATGGATGAGCAGCGCGCCTTGCGGTTTGCCTCTGCCGCAGCCGCGATCAAATGCACACGTTTTGGCGGCCGCGATGGCTGCCCGACACGCGTCGAGCTCGACGCTTTTCTTATGCGGGCTGCTTGAAATGGAACGTACTTCTCTCAATGATTTTTGGCTGTCGCTGCGCCCGCTGGCACCCGGCCTCGCACTCGCCGGCAGCATTGCGATTGCAGCGGTCTTGATCGAGCCGTTGGCGACCGATACCGCCGCGTTCATTTTCGATTTTCCCGTCGCCATCCCCGCCCTCGTGCTGGCACTTGTCGCGGGCATGGCCATGCATGTCAGCGACCCGCAATCCCCGGTTCAACCGGGCCTGACTTTTGCCGTGAAGAAATTGCTGCGCGTGGCGATTGCGCTGTTGGGTCTGCGCATCGCCTTTTCAGACATTGCTGCGCTCGGTGTTACGACAGCGCTGATCATTATGGTGAGCATGACGCTAACGCTGCTCGTTGGCTTTGTGCTGGCTCGTCTTGTGGGGCGCGACGATGCCCTCGGCGCATTGGCTGGAGCCGCGACTGCCGTCTGCGGCGCTTCGGCGGCATTAGCAACAGCGAGCGTGCTGCCAGCGGATAAGAACCGCGATGCCGACATCGTCTTTACAGTGGTCGCCGTGAATGCGCTGTCTACGGTCGCCATGCTGGCCTATCCGCCGCTGTGTCTCTGGCTGGGATATGATGGACGCGAAACGGCCATCCTGCTCGGCGCGACAATTCATGATGTCGCGCAAGTGGTGGGGGCCGGCTATTCAGTTTCGCCTGAAACCGGCAATGGCGCGGTAATCGTCAAACTTTTTCGCGTGTTCCTGCTTCTCCCGGTTGTCTTGGCGATTGGGTGGTACTTCACCCGCAAAGGTGCGCAACATGGCAGCGCGAAAGTGCCGTTCCCTCTTTTTGCCGTCGTTTTCGTGGCGCTCGCGGCGCTCAACTCGACAGGGCTCGTGCCGCCCATTGTGAAGTCGGTTCTGGGCGAGGTCTCGCGCTGGGGCCTTCTGATCGCCATTGCCGCACTGGGGATTGGGACCTCGCTGGGTGCCGTCCTTCGGATTGGCTGGCAGGCGATCGTCGTGATTTGTGGGACGACCTTGTTTTTGCTCGCAGCCGTCATTGCCGGGCTCGCCATCGCCTGAGCGCCCTTTTGCATTAGCGGGTGAATCTTGCATCATGCAGGAATGAACCAGTTGGCCCTGACCCTTTCCACCCATGTTCTCGACACGGCCCATGGCCGCCCGGCCGAAGGGATGCGTATCCGTCTTGAAGATAGCGAGGGCCGGACCTTAGCCGAAGCCGTCACCAATCAGGATGGGCGGCTCGACAGCGCCCTTCTGCCAGAGGGCGCAGGGCCGGGCGTTTATACCTTGCGCTTCTTCGTTGACGAATATTTTGCGCGTCGCGGAGTTGCATTGAGCGATCCGCCTTTTCTCGGTGAAGTACCGGTCAGATTTGGCATGACCGGTCAGGGGCATTATCATGTGCCATTGCTCGTTTCACCTTATGGCTACTCAACCTATCGCGGGAGTTGATCATGCCGCGCCGCGTTCTCCGATTTTTGCGTCGCGGTCGCGTCATCTCCCTATCCGATTTTGTCCCCACAACAACTATTCTCGATTGGCTGCGCCTCGACGAGCGCTCGACCGGGACGAAGGAAGGCTGTGCGGAGGGCGATTGCGGCGCATGCACCGTCGTTGTAGCGCGCATGCGCGATGGGCAATTGGTGCATGAACCGGTGAATGCCTGCATCGCCTTGCTGGGCTCACTCGATGGTGCCGAATTGATTACGGTCGAGGATCTCGCTGAGGGTGACACGCTGCACCCGGTGCAGGAAGCCATGGTGCAGCATCATGGCGCGCAATGCGGCTTCTGCACGCCTGGGATCGTGATGAGCCTGTTTGCGCTCCATCATGCCCATGACGGGGAAATGGATCGCTCGCGCGTTGAGAACGCATTGGCCGGCAATCTCTGCCGCTGTACTGGCTACAAGCCGATTATTGCCGCCGCGCTTGAGAGTTGCGCACGACCGGCGGAAGATCGGTTTGCTCGCGCCGCGAGCGAACGCATCGCCGCCTTGGCCGCAATGAACGATGACCGCTCTCTACTTGTCGGCGACGACAAGCGTTTCTTTGCTGCACCCAAAACAATCGATGAATTGGCGGACTTTTTGCTCCGCTATCCCGATGCGCAATTGGTGGCTGGCGCAACCGATGTCGGGCTCTGGATCACCAAGGGGCTTCGCCGTTTTGATCAGATGATCACGGTGCAGCGCGTCAGCGAATTGGGATTAATCGAAACAAACGAAGACGAGATCCGCATCGGTGCTGCCGTGTCGCTGGCCGATGCTGCCCGCATTCTAAGTGGGCTTGATGCCGATCTTGGCGCGATGCTCGATCGGTTCGGCTCGCAGCAAGTCCGTTCTGCCGGAACCGTCGGAGGCAATATCGGCAATGGTTCGCCGATCGGCGATCTTGCGCCCTGTCTCATCGCGCTCAGCGCGACGCTGGAAATGCGGCGTGGCGAAGCGATTAGGTCGTTGCCGCTCGAAGATTTCTTCCTTGCCTATCGCAAGCAGGATCGTGCGCCGGGCGAATTCATTACACGCATCCTCGTGCCGCGTCCCGGTCCGCAGGATCTCATCCGCATCACGAAAATTTCCAAGCGCCGCGATGAAGACATTTCGACCATGTTGATGGCGCTTCGACTGACTGTCGATGAGGGCCGTATTGCGATGGCAAGGCTCGCTTTTGGCGGTATGGCGGGTATTCCCTGCCGCGCATCTGCGGCCGAATCCGTGTTGAAGGGACAGGTCTTGGCCGATGCCGCGCTTTGGCGTCGCACAGCCGCCGCGCTCGCGGAAGATTTGCAACCTCTCTCGGATCTGCGTGCGAGCGCGGGCTATCGCATGCAAGTGGCGCAAAACAGTGTGATCAAGGCCCTGGCTGAAATGGCAGGCATTCCATCGCATCTCACGCGCATCGTGCCGCGACGGGAGACGCACCATGTCTGACACGCTGCGCCATGTTAGCCGCGCTCTGCCGCATGACAGTGCCCGCAAACATGTGGCAGGCAGTGCGCCCTATGTGGATGACCTACCCGAACCGCAAGGCACGCTGCATCTTGCCATCGGCCTTTCCCCGGCTGCACGCGGGCGTCTGATCGATCTTGGTTTGGACGCTGTTCGGGCTGCATCGGATGTCGTCGCCGTCCTCACCGCCGAGGACATTCCCGGCCGCAACGATATTGCGCCGGCGCTGAATGACGAGCCTTTGCTGGCGGAAGAGCGCGTCTTGTATTTCGGCCAGCCGATATTTCTTGTGGTTGCCACCACACGCGATGCCGCGCGCCTTGCGGCGCGTTTGGCGCGACCCGTCATCGAAAAGGAAAAACCGAGCGTCACTATCGAAGATGCGCTCGCGCGCGGCGAGACGGTGCTACCTGATTATGCCTTTGGCCGTGGCGATGTTTCGCGCGTTTTGGCTGAAGCGCCGCTGCGTGCGAGCGGACAGGTTCGCATTGGCGGTCAAGAGCATTTCTATCTCGAAGGGCAGGTTGCGTTCGCCATCCCTGGCGAGGATGGTGAAATGCTTGTTCATTCTTCGACGCAACATCCGACAGAAGTGCAGCATGTCGTCGCCCGTATTCTCGACATTCCGCATGCGTTTGTAACATGCGAAACGCGGCGCATGGGCGGTGCATTTGGCGGCAAGGAAAGTCAGGCGACGCAATGGGCGGCACTGGCCGCTTTAGCCGCCCATGCAACAGGTCGTGCGTGCAAATTGCGCCTTGATCGCGATGACGACATGCAGATCACCGGCAAACGCCACGACATGCGCGCGGATTGGGAGATCGGCTTCGATCGCGACGGCCTTATCCATGCTGTCGATCTCCAGCTCAACGCGCGTTGCGGCTGTTCCGCCGATCTCAGCCAAGGCGTTGTCGATCGGTCGATGTTCCATGCCGACAATGCCTATTTCCTTCCAATCGTCGACATTCGCTCAAAACGGCTGAAAACCGATACCGTATCCAACACGGCCTTCCGCGGTTTTGGCGGCCCGCAAGGGATGCTCGCCATGGAGCGCATGATCGATGCAGTGGCATGGTCCTTAGGGAAGGATCCGCTCGATATCCGTAAGGCCAATCTCTATCGCCCCGGGCATGACGAAACGCCCTATGGTATGCATGTGACCGATGCCGACACGATCCACGCCATTATCACGCGACTTGAGGAGACTGCGCGCTATCGCGAAAGGCGCGCCGAGATTGCTGTATTCAACGCACAATCGCCAGTTTTGAAAAAAGGTCTTGCGCTGACGCCTGTCAAATTCGGTATCTCTTTTACATTGAAAGCGCTCAATCAGGCAGGCGCGCTTGTAAATGTCTACGCCGATGGGTCCGTGCGGCTCAATCATGGTGGCACTGAGATGGGGCAGGGGCTCTATCAGAAAATTGCGCAATTGGTTGCCGACGAATTTGGCATTGGTATTGAACGGGTACGCATTACGGCGACGACGACGGCGAAAGTACCGAACACATCGCCGACGGCGGCATCCGCCGGGACCGATCTCAATGGCATGGCCGCGTTGATCGCCTGTCGTGAGATCAAGTCACGGCTCGCTGCTCATCTTGCAAAAATATGGGAATGTAATGCGGGAGATATTCGCTTTGCAGAAGATGCGCTCTGGGCCGAAAACCGCCACATAAGTTTTGGCGATGCGGCTGCAAGCGCGATCCGCGAACGCATCTCGCTTTCGTCCACCGGCTTTTATGCAACGCCCGATCTGACTTGGGATCGCGAGAAGAGGCGGGGCCGACCCTTCTATTATTTCGCCTATGGCGCGGCGTGCAGCGAAGTGATTGTTGACATGTTGACGGGTGAGAACCGCGTGACGCGCGTCGATATTCTGCACGATGTCGGCCGTTCGCTGAACCCGGCCATCGACATTGGGCAGATCGAAGGCGGGTTCGTGCAGGGCATGGGCTGGTTGACGACCGAAGAGCTCGTCTACGATGCCGATGGACGCTTACGGACGCACGCACCTTCGACTTATAAAATTCCGGTCGCATCCGACGTGCCACAGCATTTCAATGTCGCGCTGCATCCAAGTGCCAACCGAGAAGAAACCGTGCATCGTTCGAAAGCTGTTGGTGAGCCGCCGGTCATGTTGGCCATCTCCGTTTTCGCTGCTTTGTGCGATGCGTTAAATAATCTGGCACCGGGCAAACTCGTGCCACTTGATGCGCCGGCAACACCTGAAGCGATCCTACGAGCCGTACGTGCTCTGTCGCCAGGAGATGTCTTTTGATGCATGCGCTCTGGCAAAACTTACAGCGGGCCGTTGAAACGGAGGGGCAAGCCGTTCTTGTGACAGTGCTGACTGTTGAAGGGTCGGCACCGCGCGAGGCAGGGGCGCGCATGATCGTGACGCCAGAAGGCATACGCGGCACGATCGGTGGCGGCGCGCTCGAGCATGAAGCATGGGAGACGGCGTCGCGCCTTCTCGCCGAAGAGAAGCCGCAAGCGGCCTTGTCCCGACACGCTTTAGGGCCCGATCTCGGCCAATGTTGCGGCGGACGTGTCGAACTCGGTTTTGAGCATTTCGATAGCCAATCTGTCCCCATGCTGGAGCATTGGGCGCTGGAAAGTAGCAAGGGCACGCTTTTTTGTGCGGAGTTCGCGCAAGGTCCTCACGCGATAAGGACGGCGCTGATGGAGACGGACATCTCCCTGCCTATCGAAAAGCGAACCAAGACGATTTTTGTCGAGCGATTTGACGCGCTGCGCCATACCTTGCATCTTTTTGGCGCAGGTCATGTTGGCAAGGCGCTCGTGCTGGCCTTGGCACCTCTGCCGTTCAAGATTGTTTGGTATGATTCTCGTGAAACAATGTTTCCTGCTCTTATGCCGGCCAATGCCGAACCGATGCGATTGGATAATCCGGACACATTGAATTTTGTGGACGACGATTTCATTCTGATCATGACCCATTCTCATCCGTTGGATCTTGCGCTTGTCGCAGCATCTCTGCGTTCGCCGGCACGCTTTGTTGGCCTGATTGGGTCTGAGACCAAGAAGGCGCGTTTTCAATCGCGCCTGCGCGCGGCTGGTTTTTCATCCGAGACCATGGCACGCCTCATCTGCCCAATCGGTGTTGTAGGTATTTCAGGAAAGGAACCGGCGATGATTGCTGCCTCCGTCACAGCGCAATTGCTTGTTGTGCGCGAGCAATGTCTCTCGCAAACCGGCCATCCGGATCACGCGCACGAAAAGTGCGCTGCGATGGGGGCGCGGTGATGAGCGACGATGCCATTTTTCTCGCGCGCGCGATTGCGCTGTCGCAGGAACGGATGCAAGACGGCTTTGGCGGTCCTTTTGGTGCTTTGGTCGTGCGCGATGGCAAAGTATTGGCTGAAGGTTGGAATGAGGTGACATCCACGCTCGATCCAACGGCTCATGCCGAGGTCACCGCGATCAGGCGCGCCTGTAAGGCGGTTGGCGATTTTCATCTGGAAGGCGCTACGCTTTATACAAGTTGCGAGCCCTGTCCCTTGTGCCTTTCCGCCGCTTATTGGGCTCACATTAAGCGGATCGTCTATGCCAATACGCGCGAAGAGGCCGCTGCTATCGGTTTCGACGACGCTTTTATTTACGATGAGATTCCAAAATCGCCAGCCGCGCGCCGGATCGCGATGGAGCATCACCCGCGCGACGATGCGCGCGCCGCTTTTGCCGCTTGGATGGCGAAGGCTGACAAGGTTCAGTACTGAGAACCCGCATGGATGCTTTTATTCTCGATTGGCTCAATCTATTCCTTCGATGGTTTCATATCATCGTAGGCATCGCATGGATCGGTGCGAGCTTTCACTTCATTTGGCTTGATTACAGCTTGCGCCCACGCGATGGCATGGCCAAGGGTGTCTACGGCACCTCTTGGCTTGTGCATGGCGGCGGCTTTTATCACGTCGAGAAATATCTCGTCGCGCCCGAGAAGCTACCCGACGATTTGCATTGGTTCAAATGGGAAGCGTATCTCACCTTCCTGTCCGGATTCGCCCTACTGGCCGTGCAATATTATTGGAATGCATCGATCTATCTCGTCGACCCTGCCATCCTACCGATATCTGGCGGCGCAGCGGTTGCGATTTCTGTCGTCTCGCTCGCTGTAGGCTGGCTCATCTATAACGCACTCTGCCGTTTGGCGTTGAAAGAGAACACTGCACTTCTCGCTGTTGCTGTTTTCATCCTCATAGTCGGCAGTGGATTTCTCTATACGCATGTGTTCTCAGGCCGCGGCGCCTTCATCCACACTGGCGCGATGATTGGCACCATCATGGCGGCCAATGTTTTCATGGTGATTATTCCGAACCAGAAGAAGATCACCGCGTCGCTTTTGAAAGGTGAGGCACCTGATCCGGCGCTCGGCGCAACTGGTAAGCAGCGTTCCTTACACAATAACTATCTCACGCTGCCCGTTCTCCTCTTCATGGTCTCCAGCCATTACCCCTTTCTCTATTCACGGGAGACTAGCTGGCTTGTCATTGCGTTGATCGTTTTGGCGGGCGGGCTTATCCGGCATTTTCTCAATCGCACCGATGCCGGTGTTGCACCGCGCGCCGTCTTGTGGGCACTCGCAGCCGCTACCATTGCCTTACTTGGCGCAATCACGTTGACAACCCCGCGGGTTCATTCGGGTAGCAAGGTGACAGATGCCGCGATGATGAAAATCGTCCAAACACATTGCGTGATGTGCCATGCCGCTGTGCCAACACACGATGCGTTTAAAGGGGCCGAGCCGCCCAAAGGTGTTGTCCTGACATCGCCCGATCTTGTCCGGCGTCATGCGCAACAGGTGATCGCGCAGGCGGTGCAGGGCCGGGCCATGCCAATTGGTAATGAGACCGGCATGAGCGATGATGAACGCGCCGCGCTGGGTGCTTGGCTTGCACAACCATGATGACGATCGGCCATATTAATCGATTGAGTCCGGATGATTTTATCGCAACATTCGCTGACATCGCCGAGCATTCGCCTTGGGTTGCCGCGCGAGCGGCAGAGCGCCGCCCTTTTTCGCATCGTGCGGCAATGGTCGATGCGTTTCAGCAGGTTGTGCGTATGGCCGATGAGGCTGAGCAATTCGCGCTCTTGCGGGCTCATCCTGATCTGGCTGGGCGTGCCGCGCGTGCAGGGCAACTCACCAGCGACTCCGCGCTGGAGCAGAAAGGCGTGGGGCTCGATACGCTATCGGACGATGAGTTTGCTCGCTTCCACACGCTTAATGAAGACTACAGAAGCCGTTTCGGAATTCCCTTCATCTATGCTGTGAAGGGTGCAACCAAGCACGATATTCTTGCCGCCTTTGAAGCGCGTCTCAATGCGACGCAATGCGAAGAGTTCATGACGGCCTTGACGCAGGTGCTCCGCATCATACGGTTCCGCCTGACCGACCGAGTGGCCGATTAGAAGGTTTTGGCACCACGCAAAAGTAGATAATAGGCGTAAAGCGATGTCGTGCCGCAAATATAGAGGCGGTTGCGCTTGATGCCGCCGAAGCAGACATTGCCGACAACTTCTGGGACACGAATTTTGCCGATGAGTTCCGCGGCTTGATTATAACAATGCACGCCATCGAAGGCAGAGGCCCAAAGCCGCCCATCCTCGTCGAAGCGGAAACCGTCGAAAAATCCTGCGCTGCAATTAGCGAACACCGCGTCCCCTTCAAGGCGCTTGCCGTCGATCACATCGAACACGCGGATATGGCGCGGCCCATCTTCGACATGGGTAGCCCCCGTGTCGGCGATATAGAGTTTGCTTTCATCGGGAGAAAACGCGATGCCGTTCGGCCGCACGAAATCATCCGCGACGATAGCGATGGCTCCGCTTGCCGGATCAACGCGATAGACATGGCACGCGCCGATTTCGCTCTCCGCCCGCTCTCCTTCGTAATCCCAATCGATTCCATAGGCAGGGTCGGTGAACCAGATCGAACCATCGGATTTGACGACGACATCATTTGGGGAATTGAGTCTTTTGCCCTGATAGCGATCGGCGATTACGGTGATCGTGCCATCGAATTCGGTACGCGTTACGCGGCGGCCCAAATGCTCGCAAGAGATCAGCCGCCCTTGCCGGTCGACGGTGTTGCCATTGGTGTTGTTGCTGGGTTGGCGGAAGACTGTGACATTCCCGTCCGTTTCGTCATATCGCAGGATACGATTGTTCGGAATATCTGACCAAACGAGATAACGCCCAGCCGGGAAATAGGCGGGCCCTTCAGCCCAGCGACAGCCATTGTAAAGCCGTTCAAGTTTCGCCGTGCCGTTGATCAGCGGCTTGAAACTCTTATCAAGAATTTCAGCGGGCGTGCCGGGCAGATTTTCGCTCATGCTTGTTCTTCCCTTAGACGGCGCTTGTAAGACCGCCATCGACCATCAGCATATGGCCATTGACGAAATTCGACGCATCGGAAGCGAGGAAGATGGCCGCGCCCACCAATTCGTCCACATCGCCCCATCGGCCCGCAGGCGTGCGCGCGCAAAGCCATGCCGAAAAATCGGGATTGTCGACCAGCGCTTGATTAAGCGGTGTCTTGAAATAGCCCGGCCCAATCGCATTCACTTGAATATTGTGCTTCGCCCATTCGGCTGCGAGGCCGCGCGTCATCATTTTGATCGCGCCCTTCGTGGTCGCGTAGGGCACAATGGTCGGGCGGCCAAGTTCGCTCTGCACCGAGCCGATATTGATGATCTTGCCGCGCTGGCGGTCGATCATCCGTCGGCCGACGGAGCGTGCCGCATAGAAGGCGCTGTCGACATTCACGCGGAAAATATCCGCCCATGCCTCATCGGGAAATTCAGCCGCTGGTGCGCGATGCTGTTTGCCGGCATTGTTGATCAGTATGTCGATCGGCCCGACGGAGGTTTCGATGTTGGCAATCGCGGCTTCAACGGCTTTCGGGTCGGATACATCGAAGGCAGCAGCATGGATGGTGAGCCCTTGCGCCGTCAGCCCGGCACGCGCCTGTTCGAGCTTGGCTTGGTCCCGGCCATTTAGGACGATGGACGCGCCCGCCTTGCCGAGCCCGGCAGCAAGGGCGAGACCGATCCCTTGGCTCGAACCGGTGATGAGGGCCGTGCGGCCGGTGAGGTCGAAAAGGGTGAGCGACATGGGCGATTCCCGGCCGTTGAAGGAGCCGTACCTTGGCGAGGCCGGAGATTGAGAGCAAGAGAGGCAGGCGAGGGTGGAGCGATTCTCCGGGGTTGTCCGGCCAAGTCCCTCATCCGATGTGGCAATTTCGCGCCCCACTCGACCGGCGCCATGGCCCCCATTAGAATAGAGGCAATCCGGCGCGAGCTCGCGCGCCGCCATGGGGTTTCGATGATGATCCGGTTGCTGCTGACCAAGGCCTTCCTTGCACTCGCGCTCATTGCAGTGATCGCTGCGGGGTCGCCGCTCACGGCCGCGCCCCGAACCGATTTGAATGTCGGCATGCGGCTGGAGCCGCCCCATCTCGATCCTACGGCTGGGGCAGCCGCGGCGATTGGCGAAATCGTCTACGCCAATCTGTTCGAAGGCCTCACACGGATGGCCGCCGACGGCTCCATCAAGCCGGCGCTCGCCGAAAGCTGGATGGTTTCGCCCGATGGTAAGACTTATACATTCACGCTCCGCAAGGGCGTGACCTTCCATGATGGTTCACCGTTCGACGCCTCCGTGGCGAAATTCACGCTCGATCGGACGCGCGCGGCCGATAGCGTCAATCCGCAGAAAGGCCTGTTCGAGCCTATCGAAACGGTCGAGGTGATCGATCCGAATACGCTGAAAGTGAGCCTGAAGCGCCCCACCGGCGCTTTCCTATTCAATCTCGCTTGGCCCGCCGCCGTGATGGTGGCGCCGCAATCGGCGGCTGACAACAAGACGAAGCCCATCGGCACCGGCCCGTTCAAGCTCGACCGTTGGGCCAAGGGCGCGGGTGTCGATCTCGTCCGCAATGCAAATTATTGGGGCACAAAGCCTGCGCTCGCCAAGATTAGCTTCAAATTCATCGGCGATCCGACAGCTGCTTATGCAGCGATGATGGCAGGCGATGTCGATGCCTATCCGATCTTTCCGGCCAATGAGAACATCCCGCAATTCCAATCCGACAAACGCTTCACCGTGAAAATAGGCAATACTGAAGGAAAGACCATCGTTGCCATCAACAATGGTCGCAAGCCCTTCGACGATATTCGCGTGCGCCGCGCACTGGCGCATGGCATTGATCGCAAGGCCGTGATTGAAGGCGCGACCATGGGCCTCGCCAAGCCAATAGGCTCGCATTATGCGCCGCAAGATGCTGGCTATGTCGATCTCACGGGGCAATATCCGTACGATCCGGAAAAGGCGAAGGCACTGCTCAAGGAAGCGGGCGTCTCGAACCTCAAAGTGAAATTGATTCTGCCGCCGCCCGATTACGCCCGCCGTTCGGGTGAAATCGTAGCCGCGCAATTGAAAAAAATCGGTGTCGATGCCGAGCTCGTCCCGGTTGAATGGGCGCAATGGTTGTCGGATGTGTTCCGCGGCAAGAATTATGATCTCACGATCATCTCGCATGTGGAGCCGATGGATCTCGATATCTATGCGCGCGACGATTATTACTTCAATTACGCCAATGCGGATTACAAGGCGCTGTATGCGGAGCTTGCCGCGACGAGCGATCCCGAAAAGCGCAAAGCCTTAATTGAAAAGGCGCAACGCAAGCTCACGGACGATTCCGTCAACGTGTTCATGTTTCTCTTGCCCAAGACGGGCGTTTGGAATGCCAAGCTCGACGGATTGTGGGAGAATGCGCCTCTGCCGGTGAATGATTTCACGGCCGTGCGCTGGCGCGACTGATCCGGCGGCGGCAGCGCAGCCATGTCCCTTCTCTGGTTGCTGCGCCGCTTGGCCGGTCTCGTGCTCGCGCTCTCGGCGGCGAGTATCGTCGTTTTTATTCTGATGGATCTTTTGCCGGGCGATCCGGCGGAGATCATGCTCGGTACTAATGCGCGGCCCGATACACTCGCCGCCTTGCGCGCGGAGATGGGTCTCGATCGGCCCGCTTTCATCCGTTATGCAGATTGGGCGCTTGGTCTTCTGCATGGCGATTTTGGCCGTAGTCTGACCTATTCCGTACCGGTTGCCGAACTTGTTCAAGAGCGTCTCGCTGTCACGCTGCCTCTCGCCCTCGTGGCGATTGCGCTGACGCTGCTCATCGCTTTGCCGTTGGGCGCCATGGCCGCGACACGCCGCAACAGCCTGACTGATTCAACGATTGTTGCGATCACGCAGCTTGGTGTTGCGATTCCGAATTTCTGGTTCGCGATGATGCTTGTGTTGGTTTTTGCGATCAGCTGGCGTTGGCTCCCGTCAGGTGGTTTTCCTGGATGGTCAACCGGGCCGTCTGCATTTTTGGCGCTGATTCTGCCTGCGATTGCGCTCGCTCTGCCGCAAGCCGCCATTCTCACCCGCGTTATGCGTTCGTCTCTGCTTGAAACGCTTGGTGAAGATTATATCCGGACCGCGCGCGCCAAGGGCCTCACCCGCTCCGAAGCGCTGCGTCGCCACGCGTTCCGCAATGCACTCATTCCGGTCCTCACCATTCTCGGTCTGCAATTCTCTTTTCTCATTGCAGGCACTGTCGTAATCGAGAACGTCTTCTCGCTGCCCGGTCTCGGGAGGCTCGTTTTTCAGGCCATCAACCAGCGCGATCTCGTCGTCGTCCGCAGCGTCGTGATGTTGCTAATCGCCAGCATCATCATCGTCAATTTTTGTGTCGATCTCGCTTATGCATTGGTCGATCCGCGTTTGCGAGGGCGTGCATAATGCCCCGCATGCGCAATAAGCCGGCCTTGTCGCATCCAAGCCTATGGCTTGGTGCAGCGATGACAGCGTGCGTTGTACTTCTCGCCCTCGTCGCACTTGTGTGGACGCCGCAAGATCCCACTGCAATGGAGATGGCAAAGCGATTACAAGCGCCATCGGCCGCGTATTGGCTTGGCACGGACCGGTTCGGCCGCGATGTTTTGTCCATGGCAATGGCGGGCGCTGCCATCTCGCTACAGGTATCCTTTGTAGCCATCGCCTTCGGCATGGCGATTGGTGTGCCGCTTGGCCTGTTTGCGGCCATGCGGGGCGGCACGCTCGATGAAGCGGCGATGCGCGTCTCCGATTTCATTTTCGCATTTCCGGCCCTGCTGACAGCAATCATGTTACGTGAATTGTTTGGCCCCGGCGCTCTCAACGCAATCATTGCGATTGGCATCTTCAACGTACCCGTCTTTGCCCGTGTCACCTATGGTGCATCGCTCTCGATAAAGACGCGCGATTTCGTCACCGCCTCGCGACTTGCGGGCAAAAGCGAGATGCGGATTGCCCTCGATCATGTCTTGCCGAATGTGCTGCCGCTTTTGATCGTGCAGGCGACGATCCAGTTGTCGCTCGGTATTCTGGCCGAAGCGGCGCTTTCTTATATGGGGCTGGGCGCGCAGCCGCCTGCGCCCAGTTGGGGGCGCATGTTGAACGATGCGCAGACGCTGATGGCGATCGCGCCGCGCCTTGCGCTTGTGCCGGGGCTCTGCATCGTCTTCACGGTGCTCGGCCTCAATCTGCTTGGCGACGGTCTGCGCGATTGGCTTGATCCGCGCCTGCGGCGGAGGCGGGCATGACGCTTTTGGCGCTCGACAATCTGGTCTGCACGCTTGACGGTACGCCGATCTTGCGTGGCGTCGATCTGCGCGTGAAGCAGGGCGAAATCGTCGGACTTGTCGGCGAGTCAGGGTCCGGCAAATCCATGACAGCGCTCGCTATCATGCAACTTTTGCCTGAACACGCCCGGCTCTCGGGAGAAATTCTGTTCGATGGCCGTGATCTGATGCAAACATCCGAAGCCGAAATGTGCGCGATCCGCGGACGTGACATCGGCTTGATCTTTCAAGAGCCGATGACGGCGCTTAATCCGCTGAAAACGGTCGCCGACCAGATCGCGGAAACCTTCATGTTGCATGAAGGGATCGCTTATGCCGATGCGCTTGATAAAGCCCGTGGGGCGATGGACCGCGTTGGCCTTGAGGACATACCCGCCACGCGCTACCCGCACGAATTGTCAGGTGGCCAGCGCCAACGCATCGTGATTGCGATGGCGATTGCCTGCCGTCCCAAGCTCATCATTGCCGATGAGCCGACCAGTGCACTCGATGTAACAACGCAGGCGCAGATTCTGGCGCTGTTGCGCGAGATCGCACGCGAGAACGGTGCGGCATTGCTGTTGATTTCGCATGATCTGGCCGTCGTCGCGTCCATGGCCGACCGTATTGCCGTGATGAAGGACGGTTGCATCGTCGAAGAAGGCGAGGCACGCGCTTTCTTCGGTGCGATGCGAGACCCTTATGCCCGCGCGCTCTATGAAGCATCAGTGCATCGGCCCGTGCGACATACCGATACGCGCTTTCCGACCCCTTTCTTTATTGCGGATGATTGTACGCGGCTCTACCGCAAGCCGCGCCTGTTCCGACCCGATCCTTTACCGGTTCGTGCCGTGGATAAAGTTTCGCTTGCGATACGTCCGGGAGAGAGTGTTGGCCTCGTAGGTGAATCTGGCTCCGGCAAATCGACAATGGCCCGCGCCTTGTTGGGGCTCGACCCGCTCGATGCTGGCACGATCATGCTCGATGGCGTCAGGCTTAATCCAGCTCGCAAGCAGCATCGCCTTCTTCTTCGCCGCAAAGTGCAGATGGTGTTTCAGGATCCTTATTCTTCTTTCGATCCGCGCCGCACGATTGGTTGGAGCATCGCCGAGGCGCTCGGCCACCTCACTGAACCTGTCTCGGAAGTCGAACGCAAGCAGCGTGTTGCATCGCTGCTCGTACTGGTGGGCTTGGCACCGGATTTCGCCGCGCGTTATCCGCATGAAATGTCTGGCGGGCAGCGGCAACGCGCAGCAATTGCGCGCGCATTGATGACCGATCCGGAATTGATCGTGCTTGATGAGCCGGTTTCCGCGCTCGATGTGTCGATCCGCGCCCGCATCCTCGATCTTCTGGCAGAACTCCAAAGCCGTCGCGCTGTGGCCTATCTTTTCATCACGCACGATCTCTCGTTGCTGCGCGCTGTAACGGACCGGACATTGGTGATGCAAAAAGGCAAAATTGTTGAGGAAGGCGCAACGTTTGATCTTCTCGATCGACCTCAGCACGCCTATACGCGCGCGCTGATTGCGGCCTCACCTGATCTCGCGCGTATCTGATGCCCAATAACGATCCGGAGCTGTGCGCTCCGAACCGTTTTGGCAACCAGATGGCGCGCTGTCGAGTGATCAGGCCGGCGGCGTCCACCCTTTCGGGAGGCGGGGGCGTGGAATGTCGGCCATATCGCACATGGCATCGCCCATCGCCGAGAAATCCGATCCGCCATGACCAGTGGCCCGCGCCATCGAGAACATTTCGCGTGCTGCAGCCGCTACGGGAAGCGGTACTTTCATCGCATTCGCTGCCTGCAGGATCAGCGTCAGATCCTTATGCGCAAGATCGATGGTGAATCCAGGCGAGGAATCGCCAGCCAATGATTTGTTCGGCCAATTGATGCGAAGCTGGCCATTCGTCGCCGTCGTGCCATAAAGCACCGAGAGCGTTTTGGTTAGATCGAGACCGAAGCGCTGCGACAGCGCGAGCGCTTCCGCGTTGAGCTGGCAGGAGACGACAGCCAGGTAATTGTTAACGAGTTTCATGCGCATTCCCGCACCGGCAGGACCGCAATGATGGATCGTCGTGCCCATCGCTTCGAGCATCGGTTTGACACGGGCGAAATCGGCATCGGTGCCGCCGACCATGAACAGGCATTCGCCACGATCGGCATGTTGCGCGAGGCGTCCTACAGGCGCATCGACGAAGCCAACGCCTTTTTCGGCGCACAGCGCAGCGATTTTGTCGGTGACAAGCGGATCGACCGTGCTCATGTCGACAACGATGCCGCCCGGTTTCATATGCGCCAGTACGCCATCGACGCCTGCGATCACCTCTTCCACTTCCTTAGGGCCCGGGAGCATCGTGTAGACGATGTCGCTTGCCGCAGCGACGCCCGCAACGCCATTGCCGCGCCGCGCACCTTCGGCCTCCAGCGCTTTGATGGCGTCCTGATTGATATCGTGAACTGTCAGTTCGAAACCCTTACGGCGCATATTGATCGCCATCGGGCGGCCCATCCGGCCAAGGCCGATAAAGCCTGCACGCATTTTACTTCCTCCATTGTTCCGCCCGTTGAAACGCGGCACTTGCAGTGAAAATCCGGCTTTTTGAGCGAGGATGCAAGCGCGGAAAGAGCGTTGCCGGTCTGCATCTTTGGCACGTCGAATGATCGCATGCTGAAGATCGACACGATGGTCTTTTGTGGTTCTCCTTTTGCACATTCAACACGAAGGGCTCTGCGACGGGAGCGATCGGCTTTGCTGCTTCGGTTGCCGCTAAGGCTGTCTTCGTCACGCTTGGCATGATCAGCCGAGAGCACCCTCTCTGGGGCTCGGATTGTTTTGCGCTGCAGCAAGCCTGTTGCATCGCAAGGTTGTCATCGCATGGCAAACGCGGTTTCCCTGTCGGCAGGGGGAATCGCTATGGGTTGGTTCAAACGGGCGGCCGGATGGCAGCGGCTTTGGCTGCTGGCAAGCCTTGCAGCTCTGGCAATAGGCATTGTTTGGCTGCCGCGCTTTTTTGAGAAAGACGGGCTTTCCCGTCTCGCCGAACAGCGGGCGCGTGTTGTCGCGGAATTCGATTTGCCCGTCTGTGAGCCTGTGCGCAGCATCCCCTACACGGCGCTATCACCCGTGCCGGCGGGCGCCCCCTGCCATGATCTCTATGTCTGGCGGAAAACCGTCACCGAAAAATTACCGCTCGTCCTAAACCATGTTTTGTTTCCCATGGATGCGCGCCGTCGTGAGATTTGGCTTGATGGGGCGACGAAAGGCGCTGCGCTGGCAGCCCTGATCTCCGCTCTCCTTTATGTGGCGCTCCATCGCCGCTATCGCCGCCGCGCATCGCAGCAATGAATACGCCCGCCTTGTCGAATCGCCTGCCGCTTGGTCGAACAATTCGCGTCGCGCAAAGCTTTGCGCCGGAGATGGTTTGAGTGTCGGCACCGTCGCAGCGTGACAAGATCTTGGGCGTCGGGCTTGTGGTCGCCGCAACCATGGCGTTCGCGACATCGGATCTGCTGACAAAGCTTGTCGTCGGGGAGATCAATCCCTTCGTCATTGTCTGGTGCCGATTTGTGACCTTTGCCGCGATGACCGTGCCGTTTCTTTGGCGCAGGCCCGCCGTTTCATTGTTTCAGACCCAAAGCCCGCTGATGCAATCCTTGCGCGGGCTCGGTGCGCTCGGCAGTGCGATCTTTTTCACCTCGAGCCTGATGTTCATTCCCCTTGCCGATGCTGCTGCGATCGGGTTCGTCTCGCCCTTGTTTGTCGTGCTTCTTTCAGCCTTGTTTCTCGGCGAACGCGTGACGCCCGCTCATGCGCTAGCGGCATTAGCCGGATTTTGCGGTGTGCTTCTCATCGTCAAACCAGGCAGCGGCCAATTCGGCTGGGCTTCGCTGATTCCGCTCGCCTCGGCATTGTGCTGGGCGGTGGCGCTGATCTGCACACGCCAGATGAGCACGCGCGAAAGTCGCCGCGTGACGGCAGCCTTCACCGCTTTGTTCGGGCTTGCGGGGTCTAGTCTCGTTCTGCCTTTTGTGTGGGCGATGCCGCCTGCACACACGCTCTGGCCTCTTCTCGCATTGGCCATCGTCGGCACGCTCGGCCATGTGTTGACGGTGGCCGCCTACACCTATTTGCCTGCGTCGCGCTTGGCGCCCTTGTCCTATGTTCAGCTTTTGTGGGTGACAGGCTTGAGCGCTATGTTTCTCAATGCGTGGCCCGGCCTGTGGAGCCTCATCGGCATGGCGATGATCGTCGCCAGCGGGCTCTATATCGCAACCTATCGGGTCAAGGTGTGACGCTGCGGCGGCGTCCGAACAAGCCCAAGACGAGCGCGCAACCGGCCATGATGACAAGTCCGCCCGCAATTTGCAGCGCGGTGAGTTTCTCGTCGAGCACCAACGCGCCGAACAGAACCGCCACTAGAGTCACGACGAATTCGACGCTGATGGCACGCGTTGCGCCGAGCGTTGCGACAAGCCGAAAATAGAGGAGATAGGTGATCGCGCTCATCACCCCGCCTGAAATCAGCAGATAGACGAAATCCATCGGCAACGACGCGCGCGGTACCGGGTCGAACGCAAGGAAGGGCAATGTTATCACCCCGCCCGCGATGAATGCGCCGACGGTGATGTCGGCTGACGGAACGTTCTGCAATTTCACATTGGCATAGACGCTGCCGAAGGCCGCGCACAGCGTCGAGAAAACCATGGCAAGGCAACCCAACACAAAATCGTGCGTCACAGGTACTGCTGGAAAACCGACGAGCATCGTAACGCCCACAATGCCGAGGAACAGGCCAAGCAGGCGCGGGCGGGTGAAATGGTCCGTCCCTGCCATCACCGCCATCACCATGGAATAGAGCGGGATCGCGGCCACGAAGATCGCTGCCATCGCCGTGCCGATCCGCGGCGTGCCGTAGGTGAGGCCCAGCAATTGCCCGGCAACAGTTGTCGCGCCCACAACCGCAAGCGGGAAGATGCGGCCGCGAAACGCCATCCGGTGCCGCGCGATAGAAGTGATGATCGTCAAAACGGCGGCGGCGACAAAACAGCGGAAGGCCACTGCGCCAATCGGGCCGAATGCCTCGATGTTTTTCAAAATGACGACGAAGGACAGGCCCCACGCAATGGCAAGAAAGGCGTAGGAGGCCGTGTCTTTTGGGCCCATGCGGGCATTGGCAGGGGACATGTCCGTTGCAAACTTTAGACGCAAAAATCTTTGCGCTGGTCGTTATAGCCTGAAAAATGAACCGCCCATTTTTCCTTGCCGAAATGCAGCAAAATACTTTTTGCCGCCGGACGCAGACGCATCACGGCCCAGACAAGAACACCGTTTTCGTTCGTTTGTGTTTTTTCTACCTCGAGCGGCGAGGTGAAATCCTTGTGTGTGGTCGTGAGGGTGTTACGCCCATCGTCATAGGCGACTTCATATTTCGCCTTCGTCGCTGCATCCGTGCAGGTGAGGCGTAAGATTTTGGCCTCGGCCGCCCCGGTGATGGCAAGGAGGGCCACGCTTCCAGCCATAATCGCTCTGAATTTCATGCCGGACGCTCCTGCAACGCTGCCGCGTAGAGTGTCTAGACCTTTGATGAGCGCTTGTTAATGCCAAGGGATGTGTCAGAGGGCTGGTTTTTGCGTATGGCTGCCAAAACTCGTAAAAGCCCAATCCATGACCTTGGCCAACCGAGATTTCTGGCGCTTCTCTGTCGCCCCGATGATGGAATGGACCGACCGCTATTGCCGGGCGTTTCATCGCCATCTGTCGCGCCATGCGCTGCTTTATAGCGAGATGGTGGCGGCCAATGCCGTCATCCACGGCCCGCGCGAGCGGTTGATCGGCTTCGACGCGCTCGAGCAGCCTGTGGCGCTGCAATTGGGTGGCAACGATCCCAAGGCGCTGGCGCAGGCCGCCCGCATTGCGGCCGATTGGGGCTATGCTGAGATCAATCTGAATTGCGGCTGCCCATCGGATCGGGTGCAGGGCGGGGCGTTCGGTGCCTGCCTCATGCGCGAGCCATTGCTGGTGGGCGAATGCGTCGCGGCCATGAAGGCAGAGGTTTCCATTCCGGTCACGGTGAAATGCCGTCTCGGTGTCGATGAGCAGGATATCGAACCGGCGCTCGATGCGATGGCCGATGCTGTCTTCGCGCAAGGCTGCGATGCCTTGATCGTGCACGCCCGCAAAGCGTGGTTGAAAGGCCTATCGCCGAAAGACAACCGCACCATCCCGCCGCTCGATTACGACCGCGTGCATCGGCTCAAAGCGCGGCTGCCGGACAAAATCATCGCCATCAATGGCGGCATCGAGACGATCGCAGCCTGCATCGCAGAACTCCACCATGTCGATGGCGTGATGCTCGGGCGCGCCGCCTATAACAATCCCGAATTGTTGCTCGCGGTCGATCCTTTGCTGTTCGGTACAGTAATACCTTATCCTGATGCCTTTGCCGCGCTCGAAGCCTATGAGCGCTACATCGCCCATCAGCTTGAGAAAGGCGTGCCGTTGCACGCTATCACGCGGCACATTCTGGGGCTGTTTGCTGGTCGGCGCGGCTCGCGCGCCTTCCGCCGCCATCTCTCGACCGAGGGTGTGAAAGCAGGCGCTAGCCTCGACGTTTTGCGCACGGCCATTGGTCTTGTGTCGCGCGAGGACCCCGCGCAGGATGCGGCCTGATACAGGTCGAGTCCAAGGTCCCGGGTTCCGCATTCAATGTCCCATCCGCATTTCAATGAGGCGCGTGTCCGCACGAGCTTCGCCAATCAGCCCTTCATGCAGACGATTCAGGCTGTCCTCACCAAGGTCCAACCGGGGATCGTCGAGATCGAGATGCCGGTTTGGGATGGCGTCCGCCAGCAACATGGTTTTACCCATGGCGGCGTGGTCGGCTCCTTGGCCGATTCGGCCTGCGGTTTCGCCGCGCTGTCAGTCACCGCGCCCGATGCCGGAGTTCTGACGACGGAATTCAAATGCAATTTCCTCGCACCCTCCGTGGGTGAAAAGCTGATCGCACGCGGATCCATTATCAAGGCAGGCCGCACGCTGACCCTGACGGAGGCGCGGATCTTCGCGGTGGCGGAAGGGAAGGAGCGCCTTTGCGCCCATATGACCGCCACCATCATGACCGTTCAGGGGCGTGCCGGCATCGCCGACTAAGCAGGGCACACCTGCGCCGAGAACGCTTGCCGGCTGGGCCAAAATGGCCGAAACGGGGTCGGCGCGTTTCATACCCTGTTTCCCCCGCGAGGTTTTTGGATGTTTGAAGGTGTAACGGTTGCCGAGCTTGTTACGCTCGCAGGCGGTCTTCTGGCCGCTGGTTTCGTCACCGGCATTTTGGCGGGGGTCTTCGGCGTCGGCGGCGGTGCCGTCATCGTGCCAGTGCTTTACGAACTATTCGCGCTGATGCATGTGCCTGAAAGCGTGCGCATGCCGTTGTGTGTCGGCACCTCGCTTGCCATCATCATCCCAACTTCCGTGCGCTCCTTTAACGCGCACAAGAAAAAGGGCGCTGTCGATACATCGATTCTGAAGGAATGGCTGGTGCCGGTCGTCATCGGCGTCGTGGTCGGCTCGATCTTTGCGCGTTATGCGCCGGCCTCATTGTTCAAGATCGTGTTTGTGATCGTGGCGTCCGTGAGTTCCATTCGCCTTCTATTCGGCAAGGATTCATGGAAGCTCGGCGATGAATTGCCGTCGAAATTTATCATGAAAGCTTACGGCCTTCTGATCGGCGTGTTATCGGCGCTGATGGGGATTGGCGGCGGCCAACTCTCGAACCTGTTTATGACATTTTATGGTCGCCCGATTCATCAAGCGGTGGCGACATCGTCCGGTCTCGGCGTGATCATTTCGATCCCGGCGACCCTCGGTTATATCTATGCCGGTTGGCCGAAAATGGATGTGCTGCCGCCGTTTTCTCTCGGCTATGTCTCGCTCTTAGGTGTGATCCTGTTCATTCCCACCTCGATGCTCGCTGCACCGATCGGCGTGAACATCGCGCACGCTTTGTCGAAGCGGAAACTCGAAACAGCCTTCGGCATCTTTTTGGGCTTAGTATCGATCAGATTTCTCTGGAGCCTTGTCGCCTAAGGCGCGGTTGCGGGGCCTCGCGCCCCTCGAACGCCTTCAGCCGCTCCGGTAAATCCGCCATTAGCGTGAGACGCTCGTCTTCGGTCTTGAACGGCCAAGACGCAATCTCTTCGCCCGTGCGCCCACAGCCCATGCAAAAGCGCGTGACGGGATCAATCACGCAGACTTGAATGCAAGGGGAAGAGACGCGCATGGCTTGTCCTAATTGAGCGAGGCTTAATCGAGAGAGAGGATGATCAATCCGGCCATCTCGCTCAGAAGCGTGATGCCGCCTGCGACATCGCCCGTCTGACCGCCGATCATCTTCCGCGACCATGCATTGATCCCCACCGCGATGGCAAGCCCAGCCACGAGGCTGAGTAGGGTTTGTCCCACAGAGAACCCGCCTGCAATGAGTAGGGCCAGAGCAATGGCACCGGCCAAGGCGAGGGCGATGAAGAGGGTCTCACGCGTGGGTTCGCCCACGGCGGCCGATTTCCCGTCCGGCTTCGCTGGTCTGAGAAGCGCGAGCGGCATCAAACCGACGGCGCGCGACCATGCATTGAAGGCGAGCACGGCGGCCGCTGTTGCGCCCGTGCCGTCGGTTTTCAGAAGGGCGGCGAGGAGGGCGGCGCGCAGGCCCGTGGAGACGACCAGCGCTACCCCGCCAAAGGTGCCGATCCGGCTGTCTGTCATGATCTCGAGGCGGCGGGAGGGCGTGGCCCCGCCGCCAAAGCCGTCAGCCATGTCGGCGATGCCGTCTTCATGGAAGGCGCCTGTGGTCAACATCGAGGCCCCAAGCGCGAGAAAGGCTGTGGCGAGCGGATCCAGCCCCAATCCGGCGAACGCGATCAGTACGAATGCCGGGGCGAGGCCGATAATGAACCCGGCAGGGCCGATCATGCGCGGGATCACGCGAAAATCGGGCAGGCGGTGTGGGTCGCCTTCGCCCGGCAGCACGGGGACCGGCAGACGCGAATAGAAACGCAGACATTGCAGCAGCGCGCCGAGCGGCTGGAAATGTGGCGGTCCTTTCATCTCCTCCATCGTGCGAAGCCCTTTCCCCTCTGTCTCGCCCCCGCTATAGCAAGGCCGCGCCGACAAATCCCGCTTCTCTGGATGGTTTCCCCATGGCCCATGCCGCCTCTGGCCTGCCTTTCGATGATATTCGCGGTTTGATTGCCGACTTGCCGCCGGCCGATCGCGATGCGGCGGCGCAAGCCTGGGCACGCGACGCGGAACTGACCAAGCCTGCCGGCAGCCTCGGGCGGCTCGAGGAGATTGCGGCCTTTCTCGCCGCTTGGCAGGGCAAATCCATGCCAAGCGCGGACCGTCCGTCGATTTGCGTTTTCGCGGCCAATCATGGCGTCGCCAAACATGGCGTCTCCGCCTATCCGCAAAGTGTCACCAAACAGATGCTCGATAATTTCGGTGCGGGTGGTGCGGCCATCAATCAAATCTGTGCGACCTATGACATCGGTTTCAAAGTGTTCGACCTCGCGCTCGACATTCCGACCGGCGACATCACGGTCGAAGCGGCGATGGACGACAAAGCCTGCGTGGCGACCATGGCGTTCGGTATGGAAGCGCTGGCCGGCAATGTCGATCTGTTGGGTCTCGGCGAAATGGGGATCGCCAATACAACGCCTGCCGCCGCAATTTATGCAGCTCTTTATGGCGGCGATCCGCGGCGTTTCGTGGGTCGTGGTACCGGCGTTGACGAAGAAGGCCATCAGCGCAAATGCGCGGCGGTGGAAAAAGCGCTCGTCACACATCAAGGCCATCTCAGGGATCCGCTCGAAGTGCTCCGCCGTCTTGGCGGACGCGAAATCGCGGCGATTGCCGGAGCCATTCTCGCCGCGCGCTTGCAACATGTGCCCGTTGTGCTCGATGGCTATGTTGCGACTGCTGCGGCTGCCATTTTGCACGCCATCAAGCCCGACAGCATCGACCATTGCCTTGCAGGCCATCTCTCTGCCGAAGGTGCGCATGCTGAAGTGTTGGAGCGCCTCGGCAAAAAACCGCTCTTGCAACTCGATATGCGTCTTGGCGAAGGCTCGGGTGCAGCGCTCGCCATTGGCCTCATCAAGAGCGCGGTCGCCTGCCATCGCGGCATGGCGACTTTTTCCAAAGCGGGCGTATCGCAGCGCAGTGCCTGATCAACGGCCCAGCGCGTAGGACGGCGTGCGCCGTTCGCGAAGCGGATTGAGTGCGCTGATGGTACGTGCGGCAGGGAACCGCACGATGACGCGCGTGCCCTCGCGTAATTTCGATTGCAGATCGAGCGTGCCGCCATGCAGATCGGTGAGGCCTTTGACGATTGGTAGACCGAGGCCCGTGCCCTGTTCCGCGGTCTTGATGGCAAGCGAGCCACGCCCAAAGGATTCAAGCACCAAGGGCAATTCCTTCTCGGGAATGCCGGGGCCTGTATCGGACACTTCAATTTTTTGTCCGCCTTGGCCATCGCGTCCGATAGTGATTTTCACATCGCCATTCTGTGGCGTGAACTTGATCGCATTGCTGAGCAGGTTGAGGCAAATTTGCCGGACCGCTTTCTCATCCGCCCAGAGCGGTTCGAGTGAAGGATCGATCTCTGCTATCACGCGGATGGCCTTGGCTTTGGCGCGCATCTGCAGCATGTGGCGGCATTCTTCGGCGATGGAGCCGAGATGGATGGCTTCCTCGCGCAATTCATAGCGCCCAGCCTCGACGCGCGACAGATCGAGAATTTCATTGATGATGTTGAGGAGATGCTCGCCGCTGGCATGAATGTCTTTTGCATAATCGCGATAGGCATTGACACTATGCGGCCCCATCAGCTCGCTCGCCATCACATCCGAAAAGCCAAGAATGGCGTTGAGCGGGGTCCGTAATTCATGGCTCATCGTCGCAAGGAAACGCGATTTGGCGAGGTTGGATTCTTCTGCCCGCCGCCGCGCCTCATCAGAATTTGCCTTCGCCGTCTCGAGTTCGGCGATGAGAGCATCTTTTTCCGAACGCGATGCAATCGTACCAATCGCGGAGGCGTAAAGCCGCTTGGCGAGATAGGCAAAAAATACGAAAGTGCCCCCCGACACTAGCGCCATGGTGATGGCTGCCGATGTCGGTTGCAGAATCAACAGTCCGATCGCTGCCGCGACGATGGGCACCTGGCCAATCCGCACCGCGTTCGGAACCGTCGCTCCCAACATGGCGCTGAGCGCCGCTTCCGCGAGCAACAGGACCAGGCCGAAAGTATGTGCCCCCGGAGCGTCCGATTGGGTCAATGAGAAGATCAGCACCGCCCATCCGCTGCCGAGCACGGTTTGCGCCACACTGAAATAGAATCGCCATTGCGCGAGATTGGCGCTTTCGGCCGGGTGCGCGAGAAAGGATCGGGCCATCCAGAGTGTGGCCCCGAGTCCGGCTGCGATCAGCCCTGCGGCAATCCCGATGGCGAGGACGGGTATCCAGAGCGCCGCCAGTCCCCCAGCGCTGACCAGAAAGAGCAGTGCGGCAAGCGTGGCGTTCAGCCAATTGGCGGAGAAAACCCGCAGCAATTCGCTGTCGAACGCCCTTTCGAGCCCGCTCGACGAAGTCAGTTTTTCCCGGAGCATGGCTAGCTCGCGCTGCTGCAACCGACGCTTCGTGAGAAGCGCCGCGTCGACGCCGCCGCGGCCGCGCAAGATCAGTTCCGGGGTCAATTGGCTCATAACCCTCGCAGGATGGCTAAGAATCCTTAAGACCAGCCTGACGTAAGGGAATCAATTTGTAGGATTTCCGCGGCACAACCCCTGCGATAGGCTCGCATCCAAGCTGGAGCCAACGCCGATGAAGCTTTTCAACGCCGCCTTTCCCCCAAGTCCCCGCCGGGTCCGCGTCTTTCTTGCCGAGAAAAGCATCGACGTCCCCCGCGTGGAGGTCGATCTCGCTGCTCAGGAACACCGGGGCGAGGCTTTCACCGCCCTCAACCCGCTGCAGTGCGTTCCCGCGCTCGAACTCGACGATGGGTCGGTGATCACCGAGTCGGCGGCCATCTGCCGCTATTTCGAGGCGCTCCATCCCGAGCCGAGCCTGTTCGGCCGGACGCCCGAAGAGATCGCGCTTGTCGATATGTGGATGCGGCGGGTCGAATTCGGTCTTTATGCAACGATTGCCGCTGTTTTCCGCCATTCGCACCCGGCAATGAAAGCATCCGAAGTGCCGCAATGCGCCGAATGGGCCGAGATCAACAAGCCGCGCGTTCTCGATGAGTTGGCTTTCCTCAATTCCGCCTTGGAAGGGCGGGAATGGTTGGCAACAGATTTCTATTCAGTCGCCGATATTGCTCTTTTGTGCTCTGTCGATTTCATGCGGCCGATCCGTATCGCCATTCCGGACGATTGTGAAAACCTGAAACGATGGCATCTCGCCGCATCAACCCGCCCGAGCGCGAAAGCCTGACGGACTATCCCCTTGTTTCGCTGTTGGGCGCCATCCGCGCCTGCACGCTGTGTCGCGATGCGCCGCAGGGAAAGCCACTTCAGGTTTCGCCGCGCCCGGTTCTGCAACTCGACCCGCGCGCACGCATCCTTGTTGCGGGACAGGCGCCGGGCACCCGGGTTCATGCCTCTGGGCAACCATTTACCGATCCCTCGGGCGTGCGCCTGCGCGATTGGATGGGGATTGGCGAGGGCATCTTCTACGATCCTACGCAAGTCGCAGTGGTTCCAATGGGGTTTTGTTTCCCCGGGCAGGATGCCAATGGCAGCGATCTGCCGCCACGCCGAGAATGTGTGTTGACATGGCATGACCGCCTTTTTGCGGCTTGGCCACGACCGACCTTGACCCTTGCTGTCGGACTGCATGCCATTCGTTACCATGTCGCGTTGAGAGGCCGTCCCGACCTGATTGGTCCGGCCTTGAGCCCCTTGGTGGAAAATTGGCGCGCTATTGGGGATGCAACCGGCGTCATCCCGATGCCTCACCCCTCCTGGCGCAACAATGCGTGGATCCGCAGGCATCCTTGGTTCTCGGAGGAGCTTCTGCCCGATCTACGCCAGCGCGTTGCTCTCATTCTCGGGAAAACGGCTGGAAAAGGTGCACAAACCTGAACCGGCAGTGTAGAACCGCCCTTAACGTCGAGGCGGTCGAAATGGGGAGAGAGTGATGGTGGGACTGATTGTTCGTTCTGCGCTGGTTGGTTTGGCGGCGAGCCTTTGGGCCGCGCCTGCGCTCGCTCAGCAACCGCCTGCCGTCGCCCCTACTGTTGTAGTCGCCAAAGCCGAAACCAAATCGCTCGACAAGCAATCCGATTTTCTCGGGCGCGTGCAGGCGCAGGAAAAAGTAGACCTACGGGCGCGCTTGTCAGGTTACCTTACCGAGGTGAAATTCAGCGAAGGCTCGATGGTGAAAAAAGGCGATGTGCTTTTTGTCATCGATGAAGCCCCGTTCGTCGCCGCGCTTGATCAGGCGAAGGCAGCCGTTGCCGCTGCAGAAGCCGCGTTGAAGAACGCGACGGCGCAACTCGCCCGCACCAAGGAACTTGCCCAGAATGGCAACGCCTCCCAATCGACCCTCGATCAGCGCACGGCCGACGAAAGTGGAGCGCGCGCCGAAGTGATGCGCACGCAAGCCGCGCAAAGGCAGGCCGAAATCAATCTCAGTTGGACGAAAGTGACCGCCCCGATTGACGGGCGGATTGGGCGTGCTTTGGTCACCTCCGGCAATCTCGTTGGTCCTGATTCTGGCACGCTTGCGGTGATCGTGCGCTACAACCCAATTTATGTGCTCTTCCCGGTCACGCAGCGTGAATTGCTGGATGCGCGCGCGTCTTTGACGAACTTCGATCAATTGAAGGCGCAGCTCATTCTTGCCAATGGCGCGACCTATAAGGAAATTGGCAAGATCGATCTCGTAGACGTCCAGACTAATCAAAGCACCGATAGCGTGCTTGTTCGTGCACAGTTTCCTAATGCTGATGGCATGCTTGTCGATGGTATGTCGGTACGCGTGAACTTGTCTTATGGCATGCCGAAATCGCGCCTTGTCATCCCCGCTTCGGCCCTGATGCTGGATCAGCAGGGCGCCTTCGTCCTAGCGCTCGCCACCGACAACAAGGTGGAAGTTCGCCGCATCGTTACCGGAGAACAGACGCGCGGCCTTCTCGTTATCGAAAGCGGTCTCAAGGTTGGCGACCTCGTCATCATCGAAGGCCAGCAGCGTGTTCGCCCCGGCATAACGGTGACGCCAGTGCCGCAAGCCAATCCTAAATCCTGACCCGAACATTTCATGCGCTTGTCCATTAACGCTTCGGGATTGATCAGATGATCTCAGCCTTATTTGTCGACCGGCCACGTTTGGCCTTCGTGATTTCCATCGTGATCACTATTGCGGGCTTACTCGCGATGAAAGTGATCCCGGTCTCGCAATTCCCTGACATCGTACCGCCGCAAGTGCAGGTCTCGGCGCGTTATTCAGGCGCATCCGCTGACGTCGTCGAGCAGACGGTCGCGCAATTGATCGAAAGTCAGGTCAATGGCGTCGACAAGATGATCTACATGAAGTCGACATCTGGTAATGATGGCTCCTACACGTTGAACGTCTCCTTTGCGGTCGGCAGTGATCCCGATCTCAATACAGTGAACGTACTCAATCGCGTGCAGCTCGCAATGCCGAAATTACCGGCGGAAGTGACACGTTCAGGTGTGACGGTGGGAAAAAAATCGTCAGCCCTCTTGCAGGTGGCTGTCCTTTATTCGCCGAAGGGTACCTACGATTCTCTCTTCCTATCGAATTACGCGACGATCAATCTGCTTGATGCTTTGGCGCGTGTACCAGGCGTGGGTTCCGCCAATCTGTTCGGCGCATTGACCTATGCGATGCGCGTCAATGTCGATCTTGAGCGCCTTGCAGCGCTCAATTTGACGCCGAGCGATGTCATAAAGGCGCTACAATCACAGAACGTCCAAGCGGCTGCAGGCCGTATCGGTGCCGCGCCGCTGACGGGCGATACACAGTTCCAGCTCACGATCACAACGCTTGGCCGGTTGTCGACGATTGAGGAATTCCAAAACGTCATCGTGCGTGCCAATCCGGATGGCGGCACTATTCGCGTCAAGGATATCGCCTCGGTTGAGGTTGGATCGCAATTCTCGGATTCCTATTCCCAACTTGGGGGCAAGCCAGCGGCCGGTATCGGCATCTATCAGGCTCCCGGCGCCAATGCGGTCGCTGTGGCCGATGGCGTGCGCGCCGAACTCCAGAAATTGCAAAAGAATTTCCCTGAAGACCTCGCGATCAAGATCACCTTCGATACGACCTTGTTCGTTAAAGATACGATCAGCGAGGTTGTTCACACATTGATCGAGGCGTTCGTTCTCGTCGCCATTGTCGTCTTCTTCTTCCTCGGCAGCTGGCGCGCGACGCTTGTTCCGATCATCGCCGTTCCCGTTTCACTCGTCGGCACATTCGCGGTGATGCATGCATTGGGTTTCTCTGCCAATACTGTGTCGCTTTTAGCGCTTGTTCTGGCGATCGGCATTGTCGTGGACGATGCGATCGTCGTCGTCGAAAATGTTGAACGCATCATGCATGACGAGCCGCATCTGACGACGGCTGAGGCAACGAAAAAGGCGATGGGCGAGATCACCGCGCCGATCATTGCCATCACGCTGGTGCTTTTGTCGGTTTTCGTGCCGACGGCCTTCATCCCGGGCATCACTGGCCAGCTCTATCAGCAATTTGCGGTGGCGGTGTCTGTGTCGATGGTTATCTCGGCCATCAATGCGCTGTCGCTCTCGCCCGCTTTGTGCGCGCTTTTGTTGAAGCATGGCGGACATCAGACGGGCATCATCCGCTGGTTTCAGGTCAGCGTCGACAAGACACGCGATCTCTATGTCATTGGTGCAAGCACGCTGGTGCGCCGCGGGCTCTTCACGCTGGTCGCTTTAGCTGGAGCCATTTTCCTCGCGGGTTTTCTCACCAACAAAGTTCCGACAGGCTTTCTGCCGGAAGAAGATCAGGGCGTCTTCTTTGCTGAGCTGCAATTGCCTGCTGGCTCTTCGCTCAATCGCACTGCCGAAGTGGTCGATAAGATGCGCGAGATCATCCGCACCGAACCGGCCATTACCGACGTGTTCGACGTGGTTGGCTATTCGATGATTGACGGTCTGGCGCTTTCCAATAAAGGGCTGTTCGTCATTACGCTCAAGCCTTATGAGGAGCGCAAGGACAAGAGCCAGTCCGCCCAAGCCATCATTGCGCGATTGCAGCAGAAGTTCTTGGCTTTGCCGAGCGGTTTGGCTTTCGCATTCAACCTACCGCCGATCATCGGGCTCGGCACAGGATCGGGCTTCGAATATCAATTGCTCGATTTGCAGGGTACGGATGTCAACACGTTGGCGGCTGTCGGGCGCACACTGTCTTTCACGGCCAATCAATTGCCGCAGCTTGCAGGTGTGCGCACGAGCTTCATGGTGTCCACACCGCAATTGAAGCTCAATCTCGATCGCGAAAAGCTGCAGATCCTCGGCGTTCCCGTGTCGGACGTGTTCGAGGCTATGCAGGCCGCATTGGGCGGTTACTACGTGAACGACTTCAATATGTATGGTCGGACATGGCCTGTCATGTTGCAGGCGCGCGACGATCAGCGCATGAGCGTTGAGGACATCTACCGGATCCAATTGCGCAATAAAAAAGGCGACATGGTACCTCTGCGTGCAGTGGCAGATGTGGAGCTCGTTGTCGCTCCGGCCTATCTAGTGCGCTACAACAATCAGCGCTCGCTGACGATTGCGGGTGGGCCTGCGGCCGGTTATTCGTCTGGCACTGCGCTGCTCGTGATGGAGAAATTGTCCGAAGCGAAATTGCCGCCCGGCTTTGGCTATGCTTGGACGGGTACGGCGTTGCAGGAAGTCCAAGCGGCGGGGCAGACAGGCTTCATCTTCGCTTTGTCGATCCTGTTCGCCTATCTCTTCCTCGTCGCGCTCTATGAAAGCTGGACCTTGCCAATTGGCGTGATGCTATCGGTGAGCGTGGCGGTGGCAGGTGCGATGGGCTTCTTGCTGGTCGCCGGGCTCGACAACAATATCTATGCGCAAATTGGCCTTGTCGTTTTGGTTGCGCTAGCGGCCAAGAACGCGATTCTGATCTTTGAATTCGCGATGGAACAGCGCGGCCATGGCCGTTCGTCTGTCGATGCGGCGCTTGAAGCGGCAAAACTCCGCTTCCGTGCTGTGATGATGACAAGCTTCGCGTTCATTCTCGGGCTTGTGCCTTTGGTCATCGCTGCCGGTGCCGGTGCCGCCTCGCGCAAGGCTGTCGGCTCGGCGGTGTTTGGTGGCATGTTGGCCGCATCCATTCTCGGCATTTTCCTGATCCCGGGCCTTTATCGGTTGTTGCAGGATCTGCGCGAGAAGGCGCATCGTGCGGTCGGCAATCCGCTGCCGGGTACAGGCGAGGGAACATCTTCTCCGTCAGCCCATTGAACCATGTCGGTTCCGCGCGCATTGCTGCCGAAAGGGGCTTCAGTGCGCGTGGCGATGTTCTTCATGATCGGGCTTTGCATGGCAAGCGCTGCCGTCGCGCAGGAGCGTTCTTCGCCGCCGACAATCGAGGGCTTCAATCCGTCGTCACCGTCAATCGTATCGGGAGATGGCGGCGCGCCGCGCGCAATTAAACCCAGCGCGAAATCGCCGTCACAAAAAGCCAAGCGTTCGCAATCACGGCGTAGCCAGCCCGCGCCGCGCGGACTTTCCGGTGGCGATACGACAATGAATCCATTGCCCGGTCAGATTACGGCGCCGATGCCCAATCCGCGCGATTTCAAAGTACCGCCACCGGTGCCGCCAGCGTCTCCGCTCGCTTCGCCGCCGCCCGGGCAATCCTGCGACCCTTATGGTCCGGGTCATTGCGGCATAAAATGGCGCTGAGTGATTTAACGTTTTTCAGAACACATCTTGTCATTGCGAGGAGGGCTAAGCCCGACGAAGCAATCCATGGCAGAGATAGAGTGCCCTGCAAGATGGATTGCTTCGTCGCGATGCTCCTCGCAATGACGCAATAATTTTACTTCTTTTCCAACCGCGCGATCAGGCTCGACGTATCCCAACGGCCGCCGCCCATTTCCTGAACATCCGAATAGAACTGGTCCACCAAAGCTGTGACCGGAAGATGCGCGCCGTTGCGGCGTCCTTCGTCGAGCACGATGCCGAGATCCTTGCGCATCCAATTCACCGCAAAGCCGAAATCGAACTTGTTCGCGTTCATTGTCTTGTAGCGGTTTTCCATCTGCCAGCTTTGCGCGGCGCCCTTCGATATTGCTTCGATGACAGCTTCCGCATCAAGGCCCGAACGTTTGGCGAAATGGATCGCTTCGGCGAGGCCCTGCACCACCCCGGCAATACAGATCTGATTGCACATTTTGGTGAGCTGGCCTGCGCCCGACGGGCCGAGCAGCTTGCTGGCTTTCGCAAAACTCATGATGACGGGTTCGGCGCGCGAGTACGGGCCCTGATCGCCGCCGCACATAACAGTGAGCTGGCCATTTTCAGCCCCGGCTTGGCCGCCCGAAACCGGCGCGTCGATGAAATCGAAACCGAGTTCCTTGGCTTTGGCATAGAGCTCGCGCGCCACTTCCGCCGAGGCCGTCGTGTGGTCGACGAAGAGCGTGCCCTTGCCCATGCCGTGGAAAGCGCCATCCTGGCCGATCGCCACTTCGCGCAAATCATTGTCGTTGCCGACGCAGCAGAACACGATCTCTTGACCCTGAGCTGCTTCCTTCGGTGTCTTGGCAGCCTTGCCGCCATGGGCTTTGACCCATTCTTCGGCCTTGGCATGGGTGCGGTTATAGACCGTGACGTCATGGCCCTTTTGCGCCAGATGGCGGGCCATCGGGCCTCCCATTACGCCCAGACCGAGAAAAGCGACTTTAGCCATGGAGAACTCCTCAGAAGCGGGGGACTTCGCCCCCTGTTTGGCTCAGGCGTGGTGCAGATGGCGCGTCAAGCGCCGCTCAGCCATGTCCCATACCCGCCGGATCGTTTCGACGATCAGCAAATAGAGCGCTGCGGCGAAGAAATAAACAGACAGGTCGAAAGATCTTGAAAAAGCGAGCCGTGTCGCGCCCATCAGGTCGTAAAGCGTTACCAGCGAGGCAACGGCGGATGATTTGACCATGATGACGAGTTCATTGCCGAGCGGGCGCAGCGCCACCATCAAGGCCTGCGGCAGGATAACCTTTAGGAACAAGGGAACACGGTCCATCCCGAGAGATAGGGCAGCCTCCCATTGCCCCTTAGCAACCGATTGAATGGCGCCGCGGAAGACTTCAGCCTGATAGGCAGCGGTATTGAGGGTAAAGGTGAACGCAGCGCAGAAAAACGCATCGCGGAAGAACGTCCACAGCCCCAGCGATTCGAGCGCGGGGCGAAATTGCCCGCCGCCATAATAGACAAGAAACACTTGTGCCAAGAGCGGCGTGCCGCGGAAGAAGGTGGTGTATCCTGTCACGATCATCGCGATGGGCTTGGGCCCATAAAGCCGCAGAATGGCGAGGGCGAGGCCGAAGATCGCGCCAAGCCCGACGGAGATCGTCACGAGTTGCAGCGTAAGGCCGAGGCCGGTGAACATGCGACAGCCATAATTCTGGATCGCTTCGACGCCGAGCCAATAGCCGGGATATTCGCACCAATTCATCGCCGTCCTCCCGCCGCAAATCCGCGGCTGAAACGGCGTTCTAACGCGCTCAAGCCAGCAGCAGAGGAGACGGAGAAAACAAGGTAGATGAGGCAGGCCACACCAAAAAACAGGAACGGCTCTTTGGTGACCACATTGGCGCGTCCGGTCCAGAACATCAGATCGGGCAATGCGATTACGGAGACGAGCGACGTCTCCTTCAGCAGCACCATCCAATTATTCCCCAAGCCCGGCAGGGCCACACGGAACAATTGCGGTAAAATCACCAGACGAAATGTCTGCGGTTTTGAAAGCCCGAGCGCGAACGCACCTTCGCGTTGTCCGCGTGAAATCGCGTTGAGTGCCCCAACCCAGACCTCGCTAGAGAACGCGGCCAGCACGAAGCCAAGTGCAATCATGCCGGCGACGAACGCGGGCATGTCGATGCGGCCGGGTAGTCCCAGCAACGCCCAGCCTTTCTGCAGACCGATCTGCAAGCCAAAATAGACAAGATAAAGCGTGAGCAATTCCGGCAGACCGCGAAAGATCGTCGTGTAGATGGTCGCAATGCCACGCAGAATTGAGCTTTTCGCGCGATGCATCAGCGCGATGACTAGCCCCAAAGCAAGCCCGAAAGGCAAGGTGGCGAGCGCCAATCCAATGGTGACGGCAGCGCCAGCGGCCAATTCATCGCCCCAGCCCTTGTCGCCCCACGACAGTAAAAGGAGAAGTCGCTCCATCGCCTGCTCAAATCAGTTGGAATAGAAAAGACGGCCCCGCAAGGGGCCGTCCGCAATTCACGCCATCCCGTTTAGTCGGCCAGAATGGTGATCGTGAACCATTTGTCGGCAACTTTCTTGTGCGTGCCGTCCTTGATCGATTCATCGATGGCCTTGGAGAGCATGTCACGCAGCGCCGTGTCTTCCTTGCGCACGGCCATCGCTACGCCCGGACCGTGAATAGCCGGATCGCGTTTGATGTCTGCAATGAATTTGCAGCAATCCTTGCCCTGGCCGCTGACGAAATCATTCAAGGCGAGCTTATCGGCGATCACATAATCGAGACGGCCATTCTTGAGATCGAGATTGGCTTCCTCTTGTGTTGGGTAGAGCTTGATGTTGGAGTCCTTGTAATATTTCTCGAGATAGTTCGCATGGATAGTCGAACCCTGCGCGCCAATATTCTTACCCTTCAGTGCAGCAGGAGAGATGTCGGCGCTGCTTACCGATTTGCCCGCGATGAAAGAAATCGGCGTACGTGAATAAACGGCGGTGAAATCCACCCGCTTCTTGCGTTCGTCGGTGGCATTCATGCCAGCTGCGATCACGTCATACTTCTTGGCGAGCAGGGCAGGGATGATGCCGTCCCAATCCTGCGCCACCCAGGTGCATTTCACCTTCATCTTGGCGCAGAGAGCGTTGACATAATCGATCTCGAAACCTTCGAGCTCGCCCTTGGCGTTGAGATTGTTGAAGGGCGGGTACGCGCCCTCGGTGCCGATCTTGATTTCGGTGATCTGCTGGGCCTGCGCGAGCACGGCCGACCCGGCCAACAGGGCAGCGGTCGCAAAGGTGCGGAACAATGTCTTCATCTTGGTTCTCCTTCGATGGGCCTATTCAGCCTCAACCCATAATTTGACACTGGCCCCGTTCCGGGCGCAATGGGACCCAGCGGCCTATCCCCCATCCGTCGTAGTTCAGCCCGACGCCGGGCCATGCTAGAGAAGCCGCCGGTCCGGCTTCGCCCGGCCGCAGGACTGCAATCGGAAAGGCCCGTTCCATGAAGGATATTCTCGAAAAGCTCGACGATCGCCGCGCCGAAGCGCGTCTGGGCGGAGGCACCAAGCGGATCGAGGCCCAACATGCCCGCGGCAAATTAACCGCCCGCGAGCGCATCGAGCTGCTCCTCGACAAGGGCTCTTTCGAAGAATTCGACATGTTCGTCCAGCATCGCTGCGGCGATTTCGGCATGGAGGCCAGCAAGGTCCCGGGTGACGGCGTCGTTACTGGCTGGGGCACCATCAATGGCCGCACCGTCTTCATCTTCGCTAAGGACTTCACAGTCTTCGGCGGCTCTCTCTCGGAGACGCATGCCCAGAAGATCACCAAGATTCAGGACATGGCGCTGAAGATGCGCGCCCCGATCATCGGCCTGTTTGATGCCGGCGGTGCCCGCATTCAGGAGGGCGTGGCCGCACTCGGCGGCTATGGCGAGGTGTTCAAGCGCAACGTGCTCTCCTCGGGCGTCATTCCGCAGATCTCCGTCATCATGGGCCCCTGCGCGGGCGGCGACGTCTATTCGCCCGCCATGACGGACTTCATCTTTATGGTGCGCGACACTTCCTACATGTTCGTGACCGGCCCCGACGTGGTGAAGACTGTTACGAATGAAACAGTGACGGCGGAAGAGCTCGGCGGCGCGAAGGTTCACACCACCAAATCGTCGGTTGCCGATGGCGCATGGGACAATGACCTCGAAGCGCTTCTGCAAATCCGCCGCCTGATGGATTTCCTGCCAGCCAATAATCAATCAGGCGTGCCGCATTGGCCGAGCTTCGATGTCGCGGACCGGGTCGACACGTCGCTCGACACGCTGGTGCCCGACAATCCGAACAAGCCTTACGATATGAAGGAGCTGATCCTGAAGACGGTCGACGAAGGCGACTTCTTCGAAATTCAGGAAGGCTACGCCAAGAACATCATCACCGGCTTCGGCCGCATCGAAGGCCGCTCTGTCGGCATCGTCGCCAATCAACCCATGGTATTGGCGGGCGTGCTCGATTCGGATGCCTCGCGCAAAGCCGCGCGCTTCGTCCGCTTTTGCGATGCGTTCAACATTCCGATCGTCACCTTCGTTGACGTGCCGGGCTTCCTGCCGGGCACCGCGCAGGAATATGGCGGCCTCATCAAGCATGGCGCAAAATTGTTGTTCGCCTATTCGCAGGCGACAGTGCCGCTCGTCACCGTCATCACCCGCAAAGCTTTTGGCGGCGCTTACGATGTTATGGCGTCGAAGCATATTGGGGCGGATGTCAATTATGCCTGGCCAACGGCGCAGATCGCGGTGATGGGTGCCAAGGGCGCAGTCGAAATCATTTTCCGCGCCGACATGAAGGACGCCGACAAGATCGCCGCCCGCACCAAGGAATATGAAGAACGCTTCCTCTCACCCTTCGTCGCGGCCGAGCGCGGCTATATCGACGAGGTGATCATGCCGCATTCCACACGCCGCCGCGTCGCACGCGCACTCGCCATGCTCGCCGAGAAAAAGGCCGATGTGCCGTGGAAGAAACACGACAATCTGCCCCTGTGAGCGCAGATCGCTGATATGAAAAAGGGCGCCTTAAGGCGCCCTTTTTGTCATCGTTTGTTTTTAGCAGACCCAAAAAGACCGCCCCGGAGGGCGGCCTTTTCGTATGTTGGGTCAAGCATCAAATCATTGCCTAATCAGCACGCTAATAAGTGACCGCTCTTTGATCGTAGAGAATGAACATTTTATTCAAATTCGTCTGCAAGGTTGAGCCCGTCCCGAGTGTCGAAGCGTCAAAATTGCTCAAGCGGATCCGATAATCTACACCCACCCCATTGCCGACAAAATCGAAATTCAGCTCTGTATTTACCCCCGACTGGGAGACAACCACGTTCAGCGGCTTTTGTCTTGTGACGCTTGTTTCATAATTCGCCCAGTCGAGCCAGATCTTGTCTGCCCCAAACTCGAAATCGGTAATGGTATCGGTAAAAATTGTTGCCCCTTCTTTGGCGTGTTCGAGACGGAAAACAAAGGCATCATTGCCGGCCGCGCCAGTTAAAACATCCGATCCTAGGCCGCCAACGATGGTGTCATTCCCAGCGTTGCCATCGAGTGTATCGTTTCCAGCTTCACCGGCCAAATAGTCGTTACCATTGCCACCACTGGCGCTATCATTACCATTGCCGCCGAAAATGATATCGTTGCCAGCAAATCTCCAAGAGCCGTCGCCACTGATCGTATCGTTGCCCTCGCCGGCATAGATCGTGTCAGATCCATCGCCACCTACGAGGGAATCGCCGTCGTCATCGCCAAACAGAAAATCATCGCCACTTCCGCCCGAAAGCGTGTCCCGTCCAGCGCCGCCCGAGAGACGGTCGGCGTCGCCGCCGCCATTCAATTGATCGTTGCCGGTGTTGCCATAAAGCCAATCAATCTTGTTGCCGCCATTGATGGTGTCGTTTCCAGCACCACCGTCGATATTGTTGGTGAGATCTTTTAATCCATTGATGATTTGGCTGCTGTTGCCGCCCAGAAGCCATGCTTCGTTTTCTCTGACATCGCTGATATTTACATTCATAGTGGCGTTATTGTTTGGCGTTTCATCGCCCCATGAGATCAAACCCAACGTCGGATTCACAACGCGCCACAATTCTACCTTTTGATTTGTTACTTTGAACTTTATGAAAGAAGTTTTGTTAGCGGTAGCCATGGAAATCTCCTGATCAATATAAAAACATGAAGCGTGTATAAACATCGGAATAGCATCAGAGAACCACACCTGTTCTGGCGAGGCAATAAATTTTCTCAAGAAAAGCTGACTGAGCGGAGCCTCTCGCACACAAAATTCGCTCTTTAACTACGTAAAGTACGATGCACATGAGCGAATTCAGATTTAACCAAAACAACAAATCTGCATGGGACGAACGCCGCAATACTCTTTTCGTCTGTCAAACAATTTGATTCAAATTTTATCCATCTCGTAAATCTAGAACGGTGAGAAATTTTAGAGCGCCAAGAGACGTCGCCAGATTGGCCGGCGCGAGGTGTGCCGCTACCTGTCCCATGATCGCGTTACGGCGCGGTTTCCCATCGCCTCAGCGCCATAAGTTCGCCAACTTGCCCTCGGCCCCCGGATCGGGCAATTTCGCGCCTCCGGGGGAGACTTTGCCGATGCGTATGTTCGAAAGCGTGCTGATTGCCAATCGCGGCGAGATCGCCTGCCGGATCATCCGGACGGCCAAGCGCATCGGGCTGCGGACCATTGCCGTCTATTCCGATGCCGACCGCGATGCGCTCTTCGTCCGCATGGCGGATGAGGCGTACCGGATCGGCCCGGCGCCAGCGCGTGAATCCTATCTGCTCGGCGATGTCATTCTCGATGTCGCGAAGAAGGCGAAGGCGAAAGCCATCCATCCGGGCTATGGCTTTTTGTCCGAGAATGCCGATTTTGCCGAAGCCTGCGGCAAGGCCAAGATCGCCTTCATCGGCCCGCCGCCCTCGGCCATCCGCGCCATGGGTCTCAAGGACGCCGCCAAATCGCTTCTCGAGAAGGCTGGCGTTCCAGTCGTGCCGGGCTATCACGGTGCTAAGCAGGACACGGCCTTTCTGCGCCAGCGCGCGTCCAATATCGGCTATCCCGTTTTGATCAAGGCCGTGGCAGGCGGCGGCGGTAAGGGGATGCGGCGGGTCGACCGCCAAATCGATTTCGATGAGGCGCTTGCCTCCGCCCAGCGCGAAGCGAAGAACGCCTTCGGCGATCCGCGCGTATTGGTCGAGAAATACGTCACCGCCCCGCGCCACATCGAAATGCAGATCTTTGCCGATCGCTTCGGCAATGTCGTGCATCTGTTCGAGCGCGATTGTTCGTTGCAGCGCCGCCACCAGAAGGTGATCGAGGAAGCGCCCGCACCCGGCATGACGCCAGAGATGCGCGCGTCGATGGGCAAGGCCGCCACAGATGCGGCGCGCGCCGTCGGCTATGTCGGCGCAGGTACGATCGAGTTTATCGTCGACGGGTCGGAAGGTTTGCGGCCGGATGGCTTCTTTTTTATGGAGATGAATACGCGGCTTCAGGTTGAGCATCCGGTGACCGAAGCGATCACCGGTCTCGATCTCGTCGAATTGCAATTGCGTGTCGCGGCGGGTGAACGTCTCCCGTTCAAGCAGCACGATCTAAAGATCGATGGCCATGCCGTCGAAGCGCGGCTTTATGCCGAAGATCCCGCGAAAGGGTTTCTGCCGTCTACCGGCAAGCTTGTCGCCCTGTCCTTTCCGCATGAGGCTGGTTTGCGCGTCGATACGGGCGTCGTTCAGGGTGACAGCGTTACACCCTATTACGACCCGATGATCGCCAAACTCATCGTGCATAAGCCGACACGTGAAGAGGCGTTGGCCAGTCTCGCAGACGCGTTGCATGAAACGCGCGTTGCAGGTCCGCATACCAACCTCGCTTTTCTCGAAGCCTTGTGTCGCGCGCCGGATTTTGTCGCAGGCTCTTTCGACACAGGCTTCATCGATCGCAATCTCGAAACATTGGGTGCCGTGCCGGCTGCGACCGATCGGGCAGCAGCGGCTGCCGCCTTGCACACGCTGCTCGATGCACCTGCTGCACCCGGCTCATCGCCATGGGATGTGCGCGATGGTTTCCAATTGTCTGGCACGCGGCTTTTGTCATGGCCGGTCACGCTCAATGGCGAGGCCGATACCGTCCGTATCGCGTGGGACGGGCAGGGGCTTCTCGTCGATGGTTTCGATCCCGAAGCCGATCTTTCACTCGTGCGCGACGGCGCGACTATCTATGCGTTGCACAAGGGCCGCCAGACCATTCTCGGCCCGCGCGAAGCAGGGTCCGCCAGTCATGACGGCGGCGATGGCGATGGCGCGATCAAGGCGCCGATGCATGGCAAGATTGTCGCCATCGATGTGAAGACCGGCCAGACGGTCGCGCGCGGAACACGCGTTGCGATTGTTGAGGCTATGAAGATGGAACACGCGCTCATTGCCAAACGCGATGGCGTTGTCGGCGACATTGCGCTCAAGCCGGGCGATCAGGTGGCCGAAGGCGGCGTGATCCTCACGATTGGCGATCCAGACTGATTTCCACAGAAGGTAAGGCCTCGCCCCATGGCGAAGCCGCCTCTGCCGCCCTAAACCGGCGCCATGGCGGATTTGCATCTCATAAAGCTCTGCGTCGGCGCGGATTCTATCGAGGACCTGACCGGCTGGATCGCCGGACGCCTCGCCGCGCAGAAAAAGGCGGGCATCAAGCCTGAGCAGTTCCACACCACCCGCATGGTTCCCAAGCGCGTCGATGAGTTGATCCCCGGCGGCTCGCTTTATTGGGTCATCAAGGGGCAGGTCGCCTGCCGCCAGACATTGCTCGAAATCCGTCCCTTTACCGATGGCGAGGGCATTGGTCGCTGCCATTTGGTTCTTGAGCCCACCGTCCACCCGGTCGTCCCGCGCCCCTGTCGGCCGTTTCAAGGCTGGCGCTATCTCACCGATGTCCCGGCCGATCTCGGCAAGGCCGGCGGCGATATTGCCGCCATGCCGGAAGAGTTGCGGCGCGAGCTGCGCGACCTGGGACTCCTCTGACCGGCGACAGAAGCGCCCCTTTCTGCTAGGGAAGGCGTCATGAGCATGAATCGCCTGTTTCTCGCCGCCGCCGCTCTCTTGTCCATGGGGACGGCTGCGCTCGCGCAGGATTCCTGCACCCCGGTCGAAACGGCACCCGGGATTAAGTCGATTCCAGCCGGTTGCAACAAAGTGCGCCAAGCGCGCACGGGCCAAACTGCGCCCCAAACTGCTCCCTTGCCAAAGTCTACGCCGGACACAAAGCCTTCCGCTCTGTTCCCGGGCGCTGCGCCCGGTTCCATCGCGAAATACGGCGATACGGAAGTACGCGTCGGCGGTTCCGTGCGTTTCGAATATGGCTATGGGCGCTGAGCGGGCGCAAAGATGGCAGGCGATCTGAAATCGCGCGATCAGACAGGCATCGTCACAGGCAGTGGCGCTTCTGCCGTGTCTGCTTTTCTCGATCAGGTGAAAGCGATGCCTGCTGTGGCCGCGGATTCGCGTGGCAAGCTTGTCATCGCGCTCGATGCCACGATGAGCCGCCAGCCGACATGGGATCTCGCCTGTTCGTTGCAGGCCGAGATGTTTCGCACGGCGGCCTCCATTGGCGGTCTTGCGATTCAGCTGGTTTATTTTCGTGGCCTCGCCGAATGCCGCGCTTCGCGCTACGTGCCCGATGGCGCAGCGCTGAGCGCGATGATGAACAAGATCCGCTGCGAAGGTGGGCAGACGCAAATCGGCCGCGTGCTTGACCATTTGCACAGTGCGGCGCGCAATGATGGCGTGCGCGCCTTCGTCTATGTCGGCGATGCGATGGAAGAGAGTGCCGATAAATTATTGGCGCGTGCTGGTGAAATCGGCTTGCTGGGCTTGCGCGGTTTCATCTTTCAGGAAGGGTATGATCCTGAGGCTGAGCGCGTCTTTCGCGAGATTGCGCGTCTCACAGGCGGCGCCTATGCGCGTTTCGATCACACAGCGCCTGCGACCTTGTCTGAATTGTTACGCGCGGCGGCGGCCTATGCCGCTGGCGGACGCGATGCATTGATGAAACTCGCACAGAGCGGCGGTGCAAGCGCGGCGCTTCTGCAACAATTGCGGTAAACCATGACAGCTCTGATCGGCCTTGCCGTCCTCCTCATTCTCGTTGCGCTCGGCAAAGGATGGATCAAACTTGATCCGAAATCGCTTCTGCCGACGATGCACAAGGTTGGCGGCATTCTCGCGCTGGGCGTTGCGGTTGTGCTCGCCATACGCGGTCGTTTCGACATGGCATTGGCGCTGGGTGGTTTCGGCACTTGGCTTCTCGACATTGATTGGCGTCGTTATCTACCGATGGGCCGTGCTGGCTCAGGCAGCGCCCCCCAAGGCCGAGTCTCGAAAGTGCGATCGCATTTGATCGAGATGACGCTCGATCACGATACCGGTGTCATGTCGGGAATGATTTTGGCGGGGCCCGAAGCGGGTCGTCCTTTCGAGACGATGAGCCAACAGGAACTCGGCACGCTCGCGCAGGCTTGCGCGGTGGAAGACCAGGATGGGCTGAGATTGTTAGAGGCTTATCTTGACCGCCGGTTTCCCGGCTGGCGTGAGACAGCGGATCCGCACGTCCACGCGCGGTCCGGCCAGGGGCATTCCGGTGAACAGGGTGGCCGGGGCCGCGGGACGATAACCGAGCAGGAAGCTTATGAGATCCTGGGTCTTCAAGCGGGAGCGAGCGAAGATGACATCCGACAGGCGCATCGGTCGCTGATGAAGAAGTTTCACCCCGACCAAGGCGGCACCACTTGGCTTGCCACCCGACTGAATGAAGCTCGCGATGTCCTGCTGGGATCCCATCGGCCGCGGTCCTGATCAGATCTGTTTCACGAAGCAGTCGTAGCCGCTCTTTTTCAGCGACTTGCAGGCCTTCTCGGCGGCGTCCTTCGTCTTGAAACCGGCGAAGCGTGCGCGGTAGGCCTTCTCGCTCGCCCGTTCGACATTCGCCACCGAGCCCTTCAGCACTTTGGAAGCATCGCTGCGCGCTTCGCTGAGAATGCTTTTGGCTGCGGTTTCCGTCTTCGCCGTGCCGATCTGCACGGACCAGCCCGGAGGAACAGGGGGCTGCTTCGGAGCAATCGAGGCCGTGCGGACTACAGGCTGCGCGCCAACCTTCCAAGCGCCGGGCGTTGTGGTCGTTGCGGCATTGGCTTTGGCTTGCGGTGTGGTCGTCGGCGCGACGGGAATGGTCGCGGCAACACGGACGGGGGCGGGCGCAACTGCCTTCGCCTGAACAGGCGATTGCGCTGCGGCGATCGGGGTCGGTACGGGCTGTTTTGGCTGTAGCGCCGCAGTCGTCCGCGGTGCTGGAGCCTGATCCTCGTCAGCCGTGGCGGCTGTGTCTTGCGCTTCGACGATCGCCGGGACTGTCCGACTGCCGGCATAGGCGCGGTCGAGGTGTCGGTCGATCAGCTCTGCCATATAGCGGTCGCGCGAGGCACCCGACCGGCCGCCGAGCACAACAGCAATGAGCTGACGGCCATTGGCTTTCACCGAGGTCAGAAGGTTGAAGCCCGACATTCGCGTATAGCCGGTCTTAATCCCGTCGACGCCCTCGATCCGCCCGAGCAGCTTGTTATGGTTGCCATGGAAGGCGCCGTCATAAGAAAAGCTGCGCGTGGCGAAGAATCCGTAATATTTTGGGAATCGGTCTTGGATGGCCCGCCCCATGGTAATGAGATCGCGGGCGGTGGTGATCTGGCCGGGGTCGGGCAGGCCCGATGCATTGCGGAAGGTCGTCCGGCTCATGCCGATCGAACGCGCCTTCCGGGTCATCATGACAGCGAAATTCTGCTCCGTGCCGCCGATATTCTCGGCCACCACGACTGCGACGTCATTGGCGGATTTCGTGACGAGCGCCTTGATGGCGTCCTCGACCTCGATCGTTTCGCCCGCCTGAAGGCTGAGCTTCGAGGGCGCTTGGCGGGCAGCCCAAGCGGAGACTTTCAAAGGTGAATTGAGCGAATAACGGCCCTTTTCCAGCTGTTCGAACAGCATGTAGAGGGTCATCACCTTGGTGATGGAAGCCGGATGGCGGTTGGCGTCCGGGTTTTCGGCAAACAGGACCTTGCCCGTTTTGGCATCGACGACCATAGCCGCCGTGGGCGGATTATAGCCGCCGCCTTTGCGGACGATCTTACGCTTGGCCTCTGCGGGACCGGCCCAAGCGAGGGAAGCTACTATGACACCGACAATTGCGACCGAAACGCGCCCGCGACCAACGCCAAACCACATGAACCCAGCCCTTGTACCATAGATTAGCCGGCATCCCCGGGCGGGTGCGGCTATCCAGCCCAGATCTGTGACCCGGCTGGCACACCCTGAAAGCCTATGGGTTTGAGGTTACGGGCTGGTTAAGGAACTGAGGCAAAGGCAGGGAAAGGTTGAAGCAAATGCGATCAACCAAAGGTTTGAAGTAGAAAAATGGTGCGTCGCACAAAATTCTATTGACCTTTTTGTGCAGCGCACACATATTGGAGGTCATGGGAACGGCGCGGAGACAAACCGGCTCCCTCGAAAGTTTCGCAGATTGAGAAGCGCAACGCGCAGGAGAGCAACATGACCGCCCAATTCGAAGATTTCCAGAAGCTCGGCAAAGAGAATTTCGAGATCGCCCTCAAGACCCTCGACACCCATTCGAAGGGTATGCAGGCCATTGCGACGGAAGTCGCTGACTACACCAAGAAGAGCTTCGAACATTCGTCCGCCGCGGCTGAAAAGCTGTTCGGCGTGAAGACCTTCGACAAGGCCATCGAGATCCAGCAGACCTACGTCAAGGAAGCTTATGAAGGCTATGTCGCCTATGCGACCAAGCTCGGCGAACTCGTCAGCTCGCTCGCCAAGGATTCGGCCAAGCCGTACGAAGCGATCGTCGCGAAGGTCGCGGCTGTCGGCAAGTAAGCCAGCCTGTCTTATATCTCCCCTCGCGATTTCCTCCCGAGATCGCAAGATCTGGCCCGGCCGCAAGCCGGGCCTTTTTTGTTTGGCAGTCCCCTGCGGCAAGGCCATCCGACGGGCTTTTGCGGTATTGTTGCCTCACAAGGCTAAACCGGCATCCGCCTTGCAGGTAAAAGGAAGGCGGGACAACCCGCTTCTGCACGCCTTGGCACTGGCAGAAGGGCCCGCTCATAGCTAGATTCAGGTCCGGACGCATTTTCGCCGCACCGGTGCGTCAGTGACTGACGCAAGGAAGCGGCCAGTGCGGTCCGGCGCGGAATGGACGACAGACGGACCATGGAAATGAATGCGCGTTTGACGGGCACTTCCGCCCTTCAGGCCCAAAAAATACCGGCAGCCAAACAAGGCCCGGTCATTGCAATGGCTCCGCGCCGCCGCGGCGAGGGCGACGATTCCCCGGGGATCGCCGTGATCTCGCAAACGCGCCCAAAAACCAAAAAGCCAAGCCTCTACCGCGTGTTGCTCTTGAACGACGATTACACGCCGATGGAATTCGTCGTCCATGTTCTGCAGCGCTTCTTCAACAAATCGATCGAAGATGCCACGCGCATCATGCTGCATGTCCACCAGCATGGCGTCGGCGAGTGTGGCGTTTTCACCTATGAAATCGCCGAGACGAAAGTCACTTTGGTGATGGACTTTGCCCGCAAGCACCAGCATCCTCTGCAGTGCGTCATGGAAAAGAAGTGAAAGGCAGCCCTGGAATGCCATCCTTTTCGCGCAGTCTCGAACAGGCCCTTCACAAGGCGCTCGCGCTTGCCAATGAGCGTCATCATGAATACGCGACGCTCGAGCATCTGCTGCTTGCGCTTCTCGACGACAATGATGCCGCTGCTGTTATGCGTGCGTGCAATGTCGATATCGATCTTCTTCGCCGCAACCTCGTTGAATATGTCGACGATGAGCTGACGGGGCTCGTCTCGGAATCGGGCGAGGATTCCAAACCGACCGCCGGTTTCCAGCGTGTTGTCCAGCGCGCTGTCATTCATGTGCAGAGCTCAGGGCGCGAAGAAGTGACGGGCGCCAATGTGCTCGTGGCGATTTTTGCGGAACGCGAAAGCCATGCCGCTTATTTCCTGCAAGAGCAGGACATGACGCGTTACGACGCAGTCAACTACATCTCGCACGGCATCGCCAAGCGCCCCGGTATGAGCGAAACCCGCTCTCCGCGCGGTGGGGAGGAGAGCGAGCAAGGCGAACGTCGCAGCAGTGAAGGGGAAGAATCTCCCGGCGCGCCCAAGAAAAAGGGCGAGGCGCTGGACGCTTATTGCATCAACCTCAACAAGAAGGCGCGCGACGGCAAGATCGATCCTTTGATCGGGCGCGAGGCCGAAGTGTTGCGCACCATTCAGGTGCTCTGCCGCCGCCAGAAAAACAATCCGCTCCTCGTCGGCGAACCCGGCGTCGGTAAGACGGCGATTGCTGAAGGGCTCGCGCGTAAGATTGTCACCGACGACGTGCCGGATGTTTTGGCAGGCGCAACTGTGTTCTCGCTCGATATGGGCGCGTTGTTGGCCGGGACACGCTATCGCGGCGATTTCGAAGAGCGCCTGAAACAGGTGATGAAGGAAATCGAACAGCACCCGAACGCGATCATGTTCATTGACGAGATCCATACCGTGATCGGCGCAGGTGCTACCTCCGGCGGTGCGATGGATGCATCGAATTTGCTGAAGCCTGCACTCGCGCAAGGCACGCTGCGCTGCATTGGTTCGACGACTTACAAGGAATATCGCCAATATTTCGAGAAGGATCGTGCGCTCGTGCGCCGGTTCCAAAAGATCGATGTTAACGAACCGTCGCTGCCTGATGCGATCGAGATCCTCAAAGGTCTCAAACCCTATTTCGAGGATTTCCATCGCATCCGCTTCACCAATGAAGCCATCAAAGCGGCGGTGGAACTATCCGCGCGCTACATCCATGATCGCAAATTGCCGGACAAGGCGATCGATGTGATCGACGAGACCGGTGCGTCGCAAATGCTTCTGCCCGATAATCGCCGCAAGAAGCAGATTGGCATCAAGGAAATCGAGGCAACCATCGCGACGATGGCGCGCATTCCGGCGAAGACGATTTCGAAGGACGATGCCGAAGTGCTGAAAGCTCTCGACGAGACGCTGAAGCGCGTCGTCTATGGGCAGAATGATGCCATCGGTGCGCTCGTCTCATCGATCAAACTCGCGCGCGCGGGTTTGCGCGATCCGGAAAAACCCATCGGCAATTATTTGTTTGCCGGCCCCACGGGCGTCGGCAAGACGGAAGTGGCCCGCCAGCTGGCCACCGCGCTCGGCGTCGAGCTCATCCGTTTCGACATGTCGGAATACATGGAACGCCATACCGTCTCGCGGTTGATAGGCGCGCCTCCCGGTTATGTCGGCTTCGATCAGGGCGGGCTTCTCACCGATCAGATTGATCAGCATCCGCATTCCGTGCTGTTGCTCGATGAAATCGAGAAAGCCCATCCTGACCTTTTCAACATTTTGTTGCAGGTGATGGATCACGGCAAACTCACCGACCACAACGGCAAGACGGTGGATTTCCGCAATGTGATTCTGGTCATGACGACGAATGCGGGTGCGGCCGATCTCGTCAAGCCGGCTTTCGGTTTCACACGGATGAAGCGCGAGGGCGACGATCAGGAAGCGATCAGCAAATTGTTTGCGCCTGAGTTCCGCAATCGCCTTGATGCGATCATTTCCTTCGGCCAATTACCGCGCGATGTGATTGCACGTGTCGTCGACAAATTTGTCCTGCAGCTTGAAGCACAACTCGCAGACCGCAACGTCACGATTGAATTGGCGGATGAGGCGCGCGAATGGCTGATCGATCATGGCTATGACGAGACGATGGGCGCTCGCCCAATGGCGCGCCTGATCCAGCAAACAATCAAGACGCCCTTGGCCGACGAAGTTCTGTTTGGCAAGTTGAAGGATGGGGGCGCAGTCCGCGTCATCGTCTCTGAAACGGAGGGCAAGAAAGCGCTCGGTTTCGAATATCCCGAAGGCAAGCCGATCCCGAAGCCTGAGAAGGAAGCAAGCATAAAGCCCCGGAAAAAGCGGGCCGCGCGTCGCAAATCCGGGAAAGCCTTGGTGAAAGCCGCTGCAGGCGGTAAGAGCGAAGACAAGAAACCGGGACCGCGCGTACGCACGGTGCCGAAAGTGCCGCTCACGCGCGAGTAATCATAGCGGGCGGAATGCGGTTGGGGGCTGATCGCGTTGGCAAGTTGGTTTGAGAAGAGACGGATTCGGCGACGCAGGCGCGAGCGGATGGAAGAGATCATCGCTTGGATGGTTGTTCCGGCGCTGGTGGTCGGCATGATTTGGGCCGGGCTCGAAGTGAAGAAGCAGATTTCCGGCACGCCATTGATGGGCCTCCTCACCGGCGCGCAGGGCAAAGACCCGTAACGCGCCGTGGACGAGGCTGCGACCGGATCGGCGTTAATCACGCGTGCGCGCTGGTGGTCCCTGTTCGGAAAGGGCGCGTTTGATGCGTTGTCCTTTCCCGCTTGGATGATTGCGCTCGCTTTGTTTGGCGTCGGTTCGCTGGCACGCGATGTCGGCCATCCCATCGGCGCTGCCATGGCTTCGACCCTGTTCGTTTGGGCGGGACCTGCGCAAGTCATCTTTTATGGCGGGCTCGCGGCGAATGTGCCGCTGCCGACGATTGCGTTGGCAATCTGCCTTTCATCCTTGCGCTTTCTGCCGATGACGATGGCTTTCTTGCCCTTGCTGCGCGGGCCGACAACTACGCGTTTCACGGAACTTCTGGCTGCCCACTACATCTCGATTACGGTTTGGACCGAGAGCTTGCGACGCTTGCCAACCATGCCGCGTATCGAACGTGTGCCCTATTATTTTGGTTTTGCGAATGCGTGCATCATTCTTTCGGCAATTTCGACGGGCGTCGGCTATCTCTTGGTGGGCGTTGTTCCGGGGCCGCTGGCCGCTGGCCTTCTAGCCGTCACACCGATCTTTTTCACAATCTCGCTCACGGCTGGCGCGCGCATTCCTGCCGATTGGATTGCGTTGGGGCTCGGCTTTCTGCTCGAGCCATTTGCGTTGGTCCTGCTGGGCCCCGGCTTGGATCTGATGGGCGTAGGGCTCGTCGGCGGCACGATCGCCTTTTTCGTCGGCAGGGCCATCGAAAGGCGGCGCGCATGAGCGATTTTTTGCTGCCTTACGTGCTGATGATCGTGGTCGCATTTTTGCCGACGGAGATGTGGCGCTCTCTCGCCGTCTATCTCTCGCGCGATCTCAATGAAGGTTCGCAAATCATCGTCTGGATTCGCGCTGTAGCCACAGCATTACTCACCGGTATCGTTGCAAAATTGATGTTGTCACCGACAGGTGAACTCGCACTGGTCCCGCTCTGGGGGCGGGCAGGGGCGATTGCCGTCGCCTTTGCGGCATTCTTCATCTTGCGACGCAATGTGATTGGCGCCGTGCTGACTGGCGAAGCCGTTTTGATCAGCGCCGCCTATTTCAGCGGTGCCCATTTCAATTTCTGAAGCGCCAGCATTGCGCCGCCGCCGAGCAAGCCCCAAAACGCTCCGCCAATGCCGTAAAAGGTCAGGCCCGACGCGCTCAAGAGAAATGTGATCAGCGCCGCTTCGCGTCGTTCTGCATCCTGCATCGCGCTCATCAATGACGCGCCGAGCGCACCCAAGAGGGCAAGTCCTGCCACGGCCTCGATCAGAATGGGCGGCGATGCTGCGATGAATGCCGTTGCCGCACCCGCGGCCAAACCGAAAATCACATAGAGGACACCCGATACAACAGCAGCCCAATAGCGCTGTTTCGGGTCGGGGTCGGCGTCAGAATTAGAGCACAAGGCGGCAGTGATCGCGGCGAGATTGACCGCATGGCCGCCGAACATATTGGCCAAGAAAGAGAAATAACCCGTCATACGCAAAAGCGGCCCCATCGGCGGATGAAAACCATTGGCGTTCAGCACCGCCATACCGGGAATGTTTTGCGACGCCATGGTTACAAGAAAAAGCGGCAGCCCGATACCTATGGCGGCGCTCAGCGTGAATTGCGGCACGACGAATTCGAGATGGGGCAGCAAGGTCTCTGCCGAAGGTGCTGCGCCCTTCATCGTCATGGCGACGACGACCACGGTCACAATCAGCGCCGCAGGCATCGCCCATAATTTCTTGAAGCGCCCAACGATGGCCCATGTCGCGATGATGGCAAAAGCGGCAAGCGGCATTTGGCCAAGGGCACGGACGGGCGCGAAACAGAGATTAAGTAAAATCCCGGCGAGCATGGCATTGGCAATCGCGCCAGGAATGGAAGCGACGAGACGGCCGATGCGTTCGACAGATCCGGCCAGCACGATCAGCATGGCGGCCACGATAAACGCGCCCACCGCTTCCGGATATCCGCCTGCAGGTGCTGCCATGCTAGCAAGCAAAGCTGCACCCGGCGTCGACCACGCAATGCTGACAGGGATCTTGCGCGCAAAGCTCAGCAAGATGCCGCATAATCCCATTGCAACACCAACGGCGATCAAGCCCGATGTCGCTTGAGCTTGCGTCGCCCCCATGGCGAGCAGACCTTTCACGACAACGGCGAACGAGCTCGCAAAACCGACAAAGGATGCAATCGCGCCGGCGGCCCAAGCCTGTGGCGACGGACCGAACCGCATGGGTGTCGCCGCTTCCATCAGAACGCGGCGCGAATTTGCGCGGCAAACTTTTTGAGGTCGTCCGCAGGTGCCATCGCGCCCGTGTGCGGACGTAGCGCAACACCATCCCAGCGCGGCAGAACGTGGAAGTGGATATGGAACACGATCTGCCCGCCCGCCTGTTCGGAGAATTGCTGGATCGTCAGCCCTTCGGCCTTCATGCCAGCCTTCACTGATTTCGCAACTTTTTGCGCACCAGCAATGAGATTTTTGAGATCGTCAGGTGCAATATCGAGAATGTTGCGTGCCTTCGCTTTCGGGATGACGAGCACATGCCCGTCGGCGCGCGGCATGATGTCCATGAAGGCGAGGATATGATCGTCCTCGTAAACTTTCTCGCACGGAAGCTCCCCACGCAGGATCTTGGCGAAGATGTTGTTGTCATCATAAGCGGTCATGGAATCGGATCTCCCTCGGTGTCGCCCTTGCGAAAGGGCATATGCTCTTCATATTCCTCATGCAACGCCGCAACATAGGCGCGTTCGCGTTTGAGATAGTCGTCCACGGCGCGGCGAAGCGCCGGGTCGGCAAGATCATGCGCCGAATGGGTGGTGACCGGCCTGTAGCCGCGCAGCAATTTATGCTCGCCCTGTGCGCCTGCCTCCACAACGGCTAATCCGCGCGCCAAAGCAAAATCGATGGCGCGGTAATAGCAGACCTCGAAATGGAGGAAGGGGTGCTGTTCGATCGCACCCCAATTGCGGCCATAGAGCGTGCGCGCACCGATGAAATTGATCGCACCGGCGATATAGCGATCCTCGCGTTTGGCCATGACGAGTGCGATGCGCTCCGCCATGCTAGCGCCGACAAGCGAAAAGAAACGTCGGTTGAGATAGGGGCGGCCCCATTTGCGCGCACCCGTGTCCATGTAGAATTCGAAAAACGCATCCCAATGCGCGTCTGTTATGGCATCGCCCGTCAGTGTTTCAATCGTGATGCCATGAGCGAGAGCGTCGCGTCTTTCACGCCGGATTGTCTTACGCTTGGAGGACGAAAGCGCCGCAAGAAACGCATCGAAATCGGCATAGTTCTCATTGATGAAATGGAATTGCTGGTCGTTCCGGTGAAGAAAGCCGTCCGCCGCGAATTCACGCGCTTCATGCTCCGGCAAGAATGTAACATGAATCGAGGAAGCGCCCGTTTCTTCGCGCAGGCGTCGCAAGCCATCGCGCAATAGCGCGCGCGTGTTTCCATCGCCAGCGAGAATGCGTGGTCCCGTTGCAGGCGTGAAGGGAATGCTCACCTGTAACTTGGGATAGTAATCTCCTCCGGCCCGCGCATAGGCGTCGGCCCAACCATGGTCGAACACATATTCGCCCTGCGAATGCGTCTTCAGCCAGCAGGCGACGCCCCCCAGAAAGACGTCATCATTCTCAGCGACGAGATGGCAAGGCGTCCACCCCGTACGCGGCGAAGTCGTACCCGATTGTTCGAGTGCGAGCAAAAACTCATGCCGCGAGAACGGATTGTCGAGATCACTTTCCTGCGCTTGAGCTGCCGCGCGCGCGGCCGCATTCCATGCGTCCGCATCGATCTCGGTAAAGCTTTCGACGACGCGGATGCGCATGGGGACCTCAGGGCACGAAGCCCTCAAACACCATCTGATCGGCCCAACGTTCTGCCATCGCGCGCTGCTCGGGGGTGCGCACGGTCCACGACATGACGGGAACACCCATGCCCATACGGGCAAGGAAGGGCGCGGCAGTGGCGAGATCTTTCACTTGCCAAGACACGAAATCGGGTCGCGTCTCCGGCCAGTGCAACAGATTGGCCATGATGTGCTTGCGTTCGGGCGTCAGTCCATCCCAAGATTTGTCGACATAATCATGCTCGCCGACAATGCCGCGCGGACGGTCTGGTGTCAGATCGATCAGCGCTTTGACGATATAGGGATCGAAACTCTTGACCGCGACGGGGCCATGATAATCCCGCAGCACCGCCGCGGTGCGTTGTGTCAATCTGAGGTCGTGATCGAACGCGCTTTTGATTTCCAGCACCAACGGTACGCGTCCACCAATCACATCGAGAAAACGCGTTAGCGTCGGAATGCGTTCGACAGTCGATTTCATCGAGATGGCGGCCAGTTCATCGGCTGTCTTGTCGATCACCTTGCCAGTCGCTTCTGTCAGGCGGTCGAGCGTGAAGTCGTGAAAGACGACGGCATCGCCATCGGCGGTAAGTTGCACATCGCATTCGATGCCGAACCCGCCGAGAATGGCGGCATCTGCCGCTGCCACGGTATTCTCGATCAGTGTCGTGCGGTCATGTAGTCCGCGATGCGCAATAGGCCGTTCGGTTAACCAAGCGGGCGCGGCCATCAGGCGACCTCAAACATGGCTTCAACCTCGGCCACCGCATCCATCGGCAATTCAGCCACGCCGATCGTCGTGCGCGCATGGCGCCCTGCATCGCCGAGCGCATCCACCATCAGATCGGATGCGCCGTTCATGACGCCCGACAAGGCAGCGAATGTCGGTACGCAATTGAAGAAACCGCCGAGACGCACGCAACGGCGAATGCTCTCGAGCGAACCGAGCGCGGCTTTCGCTTGGGCCAGAAGATTGATCGCACAAAGCCGGGCTGCTTTGGCCGCTTCTTCCGGCGAGACTTCGCCGCCGAGCTTGCCCTTGTGTTCGGGAGCCAGCTTGCCATCGGCACCAAAGCACAGCTGGCCCGAGATGATGAGCAGGGACCCTGTCCGCACCGCGGGGACGTAATTGGCCACCGGTGCGGCGGCTTGCGGCAGAATAATGCCCATCTCTTTCAGGCGTGCTTCGACTGACATGCTCGGTCCTCCCTTCGGAGCGCAGAACCGCAAAACTGCGGGAACGCTTTTTCAATGCTTTGTCGCCCATCGTTCAGCCTCCGGCAAGCCATAGAGATGCGTGTCTGGCCCGCTGGAACACAGACCCCCAACGCCCTAGACTGGTGTCTTCGGAGAGATTCCCATGCGCTTTCATTTACTGGCCGCCTGCCTCCTCGTGGCGTCTGCCGTGCCCGCAGCAGCCCAAGCGCCTGTTCAAGCGCCAGTCATGGCGTCCTACCGGGCCGTTTACGATCTGGCTCTGAAAGCGTCATCGGGTGAACGCGGGTTAGAAAGTGGTCGCGGCCGGATCGTCCTCGAATTCACCGGCAATGAATGCGAGGGCTATGCGCTCTCGTTCCGGCAGGTGACCGATCTGTCAGGCGGGGAGATTGGCCGCAAAATCAGCGATTTGCGCTCCACCACCTATGAGGATGGCGAGGGTAAGACCTTCCGCTTCAATTCTGAAACGCGCCAAGGTCCCGGCCAAGGGGAAAACACCGATGGCGTGGCCGAGCGCATGGGCGGCAAATTGGTCATCAGTTTACGCAAACCCAAGCCTAACAAGCTCACACTCAATGGCGATATTGCGTTCCCGACGCAGCATTTGAAGGAATTGGTCGTTGAGGCCCGCGCGGGGAACCGCACGTTTAATCGCCGGGTTTATGACGGCTCGGACGATAGCAATGAGGCTTATGACACTTTCGCCATCATCGGAGCGCCGAAGAAGGACAGTGCGGCGCTCGAAGCGGACATCGTTAAGGCCGGATGGGACAGGCTTTCACGCTGGCCGGTGTCGATCAGCTTTTTCGAGCCGGACGATGCTGATAAGCCTGCCTACATCCTCTCTTATGAATTGTTTGAGAACGGTTTTGGCCGTGCGCTGAAAATTGATTACGGCACTTTCATATTCAATGGCACGCTGACGAAACTCGAATTGCTCCCGTCCAAGCCGTGCAAAAAGTAAAGGCGATCAATCGCTCGCCTCGTCCTCGTCATCATCATCGCCGGGCGCACGCATGATGAGGGCGCGGGTGACGGCCTGTCCGCCGAATTTGGCGCGGAGCCGATCCATCGCTTCTTCAAGCTCAGCGCCGCGTTTCGCTTTCGTATCGACGAGATCGCCTTGGTCTGCATCGTCTGAATCGTAAAGGTCAGATACGCCGATGCCCAAAAGGCGAAACCGTGTGCCATCCAATTCGCGCAACAAAAGCTCGCGGCCAATCTCATAGAGTTTCGCCGCCCGCCGCGTTGGCTCGGGCAGTGTCTGGTTGCGCGTTCGGCTTTTGAAATCCTTGGTTTTCAATTTGAGCACGACGGTGCGGCCTGCAATCTCAGATTGGCGCAGACGCCGCCCGACTTTTTCGCACAATTCCATCAGCACCGGCAGCAAGGTTTCGGGATCGGCGATGTCGGCAGCAAACGTCGTTTCAGCCGATACGCTTTTGGCATCGCGCTCCGGCTCAACACGCCGATCGTCGATGCCATGGGCGAGCCGCCACAGGCGAAACCCATCCTCGCCGAATTGGCGGGCAAGGAACCTTTGTTCGACGCGCTGAATATCGGCAATGGTGCGATAACCCATGGCCGCGAAGCGTTCGGCGCTGACTTTGCCAATGCCCGGCAGCGCGCCCACCGCAAGCGGCGCAAGTCGCGCCATGACTTCCTTACGGCCAATAATGGAAAATCCGCGCGGTTTCTCGGCATCGGAGGCAAGTTTTGCGAGAAACTTCGCGTAAGACAGGCCCACCGAAACGGACACGCCGATCTCATCTTCGACCCGCTTGGCAAAACGCGCCAACACAAAGGCTGGCGGTGCGCCATGCAGTTTCTCAGTGCCGGAAAGATCGAGAAAGGCCTCGTCGATGGAGACGGGCTCTACAAGCGGTGTGAGGTCCAGCATCATCTCGCGGATCTGATGTCCGACCTCCGCATATTTCGCCATATTCGGGCGCACGACGACCGCGTGCGGGCATAGTTCAAGCGCCTTGAACATCGGCATCGCCGAGCGCACGCCGTGAATGCGGGCGACGTAACACGCGGTGGAGACGACGCCGCGCGTGCCGCCGCCAATGATGACGGGCTTGTCGGCAAGCTCAGGATTGTCCCGCTTTTCAACCGCAGCGTAGAACGCATCGCAATCGATATGGGCCAATGACAATTCATCCCGCTCAGGATGGTCGAGCAAGCGCGGCGAAAAGCAGGTCGGGCACCGCCGCCGCGGTCCGGGATCGGCCCATGTCAGACAATCGCGGCAGAGCGCGGCCATGCTCAGCCTTCGCGTAGTCCGTCATGCCCGGCAGGCCGTAGGCGATTGGCTGCCTTGCCGATGATCGCCGGATCGAGCGCCTCATGGGCGGCAAAGGCCATCAACCGGCTTTCGTCGGCGAGGATGAAATCCAGCACGGCGAGCAGGAAAGCCGGGTCGGAGGCAGCTTCGCGGATGGTTTCCGGGCTCAAGCCGGTCTCGGCGAGAAACTGCCCCAGCGCGTCGGCATCGCCCACGAGATGCATCAAGGCCTTGATCGCAATGGCCTCCGCATCGGCCCGGCCGTTTTGGCCGCGTTCGGTCCTGATCATGATTGCCTCCGCTTTTCCACGCCGGGTTTGTGTTTCGGAAAGGAGTTGGGCGTTATAACCAATTGCCGGACCGGTCGCGAGTGGCCGGGATCGGGCGTGAACAAGCGTACCAGGGTATTCGCATGGCGAAATCGGTCCTCATCGTCGAAGACAATGAGTTGAACATGAAATTGTTCAACGATCTGCTGGAGGCGCATGGTTATCGCACTCTGAAGACCGCTTCGGGCGTCGAAGCGATCGAATTGGCACGCCAGCACCGGCCCGACCTCATCCTCATGGACATCCAATTGCCGGAAGTCTCGGGCGAGGACGTGACAGCTTGGATCAAGTCCGATGACGAGATCCGCCATATCCCAATCATTGCCATTACGGCGTTTGCCATGAAGGGCGATGAGGAGCGTATCCGCTCCAAGGGTTGCGAGGCCTATTTGTCAAAGCCGATTTCCGTCTCGAAATTCGTCGAAACGGTGAGGACTTATATCGGCGATACCTGAATGAGGATTGCGTGACCGCCCGGATTTTGGTTGTTGACGATCATTTTGCGAATGTGAAATTGCTGGAAGCGCGATTGGGAGCCGAGTATTTCGAGGTTCTGACCGCGTTGAATGGGGCCGATGCCCTCACTTTCGCTGAAACAGGCCAATGCGATCTCGTCATCAGCGATGTGATGATGCCGGGAATGGATGGCTACGAATTGTGCCGCCTGTTGAAGGCAGGTGCCGCGACGGCCCATTTGCCCGTCGTCTTGGTCACCGCGCTCGATCAGCCGGCAGACCGCGTGCGCGGGCTCGATGCCGGCGCCGATGATTTCTTGACCAAACCCATTGATGAAACCGCCCTGTTTGCGCGTGTGCGCAGCCTGCTTCGCCTGAAAGCTGTGACCGATGAATTGCGCGCGCGCCTCGTTACATCGCGCGGGCTCGGCACCGCCGATCCGTTTGCAGAAGCAGCGCGCGACGACGGCAAAGGCGGGCGTATTTTGATCGTGGACGATCGTGCCCCGGCGCTTGAAAGGCTCCGTCAAACGCTTGCGCCCCATCATGTTGTGAGCATCGAGCGCGATCCGCAAAAGGCGGTTTTTACCGCTGCCCAGAACGATTTCGACATGGTGATTGCCAGCCTCGATTTCAAAGACGCCGACGGCCTGCGTCTGTTCAGCCAAGTGCGTTCGCTTGAACGCACCCGACAGCTCGCTTTGCTCGCCATCGCCGAACCGCATGATCGGTCTCGCATCTTGCGCGCGCTCGATCTTGGCGTGAACGATTATCTCATGCGCCCGGTGACCGGAACGAATTGCTCGCCCGTGTCCGCACGCAATTGCGCCGCAAGCGCTATTCGGACCGTCTGCGCGACACGTTGCAGACCAGTCTCGAATTGTCAGTGCGCGATCCTCTGACCGGGCTTTCGAACCGGCGCTATTTCGATGCCCATGCCACGACGCTGCTCACCGAAGCCGTACGCCAGCGACGCCCCCTCGCGCTCATGATGCTCGATCTTGATCGCTTCAAATCGATCAACGACACCTATGGCCACCAGGGCGGCGATGCGGTGTTGAGCGAATTTGCCCAACGCATCGCATCCGCCATTCGTGGCGAACATCTGATCGCGCGGCTTGGCGGCGAAGAATTTGCCGTCCTCATGCAGGACACCGCCATCGAGGCTGTCGAGCGCGCGGCTGAGCGAATTCGCCAGTTGGTTGCCGCCGTGCCGATGCAACTGCCGCAGACGGGTCACTCCGTTCCCGTCACGGTCTCGATCGGTGTTGCGGAGCTGATGCCAAGCGAGGCGATGGACGGGCTGATCGCACGGGCCGATGCCGCCCTTTATGGCGCCAAGAGCGCCGGGCGGAACCGTGTGGTCCGTGCCGCCGATTCCCGTGTGGACACGCTGCCTGCGACCCGCCAGATCGCCTGAAGGACGTTTACACCGCTCAGGCTCGATCCTAGAATGCGGGCCAGAATTCAGATCCCTCACGGAGTTGCTCAGGTCCGCCGCATCTCCTGGGTCCGTGGGGTTGGGCCGGTCGCACCTTGGCAGGAAGCCTCTTCCGCCTCGGAGCAGCCGGCCCTTTTCATGTCCGGATCATCGCTTCCTAACGGGCGACGAGCAACAAAAAACCGCCCCGGAGGGCGGTTTCGGATACGCTCAAGTATCTGAAAAGATTACTTGATCTTCGATTCACGGAACTCGACATGCTTCTTGGCGACCGGGTCGTACTTCTTCTTCACGAGCTTGTCGGTCATCGTGCGCGAATTCTTCTTCGTCACGTAGAAGAAACCGGTGTCGGCCGAGGACACGAGCTTGATCTTGATGGTTGTGGCCTTCGCCATGGCGGTGGTCCTCTCGCCGGGATAACGGCCGGGCCGCGTCCCTTAGGGGTCAAAAAGAAGGGGGCCGGCGTCGCCGCCGGCCGTCATGGCGCGGAAACTACTCAGCCCGGCCCGAAAGTCAATGGGAAAGGGGGCGGAGAAGGCGGTAAATCCGGGGAGTGCGGGTAATAGGACTTAAGGCTGCCCAAGCCTGAGATGCTGCGCCCCGACCTCATCTCTAGGCCGCGCGCGCAAACCTCATCTCGTCATTGCGAGGAGGGCTTCAGCCCGACGCGGCAATCCATACTTATGCAAGAGCGCGACCCTGCCATGGATTGCTTCGTCGCAATGCTCCTCGCAATGACGAGCGGAATGAGTTCAAGTCACAATTCTTCGCGCTGAAACTCTTTCCGCACTTCGTAATAGAACGGCACTGGCAGGCGGTGGTTCATCCCCGCATCAATCCGCTGCTGCAATTCGTCGATGACGACTGTCGTGATCGTCGGCAGATCGAGCGTCTTGGCTTCCTCAATCGGAATCCAGACGAGTTCCACCAATTCCGTATCCGGCCCGACAATGCCTTCTATCTTGTGGGCAATCGCTGTCGCATCGACGGCGAAGAACCGCGCATCGAAACGCTTAGGCCGTTTCGGCGGCGTGATCGCGCGTGCGATGAAATGCAATGCCTCGAGATCGGGGAACACGCCCGCTTCTTTGAACGCTGCCCACGGCCCGTCAGGCACCACATCGGGTGCGCCATATTCGCGCGTGCCGATCATCAATCCGGTTTCTTCGAAGGTTTCGCGGATGGCGGCAAGCCCGAGGGCGCGCGTACGCGAGAGGGTAGGCCGCTGCACGCGCTTGAGCAGCTTTTCTTCGACCACCGGATGCAGCGCGCCCGAAGCGCTCATCTTGCGGTCATCGCTCTCGATGCGTCCGCCCGGAAAAACGAATTTGCCCGGCATGAATTTGTGGCCGGGATGACGCTTGCCCATCAACACTTTCGGCTTGGCGCCGTCGCGGTCGATCAGGATCAATGTCGCGGCATCTTTTGGCTTGATCGTCGGCCAGCGCCGTTCGCGCTCGGCGTCCGTCATGCGCTTCGTCAATTCGGTGGCAGCACTCATCCTTCACGCGTCCCGGTCTCGTGCGAATTCTCGTCATGATCCTTGCCGGCAAAGCCATGCATCCGCATCGCCCATTGCAGGCCGACAATCGCGCCCTTCACGGGCTGGATCAGGGCGAGCGATAAGATCACTGTCAAAGCGGGCCACAAAATCGCATGTACCACAATCGGCCATTCAGAGTGCTGTTCAGCCGACATCAAGCCTGCGACAACGAGATGGCCAACCAGAAAGATGACGACGTAAGCGGGCAGATCGTCGGCGCGATGGTGATGAAATTCCTCGCCGCAGATCGCGCAATGATCGACCGTCTTCAGGAATTTTTGGAAGAGCTTACCCTGTCCGCAATGCGGGCAACGACCGCGAAAACCGCGCTTCATCGCGTCCCAGCGATCGCGTTTTTCCGGTGCCACGCCATCGGCGGTGAATTCATAGGCGCTCATCGCTTTTTGCTCCTCGCTTTGGCCGGCCCAGGCCTGCGGCTTTCCTTATGCGCTCCGCGCGGCTCGCGCCCACGCGTGCCGCGGGGCGTGCCCTTGCGGCCTTCTGACAGAATTTCGAAACGCAGTGCGCCTGCAATCGGCGCCGCCTCAACGAGTTTCACCGTGACAGGATCGCCCAAGCGAAACGTCTCACCAGTGCGTTCGCCGATCAGCGAATGGGTTGGCTCATCGTAACGGTAGAAATCGGCACCGATGGTCGAGGCAGGAACAAAACCGTCAGCGCCTGTATCCCGCAATTTCACGAACAAGCCCGATTTGGTTACGCCCGCAACCTTGCCTTCGAAAGATGCGCCGATCTTGTCGACAAGATGGTGTGCAATTAAACGGTCGATTGTTTCGCGTTCCGCTGCCATGGCACGACGCTCGGCGGCTGAGATCTTGGCCGCAATTTCCGGCAATTCCGGCAACACAGAGTCAGGCAATCCGTCGGGCCCAAGCTTGAGCGCGCGGATTAAGGCGCGATGCACGATCAAATCGGCATAGCGCCGGATGGGCGAGGTGAAATGCGCATAGCGGCGCAAATTCAAACCGAAATGTCCGAGATTGTCGGCGGCATATTGCGCCTGCGCCTGCGAGCGCAGCACAATCTCATTGACGAAGAGCTGATGCTCGGAGCCTTCCACCTTCGCCAAAATGCGATTGAACAATTCTGGCGTCAGCGCACCTTGCGAGCCGATCTTGATGCCGATGGAGGCCAGTACTTCGGACAGCACGCGCATTTTTTCAACAGACGGCTCGTCATGCACGCGGTACAGAAGCGCGCTGCGATGTTTTTCGAGTGTCTCTGCAGCGGCGACATTCGCCAGGATCATGAATTCTTCGATCAGGCGATGCGCATCGAGCCGTTCGGGCACCAGTACGCGGTCCACAGTGCCATCGGGTTTCAGAATGATTTTGCGTTCTGGCAGATCGAGATCGAGCGGCTGACGGATGTCGCGCGCGCGTCGCGCTGCATGATAGGCGTCCCACAACGGCTTCAGCACGCTGTCGAGCAGCGGTGCTGTCACATCGTCGGTGCGACCTTCAATGGCGGCTTGCGCTTGCGGATAGGCGAGTTTGGCCGCCGAACGCATCATCACGCGGTGGAAGGAATGCGAAACCTTCTTGCCCTCGGCGTTAAGCACCATCCGCACGGCGAGCGCGGGGCGATCTTCGAGCGGGCGCAGTGAACATAAATTGTTCGAAATGCGCTCGGGCAACATCGGCACGACGCGGTCTGGAAAATAGACCGAATTGCCGCGCGTCACGGCTTCGCGGTCGAGCGCGGAGCCCGGCCGCACATAAGCGGCGACATCGGCAATCGCGACGGTGACGATGAAGCCGCCCTTATTCTCGGGATTGTCGTCGAGCGTGGCATGGACCGCATCGTCATGGTCTTTCGCATCCGCCGGATCGATCGTGATGAGCGGCAGCGCACGCCAATCCTCGCGCCCTTGCATCGTGGCTGGCTGTGCGCTTTCGGCTTCCTTGATTACAGCCGCCGAAAATTCGTTCGGAATGTTATGCGCGTAGATCGCGATGAGGCTGATCGCTTTTTCCGACTTGACCGAACCCAGCCGCTCTTTGACGCGCGCCATCTCGAGGCCGAAACGGCTGCGTGAAGCAGGAACGACTGAGACGAGGTCGCCGTCTTTCGCGCCATTTTCATCGCCGGGGCGGATCGACAATTCACGCCCCTGCGCTTTCTTGTCGATCGGCACGATGCGGCCACCGCCATCCTTGCTTGGGCGAAACACGCCGAGAACTTGCTGGTCGGTCTTGTCGAGGAGTTTGATAATGCGGGCCGAGTAATCGCCCTGCTTGTCTTGCTCGACGCGCAGAAGCACGCGGTCGCCATAGCCGGGAATTTTTAAGCCGGGCTTCGGGCGCTTCGGCAAGAACACATGAATGCGCGGCGCTTTGCCGAAAGATGGCTCGTCCCATTCGACAGGGACGGCGAGGAGGTCGCCATCGCGGTCGCGCAGCGTGATTTCCGCGAGAACGACCGGCGGAAGCGTGCCAGGCTTGTTGAGTGCCTTGCCCTTGCGGCCGAGAAGGCCCGCATCTTCCATCTCGCGCAAGAGGCGCTTCAGGGCGAGCCGTGCGCCACCCTTGATGCCGAAGGCGCGCGCAATCTCGCGTTTCCCAACCTCGCCAGGTTCGGAGCGGATGAATTCGAGAATGGCCTCCTTGGTGGGGAGGCCTTCAGCGCCTTGCATGTCGTGAGGAGCCTTCGCCATGGCTCACCGGGCAGGGAACGAGATCATTGCCCTTATGTGGCATGCCCGGGGTCGAATTGCCATGCGGTGAGGCGCGGGCGAGCTATTCGCTCGCCGCTGCCTTCTTCGAAGCCGGTTTCTTGGCCGCGCCGGTCGCCGCCTTTTTGGCTGCCGGCTTTTTGGCTGTCGTTTCGGCCTTCTTGGCTGAGGCCTTCTTAGGCGCCGCCTTTTTGGCCGGGGCCTTTTTAGCCGTAGCCTTTTTGGCGCCGCTCTTCTTCTTGCCGGATGCCTCGGCGCGCGCTGCGAGCAGCGGGATGGCGTCCTCCAGCGTCACCGTTTCCGGCGAAATCGCCTTGGGCAGCGTCGCATTGATCGACCCATGCTTCACATAGGGGCCGTACTTGCCGGCGTGGACGGTGACGGGGCCACCATCGGGATGTTCGCCAAGCGGACGGCCTGCAGGCGCACCACGTCCGCCGCCGCCCCGGCCTGCGCCGGTTTCCTTGGCGATGATCAGGTCAATCGCACGGTTGGGACCGATGGTGAGGACGTCATCATCCTTGGCAAGGCTTGCATACACTTTGGCGTGCTGAACGTAAGGCCCGAACCGCCCGATCCCTGCCTTGATCGGGTCACCCGTCTCGGGGTGCTTCGCCACCTCGCGCGGCAGAGACAGCAGCGCAAGTGCCATCTCAAGATCGACCTGATCGGGCGCAACACCTTTCGGCAGGGACGACATCTTGCGTTCCTTGCCATCGCCGCGCTGCACGTAGGGGCCGTAACGGCCGTCACGCACGCTAATCTCGGCGTTGGTTTCCGGATCTTCGCCCAGCACACGCGGACCTTCGGCCTCTGTTGCCGACAGCTGACGGGTGAAATTGCATTCCGGATAATTCGAGCAGCCGATGAACGCGCCGAATTTCCCGAGCTTCAGCGAGAGTTGGCCTGCATTGCATTTCGGGCATCCGCGTGGATCGCCGCCATCCGCTTTTTGCGGGAAGACATGCGGGCCCATGATCTCGTTGAGAGAATCGAGCACCTGCGTCGTCCGCAATTCCTTGGTGCCGTCGATCGAGGCTGAGAATTCTTCCCAAAATCGGCGCAGCAGTGTCTTCCAATCGATTTCGCTATTGGAGACGCGGTCGAGGTCTTCTTCAAGCGCAGCCGTGAAATCGAATTCCACATAGCGCGTGAAAAAGCTTTCGAGGAAAGCTGTGACCAGCATCCCCTTGTCGGATGGGATCAGCTTTTTCTTGTCGAGACGCACATAGTCGCGATCGCGCAGCACGGCGAGGATCGACGCATAGGTCGAGGGTCGGCCAATGCCGAGTTCTTCCATCTTTTTCACGAGCGAGGCTTCCGAATAGCGCGGCGGCGGTTCGGTGAAATGCTGCGTCACATCGAGTTTTTCACGGGAAACAGGTTCGCCCTGTTTCATCGGCGGCAGGCGGCCTTCCTCGTCATCTTCGCCGACGACCGGATCGTCGCGATCTTCCTGATAAAGTCGCAAGAAACCGTCGAATTTCACCACTTGACCCGTTGCACGCAGATCGAGCGTGCGCGGACCTGCCTTGGCTTCAATGTCGACTGTGGTGCGCTCAAGCTCTGCCGACTCCATCTGGCTTGCCAGCGTACGGATCCAGATCAGCTCATAAAGCTTTGCCTGTTCGGAATCGACGTAGCGGGCGACTTCGCGCGGCAAGCGGCCAAGATCGGTAGGCCTGATCGCCTCATGTGCTTCCTGCGCATTCTTCGCTTTCGACTGATACCGACGCGGTGCCTGCGGCACATAGGCATCGCCATATTCCTTGCCGATCACGCGGCGGGCCGAAGCAATCGCTTCCGGGGCCATATCGACGCCGTCGGTACGCATATAGGTAATGAGGCCGACCGTCTCGCCGCCAAGCTCGACGCCTTCATAAAGGCGCTGGGCGAGCTGCATGGTGCGGGCCGGCGCATAGCCGAGCTTGCGGCTGGCTTCTTGTTGCAGCGTCGATGTGGTGAAGGGCGGGGAGGGGTGACGCTTGGTCGGTTTGGCCTCGACCGAGCGGATCTTGTAGGCCGCCTCTAGAAGCGACTTCTTGAATCCCTCCGCCTCGGCGCCTGTGCCGATGTCGAGCCGGGTGATCTTCTTGCCATCGGCGCCCACAAGGCGCGCCGTGAAGGCAGCGCCAGCCGCCGTCTTCATATGAGCAACAATCGACCAATATTCGCGAGCCACGAAGGTTTCGATCTCGCGCTCGCGGTCGCAGACCAGACGCAGAGCGACGGATTGGACGCGACCGGCGGACCGCGCGCCTGGGAGCTTCCGCCATAGGACCGGGGACAGGTTGAAGCCGACAAGATAGTCGAGAGCGCGGCGTGCGAGATAGGCATCGACCAGCGCCTGATCGATCTGGCGGGGGTGGGCCATCGCTTCCTTGATGGCGTCCTTGGTGATGGCATTGAAAGTGACGCGCTCGACCGGGGTGTCCTTGATCGCCCGACGGGCTTTGAGCGCTTCGAGAATGTGCCAGGAAATGGCTTCCCCTTCACGATCCGGGTCGGTCGCGAGGATCAGGCGGTCGGCGGATTTGACGGAGGCAGCAATTTCCGAGACGCGCTTGGAGGCCTTTGGGTCGACCTCCCACTTCATCGCGAAATCATCGGCGGGATCGACCGATCCATCCTTGGCCGGAAGGTCGCGGATATGGCCGAACGAGGCCACGACCTCATAGTCGGAGCCCAAATATTTATTGATCGTCTTGGCCTTTGCCGGAGATTCGACGATCACGAGCTTCATTGAAAAACCTCAAGAATTGGGCGCCGGAAGCGAGGCCCTGACGGGCCGGGCTGTCCTCGGAGCCGCGATCAATGGCGGAGGACAGGGGCGGCTGTCAAATGGGGGGTGGGCGGAAAAGTGCCAAAAGAAGGCAAAACTGGATCGCGAAACCGCCCCTGACGAGGGCGGAGATGAGGGGGCAGAATGAAAGTAAAAAATGTATATATTTGATAGCCTTATCCGATTTTTCAGAATCATTTTCTGAACCTTCTCGTGTCTGCAGCTGAAAATTTTTTCGGTGAACGGTACTGCGAGTTCTGGATCGGGCGCCCCGGCTGACGCTTCCATCGGTGCTTGCTGTGTCATTCTCTGCGTGCTGACGATGCGGTGGTTTATTCGGGAGTGCGGTCTTTCGTCGATGCTGACATTTTCGCGAGATCCCGATCATTCCCGTCGGTTTGCCGAGTTGGATGAGGTTCGTCTCACCGCGAGCTCGTGAAGAATGACGTCCATGATCCGGTCGACACGCGCGGCGTGGTTGTTGGGTGTTATCCTAACGGTAAGGCGTTTGAGGTTGAGTTTTTCTGCCAGCCGGGATTCTTCCCTCATAGCCCGGAAGTCATGCGTAGATCCCTTCTGGGCCACCCACTGACGGCACAGCTGGTTATTGATGACATCGACATCAAAGGCTTTGGCCGCAAATTGGTATTCGAGTGTCGTCTTCCCGACGTGCCAAACGAACGTGCCTATTATGTCCGAACGGTCTGGATTGAGGACGACGGGGATGATCGATTGATCACCGCCTACCCACGGTAAGTTGCTTGATCCAAACTCGCCCGTGTATTCCGCCATCTCCGCCTTGCCGGGGCATGGGATTCCGCCTATAGCCCTCACTTTAATGAGCGCTTCTGGCACCCCCCTTTTTCCGCACCGCCATCTCTTGGGCATTGAGGGCCTGTCTCCCTCTGACATAGAGATCCTGTTGGGTCTCGCCGAGGAGGCTGTCGCAGTCTCCCGTCAGGTCGAGAAGAAGAAGGCAACCCTGCGGGGCCGGACCCAGATCAACCTGTTCTTCGAGGCTTCCACCCGCACACAGGCCTCCTTTGAACTCGCTGGCAAGCGGCTTGGAGCCGACGTCATGAACATGTCGGTCAGCTCATCCTCGATCAAAAAGGGCGAGACCCTGATCGACACCGCTATGACCTTGAACGCGATGCGGCCCGATCTGATCGTCGTCCGCCATCATGCGGCCGGCGCGGTCAATCTCCTTGCCCGCAAGGTCGATTGCTCTGTCATCAATGCAGGCGACGGCGCTCATGAGCATCCGACCCAAGCCTTGCTCGATGCCCTCACCATCCGCCGCAACAAGGGCAAGATCCGCGGCCTCGTGGTCGCCATTTGCGGGGATATCCTGCATTCCCGCGTTGCCCGCTCGAACATTATTCTGCTCAACGCGATGGGCGCCGAGGTCCGGGTGGTCGGCCCTGCCACCCTGATCCCGCCGGGCATTGAACGCATGGGCGTCACGGTCTTCACCAATATGAAGGAAGGCCTGCGCGACGCCGACATCGTGATGATGCTGCGCCTCCAGCGCGAGCGCATGCACGGTGCTTTTGTTCCCTCAGTGCGTGAATATTTCCGCCGCTACGGGCTCGATGCCGAAAAGCTCAGCTACGCCAAACCTGATGCGCTCGTGATGCATCCCGGCCCCATGAACCGGGGCGTCGAGATCGCCTCCGATATTGCCGATGGCGCACAATCGCTGATCCGCGAACAGGTCGAGATGGGTGTCGCCGTTCGCATGGCAGTCCTCGAAGCGCTCGCCTCCCATTTGCCGAACGGATGATCCGATGACATCGCTGCTCATCCGCAATGCCCGCCTGATCGATCCTGCCTCGGGGCGGGAAACGAAAGGCGACTGCTTCATCGAGAATGGCCGCATCGCCAAGCTCGGAACCGTATCGGCCAAAGCCGATCGCACCATCGATGCCAAGGGTCGCGTGCTTGCGCCTGGCCTCATCGATATGCGCGCTTTCATCGGCGAGCCTGGGGCTGAATATCGCGAGACGCTCGCCTCCGCCTCGCAGGCTGCTGCGATCGGCGGTGTCACGAGCGTGCTCTGCATGCCCGAAACCAATCCACCCGTTGACGATCCGGCGGTGGTCGATTTCATCATGCGCCGCGCACGCGATACGGCGAAGGTCCGTATTCTGCCGACAGCTGCTTTGACGAAGGGGCTTGAAGGCAAGGAGATTGCGGAGCTTTCGCTCCTCTCGGATGCGGGTGCCGTTGCCTTTACCGATGGTTCGCATTCGATCCGCAATGCGCAAGTGTTCCGCCGACTCCTCGTTTATGCGCAGGAATTGGGCGTGCTCATTATGCATTTCCCGTGCGACCGCGATCTGGCGGGCGAGGGCGTGATGAACGAAGGCGAATTGTCGACACGCCTCGGGCTCATCGGCATTCCGCGTGAAGCGGAAACGATCATGCTCGAACGTGATCTGCGTCTTGTGCGGCTGACCGGTGCGCGCTACCACGCGGCGATGATCTCGTGCGAAGATTCCGTGCGGCTGATCGAGCAGGCGAAGAAGGATGGCTTGCCCGTCTCTTGCGGCGTTTCGATCAATCATCTCACGCTGAATGAAAACGACATTGGCGATTACCGCACTTTCCTCAAACTGAATCCGCCCTTGCGACATGAGGATGAGCGCGTCGTGCTTGTCGATGCGCTCGCGCGCGGCGTGATTGATGCCATTGTGTCGGATCACGACCCGCAAGACGTCGAAGTCAAACGCCAACCCTTCGCCGAAGCCGCGCCCGGCGCTATCGGGCTCGAGACGATGCTCGCTGCTGGCTTGCGTCTCGTTCACAATGGCGATGTCACGCTGCCGCGTCTGCTTCAAGCGATGAGCACGAGACCGGCATCGCTGCTACAACTCGAACAGGGGCGGCTCGCCGAAGGCGCGCCCGCCGATGTGATCCTGTTCGATCCCGACGAGCCTTTTGTGCTCGATGCGGAAACTCTGCATTCGAAATGCCACAATACGCCGTTCGAGGGTGCAAGGCTCCAAGGCCGGGTACACGTCACGATTGTCGACGGTGAAATCGTCTACTCACAAGATACTGTCTAATTGGACGGTGTGACGGATCGTTCCGTCCCGTTTCCAATGAACGAAGGAAGGTCGCGCCAATGTCGCTGTCCATTCTCATCGCCGCCATCGTCTTCGGTTATCTCATGGGCTCGATTCCCTTCGGACTTGTTCTCACAAAAATGGCGGGTACGCAGGATATCCGCACGATTGGGTCCGGCAACATCGGCGCGACCAATGTTCTGCGCACGGGCAACAAGAAACTCGCGGCTCTGACGCTTCTCGGCGATGCGCTGAAAGGCACCGTTGCCGTTCTCTTTGCCAAGGGCTTCGGCGGTTATGAAGCGGCATTGGCTGCGGGGCTGTTCGCTTTTCTTGGCCATCTATTCCCGGTCTGGTTGAAATTCAAAGGCGGCAAGGGTGTTGCCACCTATATCGGCGTTTTGCTCGGGCTTGCTTGGCCCGCCGCGCTTGGATTTTGCGGCATTTGGCTCGGCGTCGCCTATCTTACACGCTACTCGTCATTGTCGGCTCTGGTGGCGAGTGCTTGCACGCCGATCGGTCTTTATGCGGCGGGCGATAATGCAGCCGCGATGCTCTTCGTCGTTCTCACCGTGCTTCTCTATTGGAAGCATGCGCAAAACATTCAGCGCCTGCGCGCTGGCACCGAAGGCAAGATTGGCAGCTCATGACGGAGACGGGACGCGCCACGGGTCAGCGTCTCACCGATGAGCAACGGATCGATTGGCTGCGCCTGATCCGTTCCGAAAGTGTCGGGCCTCTCACCTTTCGCTCCCTCGTCAATCGGTTTGGCGGCGCCTCGAATGCGCTTGAAGCATTGCCGGGCCTTCTCGCCGAACGCGGCAAGACGATTAGGATTCCCGCGCGCGGCGAAATTGAACGCGAGATCGAACGCGCAACAAAATTGGGTGCGGTCTTCGTTGCGATGGGAGAGCCGGATTATCCCCGCCGTCTCGCTGCAATTCCCGCGGCACCGCCTGTCATCTGCATGAAGGGCCGACTTGAATTGGCGTCGCGTCCATCGCTTGCTATGGTCGGCGCGCGCAACGCATCGGCAACCGGCCTCTTGATGGCCGAGCGCCTGTCCGCCGATCTTGGCCGTACAGGTTTCATCATCGTTTCGGGTTTGGCACGTGGCATCGACACGAAGGCGCACATCGCCGCGCTGCCGACCGGGACGGTCGCCGTTTTCGCGGGCGGTCTCGATCATATCTATCCGTCCGAGAACCGCGCGCTCGCCGAGCGGATGGCCGTGGAAGGATGTCTCATCACCGAAATGCCCTTGGGTTGGGAGCCGCGCAGTCGCGATTTCCCGCGTCGCAATCGTATCGTCTCCGGTCTTTCGCTTGGCGTCGTTGTAATCGAAGCGGCGCGCCGCTCGGGCTCGCTCATCACGACGCGGTTCGCGTTGGAACAGGGCCGCGAAGTTTTTGCTGTGCCGGGTTCCCCGCTCGATCCGCGGGCCGAAGGTGCGAATGATCTGTTGCGCGATGGCGCAAATCTCGCGACCTCAGCCGAGGATATCGTGCGCGTGGTCGAGCCGCTCATCGGGCGCGAGCCGCCGCCCGAAGGCGTCGATGAAGATCCCTATCGCCGCGAGCCGCAGCCGCTCTGGGATGAACTCGAATTGTTTGCCGGCGACGAACCGGCTTTCGCTGAAAAGGAAGCCGCCATTCTCGACGTGCCCGCCCAAGACGAACCGCCGCCGGAGAGGAGAGATCCGGCGGCGGTTCTGACGGCGCTCATGGGGCCGTCGCCCGTACCCGTCGACGCACTCGTCCGCTTGTCTGGACTGAGTCCGGCGACCGTCAACGCTACCCTCGTTGACCTCGATCTTGCAGGGCGGATCGAAAGGCACGGATCGGGTTTGGTATCGTTGCGCTGATTAGGGCTTGTTTTCGAGCGTCTCCTGCTCGTGCTTGATTTCGTAGATAGCCATATCGAGAAAATAGCCGATCAGTCCAAGCCCCGAATCTTTTGCTTCTTGTGTCAGCGCTTCAAGCTCTGGCCCGAGACGTGCGAGCGCGGAGATCCGCTTCGCACGTCTTGCGGAGGCGGCCGCCGATTGCGCAGCAACACGGGAAAAGGCGGGCGTGGTGGATGACGAGGGAATGATTTTGGCGGTTTGCATGCGAAGGGCCCTTCCAAGGCAGGGATCGGGACACGCAACGCAACAATACAACCGTAAACTGTCTTACAAATATTATTAGACACAAAATTGTATTTTTCAACCCGTTTAGCGCAGGCCGATTAATACAACCTATGAGTGTATGATGGGTCGAATTTAGATCGCGATAGCCAGCACGATCGGCATGGATGCCATAGCAATCAGCGTTTGCACGGTGATCATTTCGGCCATCAAGGGCGCGTCGCCGCCCATTTGCCGGGCGAGTACATAACCGCCCGATGCCGTTGGCACCGAGGCGCAAATCGCGACGACGGCAATGGCGGTATTGTCGAGACCGAAAAGACGGCCCAGCGTCACGGCCATTAAGGGCATGAGCGCCAGTTTCAGCACCGAAGACACATAGACGCTGAGATGCGGTTTCGCGACCTTGCCGATTTCGAGTCCAGCTCCCACGCAGAGCAGTCCGCCTGCAAGCGAGGCACGACCGATCATCTCCGCCGTCGTCATGATGGGTCCTGTCGGCTTCCATCCAGAGAGGTTGATGGCAATGCCGATGGCGCAGGACCAGATAAATGGATTTTTGATCAGCGTGATGATGAATGCTCGCGGCGAGAGTTTCGCCGGTGCTGCATAACGCGATAGAACGAACAGAGCGAGCACGTTGAGCAGCGGGATCATCGCCGCGATGGCAACAGCGCACAAAGTTGTTCCAGCTTGGCCGAACAGGCTTGCGGTCATCGATAGCGCGACGAAAGTGTTCCAACGGGTTGCGCCTTGAAACAACGATGTGAAGGACGGCCCGCTCATCGCAAGCCAGCGCTGCACCGGCCGGCGGAACAGAATCAAAAGCGCGCTCATCATCAGGATCGCGCCGATCAGCGAAGCACCCATCGCCGCAAAAGGCACCGACTGGAGATCCGAACGCACGAGCGTTTCGATGATCACCGCCGGAAAGAGAATGAAATAGGTAACCTTCTCGAAGCCATCCCATTGCGCCGGGCTGATGATGCCGCGCGCTTTCGTGCCCCAGCCGACCACAATGATCAGGAACACCGGCACCAGCGCGGCTAACACATCATGCATCGTCATTGGGGGACTCCAACAGGCGGGTTCGGTGAAGCGTCGCGACGCGATCGATCACCCCTTGCAGAATGTAGGCGGCAGCCATTTTGTCGACGAGTTCGCCGCGCCTTGCGCGCGATGCATCCGCTTCAATCAGCGTGCGGGTGACGGCTGCGGTGGAAAGCCGCTCGTCCCAGAAGAATTGCGGCAGATCTGTCTTTTGCGCGAGATTGCGCGAGAAGGCTTTCGTTGCCTGAACGCGCGGGCCCTCGCTGCCATCCATGTTGAGCGGCAGGCCGATGACAAGGGCGGCAACGCCATGCTTGTCGGCGATCTTGAGTAGGGCTTCCACATCCGTGGTGAATTTGGTCCGGCGAATGGTCTCAAGCGGGGAGGCGATCCGTCGCTCCACATCGGAAATGGCAAGGCCGATTGTCTTGGTCCCGAGATCAAGGCCCATCAGCCGCGCCCCGCGCGGCAGGTCGGCAATCTCATCGAGGGTGATTGTCGGCACGGCCATGATCGCGCTCTACGCGGTTTGCGTCGTTTCGGGAAGAGCCGTGCCATCATGCCCCTCCCGTTCCGACCCGTTACGCCCTAGAAAGTGAAGAGATCAATGCGGCCCGCCGAGGAGACTTTGAGATGCAGATCGTCTGGTACGGACATTCGACCTTTAAACTGATGTTCGACGGCAAGACCGTCCTGATCGACCCCTTTTTTACTGGCAACCCCGCTTTCGATGGGGATGCGGCGAAGGCTTGGGCCGGAACGACCCATATCCTCGTGACCCATGGCCATGGCGACCATGTTGGCGATGCCGTGGCGATCTCGAGGGCCACGGGAGCACCGGTCGCCACCAATTACGACCTTTGTATGTGGATGGCGGCCAAGGGGCTTGAGAAGTTCGAGCCGATGAACACGGGCGGCACGGTCGATATGGGCGATTTCACCGTCACTTTGGTCCGGGCGGACCATTCATCCTCGGTCTTTGAGGATGGCCACGGGACCGATCTCGGCTCCGCCAATGGCCTGATCGTCAAGGCGAAGGGTCAACCGACAGTCTACGCCATGGGCGATACCGACATTTTCAGTGATATGGCGCTTCTCAACGAGATACATAAACCCGACGTGCTGCTTGTCCCGATTGGCGACCGCTTCACCATGGGTCCTGAAGTCGCCGCCATGGCCGTGACCCGCTACTTCACCCCTAAGGCGGTGATTCCCTGCCATTACGCCACCTTCCCGCTGCTCGTTCCCAACGCGGACGGCTTCGTCGCGGCGCTGGGCGGCAAGGTGCAGGCGGTTGTGCCGCAAAAAGGTATGCCGGTAACGATCTGACCCGTCGCTGGGCCTCAAAAGGCTACTGCACTCGCCATTTCCGCGCGGCTTTGCTATAGGCCGCGCGACCCCAACAGATCGGATGATCCCAGTATGTCCGTCGATTCCGCCACGGTGCGGCGCATTGCGCATCTCGCGCGCATCTCCGTCAATGAAGACGAGATTGCGCCCTTGCAGAATGAATTGAATGCCATCCTCGCCTTCGTCGAGCAGCTGAACGAGGTCGATGTGGCGAATGTCGAGCCCATGACCTCCGTCACGCCGATGCAATTGCGCCAACGCGAGGACAAGGTCACCGATGGCCATTACCCCGACAAGATCGTCGCTAACGCACCGCTGACGGAAGATCATTTCTTCCTCGTGCCGAAGGTCGTGGAGTAAGCGCGATGACCGATCTCACCCTGATGACTTTGGCCGAAGCGCGCGATGCGGTAGCGGCCAAAAAGATTTCCTCGACTGAAATCACCAAGGCCTTCGTCGACGCCGTCGAGAAGGCACGTCCGCTTAACGCCTATGTGCTCGAGACGCCTGAGAAGGCACTTGCCATGGCGAAGGCCTCTGACGAGCGCATCGCAAAAGGCGCGGCTGGCCCGCTCGAAGGTTTGCCGCTCGGCATTAAGGATCTCTATGCCACTGAAGGAACGCGCACGACGGCGTGCTCGAAAATTCTCGGCAATTTCATTCCGCCTTATGAATCGACCGTGACGACGCAGCTTTGGCGCGATGGCGCCGTAATGCTCGGTAAGTTGAACAATGACGAATTCGCGATGGGCTCGTCGAACGAGACGTCGGCCTTCGGCCCCGTCGTCTCGCCCTGGCAGCGCCATGGTTCGCAGACGCCGCTCGTCCCCGGCGGCTCGTCGGGCGGTTCGTCTGCAGCTGTTGCGGCCAATCTCTGCTTGGGCGCAACGGCGACAGATACGGGCGGCTCTATTCGCCAGCCTGCGGCCTTCACAGGCACGGTCGGCATTAAGCCGACCTATGGCCGCTGCTCGCGTTGGGGCATCGTCGCATTTGCATCCTCGCTCGACCAAGCGGGACCGATTGCCAAGACCGTGCGCGACAACGCCATTCTATTGCGCTCAATGGCCGGTTTTGATCCGAAGGATTCAACTTCTGCGGATCGCCCCGTGCCCGATTACGAAAAGGCCATCGGCGCGTCCGTGAAGGGCATGAAGATCGGCATTCCGAAGGAATATCGCGTCGATGGCATGTCGGCGGAAATCGAAGCGCTCTGGCAGAAGGGTGCAGACATGTTGCGCGCCGCTGGCGCCGAAATTGTCGAAGTCTCGCTGCCGCACACGAAATATGCACTGCCTGCTTATTACATTGTCGCGCCGGCCGAAGCCTCGTCGAACCTCGCCCGATATGACGGGGTGCGCTACGGCGTCCGCGTCCCCGGCAAGGACATTGTCTCGATGTATGAGAACACGCGCGCCGAAGGCTTCGGCAAGGAAGTGCGCCGCCGCATCATGATCGGCACTTACGTTCTCTCCGCCGGTTATTACGATGCCTATTATGTGCGCGCGCAGAAGATCCGCACGCTCATTCGGCAAGACTTCGAAAAAGTCTATGCGCAGGGCGTCAATGCGATCCTGACGCCAGCCACGCCTTCGGCTGCTTTCGGCATTGGTGAGAAGAGCGGGGCCGATCCGGTCGAGATGTATTTGAATGACGTGTTCACCGTGACGGTGAACATGGCGGGACTGCCGGGCATCGCGGTTCCCGGCGGCTTGTCGGCTGAAGGTCTGCCGCTCGGTCTGCAATTGATCGGCCGTCCCTTCGACGAAGAGACGTTGTTCTCGCTCGGCGAAGTGATCGAGCAGGCCGCAGGCCGCATCGCCTTGCCAAAGTGCTGGTGGGCTTAAGTGGAAACGCTCGCACGCCTCGCCCATGATCTCGCGCCGTTTCGCGGCGTGCTGCTCTTTGCCTTCATAGATCCCGTGGTCATCGCGATTGGCCTTTGGATGGGATGGAATGCGAGCCAGCCTGCCAAAATCATTTTGGCAGGTTTGGCCGCTGGGCTTGCGGGAACGGTTCTCGGATTTTTCGCATCGCTGATCGGCTTTGGTTGGTTCGATGGCGGTTATCGGTTTTGGGGGCCTCATGTTCTGTTCCGGATTTTTGCCGGCATTGCATGGGCTCTGGCTGGCTTCGCAGCGCGCTGCGTGATGCGGCCAGCCCATAATGTTGAATGAGGGCAGAGCGATGAACGCGACTGTGGACCCGAAGAAATTGATCAAAGGCGCGACCGGCGATTGGGAAGTCGTCATCGGCATGGAAATCCATGCGCAGGTGACCTCTCGCTCGAAACTTTTTTCCGGCGCTTCAACGGAGTTTGGCGGCGATCCGAACGATCATGTTTCGCTCGTCGATGCGGCCATGCCGGGCATGTTGCCGGTGATCAACGCGGAATGTGTGGCGCAAGCGGTCCGCACGGGTTTGGGCCTGAAGGCGCAAATCAATCTGCGCTCCGTCTTCGACCGCAAGAACTATTTCTATCCGGATTTGCCGCAGGGCTATCAGATCTCGCAATACAAGGATCCGATTGTTGGTGAAGGCGAAGTACTCGTCGATTTGCCCGATGGCCAGCAGATTACGGTCGGCATCGAGCGCCTGCATCTCGAACAGGATGCAGGCAAATCATTGCACGACCAATCCCCGACGCTGAGCTTCGTCGATCTCAACCGCTCAGGCGTGGCGTTGATGGAAATCGTCTCGAAGCCCGATCTGCGTTCGTCGGACGAAGCGCGCGCCTATGTCACGAAGCTGCGCACCATTTTGCGTTACCTCGGCACCTGCGACGGCAATATGGAAGAAGGCTCGCTGCGCGCTGACGTGAACGTCTCTGTGCGCCGCCCAGGCGAGCCGCTTGGCACGCGCTGCGAAATCAAGAACGTCAATTCGATCCGCTTCATCGGTCAGTCGATCGAATACGAAGCGCGACGCCAGATCGGCATTTTGGAAGATGGCGGCAAGATCAATCAGGAAACGCGCTTGTTCGATCCCGGCAAGGGCGAAACGCGCTCGATGCGGTCGAAGGAAGAAGCGCATGATTATCGCTATTTCCCCGATCCCGATCTGTTGCCGCTCGAATTCTCACAAGCCTTTGTCGATGATTTGAAGAAGGGCCTACCGGAATTGCCGGATGAGAAGAAGGCGCGCTTCATCGCCGATTATGGTGTGACGCCATACGATGCTGGCGTGCTTGTGGCCGAACGCGCAGGCGCGGATTATTTTGAATCTGTTGCCAAAGGTCGCGACGGCAAGGCGGCAGCGAATTGGGTGATCAACGAGCTTTTCGGCCGCCTGAACAAGGACGGCAAGGACGTTAACGCATCGCCGGTTTCGGCAGCGCAACTCGGCGCAATTGTCGATCTCATCGGTGAAGGCACGATCTCGGGCAAGCTCGCGAAGGATTTGTTTGAAATTGTCTGGACCGAAGGCGGCGATCCAAAGGCGATCGTCGAACAGCGTGGCATGAAGCAGGTGACAGACACCGGTGCCATCGAAGCTGCTGTTGATGCCGTGATTGCCGCCAATCCGGATAAGGTGGAACAGGCGAAAGCAAAACCCACGATGATCGGCTGGTTTGTCGGCCAAGTGATGAAACAATCGGGTGGCAAAGCTAACCCGCAAGCCGTGAACGACATTCTCAAAGCAAAACTGGGAATTGAGTGAACCGTACGTGCAGGAATTGTAAAATTAGGGGCAGAGCGATCTGCCCCTTTTTTTTGTTCTTGCGTTCGAATCTGACTGGGCGTAATAGCTCGCGCCGCGGCCGCCGATTTGCGCGGTTTAAGCTTGAGAGAGCAATCATGACATCCGGTCTGACGGGCAAAGACCCGACCGGTGTCGCTGCGACGAGCGCTTCTTCCGGACATCACGGACACTCGCCTCACGGCACACAGCCCGCACATGCGGGCACTTTTGGTCTGGCGATTGGTGCCGTCGGTGTCGTCTATGGCGACATCGGCACGAGTCCGCTTTACGCCTTTCGCGAGGCGCTGACCGCGGGCGGCCATCATCAGAACATCGCACGTGCCGACGTCATCGGCCTTGTTTCTTTGATTCTGTGGACCTTGTTTGTCATTGTTACGCTGAAGTATGTCGTCATCCTCTTGCGGGCCGACAATGAAGGCGAAGGCGGCACACTCTCCCTGATGGCCCTTGCGCAGCGTGCGCTCGGCTACCGCTCGCGCTTTGTTTTTATCTTTGGAATTGCTGGTGCTGCACTTTTCTATGGCGATGCGCTCATCACACCTGCCATTTCAGTTCTGTCGGCAGTTGAAGGATTGAAACTCATTACCGATGCGGTCGATCCCTTTATTCTACCGATAACCATCGTGATCATTTTTGGCATTTTTGCCGTGCAACGTTTTGGCACCGGACATGTCGCCAATTGGTTCGGGCCGATCACGCTGGTGTGGTTCATCGTGATGGCGATCGGCGGATTGATCCACATCTCCGATGATCCGGAGGTGTTTGCCGCGTTTAATCCTTTGGCGGGAATAGGCTTTATGCTGAGCCATGGCAAAGCGGGTCTTGTAGCGCTTGGTGCTGTCTTTTTGGCAGTGACGGGTGCTGAAGCGCTTTACGCTGATCTTGGCCATTTTGGCAGAAGGCCGATCCGTATCGCTTGGATGGCCGTCGTATTTCCGGCGCTCGGGCTCAATTATTTGGGGCAGGGGGCTCTCGTTCTTGCAAATCCCGACGCCGTTGAAAATCCGTTTTTCCTTCTCTTTCCCTCATGGGCTTTGCTGCCGGTCGTGATCCTCGCAACGCTGGCAACCATCATCGCCAGTCAGGCCGTCATCACCGGAGCTTTTTCGTTGACGCGGCAAGCCATTCAACTGCGCCTTCTGCCAAGGCTCGACATTCAACACACCTCCGCTTCTCAGGAGGGCCAGATCTATATGCCGCAGGTCAATTTCCTGTTGCTGATTGGCGTGTTGTTCCTTGTCATCTTCTTCGGATCTTCCAGCAAGCTTGCCGTGGCCTATGGCATCGCCGTGACAGGGACGATGGTGGTGACAGCCTGCCTTGCCTTCATCGTCGTCTGGAAACACTGGCAATGGCCCGTTGCCGCTGCTGCCTTGTTGATGGCGCCCTTTCTTGTCATTGATCTAGTTTTCTTTGGCGCCAATGCCATGAAGATCGTCGATGGCGGCTATGTGCCAGTGCTGTTTGCACTCGGCATGATGGTTGCGATGGCCACGTGGGTGCGCGGTTCTGATTTGTTGTCGAAAAAAATCAAATCGAACGAGACCGGGCTTGTGAGCATTGTTGAGCTCCTGATGCGCAAGCCGCCTCCTATCGTTCAGGGGACCGCCGTCTTCATGACGAGCGATAAGGATGTCGCGCCGACGGCGCTGATGCACAGCTTGAAGCACTACAAGGTGCTTCACGAGATGAATGTCATCCTCACGATACGCAATTCGACGCTACCGCGAATTGACGATGCAGACCGTGTCAGTATCGAAACAATCGATCCGCGCTTCATGCGTGTCACCATGGTGTTTGGCTATATGGAAGAGCCGAACATTCCACGCGCGCTGGCGCTCTGCCGGAAACTGGGTTGGAAGTTCGACATCATGTCGACGTCGTTTTTCGTCTCACGACGCACATTGCGCATCGCTAAGCGCAGCCTGATGCCGCGTTGGCAGGAAAGACTCTTTATCTGGCTCTTTTCCAATGCCAGCGATGCAACGGCCTATTTCCAGATTCCAACGGGTAGGGTCGTTGAGATTGGGACACAGGTGAACGTCTGACGAGAAGGGATGTGAGGGAAGGAGCCCCCTCACATCGCCATCTGAATGCCAAGTGTACCCGGTGCCAGCGTCAAGAAAGCCCACGCGGCACCTGAGAGGACATTGGCGATTTGAAAAGGGATTTGCGGCATGGTGCACGCCCCCGCGGCAAGGGGCACGGTGGCACGCAGTGGGCCAATGAAGCGCCCGAAGAACACGCCGGGTGCGCCATATTTCTCGAAGAAGGCATGGCCACGCGTGATCAGTTGCGGGTGATTTTTGAGAGGCCACATCCGCGCGATCTGATCGTGATAATGATAGCCGAGCCAATAGGACAGCCAATCTCCCAAAACGGCCCCCATAAAAGCGCCGAACCACATCGGCAAAAACTCGATGCCTGACGCGCCAGCCATGGCCCCGATGCCCCAGAGCAACACGGTTGCCGGAATGAGCAGCGATAAGAAGGCCACCGACTCGCCAAAAGCGAGGCAAAAAACGATGAAGGGCGCCCAGCCCTGATGTGCCCGGACGAATTCCAGAACGGGCATCAAACTCTCAGGCATTGTCAAAGTGAAAAAACTCCATGGCCGGACGGGGGCATTCCGCCTTCCGTTCAAATGCTCTAGCATTGCGGCAAATCAAGGGGGAGGCACCAATGGCCGCACGTTTCGTTCTGTATGGATTCTTCCGTTCGGGTCCGACCTACAAGGTCGCCCTCGCTTTGGCGCTTTCGGGCGAGGCCTATGCCTACGAAAGCATCGCCTTGCGCGACGGCCAGCACAAGACGCCGGAGTTTCTGGCCAAGAACCGGTTCGGGCAGGTTCCCGCGCTGGAGGATCGTTCAAACGGGATGGTGCTGTGTCAATCGGCCGCCATTCTCGATTATTTGGCCGACAAAACCGGTAAGCTCGGCGGCGCGACGCTTCTGGAGCGTATCCAAGCACGCGAATGGTGCCTGTGGGATTTCGACCGTCTTGCGCTCAATATTTATCGCCCACGCGCCGTGAAACTTGGCATCCGCCAGATGGACCCTGCCGTCGTCGCGCAATATGAGACGGAAGGGAAGGCGGCTTTGCAGGTCCTTGACGATTGGCTGCGCGGCCGCAATTGGCTCGTCGGCGAGCACCCAACTTTTGCCGATGTCGATGTTTATGGCGTAGTCGTCTATGCGCCCGATGGCGGCTACGATCTTTCCGCCTATCCGAACATCGGCGATTGGATGAAGCGCGTGGAAGCTTTGCCGGGTTACGGAACGCGTGAACAATTGTTGCCGCAGGAAAGCCGTTCGGCGTGAGCGGCCAATCGCGTGCGCGTCGCATTATAGATCGCACGGGCTTGCATTTCCGCCGCGCCCATCGCGCCGATCTTCCTGTCATCGTCGGCCTCTATGCGGATGATGACAAGGGTGGTCATGGCGATGCATGGAATGAAGCTAACCGACCCGTTTACGAGGCTGCATTCGACGAGATCGTGGGCAATCCGCGCGATGCACTCATGGTGATCGAGTATGATGGTGCGATCATTGGAACGTTTCTCCTGACGATCTTGCCCGGCCTCACAGGCCGTGCGGCACGACGGCTGCAATTGCGTTCTGTTGAGGTACGCGCCGATTTGCGTTCGCTAGGCATTGGCGCCCATATGCTTGACTTCGTCGAGGATTACGCACGCGCCCATGGTGCGGCGATGATAGAACTCACCTCTAACAACACCCGACCCGATGCACATCGTTTTTACGAGCGCAATAGTTACACCAAATCGCATGCGGGCTTTAAGAAGAAGGTGAAGGCCTAGCGCAGGAATTGCGCGCAACGCCGCTTCGTATCCTCATCGCGAGACACGAGGCGGCGTAGCAATCATCTTGGCAGTGCGACGAGCGCTAATGAGATCAGGTCAACCGACCACGTGCCGCCACGGGGATCTCGCCGACGATCTCAGTGCCACGCACCGCGACCAGACGGTCGACCATGTTGACGACAACACAGACATGGTTTGGCACAACGCGCACGACATCGCCCACTTTCGGCCGATCGTTGCACGCCGACAGATCGAGGAAGCCATGCTCCTCTGCGAAGCGCGCGATTTTCGCTTCTGGATGCTCGATGAGATAGCCATGGCCTTCGAGGCCCCAGCCCGTATCGCTCGTCAGCGTCTTCGAGCCGGAATCGAGAATGCCACGATCCGGGCCAGCGCGGCTGACTACGGTCGCGTAAACACGCAACGCGCATTCGTCGAGTGAGGCGAAACCGGCGGCCATCATCATGCGATCATTGAAGACGCAGGTTCCAGCCCGATGTTCGGTAACGCCTTTGATCTTGCCGAGATTGAGCAGGTTCGGCGTGCCGCCGGTCGAAATAATTTCAGCGTCGAGACCGTCGGCACGAATGGCAGTCAAAACTTCATCGAGGAATTTCTGCGTTTCCGCCATCTTGTCTTCCGGCGGGTAGAGCATGAAGCCGCGAAATTTAAGCCCTTTGCGTGAAGCAATGTCTTTGGCAAGTGCAATTGCTTCAGACGGATTTTCAACACCGGCGCGTTTGCGACCGGTATCGATTTCGACGACAACACCGAGATCACGACCCGCTACCTCAGCCGCATGCGGCAGGCCCGCCACGACGGTCGGGTTATCCGCTGCAACCGTGACATCCGCCTTCCTCATGACGGCACCCAGGCGACCTGTCTTTTCTTCACCGAAGATATTGTAGCTGATGAGAATTTTCTCGATCCCACCTTCAGCCATCACTTCGGCTTCGCCGACCTTCTGGCAAGTGATGCCACTTGCGCCGTGCTCCATCTGCATTTTCGCAATCAAAGGCGATTTATGAGTCTTAATGTGCGGGCGGTTTTGGATGCCGACTGCATCGCAAAGCGCTTGCACTTTTTTAATATTGTGTTCGACAACATCGAGATCGATGACGACGGCAGGTGTACCGAATTCGTTTTGAATGCGGGTCTTCAAGGTGGTCATATCGGACATTGTTTACGCTTTCACGAGCAGGATGACTTCGATCTCGACGGCCATGCGGTTGGGCAGCGAGCCCATGCCGACCGCCGAGCGGGCATGGCGCCCTGCATCGCCGAGCACGTCAACGAGAAGATCTGAGCAACCATTGATGACCTTCGGATGATCGGAGAAATCTGGCTCCGCATTGACCATGCCGAGCAATTTGACAACGGCTTCGATGCGGGACAGATCGCCAAGCGCGGCTTTAGCCACAGCCAATAATTGAAGCCCTGTGAGCCGCGCTTCGGCATAGGCATCTTCAATCGAAATGTCGCGGCCAAGACGTCCCGCGCGATAAGTGCCGTCGGCACGCTTGGGGCCTTGCCCTGAAAGATAGAGAAAATTTCCAGCAAAACGGTAAGGCACATAGTTCGCGACCGGGACGGGAACCGGCGGCAGAGTCAATCCCAATTGGGCCAGGCGTTCTTCGGGTGTCATGATAAGCCTCACAGTTTCAAATCGACGAGTGCCATTTTGCGAATGGCATCCCAATCCCAAGCGATCCCGAGTCCCGGCGCGTTCGGCGGATAGGCGCGCCCATCCTTAATCGTCATACCCTCATGGGTGATCGGATCGAGCTGCGGGATATATTCAACGTAACGCCCGTTGGGCACGGCGGCGCTGAGCGAGACGTGAATTTCCATTAGGAAATGCGGACACATTGCGACGTTGAAGGCTTCCGCCATATGCGCCACTTTCAACCAAGGTGTAATGCCGCCAATGCGCGCGACATCGGCCTGCACGATGCTGCATCCGCCCATCTGCAGATAATCTTTGAACTGGCTGACCGAATACATACTCTCGCCGACCGCAATCGGCACCGAAGTCGATTGTGTGAGGCGCACATGCGCGCCGACATCGTCGGCATGGATCGGTTCTTCGAACCACGCAATATCGAGCTCTTCATAGGCCCGCGCGCGGCGCACAGCTTCCGACAGAGTGAAGCCCTGATTGGCATCTGTCATGATTTCGAAGCCGCCGCCCACCGCATTGCGCACAGCCGAGAGACGCTCGATGTCGCCAGCAAGGTGTGGTTTACCGATCTTGATTTTTGCGCCGGAGAATCCCTTTTCCTTTACAGCTAGCGCATCCTCGACGAGAGCGGAGGGTTCGATATGGAGCCAGCCACCTTCGGTCGAATAGAGGGGCACCGATTCCTGCGCACCGCCTGCCAAGCGCCACAGCGGCAGACCAGCGCGCTTGCAGCGTAAATCCCACAGAGCCGTGTCGATGCACGCCAGCGACAGCGCCGTGATTGCGCCAACGGTCGTGGCGTGCGTGGAGAAAAACAGATCGCGCCAGAGCCGCTCGATATCGTCCGCATCCTTGCCGATCAGGCGTGGGCAGAGATGGTCGTTCAGCAGCGCGATGACAGAGGAACCGCCGGTTCCGATCGTATAGGAATAGCCGACGCCTTCCATGCCGTCAGAGTCGATAATCTTCACGATCGGTGTCTCTTGCGAGACGAAGCTCTGTATGGCGTCGGTCCGCAAGACCTTCGGCTTCAGATCGACCAGCGTGATTTCAATCCGTTCGATCTTAGCCATGGCATTGTCCTCTTATTTCATCAACAGTTTGGGCAGGAAGAGCGTGATCTCAGGCACATAGGTGATAACGATCAAGGCGCCGAAAAGCGGAATGAGCCACGGCAGGATGGCCATCGTCGTTCGCTCAACCGATAGGCGCGCCACGCGTGCCAACACATAAAGCACCATGCCAAGCGGAGGATGCAAAAGGCCAATCATCAGGTTCAGTGTGATGATCACACCAAAGTGAATCGGGTCGACACCAAACTTGATGATCATCGGCATCAGGATCGGCATCAGAATCGTGATGGCAGCGAGCGTATCGATAAAGGAGCCTACAATCAGAATGAGGATGTTCACGAGCAGTAGGAAAACCCATTTGCTGCTGGTGACGGCCAACATCGCATTTGTCAGAAGGTCGGCAACCTTTGTAACTGTTAGCAACCAACCGAAGATCGAGGCGGCTGCAACAATGAAGAGAACAGACGCGGTTGTTTCGATCGTATCGAATGTGGCCTTCGCCACCGACTTAAACGTCATAGTGCGGTAGCGGAAAAGGCCGAGATACAGCGCCCATGCGCAGGCTGCGACGGCTGCTTCCGTTGGTGTGAAGAGACCTGCCGTCATGCCGCCGATTAGCAACATCGGCGTCATCAGCGCCATCACAGCCGAGAATTTGAAATACCAATCGGCCCAAGTGAGAACAGCGATTACAATGAAGCCGCCGATCAGGATCGGCCAGCCGGTCAATTCGTAAAGGCCCCAAATCGCACCGCCTGCTGCAAAGACGACAACGACTTCCGCCGCCGATTTCATCACTTGCGGCAAGGAGAACGGCGCGTCCGATCCCCAATTGTTTCGGCGCGCAAAGAAGGAGACCGTACCCATCATCAGCGCCGTCATGACGAGGCCGGGAAGGATGCCGCCCAAAAACAGCGCACCAATCGAAACATTCGCCATCATGCCGTAGATCACGAACGGAAGAGACGGCGGAATGATCGGGCCAAGCGTGGCAGAGGCTGCGGTTACACCCACGGCAAACTCGATCGGATAGCCATGGTCCTTCATAGCTTTGATTTCGATCGTGCCGAGGCCCGCGGCATCCGCAATCGCCGTTCCAGACATGCCCGAGAAGATCACCGAACCGATAACATTCACTTGGCCGAGACCGCCGCGCATCCAACCCACAGCGTGAACCGCAAACTGATAGATGCGATTGGTCACGCCGGCGATGTTCATCAGATTGCCGGCGAGAATGAAGAAGGGAACGGCAAGCAAGGGAAACGAATCGACGCCGCCCAACATGCGATGCATCACCGTGAAGTCAGGCAAAGTGCCATCGATCATAATGAAGAGCAGCGACGAGACGGCCATGGAGAGGGCGACAGGAACCCCGATAATCAGAAGCAGAAGAAATGAGCCAACCAGAATAAGCATCAGACGGCGCTCCCCTCATCCATATAGGCTTCTGGATTTTCGAGGATCGAATAGCCCTGCTTCCAATTGATCCAGGTAACCTGCAAGGAACGCAGTGCGCCCATCACAAGTCCGCCAAAGATGAAATAGTAGATCGCATTCATCGGGATTTTGACCATGGTCATTTCTTCGTGCCCGATGATGGCCATCAATTTCCACATCAGGACTGCCGCATAGGCAAAGAAGGCTGCACGCAAGAGGTCGACAAAGGTCGAGACCACACGACCGGCCTGTTTGGGAATAAGGCGATAGATGAAATCGACATGGATATGGCGATTGCGGCGCACGCACATGGCGGCGCCAACGAAGATCACTGTCATGAGCAGATAGCGCGCGATCTCCTCGGTCCACGCATAGGAATCGTTGAGTACATAGCGCGTGAAGAACTGCAGAAAGACAACGAAGCACATCGTCCAGAACAGCCCCAGCGCAATCCAATCTTCGAGATGCGCGTGATCGGAAATGTCGACTGGCGCGGCCTCATCGATCGTGATCAGAGCCGATTCCTCATCGGCGCCGCCGGGCGCTGTGGTGACCATGTTTGGACCTTTCGCGAGCCGCCTATGCGCTGTGAGGCGGAAAAAGAACAGGCGGACGCCGATGCGTCCGCCTGCCTATCATTTGATGAGATTACTTGATCGCCTGGATCTTTTCCCAATCCGACTTCCGATAGCCGAACTGTTCGAAGGTCGTGTTCTTGTTCACGGCGTCGAGGAATTCGGCGCGGTCGATGCCCGTGACCGTGAGACCTTTCTGCTTGAACTCGCCTTCGAGCTCCTTCTCACGCTTGATGATGTCGGCGGTCGATTTAGCAGCCGCTTCCTGCGTGACTTCAGTGAAGATTTTCTTGTCGGCATCCGAAAGCGACTTCCACGTCTTGCCGGACAAGACCGTATTGAGGTGATCGACGATGTGGCCCGTCAGCACAATGTGCTTCTGCACTTCGTAGAACTTCTTGGCTTCGATCGTGGTGAGTGGGTTTTCCTGTGCTTCCACCGTGCCATTCTGCAAAGCGAGATAGACTTCGGCAAATGCGATCGGCGTCGTGTTCGCGCCGCAAGAGCGCGGCATGGCAAGATACGCCGGCACATCCGGCACGCGCATCTTCAAGCCCTTCATATCGGGGCATTTCGCGATCGGACGGTTCGAAGAGGTATGTCGTGTGCCATAATAGTTGAGCGCGGTGATCTTGTTCCCGCTCTTGTCTTCATAGCCCTTGGCGAGTTCAGCGAAGACATCGCTCTTGGCATATTTCAACAGATGGTCGGCATCGCGGAAGGTGAACGGATAATAGCCCACACCAATCGGCGGATAATCGCGCGCGGCGAAGCTCGAACCCGAGATGATGATGTCGACGGTGCCGAGCTTAAGGCCTTGGTTGATGTCCGTTTCCTTGCCGAGCTGCGAGGCCGGGAAAACGTCGATCTGATAGCGGCCATTGGTCCGCTTGCCGATTTCCTGCGCCGCCCAAACCGACCAGATGTGGAAGGGCTCGGACACTTCATAAACGTGTGCCCATTTCAGCTTGGTGGGTGTCTGTGCCTGAACCGGCGCTGCCAGCATAACGCCTGCTGTCGCGGCCATTGCGAGGTTCAGGAAATGTCTACGCTCCATGGTCTTTCTCCCTTTTTGAACGTTTTATTTTGCATAAAGCTATGCCGCCAAGGGCGCAGCTGGCAAGCGCCCTTGTGGTCACCCAGCCTGCCGCTGTGGCCTCAACCGGCGACCATCCACAGGGTGAAAGGGAAGGTGAGGCTCGCCAAAGCCGTTGATAGAATGATGGTCGCCGCGACCGTTTCGGGGTCGGTACGAAAGCGTTCGGCGATGATGAAGACATTCGCGGCTGTGGGCAGTGCAGCATAGATCACGCCAGCCATAATCCAGCTTGGGCCGAGCCCAAGGAGCATCATCACCAGCGCCACCAGGAGGGGGTGCATCACGAGCTTGGCCAGAAGCAGCGGCGCGGCTGCACTCAGGCGGCCCTGAAGGCCCCAGCCCGAAAGCGCCAAACCCAATGCGAACACGCCTGTAGGCGGTGCGGCATTGCCAAGAAACACCAGAAAACGGTCGAGCGGCCCAACCGGCACGAGGCCGAGAATGGAGAGTGTCGAGCCTGCGGCAATCGACAGCATGAAGGGGTTGAAGAGGGTGCCGCGCGCCAATTCGCCAATCAGGCGGCTACGATCGCCGCCGCCTTCTTGCAAGGCGCGAATGAGCCCAATTGAGAGCGGGATAATGATCGCATTGTCGACGAGCAGCCCAAGCGCGATGGGCGCAGGTGCATCGTCGCCCAAAAAGGCCAACATCAAAGGAATGCCGAGAAAGGCGAAATTCGGCCCCACACAAGCCTGTCCGCGTGAAATGGCCGCGTCGGCGGTCTGCCCGCCAAAACGGCGCATGATGAAGGCGATCAGTGCCATTTGCAGCACGCCGACACCGGCCAGCCCGAGAAAGAACTTCAGGTTGAACAGTTCGAGGATTGGCTCGCGCGCCATGACACGGATGATGAGCGCTGGCGTGGCCACGAAAAAGGCAAAGCCATTCAAGATGCGGACGGCGGAGAGGTCGAACATGCCGCGTCGGCCGGCAAGCCAGCCGAGAAAGATCACGGCAAAGAACGGCGCGCTCGTGGCAAGGAAATAGACCATGACATCCTCCGGCCGGGCCTTTAGGTTCGCCTTGCTTGTCCGGCCCTGAAGGGGTCGCAGGCGCACACCGGATATTAAAAGCTCCCGATGAGATTCGCGCCCCTTCTCATTTGTATCCTGGCCGCTGCTCCATCCGTCTCAGGATGGGCCACAGAGACCGGAGCAAAGGATACGACCGAGGATACCGCTTCGTTATGCGATTCCTACGGCCGGAATTTCTACGCCTTGCCCAATACGGGCATCTGCGTTGCGGGCGGCGGACAGCTGGAGCTGACCGGGCAGTCCAATCGACTCAGCAGCGGCCAGCAGCAAAATCAATTGGTCTTCCACGGTGCGCTCGCTGCCGACATCCGCACCCAAACGCCCTTGGGCGAGCTGCGCGGTTTCGCACGCGCGAGCTATTATTCCGACAGCCATAGTTGGGTAGCCGATTATTTGTTCGTTTCGCTCACCGGCAAAGAGGCGTTTGCCCAAATCGGCTATAGCGATTCAACCTTCAATTATCTCGGCGGTGGCCCCGCTGTAGGCACGCTGCGCGGCGCCAATTTGAGCGCCAAGCTTATCCGCACGACTTTTAAGATCACGCCCACGCTGACCGCGAAAGTATCGCTGGAAGTCGATGGGCAGACACGCCCGCGCGCGGTCGCCGATCCCCTCTCCAACATTGTCCCCGCTGCCGTGCCGACCACCACGACGACGGACCAGAGCCAGCCCGATCTCGTGGCGGCCCTCAGCTTCGAGCCGAGGGCAGGGTCGGCTCAATTGTCGGCTGCGCTTCATCGCGTGCAAAGCCCGGTTGGCACCATTGCCGATAAGACCGGCTTTGCCGTGCAATTCGGCATGTCGTTTCCGCTCGATGTGGCCGCCTCCGCGTCTGACAACGATGATGATGCTGCGGATGATGACGGCGATGCCAGCGACGATGATGGCGATGCGACTGATCAGACGGACGCGAGCGCCGATCAGAACAACGGCCAACAAGCCGCCGCCCAAGCGTCCAAGACACCGAAAGCCCCCAAAACACCCAAAGCCCCAAAACCTTGGGAAATCACGCACAGCTTCGCCTGGCAGCTCGCTTATGCGAATGGTGCGACGCTCTATCTCGGCTATGGGACGGGTCGGTTCAGCCGCGCGGCGGTGGATGCGGTCGTTCTGCCGAATGGCACGCTGCAACTTGTCTCCGGCGTCTCAGCGCTCGCCTATTACACGATCGGCTGGATGCCAAAAGTGTCGCAAAACATCTTCGGATCATGGTCGCAGCTGTCCCCGCCATCAGCCGCCATCGGGTTCAACCTGCAAGGCTCGCGCGATTATAGCGAAACGCGTATTGGCACCAATTTCGTTTATGAGCCGTGGAAGGATTTTTCCATCACGCTCGAGGCGATGGCTATGCGCGCCGACCTGTCAGGCATCAAGAATGGGACCGCGACGCAACTTGTGAATGGCACGACGGCCTATCAATTCTCATTGCAGGTTTCGAAGATTTTTTGAGAAGCGGTTATGGCGTTCCTGTCCCCAGCTTCATGCGCGACATGTAGATAGGAGTAGACAAATTGGCTTATGGCTGATTGCGCTGTGGACGTTCGAAGCGGAATAAAATTACGATGCAAACTCCGGCTGCGATTTAGCCAAAATGCGCTTCACGCTTTCAAGGTGAAGCCGCGCGCTTTCGGGGTCGCCCTCACGCATTTGCGCCGCCGCCGCGCTCGCGACAGATGGATCGACCTTGATCAGCGGCCGTCCCGTGCTCATGGCTTTGACCTGCACTTCCGCAGCGCGCTCGAGATAATAGAGATCGTCCCACGCTTCAGCGATGGTGGGACCAAGTACCATCACGCCATGATTGCGCATGAAGATGATGTCGGCATTGCCCATGGCAGACGCGATACGATCGCCTTCGCGCTCATCGAGCGCAAGGCCGTTATAATCGGGGTCGATTGCCGTACGGCCATAAAATTTGAGCGAGGTTTGCCCGGCATAGGCGAGGGGTTCGCCTTCGATCATGCTGAGCGCCGTTGCATAAGGCATATGCGTGTGGAAGGCCGCCTTTGCACGTGGCAACCGCATATGCAGCCGCGCATGAATGTAGAAGGCGGTGGCTTCCGGACGGCCTTCACCGGCCACCACATTCCCATTGAAATCGCAGACTAGCAGGCTCGACGCCGTAATCTCCTCGAAGGCGAGGCCATAGGGGTTGACGAGAAAGAGATCGTCGCGCCCCGGCACCATGGCGGAGAAATGGTTGCAGATGCCCTCCTGCAAGCCGATGCGTGCGGCCATGCGGAAACAGGCTGCGAGATCGACACGCGCGGCCTGCACGGCGGCTTGGTCGAGTTCGCTGTTGCGCAGGATGGACGGTGCAGCGCCTGCCGTTTTCAGTTCATGTGCCATGGAAGCGATACCTCGATCGAATGACGATTCATGGGGGCCATGCAATCAAAGGTTGGAGGGCGGCACAACCCGGACCTCGCCGAATTGATCACGCATCAGTGCAACAGCCTCTGCAGCCCCGATCCGGTAGAGTTTCGAGCCGACCACCCGCCGGTCGACCAGAAGCTGGTGCAAGAGGGCCTCCGCCTGGTAGCGGTCTGGCACGGCGGCATAGGCGATCACATTCGGCTTCCAGTCGCGGGCGGCTCCGCGCGGCGCGTTGCGCGCCCGTCCGACTTTGGCGATGCCTTGTCCCGCCTTGACGAGATAAACCCAGCCTTCAGAAGCGCCTTGCCGCGCGTCCCGTGCTTCGGACTGCATTTCAAGCCGGAAAATGGGTTTCCCGATCCGCGGCTGTTGCACGGGCCTTTCTCCTGCAGGTCACGATTCGGCGCAGTGATTAGATTAGGCGTAATGAACGCTGAGGGCGAGCGTGTCATGGACGAGTCTGTCATCGAATTGAGATACGAGTCGGGTTTGGCTTCTTTCAGAGTGGGAGGCCTCCATGCAAGACGACACAATCCCGATCCGCAGTCTGTTCATCTCTGATCTGCATCTGGGTACGAAGGGCAGTCAGGCGGCGGCGCTACTCGAATTCTTGAGGATATATGAGCCGGATACGATCTATCTTGTGGGCGATATCGTCGATGGCTGGAGGCTGAAATCGGTCTGGCATTGGCCACAGGCCCATAATGATGTGGTGCAGAAGCTCTTGCGTAAAGTCCGCAAGGGTTGCCGGTTGATTTACATTCCGGGTAATCATGACGAGTTCATGCGGGATTATGTCGGTAGCAATTTCGGCGGCATCGAGATCATGGAAGAGGCCATCCATGAAGGGGCCGATGGGCGGCGTGCGCTCGTGTTACATGGCGACAAATTCGATGTGGTTGTCCGCCATATGCGCTGGCTCGCGCTGCTCGGCGACACGGCTTACGATTTCGCGCTCTATCTCAATCGGCATGTCAGCCGGGCACGGCGGGCGATGGGCCTGCCTTATTGGTCATTCTCCGCTTGGAGTAAGAGCCGGGTTAAATCGGCGGTCAATTTCATCGGCGCGTTTCGTGATGCCGTTGTGAACGAAGCGCGACGCCATCAGGTCGATACCATTATCTGCGGCCACATCCACCAAGCCGCCATCGAAACAATGGATGGCGTGCGCTACATGAATTGTGGCGATTGGGTTGAATCATGCACGGCAATCATCGAGACATTCGATGGTCGATATGAACTCGTTCATGGCCACGGCAATAATTCAGTGGTGGTGAAATCGGAAACGGAGCGGGTTCTCATACCCGCCGCCTGAGCCTGCCTGACATTGGCAATGAAACTGGCCGTGCTGGCAGCGAGCGTATGCTTTGCTGCAAAGGCGCGGCATCTGTCCTTCGGAATGGCGAGCGCTGCAAGCGCTGCGCGGCCAAGGTCCTGATCGAGAATACCGCATCCCGATCCCATCAGAATGTCGCGAGGGCCTGCGACCGGATAGGCCGCAACCGGTAGGCCTGCGGCAAGCGCTTCGAGGACGACCAGTCCGTAAGTGTCGGTCAAACTTGGAAAGACGAAGACATCGGTAGACGCATAGGCATCGTAAAGATCCTGCCCGCTCTTGAAGCCGAGGAAATGCACGGCGGGAAACGCTTTCTGTAGGCTTTCGCGCGCTGGCCCATCGCCCACCACAATTTTGGAGCCCGGCAAATCGAGCCGGAGAAAAGCCTCAATGTTTTTTTCGACGGCCACGCGTGCGACGCAAAGGAATATGGGACCCGGCAGGTGATCGAAGAGACCGCGATGACCGCTGGCAAAAGCGGCGACATTGATCCCGCGCTGCCATGGCATGATTTGGGTGAATCCGTGCGCGGTCAATTCATGACCAAGCGCCGCCGTCGCCACCATCGTACCTTGGCCCGCATTATGGAAACGGCGCAGCAGGGCATAGGACGCGCTAAGCGGCACAGGCCAGCGGGCGGCGACATATTCGGGATAGCGCGTGTGGTAGCATGTCGAGAAAGGCAAGCCATTACGGATGCAATAGCGCCTGACCGCCAGCCCGATTGGCCCTTCCGTTGCAATGTGAATGGCATGTGGCCTTAGAGCCTCGATCCGCTCCGCGATCCGCGCCGGTCGTGGATAGGCCAATCTGATATCTGGATAGCTCGGCATGGCGACCGAGGGAAACCCGTCGGGCGTGAGAAAGACGATTTGGGTATTCTGCGAAGGCGCTTCTGCCGCCAAGGCCTCAAGCGTGCGTACAACGCCGTTAACCTGCGGTGCCCAAGCGTCCGTTGCGATCAGAATCCGAAAATCACCCATGCCCAAGCTCCCATCAAATGCGGGAGCAATGAGCGTGAGTCCGGTGTCATCCGTGTGACGGCTGCTTAAGAAGCCGTTTCCGCGGCAGCAACACCGTCAGCGGCCATGCCAGGCTTTGCTTTCGCGCCCTTGGCCTTTGGGGATTTTGACTTTGCAGCCTTGCTTGACCCGCTCTTGGCTTTGCGGGCTTTTTTGCCTTTCTTGGAAGGCGCGTCTGCCGCTGCCTTGGCCTTTCGCTGGGCCTTAGCCGCTTTCTCAGCCTGCTTCTTCGCTTTTTTATCTTGCGCAGCGTTATCTGCCTGCAGGTCCCCAATGATTTCCTGCAGCAGGCCAACGATCTTTTCGAGTTTTGCAATCTTCTTTTTCGACATTTTTTACTCCATCGATGGAGAGATCATGCCGTAGGTTGACGTGAAAGCAAGTTCATAAAAACGTGATAAAAAAGACATACGACGAATTCCATGGTGTGAAGTCAAGCTCAGCCTCTAATCGAACCCGATGCGGTGATCGTCATGGGTGAAGTAGCCGCGCGGAACCGAGACGTCGCTTTTTCCATGCCCTATCCGGTGTTTAGCGCGTTGGCGCGACGTCGCGCCGCACCTGCGCATACCTGCCCATAATGGCTATAAAACTTCAAGCAGCGAACCTCATGATGACGAAAGCTTCCGCCACCTATGAGCTAGAAAGCTTTCATTGAAGCTGTGCAGCGAGTTTGTTGCGTTGCAGTAAGAAAATTAGTTGCAGTGCAATAATTCAACGCGCGATGAATGCGGACGACAAGCGTTGCGGATCATGAATTTCTCCGCTTATCTTCTGCCCGCTTGAATGGTTGGAAATCCCATGAATGCCTTGGTGCAAGTTGACGCGAAGCCTTCGGTAGCAATGCAGCGTTTGCGCTCCGCTCTCTCCTTCGTGTTTCCTCTTCTTTGCCTTGTGTTCCTGTGGGAATTCACAGTCCGCGCTTTCTCCGTGCATCCCGGCATCTTTCCCGGCGTCGGTGCCGTGTTGAAAGCGGGCGCTGAAAGCATCGCCAATGGCTCGCTGTTCCTCCATATTGGAGCGAGCTTTGCGCGTGTTATCACCGGCACTGTGCTTGCGGTTTTGGTTGCAGTTCCTTTGGGAATTCTCATGGGCGTGAGCCCGGGCGTCTCGGTCCTGCTGACACCGCTGTTCCGCTTCTTCTCTGTGCTAGCCGGCATCGCATGGATCCCCATCGCGACCCTGTGGTTTGGCTATGGCTTCGGCGCGATCACCTTCGTCATCTTCAACGCCGTGTTTTTCGTGGTCGCCTACAACACGCTTCTGGGTGTTTCGAGCATTCCACTGCAATTGAGAAACGCCGCTTGGTCGCTTGGCGCGAACCGATGGAACATGCTGTGGGAAGTGCTCCTGCCCGGTGCTTTACCGAATATCGTGACCGGTGTCCGTACGGGGCTAGGCTTTGCATGGCGCGGCCTGATCGCTGCCGAGATGATCGCAACCAATCTCGGGCTCGGTTACATGCTGTTTCTCGCTCGCGATTTCTATCGGACTGAACTCATCGTTTTCGGCATGATCGTGATCGGCATTCTCTGGCTGCTGATTGATCGCCTCGTTCTGGCTCCTCTTGAGCGCAGAACGATCGAGCGCTGGGGTCTCGTGCGATGAGTGAGGCTGTAGCCGTGAATCCCGCGCTCCGCCTCTGGAGCGGTTATCTGCGCCTCGTCGCACGTCATCCGGTCATTGGGTCTGTCGTCCCATTTCTGCCTTTGATTGCGCTGTGGGCCATCGTCGTGGAAGCAGGCGTATTTCCGCGCGCCTTCTTTCCCGGTCCCACCGATGTCTATCATTCCTTCGTGGATCTGACGCGCAAAGGCATTTTGCCGGCCTATCTTGCCGATAGCATCGTACGTCTCGCTGTCGGCGCTGCGGCTGGCATGGTGGCAGGCATTCTGCTGGGTCTGCTCGTCGGCCTCAATGAACGTGCCCATCGTGCGCTCTGGCCGGTGCTGCTGTTCTTTCAAGCGATTGGCGACATTGCCTGGCTACCGCTTCTCATCATCTGGTTTGGCTTCGGCCTTCAGACGATGACGTTCGTGATCGTATACACCGTGCTTTTTCCTGTGGTGCTCAACACAGTGCTCGGCGTGCGGTCCATTCCGCTGGATCTCCATCGCGCTGCACTTAGCCTTGGCGCGCCGCGCTGGCGCATTCTGACCGAAGTGGTTCTCCCCGGTGCATTGCCGAACATCATCACCGGTTTGCGCAATGGGCTTGGTTATGGTTGGCGCGCGCTCATCGCTGCCGAGATGATCGTGGGCACGAGCGGCATCGGCTTCATGATGTTCGATGCGCGCCGCGCTGGATCGGTGGTCGAAATTCTTCTGGGAATGATCATTCTCGGATTGCTTTGGTACGCGGTTGACGCGCTGATCCTTGCGCCGATCGAGCGTGCGACGGGACAGCGTTGGGGGATGGTAACGCGATGAAGAGCCTCAGTATCAATCATCTCTCAAAAACATATTTCGACCCTTATGCCGCAAAACACGTCACCGCGGTTCAGGATGTCTCGCTCGATGTTCCTGAAGGTGAGTTCGTCGCCATTGTGGGGCCTTCCGGCTGCGGCAAAACCACGATCCTCAACATGATCGCCGGATTTCTGCCCGCCTCGGGCGGCGATATTATCGTGGACAGTAGGAAAGTGTCCGGTCCCGGCCCCGACCGTGGGGTCGTATTCCAATCGCATGCATTGTTCCCGTGGAAGACCGTTCTCGAGAACGTGGCCTTCGGCCCTAAAATGCGCGGTGTAGGCCTCAAAGAAAGAGAGGCGATTGCGCGTGAATATTTGGCTCTGGCTGGCCTATCGCATGCGGCTGAGCGTTATCCAAATGAATTGTCTGGCGGTATGCAACAACGCGTCGGCGTGGTGCGCGCTCTCGCCAACGAACCTGCCGTACTCTTGATGGACGAACCATTTGCGAGCGTGGATGCGCAAACGCGCATGACGCTGCAGGAAGAATTGACCCGCATCTGGCAGGCGCGACGTCCCACCATTCTTTTCATCACGCATGACGTGCCGGAGGCCGTGTTTTTGGCAAACCGCGTTGTCGTTCTATCGAAAGGACGCGTCCTTGAGGAAGTAGAGATTGATCTTCCACGGCCGCGTTCATGGGACGCGATGATGGAAGACGAGCGCTTTAAGACGCTGTCCTCGCGCGTCTTGCAATTGGTGCGCGCAGCATGAGTGTCGCGCGCGACCTTCTTCGCTCGCGCAAGACCCATATCGTCTTGGGTTTCGTCGCGCTCTATTGCGGCTTTCAGGCATGGCAAATCTGGGCGGCACCCAGCAAGGTCATCGGCACGTTTCCGGAGCGTCGGCGTGTGGATGTGGTTGTCACATTGCCCTTCGTGCCGGAACGGTTTCACATTTCACGATTTCAAGAGTTCGGACGCGTTTCGGGGACGAATGGCAATTCCATAGAAGTCCGTGGAGTGCTCCGCACAGATCTCAACAAACTGGCGCAGCCCTATTGGGTCCAACGCGTCGAACCAGCAACTTAGGGAGGAGATATTGATGATCTCAAGACGTTCTGTGCTTATAGGCGCGGCACTCGCGATGCCAGCATTGTCATCGTTGCGTGCGCAATCGAATATTGTGAAGGTGAAGGCGGGCATGGTCACCGGCATCGACCAGATTGGTCTGCCGGTTGCGCTTGAGCGCGGCTTTTTCGAAAAATGGGGTCTCGATGTCATCATCGCGCGCCCATATGCGACCGGGGTCGACGCGTTGAACGCTTTGCAGGCCGGTGAAGCCGAGATGGTGCAAGTCGGCGTGCCAATGATCGGTGCCGTGCTCCGCGGCATGGATCTTGTGGCGCTCGGTAATTATTCGGGCAACGCGCATAAGCTTGGCTCAGATGCCACGATGGCTTTGGTTGCGCGTGAAGGTTCAGGCATCGACGCCAAGGATCTCTCGACGCTCCGCGGCAAGAAAATCGCGGCCTCGTTCGGCACCATCAACCATCTCTATGTCCTCGCCCTGATTGAAAAGGCGGGCCTCACCGTTAATGACGTGACCATGGTCAACACGCCGCCGCCTGACATGACGGTCGCGCTTCTGGCCAAGGGCATCGACGCTTTTTCCGGCTGGGATCCATGGCCGATCGTCGCTCAGAAAGATGTGCCCGGCGCTTACCAAGTCGTACGCGGCGGAGGCGTCATTTCCTATGTCGGGTTTAACGTCGCAACCCGTCCTTGGGTCGAGAAGAATGGCGATACTATTGTTAAGATGCTCTCCGCTCTTGCGGAAGGCGATAAATGGATGCGCGCCAATCCCATGGAAGCGGCCAAGATTGCTACGCGCTGGATCCCCAGCCTGAAGCCCGATGTGGCGGAAGCCGCGATGCAGTTCAACGTGCAGCAGACCGATCGCCGCCTCTCGGCGAACAATTATCGCGCCCTCTACAATGCTGAGGAGCGTCTGCATCGCTTGGGCTTCATCAAGGAAACGTTTGATGTGAACAAGCACATCAATCCGCGCTTCATTCTGCAGGTGATGGAGAAGAATCCGGAACTGTTCTCGGATCTCCCGCCGATCCCGGCCGATGTTGCGATCAAGCAAGGCTTTGTTTTTAAGCCCTGATAAATAGGACAATAGAGATACGAAGCGGCCGGTGCGATACCGGCCGTTTTTTATTCAGCGTTGCCGCTGCTTTCGACGAAGCGCGCTATTGAGTACGATGACACATTCACTCTCTAAGCGCGTTGCTGTCACGCTTAAGCGTATGAAGTGCGTCTGAAAGCGATCGAAATACGCGATAACTATTGATGACACGTTTTTGGGAACCGAAGCCACGCGAATGAGTTTATCTCCCGTTGTAAAAGTAAGTTACCATAGGACGAAGCAGCCCAGCGACTTCAGCGTCCTAGGACTTTATTTTTTGGTCGTTCTTAAATTGATAGGCGATGTCAAGTCAGCGTTAAAGCGCTAAGACCCAGATTAATTGCTTATGGAAAAATCGACGTGAGATCGAAAAAAAATAGATCGGCTCAGGTTGACCGTTTGAAAAATCTTGAACATCATTTCGTTCATGCCTCGAACAATTCTTTGATTGGACGAGAGCGTATTACGTCAAATTCGCTTTCGCATCATGCCGATTGCGAACCGTGAAGTGCCAGATTGATTCTGGTATTCGTCAAAACGTCCCTGAGAAACGTCTGTGCGGATCGTTGCCGCACGTTTCAAAATCTTGTGCTTAATGCAAAGGAGACGGCACGATGACAATCGCTATTTCGGCAAACGCTCTCATCATAGACGAGACCCTGGGTCTGCAGGACGACGATGTTGCATCGTCTTCTTTGCAGGCTGCTAACGCAACTGTGTACGCCCATCTTGTGACGGACAATGACTTTCCGCGCTCGACAGCGGGCGCAATGGCGACACCTGAAATTGCTTATCAAGCCAATTTCTTCACCTTTACTCCCTCCGGCGGCTCGTCGATCGCCGACATGACTTTGGCACAAGATTCTTCCGGCACGCCTTTTAGCCTCACAACGGGTATCGACAGCGGGGTCAGCACTGTTGAGGGCAAAAAGATTTGGCTTTTTGCCGATGCAACTCATGCCAATATTATTCTGGGGCGCACGGGCGTTGATGCGACTGCTTCGGCAACCGGGGATGTTGCTTTTTCCCTTTGGCTCGATGAAGCCGGAGACCATCAATCGGCAGGGCTATACATGGTTCAATATGCTTCGCTTTATCACGCAGATGCAAACAACCCAGACGATCGCATATCGCTGTTGAGCAATGCCGTTTTTGTATCGGTTGATACAGTCGATCAACAAGTCTATTCGGATTTCTCGGATGTCCACCCCGGCAATACAGATTTCGCGATCATCGCCGCTGATGGCGCATCAAGTTCGGGCGATGTCCAGTTGCTTGTGGTCGGCTTCGAAGACGGGAATCCGGCCAGCGTCAATGTCAGCACGCAGGGTATCGGTGCAGGTGAGCAAAGCATTGGTGTCGGTGCTGCGGTTCAAGTCGATCTCATTTCAGGGGGCACACAAGGCACTGGTAACGCAAGCGAAATAGCTTACGCAAATCATGTTGAGACGCAGCAGGCGAGCTTTCAGATCACGCAGATCAATCCGGATCAAGGCGGCAACAACCGTGTCGATGTTACGATTGCAGCAGACAATGTCACTGGCGATGAGCAAAGCAATGAGTTTTACGACGGTTCTCCGGTCACGAGCGTCGCTGTCACACGTGTTCAAGTGCTCGCAGCCGACGGCGTAACCGTGCTTGAAGATAGCGCCGATCCGTTAATCGACGACCCGGACATTACAGTGAGTTTTGCCGCTGGCATTGCGACTGTGAACAATCTACTCGTTGACCAGAGCGTGCGTTTTTTCACGAGCGCGCCAATGGATCGTTTTACAGTGACGAATGTTGATAGCGCAAAGAACACAAGCTTCGACATTGGTGGTTTCAAGGTCACGACAGAGCAAGAGGGCGCCACATCCGAAGCCGTGGGTTCGCTGATCCAGTCGGACGACGATGGGCCGACGATCATGGCCGGGCAGGACGCACCGACGCTCGTTGTCGATGAAAAGGGTATTCCCGGTCTCGACGCTTGCGGTGACGAGACCGCTTTCAACACCGTCAAAGCGAGTTTTGCATCGATATTTGAAATCGATGCTGGAAGCGACGATGCGCTCATTCCTCCCAGCTTGCTTTACGAACTCGGCACCGTGGGCGGCAATTCCGGCCTCAAGGATGAAGCCACGAACCTTCCTGTCATTCTGTCGATGTTGGATGGAAACGTTGTTGGCCGGATCGACGATGGCGGGATTTGGAAAACGGTGCTCACCATCAGTGTCGATTCGTCCGGCGAAGTGACCTTCACGCAGGATCGTCCGGTGGTGCAGCCGGATCCGATGGCCATTGATGATCAGATTGGCTTTGCCAGCATCGAAGATTTGGTCACGCTTAAGGCGTCTCTTGCTGATGAAGATCATGATCCGGTGTCGCTCACGCGCGATATCACAACATCGTTTTTGATCGAGGATCACGGTTGCGACGATTGCGCAAATCCGATCCCGCCGACATGGAATCCCGCTGCCGTTATAGGCACGGATAATGGCGAGCTTCTCAAAGGCACGTCGATTGACGGCAAGGGCGGCAATGACACCATTCAAGGGGGCAACAAGGCGGATTTGTTCTACGGCGGCGATGGCGACGACAATCTTCAGCCTGGTAATGGCGATGACAGTGTCGATGGCGGCGCTGGCAACGATACAATCAGCGGCGGATTTGGAAATGATCTGCTGATTGGTGGGGCGGGGAATGACAGCATCTCCGGCGGCCCTGGCAATGATACGGCTTGGGGTGGTGATGGCGATGACAGCATCTCGGGCTCATCTGCTGGAGATGATTGCTTGCATGGAAATGCAGGCAACGACACGATTAATGGTGGCATCGACAATGACGAAGTCTGGGGCGACGAGGGCAATGACTTCCTCGTTGGGAATGTCGGCAATGACACGCTCTTCGGTGGCACCGGCAATGACTTCATCCGAGGCGACGAGGGCAATGACCAGCTTTATGGTTGTGAGGGAGCTGATATTTTTTACTTCGGTAAGAATAGCGGCACCGATGTGATCCACGATTTCGAGACGGGAATGGACGACATCAACGTCAAGGGTCTTGGCCTGACGAGTTGGGCGAAGGTTCAAGCTGTTCTGACTTATGATGCCGCAGGTGCGCATATCGATGTCGGAACCAATCACATTCGGGTCAACGATGTGACGTCACTGTCAGCGAGCGACTTCATTTTCGTTTGAACTTTCGATAATCTTCATAATCGATGCGTGAACCGGGGTGCCAACAAGGCGTCCCGGTTTACGTGCTTTGCAAGCTTCAAGAAGATGAGCCCACTGAAGAAGGTATTGTGGCGGAGCGGGCGGGATTCGAACCCGCGAGACCCTTTCGGGTCTGCTCATTTAGCAAACGAGTGCCTTCAGCCTCTCGGCCACCGCTCCAGCGGGTTCCGGAATAGGGCCTTGCGGCGTCCGGGTCAATGATTCACAGGGCCCCGGACGGGTTTATGGATGCCTTTAGCGCGCTTTTTGGCCGAACAGGACGCTCTGTGCGTCCTTGTCTTTGGAGAGGTCGTAGTTCTGCCGTGCCTCGGCATCGACGGCGAGGCCGCGCACCACGGCAGGCCGAGCTAGCATCCGCTCCATCCAGCGCTCGACATGGGGGAAGTCCTTGATGTTCTGGCCCTGACGCTCCCAAGATCTGGCCCATCCGATGCACGCCATGTCGGCGATGGAATAGTCCCCGGCGAGGTAGTCGCGGCCTTCGAGCCGACGGTTCATCACGCCATAGAGCCGGTTCACCTCATTCGTGTAGCGCGCGATTGCGTAGGGCACCTGCTCGGGCGCATAGACGCGGAAATGATGGCATTGCCCGGCCATGGGGCCGAGTCCGCCCACCTGCCAAAACAGCCATTCCTCGCATGCGACGCGGGCGCGCTCATCGGTCGGATAGAATTTCCCCGTCTTGCGGCCGAGATATTGCAAAATGGCACCTGACTCGAACACGGAGATCGGTTCGCCGCCCGGCCCATCGGGGTCGACAATGGCTGGGATACGGTTGTTGGGCGCGATGGCGAGAAATTCCGGAGCGAATTGCTCGCCCTTGCCGATATTGATCCGGTTGACGACGTAGGGCAGGCCGCATTCCTCAAGCATGATGGAAATCTTCCATCCGTTGGGGGTCGGCCAGTAATAGAGCGCGATTGGTTGCGTCATCGGATTTTTCTCCCTGTCTAATCCGACAGTCTATGGCGCAGAGAATTCCGGGCAAGATGGAAATTCCCTTGGAGGTTTCCGATGCGTCTTGCGCGCCTATGCCTTGTCACCCTTTTCACAATGATGCCGCTGACCGTCTATGGCCAGACAACGAAGCCCACAAGCGATCCGCCCAAGGTGGAAAATGGGGCCCAGCCCGAGACGAAGAAGGCGAAGAAACCGCGCAGCGAGGCGCAAAAGAAAAACGACGAGCGCATGCGTGCCTGCGGTAAGGAATGGCGCACGGCGAAAGCGACCAACAAGACGAACGGTCAGACTTGACGGCAATTTTCGTTGGACTGCCGCAAGCGGAAAAAGGCAGGCGGGTGAAGGTCTGTTCCGCGTGCAAATGGCGATGGCCTCGCGTCACACATGGATGCGCTTCGAGCGTCAGAATCCTCGCTCGATCCGCAAGCGAAAGACGAAGCCTTCCGCATAGCGCGTATAGGGATCGGCAGGCGTTTCGCTGACGACATAAGAGAGTTCGGTACCAATCATCAGGCCTTCTTTCGAGCGCCATTCGAGATTGCCACCCGCCATCATGAGCGCAGCCGGACCTGACAGGCCTGTGCTTGCAACAAAGCCCGGCTTGATCATGCCGAAACCTACGAAATTCGTCGCCGTCCATCGGTCGCCGAAGATAGGTCTGCGATAGAGGATCGCCGTTGACAGGGCACGCGTCGCGCTGAGATCGGAAAAGGCGAGATCGGCACCGGTGATCGATTGAAACAAGCCGCGATCGAGACCAACAAAGGAGGGCGGCCCGCGCGACATGCCCATTTGTATAATCAGGAGATGCGGTCGCTCGCCACCCAGATCGAATGCGCCGCCCGCCTGCCACGCGAAAAGTCCGTTTTCGGATTTCGGTATGGTTGCAGAAAAATGCAATTCGCCGGGATAAGGCCAAGAGACGGACGCGCGCAGAACGCCGATGAGATCAGGCGTGTTCAAGGCGCGCAGATTGGTGCGGATCAGGCCAACGTTTCGCTCATAAGCATCTTCGGCCGAGGCTTCAGCGTAAAGCCATGATGTAAGGGGCACGCGCAATGAAACAAAATTCGCTGTCAGGTTGGAGATCGGCAACGGCGTATAGTTGAACGCATCGCGGTAGAAATCGAAACGCGACGGACCGCGACCCGCCATCAACGGACCAACGCGCACCCACGCTTCATCCACTTCGAGAAGCGTGCGCTGGCCGCCAATGCCATCGGTCCAAACGGTCGGTAGTCCGGATTCACGCGCAATCGCTAGGCGAACGCGCCCACCATTCGGATAATCGCTACCCGTCGCAACAAAATCGAACCCCAATTGCGTTTTCGCGATCGTGCCGTATTTGGCATCCGAATTCATGTCGAATGGCGGCAGCCTTAATCCGCCAAGATATTCGGCGCGGACAAAACCGCGTGGAGCAATGCAGAGTTCTGTCCCTGGAACTTGCAAATAGCCATAGCCAGCCGCCCGACACTCTGGCAAACGATCCTGCGCATGTGATCGGCATAGTCCCAAAAGCACGATCATAAGCGTCAGTAAAAGGCGCATGGGCGACCGTGAAATAAAAAAACCGCCGCGTTTTGTGACGCGACGGTTTCTTCTCTGGGAGAAAGACCGGCGCTTGCGCGCCGGAATTATTGCATGATCGTTAGATCAGAAGTCGCGCTGGATGCGGATACGACCGACGACAGCCGAGCCTTCGTTGTACGTCGCGCCAACGGCGGTGTACTTGGCCTGGTTGCCATTGATACGGTTGTCGGTGTTGATCTGGAGGTAGTTAACTTCCGCACCGATGTCGAGACCCTTCACAGGCGACCAGATGACGTTCGTGCCAACAGTCCAATACTGCGAGTTGACGAGCGAGTTCGCAGTAGCCGCGCCACCAGCAGCCGTGAAGGCTGACGACGGAATATCAGAGCCGATGTACGAACCGAAGAGGCCCTGACGGATCGTGGGTGTCCAGTAGTGCAACATGGCGGCAGTGATGCCCCAAGTCGTCACGAGGCTGGTCTGACCGGCATTGGTGATGACCGCATCCGGAACGAGGATCGAGACGCGACCCACGCCATTGCCTGCCGAACCCCAGCCGGCCGGGTTGGCGAGAACCGTGGTCGAAGCACCCTGGCCGTACGTGCCTTGCAGGTAGAAGGCATCGCCCTTAGCGAGCATCGGCAGGTTGATCTTCACGCCTGCGTTCAAAGCCCAGCCATATTCCGTATCAGCCGGTGCGCCAGCGGCGCCGTTGATCTGACCGGGAGCAGCAGCGAGACCGGCGGTGCGGACCTGGTGCAACAAGCCCGACAACTGAGCCGAACCCCAAGACTGGTCAGCGCGGAGAGCGAGGACGAAGTCAGGCATCGATGCGCCGCCGTACTGGGCTGCGGTCGCGGCCTGGGTTCCGGTCGCGGCCGAGAGGATGCTGCCCGATGTGCCGTTTGCGTAGACATAGGCGTTACGACGCTCAAGCGGATCTTCCACCGAGAGCGTGGCCGAGAAGCCCGAACCGAACGTGGCCGTGTAGGCGGCGAGGTTCGTGATCGTGCCGTCGCCAGCCGTCGTGCCGACCATTTCGAGATCGCCATTATAGAAGCCGAAGAACGACACGGCGCGACCGGCTGTGAGACCAGCGAACTGGACGAAGGCGCGGTCGATGTCGATGTGCGTCTGGGTGTTACCCGCATACGCGTAAGCTGTACCAGTGTAGGCCGTGCCGATGCGGACCTGCGTGCCCGAGTAGATTTGGCCCGTACGACGCGCGAAGTTCACGCGGGTATAAGCACGGAGCAGGCCGTATTCGGTCGACGTACGAGCATCAAGCTCGAAGCGACCGAGGGCGCGCATGCCCGTGGCGTTCGACTGGCGGTTGAATGCCGGTGCATAGCCATATTCAAAACGGACGCGGCCACCGATCTTGATGCAGGTGTCCGAGCCAGGGATGTAGAAGAAGCCGGCGCCATGAGCCGAGCAAACGCGGACATACTCGACGGGCGCGGCCTTCTTCGACGGCAGGTCAGCCGCAAGCGCGGAGCCTGCGGTCAAAAGAGCCGCTGAGGAGAGGAGAGTAGCAATAGTGCGCATAGATTCCATCCATAATGAAAAAGACAGAGACCCGGCGAAATGCGGATCAGTTCACAAGCGAGACCATGGGGCGCAATTTCTTTCACGACAACACCAAATGACCTTAGGTTAGGCTGCAGCGTGTCGGAACCGTGGCAATGCGACTTTTCAGCAACAAAAACAATTACCTAAGGTTGCATATATAAAAAAATAACAATCAAAAATTGTATTCCTGACATCGACTCAGCACCGCCTTGATTCCCTGAGCGAGCGCCTGGCGGCGCCCCTTCCATTGTATAGATCAAGATAAAATCCAAAAGAAAAATAATAGATAGAAGAATAAATGAAGCAAAAAGCGAAGCTTGTGCTTTTTCAAATAAATTAAATTCAGAACTGACAAAACAGTATTTCAATATTAAACATGCCGTTAGGTAAGTTTATCTTGCGTCCGAGGAGTGGCTTGTGGCTCATCCGCGTCAATCCGTTTCTGTGGTCTGGGCCGCGTTGGGGCCTGCCCGGTCGATGTTGTTGTTCATTGCCGTGTTCTCGGGTGTCGTTAACGTGCTGGCGCTGACGAGCTCCATCTACATGTTACAGGTCTATGACAGGGTTCTGTCGAGCCGCTCGGTTCCCACGCTCATCGTATTGTCGCTGGTGGCACTCTGGCTCTATGGCGTTCAGGCCATTCTCGATGTCATCCGCAGCCGGATGCTGGTGCGCATCTCGGCGCATGTGGAGCGCGATCTTGCGCCGCGCGTCTTTCGCGTGATTGTTGAGATGCCGCTGCGTGCACGGATCAGCTCGGCTGAAGCGATGCAGCCCTTGCGCGATCTCGATGCGGTGCGCGGATTTCTGGCGAGCGGTGGCCCGATCGCAATTTTCGATATGCCATGGATGCCAGTTTATCTGCTCTTGATTTTCATTCTGCATCCGGCTCTGGGTTGGCTTGCAACATGCGGCGCGCTTTTGCTCGTTGGGCTCACCATTGCGACCGATCGACTGTCGAGAGAGCCCACGCGTGAGACTGTGGCAGAGGCCGGTCGCCGTGCCGCCTTTGCAGAAGCGGCGCGCCGCAATGCGGAAGTATTGCGCGCGATGGGCTTGACCCATCGCATGATGAGCGTGTGGGGGCGAGGCGATCAGCGTTACATCGAAGCCAATCGCAAATTGAGCGACGTCTCGAGCCTGCTCGGCGGTATCGGCAAGGCGTTGCGCATCGCGTTACAATCGGCGGTGCTAGGCCTTGGCGCCTATCTGGTCATCCATGGCGAAGTAACGGGCGGCATCATGCTGGCTGCCTCCGTGACCATGTCGCGTGCATTGGCCCCAATCGAATTGGCGATTGCGCAATGGAAAGGCTTCGTCGCTGCGCGGCAAGGCGCAAAGCGGCTCGACCGTGTCATCGCAGAATTCGACGAGCGGGAAGAGCCGATGCAATTACCCGCACCGCGGCGCGATCTTTCTGTTGTGGGTCTTTACGTCGGCCCGCCCGGTGCATCGCTGCCGACCGTGCAGAACATCAATTTTCGCCTCGAGGCTGGCGAAGCGCTTGGCATTATCGGGCCGAGCGCGGCAGGAAAATCGACTCTCGTACGTGCTCTCGTAGGCGTGTGGCTGCCTTTGCGCGGTGAAATTCGACTCGATGGTGCAGCTCTAAGCCAATGGCCGTCCACAGATCTTGGCCGCTATATCGGCTATCTGCCGCAGGACATCGAATTGTTCGAAGGTACGATTGCCGACAACATTGCTCGCTTCGAACCCAATGCGGATCCGAATGCCATCGTTGCAGCTGCACAAGCGGCGGGCGTGCATGACATGGTGCTACATCTCGAACATGGTTACGACACGCGGATTGGCGAGGGCGGTCACGCACTCTCTGCCGGTCAGCGCCAGCGTATCGGGTTAGCGCGCGCCTTGTATGGCGATCCATTTCTGGTCGTTCTCGATGAACCCAATTCCAATCTGGATGCGGAAGGCGAAGCGGCGCTGACGGCGGCCTTGGTGAGTGTGAAATCGCGTGGCGGCATCGTCATCGTGATCGCCCATCGTGCAGGTGCAATTTCGGCTGTCGATTGGCTGTGCGTTCTCAACAATGGCCAAACGCAGCATTATGGTCGCAAGGATGAAGTCCTGCGTGCCGTGATGAAGAAACCGCCGCAATCATCCTCTGTGCCGCGACCCGATGCTTCCGCAGGGCGATTGCAAACGCAAGCAGGAGCAGGGGCATGAAGCGGCTTAATCACGACCTTGCACCAGCGCGCCGCGATGATTTGCGCATGCATGCGCTCGTAGGTTTGAGCGTCACTCTTTTGATGTTCGGAGGTCTTGCCGCTTGGGCCACAAATGCAGATTTGCAAGGGGCTGTGATCGCCTCGGGTGTCGTTGTCGTTGAAACCAATCTGAAAAAAATCCAGCACCCGACAGGTGGCGTCATTGGCCAAATCAATGTCAAGGAAGGGCAGGAGGTCCAAGAGGGCGATCTACTCGTGCGTCTCGATGAGACAACTACGCGCGCCAACCTTCTCATCGTGACAAATCAATTGGACCAGATGTATGGGCGCCGTGCGCGGCTCGAGGCGGAGCGCGATGGCGCTATCGCCTTGACGTTTCCGCCCCAACTCATCAAGGCCGCACAGAAGGACACCGAAGCAGCCAGAATTCTTGCTGGCGAACAGAATGTGTTTGCTGCTCGCATCGCACAGCGCGGCGGGCAGAAAGCGCAATTGCGCGAGCGCATCGAACAATTGCGGCGAGAGATTGAAGGGCTTGAATCGCAGCGTGCCGCCAAGGAGAAGGAAATCACGCTCATCAGGTCCGAATTGTCTGGAATCGAAGATCTTTACAAAAAGAGTCTCGTGCCGATTACGCGCGTCACTATTCTGCAGCGCGAGGAGACCCGGCTCGAAGGCGAGCGCGGCGCGCTCATCGCCCAAGCGGCATCCGCGCGGGGCAGGATCAGCGAAACCGAATTGCAAATTCTCAATCTCGACGGCGATATGCGCTCCGAAGTCACCCGCGATCTGCGCGAGACGGAAGCCAAGATTGCGGAGTTCAACGAGCGCCGCATTGCGGCGGAAGATCAATTGCGGCGGGTTGAATTACGCAGTCCTGTCACCGGCATGGTTCATCAATTGGCTGTTCATACGATCGGCGGCGTGATTCAGCCCGGCGAAATATTGATGCAGATCGTACCGGGCGGCGACCGCTTGGTGATCGAGGCGAAAGTCGCCCCCAACGATATCGAGCCGGTGCATACAGGCGCAAAAGCGCAAGTGCGTCTCACCTCGCTCAACCAGCGCACCACGCCCGAATTGCTGGGCGAGGTGACGCAAGTTGCGGCCGATCTCGCGCGCGATCAGCAGACCGGCATGTCCTATTTCGTCGTTCGCATCGGTCTGCCACAGACGGAAGTCGAAAAGCTTGGCAGTCAGCGTCTCGTGCCCGGCATGCCGGCCGAAGTCTTCATCCAGACGGCACCGCGCACCGCCTTTTCTTATCTTATGAAACCGATCACCGACCAATTTGCCCGCGCCTTGCGCGAGCGCTGATTGTCAAAAGGCTAGCTGCACCTTCATCGCTTTGGTGCGATCAGACGCGAGCGTGAAAGCTTCGACAGCCTTGTCGAACGGCATGGTCGCGCTCAGCAATGGCGTCACATCGATGCGCCGACTGCCAAGCAGATCGACGGCCCAACCAAATTCGTCGAAAAAGCGGAACGTGCCTTTAAGGTTGATTTCCTTAGCGACAATCACGTTGAGCGGGATCGGGACTGTGCCTGATACGCCGATCTGGACGATTGTGCCGCGCGGGCGCGTGGCCGCAATTGCACCCGCCAGCGCAGCCGGATGGCCTGAGGCTTCGAAAGCCACGTCGAATTGGCCCTTGTCCTTTTCATATGGCGCGAGCGCATCGCTTTTTGCCGCCGTATTGAAAGCGTGATTGGCGCCAATCTTCAGCGCCATCGCCACCGCGGCATCCGTCACATCGGTGACGACGATTTCCCGCGCACCGGCGTGGCGTGCGGCCAAAATGGTCAGCGCCCCAATCGGGCCGCACCCAGTCACGAGCACGCGGGCACCGGCGAGCGTCTCCGCTTGGCGAATGGCATGCAGGCAAACCGCTAGTGGCTCGGCAAACGCGGCGATTTCTGGCCCGGCACCATCTGCAATCGGCACGGCTTGCACAGCCTTGCAGACAATCGCTTCACGAAAGCCGCCCTGCACATGGGGGAAGCGCATGGCCGACCCATAAAAGCGCATCTCGAGACAATGGATCGGCATGCCGGCCGCGCAGAACCGGCAGGTACCGCAATTGACGCTTGGGTTGAGCGCAACCGTCTGGCCGATAGCGAGGCCGCTGACGCCCGCACCGAGCTTGTCGATCGTGCCGGCGATTTCGTGGCCCAGCACCATTGGTTCGCGGACGCGGACTGTGCCGAAGCCGCCTTCATGATAATAATGGAGATCGGAACCGCAGATCCCGCCGCGCGCGATCTTGACCCGGACTTCGCCAGCCCCCGGTTCGCCGACGGGAACGGAATCGATGCGCAGATCGTGCGGCGCATGGATGACGACGGCGCGGACAGCAGAGCTGGACATGGGCGAATTCCTTGAAAAACGGTGGGTAGCGCCAGGCGCACGGCCCGGCAGCGGGTGTCCTTTCGACCTTAGCTTTATCGCTTGAAAAAGGCATCTGCCTGGATTCGGCTGGGTATATCCACAACCTGAGCGCGATTAAGGCAGGTATGGGAGACCTTCCCTAGGGGAGCCTCAGCCCAAGCTTTCATGTCTTGAATTGGTTGGGAATTCCCAAATATTAACAGAGGGTTAATATGTGAACGCGGAACTGTGCTGGGGAGGGTACAATCGTGGCAAACTCGCAACAGTGCCCTGAAAACGCCCCCATTAAGGCCGCGACATGGCTGAGTTTTGTTGATCGAGGCGGAGTGCACGGTAAGGTTGCACAACTTCGGGATGTCTCGAGGTGAGTCTCATGTCGAATTCGATATCCAAGAATGGGTACGGCGCGGCATGGGGTGGAGGGTTTGGGACTCTTCGCTAGGCGGGCTTCGGCCCAGTTTGGATGAAGAACCCGCTCCCGTTGAGTCTCAATTCTGTTTGGAGGTCACCCATGAAGCTCGTAAAGAGCCTTCTTCTCGGTTCGGCAGCGGGTCTCGCTGCTGTTGCCGGCGCTCAGGCTGCCGATCTTCCCTCGAAGAAGGCCGCTCCGGTTGAATACGTTCGCGTCTGCTCTGCGCACGGCGCCGGCTTCTTCTACATCCCTGGCTCGGACACCTGCATCAAGATCGGTGGCCGCGTCCGTTTCGAATATGGCTATTCGCCTGCGTTTAACCGCACGTCGAACGTCATGGGCATGCGCGCCCTCGGCCGCTTCGAGCTCGACGCTCGTACGTCGACCGAATACGGCCTGCTCCGTGCTTACACCCGCGTGAACTTCGCGCGTCGTACCGGCGGTCAGCTCTACTCGGGCACGCAGGTCCGTATCGGCACGGCTTACACCGGCACGGCGTATTCGTATGCTGGCAACGCCCAGACGCACATCGACATCGACCGTGCGTTCATCCAGTTCGGCGGTCTCACCGCTGGTCGCGCCGTTTCGTTCTTCGGCTTCTACAACGGCGACCTCGAACTCATCGGCACGACGGCTGGCGACGGC